>ODAK010000202.1_pt1 | contig 66787 bp, 52 predicted proteins | sample 1539591 | NCBI WGS metagenome assembly ODAK01 (sample SAMEA3539303, study PRJEB22396) | soil metagenome | biome: tundra; feature: field; material: soil | place: USA | collected 2010-05 | depth 0.15 m | reverse complement strand
TTATACGATGAGATTGCGCATTTGTGACCCGCAGAGAGACGGCCATGCTGACCGACACGACCGACACCGAAGCGAAGACCCGTGCCGCGCGCCTGGAAGCGCGAATAACCACGGATCAGAAGGCACTGCTGCAGCATGCGGCGACGCTTTCGGGTCGGACCTTGAGCGAATTTGTGGTGGCTAGCGCCCAGGAGGCTGCAGCCCGTGTCATTCAGGAACACGAGACCATCCGCTTGTCGCGTGCAGAGCAAGTCGCGTTCGTGACCGCGCTGCTCAAGCCGCGCGCTCCGACCGCCCGCCTGCGCAAGGCTGCCGCCAAGTGTCGCCGACATATGGGACTGTGATTGCCCAAGCCGGTCACGCCCTACCGTGTTGCCCCGCTCGGTAAGGGTCACGACCGCAGCAGCTTTTGCTGTGGCAGTGCTCCGCTCGATCGCTACTTGCAGCAGCAAGCCCGCCAAGACGCTGACAAGCGCATTGCGGCACCTTTCGTGCTCGTAGAGCCACCGGCAGACAAGATACTTGGCTACTACACGCTATCGGCCTCCATCATCACGGCCGACGGGTTGCGGGCAGAACTCGCCAAGAAGCTACCTCGCTACCCGCAACTGCCCGTGACCCTTCTCGAGCGGTTGGCCGTCGATCAGACCGGGAAGGGAAAGGGGCTCGGTGAGCTTTTGCTCATGGATGCGTTGCGTCGTAGCCTCCAGGCCGCGGCGGAGATCGCGGCCATGGCCGTCATCGTGGACGCCAAGGACAACGCCGCAGCCGCGTTCTACGAGCACTACGGCTTCATCCCTCTGCAACAACACCTAGCCCGGCTCTTCCTGCCAATGAGGACCGTGGCAGATCTTTTCGCAGCGTAGGGTCTTCGCCAGAGGCTTGGCGAGATTGCGCGGCGCTCAGAAAGGCCACGATGTGGTCCGGTGTCATGGGTGCCTGAGGTCCAGCCGCTCGCCGGTCCTGCCGACTGCGACCCAGCGTTTGCCGCTGCCCCCGCGTTCGCTGTGCTTGGCTGGCACGGGAAATCTATCGCTGCGGCGATTATCAATCTGTCGGATCGATTGCGGTCTAGTTGCTCTTCAGTTCGTTCAGGCCTTCAGCGAACAGGTGCGCCTGTGATCGCATCCCCGTCTGGATGGCGTCCCAGGTTCGGCCAGGAAACGACCGTGGAAGCCGCGATTCGACGGCTGCGAGGGCCCCATCGACCTGGCCGATCATTCCGAGCATGGCCTGCCACACCGGAGGGCCACCGTTTTTTATCGCCAGCGCGTGCCAGTGCGGGGCTCGAATGGATTGGAGGGTGTAGTGCGCGTTCTTCGCGCGCAAGGCCATCGCAAGCCCTGCAGTGCGCCAGCGGAACTGGTTGGCTCCATCGCCGATGTACGGCCAGACGGAGATGACGTCGTAGAGCGGCGTCATCGCATAGGCGTCTCCTTGCTGCAGGAAGAGCGAGTAGTTCTTGGCGTGTCCGTCGGTTGCTGCCATCAACCAGAACGCCAGCTGGGTGAGCTGGAAGGCCAAGCGATCGACTTCTGCGTCAGCGCTGCCGGCCAGGAGCCGCAGGCACGCCTCCATCCCGGGTCCGCCATCCTTCTCGTATCTCTTCTTCGGTGGATATCCCAAGGCTTGGCAGAAGTCTTCCTGGGGCAGTCGCGCAATCCACCGCCCATCGTCCATCCAGGCGCGGTCGAAGCGCTCCACAATCAGAACCTTCTGGCCAGCGAACTCGGCCATCTGCGTGTTGGCCACCGGCAGGCCCAGTTGCCGAATGATCTGGGCACAGAGCCATTCGTTCTCGACGGAGTCAGACAGGTCGACGCGGCGTGATCCGCCGACAAGGCCCAACGGCAACTTGAAGATGTGTGTGGTCGGCGTCGCGCTGCGGGGCCGGCACCATCGATCGCCGACCCTGGTCAACGCGGTCTTCTCCTGCGCTCCCGCCAGCGAGATCCTGAACAGATCGTCATCGTCTGCGCCGATACCGAGCGCTGTTTCCGACGGCACAGCCTCCAGGAGTTTGCGGACCTCGACGCTGGTCAGGGGTTCACACTCGACGCGATTCCAACCGTCCGGCGCCATGCCCTCGGGCAGGCGCAGCTCCCGCAGCGGTGGGCCCACTTCCTCACTGACTATGGCCCGTTGCTAGCCGAGTGTTGATCGAACGCAGCCACCAACGCGCGCAGGATCTCAATCGGATCGGGAGGGCTGCTCGGGGGTGTCGCCGTCGACGCCGAAGCGCGATTTGTGCGCCTGCTGCTTGCCATCAAATCGGATCGCGCTCGCGCTTTGCGAGCGTGACTCGGGTCGGACAAACTCATGGCCTGCCTCTTGTGACGCTCCGACGAAGTCGACGGTATGAGGCGCAGCGCTTGAAGGTGATCTGCCCACCATTGCATCAGCTTGACACGTTCGGGCAGCCACTGCGCCCGGTTGTAAGCGCCTCTGACGCCATCCCGCTCTTCGTGCGACAACTGTTTCTCAATGACATCCGAGTTCCACCCGGCCTCGTTGGCACAGGTGGAAAACAGCGTCCGAAATCCATGCGCAGTGGCGATGCCCTTGTAGCCAAGACGCGCCAGCGCGCTGTTCAGGGTGTTGTCGCTTAGCGACTTACCAGGGTAGAACGGGGAGGGGAACACCAATTCCTGGCCGCCGCTTACGGACTTCATTCTTACAAGAACGGCGAGTGCTTGGGTCGACAGCGGCACCAGGTGCTCGGTTGCCATCTTCATTCGCTCGGCCGGAATTCGCCACAGTGGTCGGGAAGCGTCCATCTCTTTCCATCGAGCGCCCCGAAGTTCGCCAGGCCGGACTGCAGTGAGGATCAGCAACTCGAGCGCGGCTTTCGTGGACGGGTCGCCCTCGTAGGCATCGAGCTTGCGGAAGAACGCCGGCATGTCTCTCTCCGCGAGGGCCAGGCGATGACTCGTGCTTCGCGGCTTGAAGATCTCAGATGGCTTGAGCGGATAGGTAGGATCGACCTCGACCAGATCTTCGGAGAGCGAGTAGCGGTAGATCGAGCGCAGTCGTTGGAACACCCGTCCAGCCGTCTCTCCGGCGCCTTGCCTGTCGATCGTCTGTACGACTACCTTGACGTCGCGTGCTGTGACCTCCCGAATCGGGCGAGCGCCCAATGCCGGGAACACATGATTCTCGAGCGAGGCCGTGATGGCCTCCAGCGTGCCCGGCGTCCATGCCGAAGCACGGTGCGCCAGCCAGTCCCGCGATACCGCCTCGAGCGTATTCACCGCGGCTTGCTGCTTCGCCTGCTTGGCTTGCTGGCGAGCGGCGCTGGGGTCGGTTCCGGCAGTTAGCAACCGCCGCGCCTCGGCATGACGAGCCCGTGCGAGCGCCAGTGGGACCTCCGGATAGGTGCCAAATGAGAGCGACTTTTCCTTGCCGTCAAACCGGTACTTGAACCGCCACCACTTGCCGCCGCTCGGCCTGAGCTCGATGTAGAGACCGTCGCCATCGAAGATCCGTTTTGGCCTCTCAGGCAGCTTCAAGCTGCGCAGCTTCGAGTCGGTCAGGCCCATGGGGTAACTCTGAAAGGACGTGGGGGTAACAGCCCGAAATCTACTCCCAAAAGCTTCGGCTGTCCCGAAAAGTCCTTGAACCTTGTGAGACCTATTTCTTACGCTGACACCCGGCAAAAATGCTGATTTGAAGACCTTCTTGGATTTTCTGGGACGTCTTGAAAACCTGCCAAAAGTCCCGCCGACAGGAATCGAACCTGTATTTGCCGCTTAGGAGGCGGCCGTTCTATCCATTGAACTACGGCGAGCGGCTCGGCGCGGGCGCGCCGAGGGCAGGCAGTTTAAGACCTCGCGGATCGAGTGCGCGCGCGTCATACTGCGCGCATCGCTTCGCTGGTCGGACGGGCAAGCCATGGCAACTCTCGAAGGAACGCATACCCAGGGCGCCGGCGGGCGGCGCGTCGGCTATCACGTCGAGTACGAAGTCGTCGCCAACGTCATCCACTTCCAGGCCCGCTTCGAGGGCGGCTCCACGCACGAGGGCCAGTTCGATTTCGATGCCTCGAAGGTCGATGCGGCCGCCGCGGTCGATGCCTTCATGCAAAATCACATCAAGAAGGCAGACTGGGACGTCGCGCCCTGAGTCGCGGTCGTCGTTTCCTGGGCCGCTCATTTCCAGCGCAGCGTCCAGATCAGGTCGAGCGAGTTGTCGCCACCGGCCTGGGCGCGCACGGTGAGGCGCTGCGCGATCCGGTAGATGAGCTGCCAGCTGCCGGTGGTCGCGTTCAGGCCGCGCTCATAGCCGAGGTACCAGCGCTTCGAGATCTGTTTGCCGAGGCTGACGATCGTCTGCTTGACCTCGCCTTCGCTTTGCTGCCGCACCGAGATCGTGTCGAGGCCGATCGCGTGCGTCAGCCGGTCGGTGAGGCCCGGCCCTTCGCCCGAGAGTAGGGCGAGCGCGGCGCTCTGCAGCAGCGCCATGTCGTTGCTGCCGACGCCTGCGCTGGCCCGGCCGAGGACGAGCCAGCTGAGCTTGTCGATATCGGTCATGTCGGGCTCGGAGAAAAGGCGGATGCGTGGATTGAGCGCGGTGCCGGCGACGACGACGCCGACGCGCACGTCCAGGTTGGGCCGCGTCGCCTCGATATCGAGGCGCGGGTTCTCGATCGGGCCGGCGAAGGTGAGCACGCCGCGGTCGATGCCGAGCTTTTGCCCGTAGGCCTGATAGGTGCCGTCAACCGCTCTCAGCGTGCCTTCGACCGCGAGGCGACCCGCGGGCGAGGTGAGATGCAGCTCGCCGCGCAGGCCGGCATCGAGGCCGCGGCCGCGCACGCGCAGCTTCTCGCCCATGCCGACGCGCAGGTCGAGCGCGATCTGGCGCGCCGTCGCCGGAGGGGCTGGCGGCGGCGGCGGGTTCGCGATGATCGTGCCCGCTGCGACAGCCGGCCGGCGAACCACTTCGACGTCGTCGCCGAGTGCAGGTGCATCGGAGCGAGTGAAGTCGATTAGGCCTTCGTCGATGCCGAAGTCGCCGTCGATGGCCAGCGATTTGGCATCGAGGCGCAGCGCCGCCTTGCCGCTGGCGACGATGCGCCGGTCGACGCGGCCGAGCAATTCGAACTTGTCGGCATTGAGCTCCAGGTGAGCGGCCGGCGCCGAGTCGAAGCTGGCATCGCCTTCGAGAGTGATGCTGCCGCTGCCGCCTTTCGCGCTGAAGTGCTCGATCCGCGCGGTGCTGCCTTGCAGCGCGATCGCGACGCTGCCGTCCGTGACGTTGACGCCTTGCAGGAAGTTGCGCACGCCCAGGTGCGAGCCTTCGACGTGGCCCGTGTATTCGGGCGCGCCGAAGCGACCGGCGATGCTCGCGCCGGCATGCGCTTCGCCGTCGAGCCGCCATCCTGCCGGCAGCCATCGTCCCCAGGTGCCGAGGTTGGCGATTCGCAATTCGAGCACGCCCTGGATCGGCGTCGCGGCGGTGGGCCAGGCGGCGCTGCTGCTGGTTCGCGCCGTGACCGCACCCGAGGCGACGCCGAGGGTGCTGCCGGCCAGCGCCGTGGTGAAGTGCCAGACGCCGTCTTTCGCGGCGACGCCGACGCGCAGGTCGCTGAAGCCGAGATTCTGCGTTCCGTATTCGTCGGTGACGGTGAGGTCGCCGCGCGTGCGCTCGACGACGACGTCGGCCGTCACGGCCGGGGCGCTGCGCACGTCGATGCGCGCACCGACCGCGAGATCGCCGCCCCAGCCGAATCCGGGCTGCAGGGTGCGCAGCACCGGCGCGACCGGCAAGGGATCGATCACCGCTTGCACGTCGAGCTTCGCGCCGGCGCCGCGCGAATCGGCGGCTTGCCAGGCGATGCGGCTCCAGCGCAGCGTCGCGCCGAGCACCTCCGCCGTCGCCGGCTCGACGCTGGCGCGCAGCGGCCCGCCGCCCCAGAAGACCTTGCCGCGCAGCTCGTGTGCGCGTAGCCACGTGCGGCTCGGCGCAGCCGTGCCTTGCGCGACCAGCTCGTGCACCGTGCCGCTCCATCCCGCGGCGCGTTCACCGCCTGCGTCGACGAGACCGCCTTCGATATCGACGGCGAGCGCGCTGCGGCCGGCTGGTTCGGCGGCGCTTGCCGGTGCCGATGCTGAGCTCGCCGCTGCGGGAATGCCGGCGACGCGGCTAGCCGCGCCCTGCGTCGCGAAGGCGTCGGCCCACTCCGGCGGCAAGGCCTCGGAATCGACGCGCAGTTGTGCCGTGTGTGCCCGCGCCGTCCCGGCCACGCGGGCGCGAACGCGCTCGACGCTGCGGCCCGACATGCCGACGCCGTCCAGCGACAGCGTGCCGTCCATCGATGCGCCGGCGCCGCTGCCGAAGCGCCAGCGGCCTTCGACCAGGCGGACGCTGATCGCGTCATAGCGAAGCGCCGCGCCATGCAGCTCGCCTTCGCTCGTTACGTCGGGCCAGCGGCCTTCGACGCGGGCCGTCGCGGCAAGCGTGCCGGCCAGGACGGGCATCGATGTGGCGGCGCCAGGCGGTCGCACGAGCGTCGACAGTCGGGCGAGCTGTGGCGCGTCGACGGAAGCCTGCCACGTGTCGCGGCCACCGGTGGCGATGCGTCCCTGGGCGCGAATGCGGTTGCCGGCGGCGACGAGATCGAACGCGGGCTGCGCCACGCCATCGCCGTTCGCGAAGCTCGCGTTGCCTTCGAGCGGCACGCCCGCCAGGGCGCTGTCGGCGAGCGAGAGCGACGCCTTGCCGCGCGTCGCGGCGAGCAGGTCGAGCGCACCGGCTGTGGCCGACGCCGGCAGCGCGAGATCGAAGTCGCCCTTCGCGTTGAGCCGGTTCGTGCCGCGCGAGAGCACGGAGTCGGCAGCGCCAGGCCACCACGGCGCTGGATCGAAATCGACGAGCGTCGCGCGCCCTGCGGCCTGCCACGGTGCGCTGGCAGCGGCGCGTGTCAGGCGCGCCGCCAGCGTCGCTTTGGCGCTGCCGAGACTCGCTTCGGCGGAGCGCACTTCGATGTCGCGCTCCGTGGCGCGCGCATCGAGGCGAAGGCGGGCAACGCGTGGCGGGGCCCGCGGCAGGCGGCGATCCGCGAGCTCGCCCGAGACGTCGGCGACGACTTCGATCGCACGCACATCGGGCGTCGTCGCACGAAAGCCCGTCCCGACGACCGACGCCTTGCCGGCGAGCGAGGTCTCCGGCGCGCGTGCGTCGAGCGCCGCAGGTCGCACCTGGTCGAGATCGAGATCGACCGTCCACCGATCGGCAGCCCAGCGGCCGCGCGCCGCGATGCGGCCGCCTTCCAGAGTCGCCGAGCCGAGGTCGGCAAAGAGCGTTTGCACCTCGAGCACGCTCGGGTCATCGGGGCGGGCGCGCAGCTCGGCTCGAAGCCGCTGCACCGGCAACAGGCCCTCGTTCCAGCGGCCGGCGCGTTCGTTGCGCAACTCGATGGAGACGACGGCCGGCTGCTCGATGCCGCTCGCCCTCAGGGTCGCCTGGCCGCTGAGCGCTGTCGCCGGTGCGGCGCTCGCGAAGGCGGAGAGATCGAGCGCTTGCGTGGACGCGCGCAGCTCGCCGAGCGGCCATGTGGCAAACGGTTGGACAACGGCACGCGCGTCGAGCGATTGCGCCGCGTGCGTGGCCGAAGGCGAGACGCGCGCCGTTGCCGTCAAGCTCAAGGCGGCCAACGGGCCGGTCGCGCTCGCTTTCGCTTGCCACGACGGCGTAGTGTCGGCGGATGCGAAGGCGAGCTGCGCGTCGAGCGCAAAAGGCGCATCGGCGACGATCGAGGCGCTGCCGGTCGCACTCGCGCGGTCATAGCCGGCCGCCAGGTCCTCGAAGCGATGCCGCGCGCCGCCTTCGGCGCCGAGGTGGATGCGGCCGCGCAGGGCGTGCAGCGTCGGCGCGTCTTCCCTGGCGCCGAAGCGCAGCTCGTCGACGCTCGCTTCGTGGATCTCGATCTCGACCGGCAGGCGCAGCGTTCGCGGCGGCGATGCCGGCTCGGCCACGGCCGGCGCGGGCTTGTCGCTACGCAGCAGGGTGACGCGATCGGCGTGCAGCGTGTCGATCCTCAGGTGCAGCCAGCGGCCATGGTCGCCGCGTGCCGCGTGGAGCGCGTGCCAGCGCGGCGCGTCGAGGCGCAGCACGCCGCTGCTGCCGGGCAGCGTGATGTCGATGCGCTCGGCCGCGAAGTCGCCGAGCAGCGAACCCTTCGGCGCGACGATCTTCAATTGCGGCAAGAGCGTCACCAGCCAGGCGCTGCCGGTCGCGTTGTGCAAAGCCCAGAAGAGCAGCGCGAGCAGCAGCCCGCCGAAGAGCACGATCGCCGCGAGACTCGCGCCCAGCCATCGCCGGACTCGGCGCGCCGAAGTCCGCCTCGGCGTGCCATCGGGCACTGCAGCGCGAGCAGCCGATTCGTCGACCATGGGCGATGCCATCAATACGCGATGCCCACGCTCACGTGGACGCGCAACTGGTGCACGTCCTGGCCGTAAGCGAGGTCGAAGCGCAAGGGCCCGACCGGGCTTCGATAGTGCAGGCCGACGCCATAGCCGAAGACCGGATGCATGTCGCTCCAGCGATCGGCGGCGTTGCCGGCATCGATGAAGACCGCGCCGAGCAAGGCGGGCAGCCGCTCGTTGACCGGATGTTCCATCTCGACGCTGCCCGTGAGCAGGACACGGCCGCCGACGACCGCGCCGTTCACCGTCGGCCCGAGCGTGCGGTAGCCATAGCCGCGCACCGAGTCGTCACCGCCGGCGCGAAAGAGCACGGTGTCGGGAACGGCGATCGCGCTCCTGACGAAGACCTCTCCGGCTTCGACGCGCGCATTCGCGAACCAGCCGCCGAACGGCCGGTACCAGTTGAAGCGCGAATAGGCGCGGACGAAGGGGCCGCGGCTGCTGAACTCGCCGTCGATGTCGGAGCGTGTTTGCGTGCCTCGGCCGTAGCCGACACCGCCTTGCAGCGAAAGCGCCGCGCCTTCGGTCGGCGCGAGGATGCTGTCGAGGTCGCGGCGCAGCCAGTTGTAGTTGACCGAGCCCGCATCTGCGTCATTAACGAGCGGCGCGCTCGAGACCCTGGCGTGCACGGCCTCGAGGTAGTAGAGGCGCTCGAATCGCGTCGTGTCCAGGGAGCGGCCGATGCGCGTCGTCCAGCTGTCGCGCGTTTCGTCGGCGGCAAGCAGCTGCTCGACGTTGGCGGCGGCGAGGTCGCGCCACCCGTCCTCGCGCGGATACGAGGTGAGCTCCGTGCCGAGCGATTTGAGATCGGGGCCGTAGGTCAGCGTGCTGTGCGCGATCCACGGCTGGCCGAAGACCTTGCGGTCGTAGTGCTCGAGCGAGACGCGCGGCCCGGTGTTGGCGCTGTAGCCGACGCCGAACGTCGCCTGGTGCTGGCTCAGCTCCTTGATCTTGACGAGGACCGGCGCCGCGTCGGGCGGCCCGGTCGCGTCGAGCTCGACCGACGCACCTTCGAACAGTCCGACCTTGGCCAGGCGCTCCTGGTAATCGAGCAAGGTCTTCTCGGTGTAGACGTCGCCGCGAAAGAACGTGGCGAGCCGCCGCACCGCGGCCTCGTCGTAGCGACTGACGCCTTCGACGCGGATCGGCCCGAGGCGAAAGAGCGGGCCGCCGTCGATGGTCACGTCGAGCACTGCCGTGCCGGCGGTCGCGTCGATCCTGGCGCCCGTATCGGCCCATGCCGCCGTCGGATAGCCGTCGGCGCGAAGCTCGCCGAGCGCCGCATTCTTCGCGCTGTTCCAGGCCGGCTGGCGGAACGGTTGCCCGGGCTTGAGCGTCCAGGTCTGGCGCAGCTTTTCGAGGCGGTCGGTCCAAGGCTCATCGCGCGTCGGTGTGCGCTCGGCGAGCGGCGCGCTCGCGGCGATGGCAACGCTGCTGACGATGACGAGCGGCCCGGGCACGACGCTGAGCACGAGTCGCGGCAAGCCAGCGTTGCCGCTGCTTTGCGCGATCTTCACGTCGGCATTGAAATAGCCCTCGGTCTCGAGCAGGGTGCGCGCCTGCGCCGGAGCCGCGACCGCGAGCCGGTCGAGCTCCGGCCCGGCGATGGCTTCGGACGGCGGCGCTTTCTGGAAGCGGGCGAGATCGAGATATTCGAGGAGCAGCGCGCGCAAGGGCGCGGGCGCTTCGATCTCGAGATCATAGAGCTTCACTTCGGGCTCGCGCGGCTTCGCTGCGGCCTGCGCGTCTTCGTTTTTCGAGACCGACGGCAGGCTCGAACAAGCGCAAAGCAGCGCCGCCAGCAGCCCTATCGACAGCGCCCGCAGCGGCGCTTCATCCAACCTCATTTAACCAGCAGTCGCATGGCTCCTTCGAGCCCAGGCAAGGTGAGCGGAAACATGCGCTGGTTCATGAGCTGCTGGATCACCGAGATGCTCTGCCGGTAGCCCCAGACGCCTTGCGGCTCAGGGTTGATCCAGGCGAATTTCGGAAACGCGTTGGTGAGTCGCTGCAGCCATTCGGCACCCGGCTCCTCGTTGTTGTATTCGACGCTGCCGCCGGGCTGCAGGATCTCGTACGGGCTCATCGTCGCGTCGCCGACGAAGATCAGCTTGTAGTCCTTGTTGTATTTGCGAATGATGTCCCAGGTGCTGAACTTCTCGCTGTAGCGGCGCCGGTTGTTCTTCCACATGAAGTCGTAGACGCAGTTGTGGAAGTAATAGAACTCGAGGTGCTTGAACTCGGTCTTCGCGGCGGAAAAGAGCTCTTCGACGCGGTGGATGTGCTCATCCATCGTGCCACCCACGTCCATGAGCAGCAGCACCTTCACCTTGTTGTGCCGCTCGGGGACCATCTTGATGTCGAGCCAGCCGGCGTTCGAGGCCGTGGCGCGGATCGTGTCGTCGAGGTCGAGCTCTTCTTCCGAGCCTTCGCGCGCGAAGCGGCGCAGCCGGCGCAGCGCGACCTTGATGTTCCTCGTGCCGAGCTCGAGGTTGTCGTCGTAGTCCTTGAACTGGCGCTGGTCCCAGACCTTGACCGCGCTCTTGTTGCGGCTCTTGTCCTGGCCGATGCGGATGCCCTGCGGGTTGTAGCCGTAGGCGCCGAAGGGCGAAGTGCCGCCGGTGCCTATCATCTTGTTGCCGCCTTCGTGGCGCTTTTTCTGTTCCTCGAAGCGCTTCTTCAGCGTCTGCATCAGCTCGTCCCAGCCCATCTTCTCGATCGCCGCCTTCTCCTCGGGAGAGAGTTCGAGCTCGAACTTCTTCTGCAGCCACTCGAGCGGAATCTCCTGCGTGAAATCGGTGAGCAACTCGACGCCCTTGAAGTACGCGGCGAAGGCGCGATCGAACTTGTCGAACTGCGCCTCGTCCTTCACCAGCGACGTGCGGGCGAGGTAGTAGAAGCTGTCGACCGTCGGACCGCCGTCCTCGTCGTCGATCACGCCCGACTTGATTGCCTCGAGCAGCGTCAGGTACTCCTTGACCGAGACCTTGAGCTTGGCGGCGCGCAGTGTGAAGAAGAAGTTGATCAGCATGACGGCAGGCGCCCGACCACGCCTCTCCTCGGTGCAAGCATAGCGCCCAAGAGGTGGCTGGGCAGCGAGGGCGTAACCATATCGCTTGAATGACTTTGCCGCGCCCTCGCCTTCGCCGCGAGGCGGCATACTATTCGCCCCCGACGACCAAGGAACCACCATGTCCCTGCGGATCAACGACACCGCGCCCGATTTCCAAGCCGAGACCACGCAAGGGAAGATCCATTTCCACGAGTGGATCGGCGACAAGTGGGCGATTCTCTTCTCGCACCCGAAAGACTTCACTCCTGTGTGCACGACCGAGCTGGGCTACATGGCCAGGATCGAGCCCGAGTTCACCAAGCGCAACGCCAAGCTGATCGGCCTGTCGGCCGACCCGGTCGACAGGCATGCCTCGTGGTCCAAGGACATCGAGGAGACGCAGGGCGCGAAGGTGAAGTACCCGATGATCGCCGACCACGATCTGAAGGTCGCCAAGCTGTACAACATGCTGCCGGCCGACGAGGTCGCCGCCGACGGGCGCACCGCGGCCAACAACGCGACGGTTCGCTCGGTCTTCATCATCGGCCCCGACAAGAAGATCAAGCTGATGCTGACCTACCCGATGACCACCGGCCGTAACTTCGACGAGATCCTGCGCGTCCTCGATTCGATGCAGCTCACCGCGAAGCACCAGGTGGCGACGCCGGTGAACTGGAAGCATGGCGAGGACGTCATCATCGTCCCGTCCGTCTCCGACGAGGACGCGAAGAAGAAGTACCCCGAAGGCTTCAAGACCGTGAAACCCTATCTGCGCACGGTGAAGCAGCCGGTCTGAGGGCCTTCACGAAGAGATCGGGGGGACTTGTCGAATTGCGGGCTCGTCGTTCGACGTGTCGGCGAAGCCCGGCCCAAAAGCCTTCGGGCCGTCGGCTTCATCATCCAGCAGCAGGAGGAATCGACATGCGATTCATGATGCTCATGATCCCCAAGGGCTACGAGAGTGCGAAACCGGGAACGATGCCGGACGCGGCGGCCGTCGCGGCCATGATGAAGTACAACGAGCAGCTGCAGAAAGCGGGCGTCCTGCTCGCGCTCGACGGCTTGCACCCGCCCTCGATGGGCGCCCGCGTCACGTTCGAGGGCGGCCGGCCGAAGGTCACCGACGGTCCGTTCGCCGAGGCCAAGGAAGTGCTGGGCGGCTACTGGATGATCCAGGTTAGCTCGAGGCAAGAGGCGATCGAGTGGGCCAGGCGGTGCCCGGCATCGGGCAACGAGATCATCGAGATCCGGCAGGTCCAGGAGATGGCCGATTTCCCCGAAGACGTGCAGAAGGCAGCCACCGGCTTCGAGAACATGCAGGGCGGCAAGCGGCACTGTGCCTGAGGGCGGCGGCCTGGTCGCCGTGCCCGTGCCGGCGCGGGGAGCGGGAACGGGCTGAAGCTCGCCGAGAGCCAGCCTATCGCCAACACGGCTTGTCCGAAGTCAGGTCTCGGCGAAGGCGACCGGGCTCATGGCGTAGCGGTTGCGGCCGCGGTGCTTTGCTTCGTAGAGCGCCTCGTCGGCGCGGCGCAGCAGGCTCGCCGGGTCGTTTTCGCCGGCCGCGAGGAAGGCGAGGCCGACGCTGATCGAAACGCGGACGAGCGCGCCGCCGAGCTGCATCGGCGTGCGCAGCGCTTCGAGCAGCTTCGTCGCCACCGTCTCGGCATCGACGGGATCGCCGATGCCTTCGAGAATCACCGTGAACTCGTCGCCCGCGAGGCGGGCGACCGTGTCGACGCTGCGGACCGACGCGAGCAGACGCTCGGCGGCGATCTTCAGCAGCTCGTCGCCGGCCGCGTGGCCGTGGCTGTCGTTGACGCTCTTGAAGTGATCGACGTCGACGTAGAGCAGTGCCAGCGCCTTGCCGCTGCGCCGGGCCCGCTCGACGGCGCTGGCCAGCCGGTCGTTGAAGAGCGCGCGGTTGGGCAGGCCGGTCAGGACATCGAACTCGGCGCGCAGGCGCAGTCGCTCCTCGGCCGCCTTGTCCTTCGAGACATCGGCATCGGTGCCGACGAGGCGCAAGGCCCGACCCGCAGCGTCGCGTTCGACGACGCGGCCGCGGCTGCGGATCCAGACCCAGTGGCCATCGCGATGGCGGATGCGGAACTCGGCTTCGTAGAGCAGCGTCGCGCCGCGCACCGCGTCCTGCAGCCGCGCCAGCAACGGTGCCAGGTCGTCCGGATGGACGAAGCGGCGCAGGTCTTCGGGTTTCACTTCGGTTTCTTCGCTCGGGCCGCCGCGCAGCGTCGAGGCGCGGGCGCTGTAGTGGATGCGGTTGTTGGCGATGTCCCAGTCGAAGAGCGCCTGCCCCGAGCCTTCGAGGGCCAGGCTCAGCCGTTCGGCACCGCGCCGCGCCGCCGTGATGCGTTCCTGCAGGGCTTCGGCCATCCGGTTCAGGGTGTGCGCGAGGAGGCCGATCTCGGAGCCCGTGCGGACCTCGCTGCGGTGCTCGAAGCGGCCTTCGCCGAGGAGCTGCGCGTCGGCGCTCAGCTGGCGCAGCGGCCGGGTGATCCGGCCGGCAACCCAGGCGGCGATAAAAAGGCCGGCGGCGAGCATGCCGAGGCCGAGTGCCAGGCTCTCGCGCGCGTTGCCGTTCACCGAGGCGAGCGCCGTGTCGACCGGAATGCCGACGTAGACGAGCCACGGGATCGAACGCGAGCGGGCGAAGCCGAAGATGCGGTGCGTGCCATCGAGGCCGGTGTTCTCCGCGCTGCCGCGGCCCTCGACCATGCGGCGCATCAGGTCGACCTTATCGATTGGAGCCGGCTGGCCGATCCACTGCTCGGCGTCGAGCGAGCGGCTGAGGATGCGGCCCTGGGAGTCGACGAGCGCAACGACGGCGCCGGCCGGAAGCGTGCTGTCCGGATCGAGGAGCGCCGGCAGCGTCGTCAGGCGAGTCGCCACCGAGACGACGGCGATCGTCTGCGCCCGACGGACGACGCGCAAGGCGAAGACTGCCGTCCATTCACCGCCCTTGTGCCATCGAACCGGAGCCTCGGTCACGAGGCCCGGCTCACCGATCGCGGCGACGAAGAAGGCGCGGTCCGAGGCACTTGGTCGCGGGCCGGCGGGGAACGCTTCGGAAGAGCCGATGTTGCTGCCGTCGGCGGCCCAGAGCGACACGTCCTTCACGTTCGGCGGCAACTGCGCGACGAGCGCGCGCAGCGCCGCGTCGTTGCGCTCGGCATCGTTGCTCTCGATCGGCAGCGTGCCGGCGAGCGCGTTGAGCAGTTGCGTCACGTCGCCGAGATGATCGTCGAGGCGCGAGCCGGCGAGCGCCGCCACGAGGCGCATCTGCTGGCGCAAGTGCTCGCGGTCGTGGCTGGCCTGCCGCGCCGTGTTGAGCGCGATGTAGAGGACGAAGAGCGACCCCATCGCGAAAGTCACCAGAAGCAGGCGCGTCTGGATGCCGAAGCGTACGGGTGCCTTGCGCGGGGGCGAGGACAAGAAGAGATCCGTGGATTGCGGCTGGCTGCCGCGCCCGCGATGCTGACGCATGCGGCGCGTTCCCGGCCACCCGAACGGAGTGGCGTTCGTGGCGCAATTCGCGTTCGCGGCAGTCACAATTGCCTGGCGATGCCCCGATTCGATGCCAACTGCTCGATGCTCTTTGCCAAGGTGCCGTTTCTCGACCGCGTCGAGCGCGCCGTGAAGGCGGCATTTGCCGCCGTCGAGTTCCTGTTCCCCCATACGCGTTCGCCGGCGGCCGAGATCAAGGATCGCCTTGGCTACAGCGGCCACAGCGGCTGCGAATACCAGTCGCTCGGAACGACCGAAGCGGGGCTCGGCTGGTCTCGCGAAGCGATGAAGACGCAGCGCCCATGACCGACCTGCATTCGCCCCTCGAAGCGCCGCGCTTCTTGCGCTCGCTCTTCGACGCCGCGGTCGCCGCCGCGTTGCCGAGCGCCGGGTCGATTGCCCCGTTCCTGCCGCCGCCACCGAGCGGCCGCACGCTCGTTCTCGGTGCCGGCAAGGCCGGCGGCGCGATGGCCGCCGCGGTCGAATCGGCCTGGCCGGCGGGCGCCGCGATGAGCGGCCTCGTCGTCACGCGCTACGACTACGTGCCGCCGTCGTTCGCCGCGTTGCAGGCACGGCGCGCCACGCGCATCGAAGTCGTCGAGGCGGCGCATCCGGTGCCCGATGCGGCCGGTCGCCGTGCCGCGGAACGGATCGTCGCACTGGCGCGAGGCCTGGCGCCCGACGATCTCGTCCTCTGTCTGATTTCCGGCGGCGCCTCCTCGCTGCTCGCCTTGCCCGCGACCGGCGTGACGCTCGACGAGAAGCGCGCCATCAGCCGCGCCTTGCTGAACAGCGGCGCCGCGATCGACGAGATGAATTGCGTGCGCAAGCATCTCTCGGCGATCAAGGGCGGGCGCCTCGCCGCGATGTGCGCGCCGGCCCGCGTCGTCACCCTGCTCGTGAGCGACGTGCCGGGCGATTCGCCGGCGACGATCGGCAGCGGCCCGACGATCCCCGATCCGACGACCTGCGCCGACGCGCTCGCCGTGCTCGACCGTCATGCGATCGAGGTGCCTGCGGCGATCCGCGCCCACCTCGAGCGCGGCGACTTCGAGACGCCCAAGCCCGGCGATCCGGTCTTCGCTGGCAACGTCGTGCACCTGATCGCCACGCCGCAGCAATCGCTAGAGGTCGCCGCAACGGCGGCGCGCGCTGCCGGAATCGACGCGCACATCCTCGGCGACGAGATCGAAGGCGAATCGCGCGAAGTCGGCAAGGTCCATGCGGCGATGGCGCGGCAGATCGGGCGCCGCGACCAGCCTTTCGCCCGGCCCTGCGTCGTGCTCTCGGGCGGCGAGACGACGGTGACGGTGCGGCCTGCATCAGGTGCGCCGGGGCGGGGCGGCCGTGCCACCGAGTTCCTGCTCGGTTGCGCCATCGCCCTGCAGGGCGAGCCAGGGGTTCACGTGCTCGCTGCCGATACCGACGGCATCGACGGCAGCGAAGATAACGCCGGCGCCATCGTCGCGCCCGATACGCTGGCTCGCGCGAAGGCGAAGGGCATCAAGCCGCGCGAGTTCCTCGAGCGCAACGACGCCTACGGCTTCTTCGATCTGCTCGGCGATCTCGTCGTCACCGGACCGACCTACACCAACGTCAACGACTTTCGAGCCATGTTGATCCGCTGATCGTCGCCGGGCGCATCGGCGTATGGCGAGGGCGGCGTTGCGGACGATGGTTGTCGAACGCCCGCGGCCGCCGATGGACGAACGCGACCGGCACGACAGCCACGGCATCGCCATCGCCGTCCGAGGCATCGCTCTGCCGTTCGAGCAGTGCCAGGCGCAGGCGCAGCAGATCCTCTTCGCTGGCGCGACGTTGCTGCGACTCGATGCTGCGCTGGATGCGCTCGCTCACCGCGTCGGCCTCGCGCCTGACATCGAGTGCGCGCTGCCGGGCCGCGACCGGGTCTTCGCGATCCACCTTCCAGGTGCGCTCGGTCACCGCCGTGGCCGAAGGCCGGTCGGTCAGCACCAGGCGGCCATCGGCTTCGCGCTGCTGGTAGATCTGCGCTGTCGTCGACGTGTCGGCGACGGCCGCGCCGTAGGCGGCGCCGATGACGAGGGCGACGAGGATCGGAGTAGGGCGGAAGTGCAACTGCATGATCGCTCCCGGCGGGCGGCTCGAGCCACGCCCCTGACTGTGCCACTGTTCGCGAACTCGCGCATCGGTGGCGGTGACAGCCCGGGCCGGCACCAAGCTTGGTAGGCTCATGGCCCGCTTCCTGCCGGGCCTTTTCGCATGACCGAAACCCACGTCTTTCGCGCCGATGCGCTGCTCGCCGCCGTTCGCGCCATCGTCGGCGCGGCCGGCTCTTCTCCGGCCGAGGCCGAGGCGGTCGCCACCAACCTCGTCGAGGCGAACCTGCGCGGCCACGATTCGCACGGCGTCGGCATGGTGCCGCGCTACATCGACGCCGTTCTCGAAGGCGGCCTCATGCTCAACGCGCACGTCGCCGTCCGCGCCGATTCGGGTGCGTTGCTCACGCTCGACGGCCAGAGCGGCTACGGCCAGGTGATCGGTGCCGAGGCGATGGCGCTCGGCATCGAGCGGGCGCAGCGGCACGGCGTCTGCGTCATTGGCCTCGCGCATTCGCATCATCTCGGGCGCATCGGCCACTGGGCCGAGCAATGCGTCGATGCGGGGCTCGTCTCGATCCACTTCGTCAACGTGCTGGCGCGGCCGATCGTCGCGCCTTTCGGCGGCCGCGATGCACGCCTGGGCACCAATCCGTTCTGCGTCGGCATTCCGCGGCCGGGAGCGGAGCCCATCGTCCTCGATTTCGCGACGAGCAAGATCGCCCAGGGCAAGACGCGCGTTGCCTACAACAGGGGCCTGCCGGTCGAGCCGGGGACGATCATCGACAACCACGGCGATCCGACCACCGACCCGCGCTTTACCGTCATCGAGCCTTCCGGGGCGCTGCTGCCCTTCGGCGAGCACAAGGGCGCCGGGCTGGCGTTGATCTGCGAGCTGCTGGGCGCGGCGCTGGCCGGCGGCAAGACGGGCGGCCCGGTCGCCGACGGGCGCCGGCGCGTTCTCAACAGCATGTTCTCGATCCTCGTCGATCCCGAGCGTCTCGGCACTGCGGCCCATCTGGCGCGCGAGATGGAATCCTTCGTCGCCTGGACCACGGCGTCGCCGCCGATGGCCGGCGTCGACCGCGTCAAGACGCCGGGCGAGCCCGAGCGCGAGACGCGCGCAGCGCGCCTGGCCGCCGGCATTGCGGTCGATGCGGTGAGCTGGGGCGAGATCGTCGCGGCCGGTGTCAAGGTCGGCCTTGCTGCGCGTGGGGTCCAAGCGCTCGTGCGCTGACGCTGCTACGCTTGACAACCATCGGCGATGTGCAAACGATTCCCTCCGGTGCCGTTTCTTCGCGCCTTGTTCGCGCGGCCTGACCATGGCGCGCGCGGCGAGGCCATTGATCGCGTTCGCTACGCGCCCTGACCATGAACACCGGCTTGATCATCGCCATCGTCGTTGCTCTCGTGGCTGTCGGGCTGGCGTGGATCCTTCTCAAGGGCCGCAAGCGCGGCGACGACCGGCCGGCGAGGCTCGCACCGCCGCCCGTCGATGCGCCGGTCGATCCGGCCGCGCCCGCCGTCGTCGTCGCGCCGCGCGTCGAAGCGGCGCCGGCGCCCGCCATCACGCAGGCACCTGTACCTCCGCCGGTTTCTGCACGGCCCGCGCCTGCCCCTACGGTCGCACAACAGGCGCCGCCGCGGCCGCCGGATCCGGTCACGGTGGCGCCGCAGCGGCCGCGTCCGCAGGCACCTGTGGTCGAGCGCGTTCTCGTTCTCGAGAACGTGGATGCGGGCGAATGGGAAGCGGCCCGGCCGCTGACGCTCTCGGCGGTGCAGAAGGCCGCGGTTGCCAGCGCGATGACGGTGGCGACCCGGGCGCGGCCCGGAGACAGCGCCGTGCATGCCGTTCGCTTCGACGCCGGCACGGCGATCCGGATCGCGCGCGGCGACGTCGATGTCATTCGATCCGTCGCAGCGGCCGGCGCCGCGTCGTCCCCGAAGAAGGCGCGCTGGCTCGATTCGGCGGCAGCGACCGCGTTGGTGGCGACGGCGCTCGCCGCGCTGGCGAGCGAGCGCTGGCTGGATGCGCTCGGCGACGAGATGCGCGATCTCAAGGCCAGCCTCGCGGCGTTGCCGCCGAAACTCGCGGCGCAGGGCGACGGACGGCTGAAGACGCTGGTCCAGGATCTTTCGCGCTTCGCCCGCGAGGCGCGCGACAACTACGTGTCGGTGATCGGCAAGTTCGCGTTTCGCGAGCGCGTCGGCGAAGGCTGCGAGCGAGCCGCGGCGGCGTGGCATGAGCTCGTCGCCGGCGCCGACGCGGCGCGCCAGCAGCTCGAGCTCGTCGCGAAGTCGCCGCGCTTCGGCGAAGTCCAGGTCGAACGGGCGCTCTCGCAATGGCGCGAGCTGCAGGAGCAGGAGCGCTTGCAGGAGATCGCGGCGCGCGTGCTCGCGGGCATGCACACGCTGCGCCTCGCCCTCGGCGATGCGGCGCCGGGCACGGCCGTCGATCCGCTCGCATCGGCGGCAGCTGCCTTGCGGGCCAGCCTCGATCAGGATCGCGATCTTTCGGCCCGGCTGGCTGCGTGCGAGAAAGGCGCCAAGGGCGATCCCTATGTCGGCAGGGCCGAGTTCGAGGCCAACCGCGCCGCCCTTCGCAAGCTGCTCGACAAGCCGATCGGCGAAGCGATGTCGTTGGCGATGAGCCGCCTGCGTACTGCCGCCGCGACCGAGCCGCTCGACGCCGGTGCGGGTGCGCCGAGCCGGCTCCTCGTGCAGAGCCCGCCGGGCGAGGGCGCCGGCTCGCTGCGCTGGAGCAGCGCGCCGCAGGCCGGCGGCTGACGCGCGCCGTGCCAGCCGGCGCGCGTCAGCGCGGAACGAGCTTGGCCCCGGTCAGCTGTTCCTGCGCTTCGACGAGCGACGGAACGAACTTCCTGCCGTGGCCGAGGGCGCTCGCAAGCACGAGCGACTGATGCACGGCCTCACCGACGATGCACGGAACGGCGAGACCTTCGGCGAGGTGGGTGTAATAGCGGATGTCCTTGCGGGCGTTGTCGAGCTCGAACTTCAGGCCGGCGAGATCGCCGTTCAAGGTCTTCGCCATCGCCTGGAAGAGCCCCGAGTTGACGGCTCCCGCGGAGACAAGCTCGACGAGCTTCTTCGGGTCGATGCCGGCACGTGCGCCGACGGCGAAGGCCTCGGCCGTCGCCGTGCAGATCGCCTGGGCGATGAAGTTGTTGAGCAGCTTGATCGTGTGGCCGGCGCCCGGGCCGCCGACGTGGAAGACGTTCTCGGCGAAGGCGCGCAGGACGGGCTCGATGCGGGCGAAGGTCGCGTCGTCGGCGCCGACCATGACGTTGAGCTTGCCGAGCTCGGCCTCGACCGGCGTTCGCGCCAGCGGCGCATCGACCAGCGTCGCGCCGGCGGCGGCACAGGCCGCGCGCAGCTTGGCCGTCGAGTCGGGCTCGCTCGTCGAGCAGTCGACGATGGCGAGGCCGCGTCCGTCCTTCGCGCCGGCGAGCAGCCCATCAGCGCCGCCGATCGCGGCTTCGACCTGGGGCGAGCCGGTGACGCAGAGAAAGACGATCTCGCACTTGCTCGCCAGAGCAGCCGGTGTCGCGGCTTCGAGCGCACCGGCACCGAGCAGGTCGGCGACGCGCTCGCGATTTCGATGCACGGTGAAGCGCAAGGCGTGGCCTTTGGCCAGCAGGTTCTTCGCCATGCCGTGGCCCATCAATCCCGATGCGCCGATGAATCCGATCGATGCCATGTTGTCGTCTCCTCGCCTGTGAGCCGTTGATTGTGAAGGCCCGGGTGCGCGGCCGAGGCTGGAACGGCCGGCCGAACGCGGGCTGAAGCTCAGCCGGCGGCGCACAGCGCGCGCAGCCGCGCCGGGTCGATGTCGATGCCGATACCCGGCGACTCGCCGAGCCGCGCGCTGCCGTCGTGAACGGCGGCGAGGCTGGCGCTGAGCGACGTGCGCAGCGGATTGGCGTTGGCGTCGATCTCGAGCAAGCCATCGCCGCCCGCTGCGGCGAGAAGGTGCGCCGAGGCGAGCAGGCCGACGCCAGCGCCGAGGTAGTGCGGGCAATAGCGCAGGCCGGCGGCGCGGATCTTGTCGATCACCGGCCAGCAGCCGGAAATGCCACCCCACTTGGCGACGTCGGGCTGGACGACGGCAAGCGCGCCGGCGCCGATGGCGGCGCTGAATGCGTCTTCGCCGATGAGGTTCTCGCCGCCGGCAAGCGGAATGCGGGTGGCGCCGTGCAGCAGGTGCCATTCCGCGACCGGCCGGTCGGCACGCAAGGGTTCCTCGAGCCAGCCGATGTCGAAGGCCGCGAGCTGCGGCGCGATTCGCCGCGCTTCTTCGAGCGACCAGGCCTGATTGGCATCGAGCATGAGGCGGGCGCCGCTGCCGAGCTGCGCGCGTACGACGCGAACGTTCTCGACGTCGCGTGTTTCGCCGAAGCCGACCTTCAGCTTGAAGCTGCGATGCCCTGCCGCGAATTTCGCGGCGACGGTGTCTTGCGGCCGCTCGGGATTGATGCCGCTGGCATAGACCGCGACGCGGTCGCTGGTGCCGCCGAGCAGTCGCCAGAGCGGCGCGCCGGCACGCCTGGCCGCGAGATCCCAGAGCGCGAGATCGACGCCGGCGATCGCCTGCGCGATCGGCCCCGGCTCGCCGGACTGGATCGCAAGGACGGCGGTGCTCCGCGTCAGTTCGGCGAAGGCGGCAGCGGCCGAGGCGAACGGGCGCCCGACGGCAAGCGGCGCGAACAGTGTTTCGATCAGCTTCGCGCGGTGCTCGGCGGCACACGACGGGAAGTTGCACCAGGCCTCGCCCCAGCCGACGGCGCCATCCTCGTCTTCGGCGCGGACGAATACCGCGGGCCGGTCGTGCATCGTGCCGAACGAGGTGCGCACCGGCGTCTCGATCGGGCAGCGGAAGACGAAGGCTTCGAGCCGTGCGAGGCGAACCGCAATCGCGGGCAAGGGTGGCAACGGATGGGCCGGCGGCATCAGAATGAGTTATAAACGTATGGTTTATAGTACGTTTAGTCTGAAGTCTCCGCAAGCCACGGGCGGCCCCTCGGCCCTCTCATGTCCCGAACTTCTCTCGCCTCGCGCGCGCTGCTCGTCGTCGCACCCTGGGCCCTGATCGTCGCGCTCTGGTACGGCGTGCGCGCCAGCGGTCTCGTCAACCCGGCGCTGGTGCCGGCGCCGCACGCGGTGTTCGAGCGCTTTCTTTCGCTCGCGCAGGACCGGCTCGGCATGGATATGTGGATGTCAACGCGGCGCGTCGTCGTCGGCGTCGCGCTCGGCGTCGTCGTCGCCGTGCCGGTAGGCTTTTGTCTCGGCTGGTACCGCGGCCTGCGCGGCTTCATCGACCCGGTGATCAACTTCTTTCGCGCCCTGCCGCCGATCGCGCTCATCCCGCTCGTCATCGTCTACTTCGGCATCGGCGAGCTGGCGAAGACGGTGATCCTGTTCTATGCCTCGTTCTTCGCCGCCGTGATCGTCATGTACGAGGGCATCGCGCAGATCAGCCCCATCTACGTTCGCGTCGCGAAAACACTCGGCGCCAACGACCTCGAGATCTTCGCCAAGGTGATCGTGCCGCTCACGGTGCCGCACATCCTGACGGCGATCCGCGTCGCCCTCGGCGTCGCCTGGGCGACGCTCGTCGCCTCCGAACTCATCGCCGCGCAGCAAGGGCTGGGCGCCCTGATCCAGAACGCGTCGTCGTTCTTCCAGCTCGACATCGTCTACGTCGGCATCATCTGCATCGGCCTCATCGCCTTGACGATGGATCTGCTGCTGCGCGCCGCGAGCCGAAGGCTGGTCGCCTGGCAGGACCGGATCGCATGAGCGCCGCCATGCCGGCCGCGCCGGTGCGCATTCGTTTCGACCATGTCAGCGTCGACTTTCCGACCGCGGCGGGGCCGATGCGCGTCATCGACGACGTCAGCCTCGACATCGCCAGCGGCGAGTTCGTCTCGATCATCGGCCCTTCGGGATGCGGCAAGACGACGCTCATGAACATCGTCGGCGGCTTCATGGCGCCGAGCCACGGCCAGGTCCGGCTCGACGGGCGGCCGGTCACGCGCCCGGGGCCCGACCGCGGTGTCATCTTCCAGGAGTACGGCGTCTTTCCCTGGCTCACCGTGCGCGGCAACATCGAGTTCGGCCTGCGGCTCGGTGCCCGCCGCGCTCCGGTCGCGGAGCGCGACGAGATCTGCCGCCGCTACATGGCGCTGATGGGGCTCACGGACTTCGCCGATCACCACCCCAAGCATCTTTCCGGCGGCATGCGGCAGCGCCTCGCGCTCGCCCGCGCCTACGCAGTCAAGCCGGAGTTCCTGCTCATGGACGAGCCCTTCGGCGCCCTCGACGCGCAGACGCGAACGGCGATGCAGGATCTTCTTCTCCACGTGCTCGAGGCCGAGGGCAAGACGGTGCTCCTGATCACGCATTCGGTCGACGAGGCGATCTATCTCTCGTCGCGCATCGTCGTCGTGACAGCCCGGCCGGCACGCGTGCGCACGATCATCGACGTGCCGTTCGGCTATCCACGCTCCGAGAAAGTCCAGGAAGACCCGCGCTTCGCGACCTTGCGCGCCGAGATCCGTGCGCTCGTCATGGAGGAATATGAGGCGCAGGCGCGCCAGGCCGTGCGCCTGGTCGATTGAACCCGCAGCGACAGTTTCGCAAACCCCCGCTTCACCACAAGGAGACGACCATGACCATTCGCCGCAGAACCCTGTTGCAGGCCGCAGGCGCCGCTTCGCTCGTCGCGCCTTCGCTCGCAACGCTCGCGCAGGGCATGACAAAAGTGCGCGTCGGCTATCTGCACACGCCGGCGGTCGACGGCCAGATCTGGATCGGCCAGCACTCGGGCGTCTGGGCCAAGCACGGGCTCGACTTCCAGCTCATGCAGTTCACGACCGGCCTCGAGCTGTTCCAGGCGATGATCGGCGGCAGCCTCGACGTGCTCTCGACCGGTGCCGTCATCTCCAACTTCCCGGCTCGCGGCCAGGGCAAGGTCTTTCTCGTCAACGACATCGAATACGCGACGGCGCAGCTCTGGGTCCGCGACGATGCCGTGAAGTCGATCGCCGACCTGAAGGGCAGGCAGATCTCGACGACGACCGGCACCACCGCGCACGTCTTTCTCGACCAGGCCCTGCGCTCTGCCGGACTGGATCCGGCCAAGGACGTGCAGATCGTCAACCAGCGTATGGCCGAGGCGGTGACCTCGTTCATTTCCGGCGCGGTTCCCGCGGTGGCCCTCTGGGTGCCGTTCGATCAGACGGTGCGGCAGAAGGTGCCCGGCGCGCGCAAGCTCGTCGATGCATCGGCGTTCTTCCCGCAGGCCGCGATCATCGACGGCTGGGCGGCGCGCAACGATTACTACGACATCCACAAGCCCCTCCTCGCCTCGATCGTCGCCGCCTGGGTCGAGATCAACGACGGCATGCTCGCCAACTTCGATGCCGCGGCCGAGACGCTGCAGAAGACGCAGTACAAGGAAATTCCGCTTGCCGATTTCAAGGAGGCGATGAAGTTCTCCAAGTACTACACGTCGGCCGAGTGGCGCGCGCGTTTCGCCGACGGCACGGTGACGAAATGGCTGCAGCAGGTGACCGACTTCTTCGCCAAGGCCGGCAACATCAAGAACCCGGTGCCCGCGTCGACCTACTTCGATCCGCAGATCTACATGCAGGTGGTCAAGGCATGAACCGCCGGGCCGTTCCCAGGGCGAATCCCCCAGCTCGAAACGCGAAGGTACTCCAGTGATCGAGGCGCTTCCCGCCGCTTTCGACTTCATCGTCGTCGGGGCGGGATCGGCCGGCTGCGTGCTCGCCAACCGGCTCAGCGCGGATGCCGGCCGCAGGGTGCTGCTGCTCGAGGCGGGCGGCGAAGCGAAGAACTTCTGGCTGCGCCTGCCGGTCGGCTACTTCAAGACGATCTACGACCCGCGCTTCACCTGGCAGTTCGCGCTCGAGCCGCAGGCCGAGACCGGCCACCGCGCCATCGTCTGGCCGCGCGGCAAGGCCCTCGGTGGCTCGAGCATCGTCAACGGCTTGCTCTACATTCGCGGCCAGCATGAAGATTTCGACGACTGGGCGGCGCTCGGCGCGCGCGGCTGGAGCTATCGCGAGGTCTTGCCTTTCTTCAAGCGCTCGGAACGCTACGAAGGCGGCGAGAGCGAATACCACGGCGGCTCGGGCGAACTCGGCGTTGCCGATCTGCGCAACGATCATCCCTATTGCGAAGCGTGGCTCGCCGCCGCGGCCGAAGCCGGCTTTCCCCGCAACGCCGATTTCAACGGCGCGCAGTCCACAGGCGTCGGCCGCTACCAGCTGACCTTGCGCGGCCACTGGCGCTGCGATGCGGCGACGGCGTTTCTGGCGCCGGCAAGAGACCGCTCGAACCTTGTCGTCGCGACCGGCGCGCAGGCGACGCGCATCCTCGTCGAGCGCAGCCGCGCCGTCGGTGTCGAGTGGGTGCAGGCAGGCCAGAAGAAGACGGCGCGCGCCGAAGGCGAGATCATCCTCGCGGCCGGGGCGCTGCAATCGCCGCAGCTGCTGCAGCTTTCGGGCATCGGGCCGGCGGCGCATCTGCAATCGAACGGAATCGCCGTCGTCGCCGATGCGACGGAGGTCGGCGCGAACTTGCAGGATCACTACCAGGCGCGCGTCATCGTCAAGCTTCGCCACCGCCGCTCGCTCAACGACGACGTGCGCAATCCGCTGCGCCTGGCGCAGATGGGCGCGCAGTGGCTGCTCTCGGCGCGCGGGCCGCTGACGGTCGGCGCCGGGCAGGTCGGCGGCCTCGTCGCGACCGAGCATGCCGTGGGCGGCCGCCCGGACGTGCTCGTCAACGTCATGCCGCTCTCGGTCGACAAGCCGGGTGATCCGCTGCATCGCTTCTCAGGCTTCTCGGCTTCGGTAACGCAGTGTCGACCCGATTCGAAAGGCACGGTGCAGATCCGCTCGGCCGACCCGCTCGCGCCACCACGCATCGTCGCCAACTATCTGAGCGAACCGCGCGATGCGAAGGTGCTCGGCGCCGGCTTGCGCATCTTGCGCGAGATCTATGCGCAGCCGTCGTTTCGCGATCTCGTGACCGGCGAGGAATACCTTCCGGGCAAGGACATTTCGACGGCGGCCGGGCTCGAATCGTTCGCCGGCGCCAAGGGCGGCACCGTGTTCCATCCGGCCGGCACCTGCCGCATGGGCGGCGACGATCGCTCGGTGGTCGACGAGCGACTGCGGGTGCGCGGCGTCGAGCGCCTGCGCGTCATCGACGCCTCGGTCATGCCGCGCCTGGTCTCGACCAACACCAACGCCGCGGCGATCATGATCGGCGAGAAGGGCGCGGCGCTCGTGCTCGAAGACGCCGTGGGCGCGCCTGTCGGCGGCGAGCGCAGACCGGCGGTGCCGGCATGATCCTTGACAACGCCCAGGTTCCGCTCTACGTGCAGCTGGCCGACCTGTTCCGCCAGCGCATCCTCAAGGGCATGTGGCGTGAGGGCGAAAAGCTCCCTTCCCTCGAGAAGCTGGTCGAGGAATTCGAGGTCGCGCGGGTCACCGTGCGCCAGGCGGTCGATCGGCTGTCGCGCGACGGCCTGGTTTCGCCGCGGCGCGGCCGCGGCACCTTCGTCACCGGCGCGCCGCAGGCCAACCGGTGGCTGCGCGTCGAGACGACGCTGCAGAACCTCGCCGACGTTTATCGCGACACGCACCCGACCATCCTCAACATCGACGAATCGACACGCAGCCCGCGCCTGACCGAGACCGACGGCGTGGCGGCGCCGAAGTACGTCTACATGCGGCGCATCCACGAGCGCGACGGCCGGCCCTACTGCGTCATCGACATCTACCTCGACGCCGAGATCTTCGCTCGGCACCCGGTGCGCTTTCGCAGGGAGACAGTGATTCCGCTGCTGATGGAAATGCCCTCGGTGAAGATTGTCACGGCGCGCCAGGTGCTGACGATCTCGACCGAGGTGGCGCGTCATCTCGGCGTCAACGTCAACGCGCCGGGGCTGACGTGCGGCGCGTCTTCACCGGCCCGAAGCGGCGCGCCATCTATCTTGGCGAAGTCACGTATCGTGGCGATTTCGTGCACGTGGGAATCGACCTCAAGTCGTGATCCGTGCGGGCGGCCGGTTTGCCGGCCTATCTTTGTCGACTCACCCGAGAACACCTCATGTATCCCGACACCCAGCTCTACATCGACGGCGCCTGGTGCGCCAGCGTGGCCGGTCGCAAGCACCCGGTCGTCAACCCGGCCACCGGTGCCGTCATCGGCCACTTCGCCTGGGCCGATCGCCCCGATCTCGACCGCGCCCTCGCGGCGGCCGAGAAAGGCTTCGCGACCTGGCGCAAGGTCTCGGCCTACGAGCGCTCGAAGATCATGAGGAAGGCCGCGAACCTGATGCGCGAGCGCATCGACACGATCGCGACCTACATGACCATGGAGCAGGGCAAGACGCTGGCCGAAGCCAAGGCCGAGATCATGAACGGCGCCGACACGATCGACTGGTTCGCCGAGGAGGGCCGCCGCACGTATGGCCGCGTCATTCCGGCGCGCGCCGAAGGCGTCTACCAGCTCGTCGTGAAGGAGCCCGTTGGCCCGGTCGCGGCCTTCACGCCGTGGAACTTTCCGATCAACCAGATCGTGCGCAAGCTCTCGGCGGCGCTCGCCGCCGGCTGCTCGATCATCGTCAAGGCGCCCGAAGAAACGCCGGCCTCGCCGGCCGAGCTGATCCGCGTCTTCGCCGATGCCGGCGTGCCGCCGGGCGCGGTCAATCTCGTCTATGGCGATCCGGCCGCGATCTCGTCGTACCTGATTCCGCATCCGGTCATCCGCAAGATCTCGTTCACCGGCTCGACCGTCGTCGGCAAGCAGCTGGCGGCGCTCGCCGGCCAGCACATGAAACGCGTGACGATGGAGCTGGGTGGCCACGCGCCGGTGATCGTCTTCGACGACGCCGATGTAGCGATCGCGGCCAAGGTCATGGCCGCGAGCAAGTTTCGCAACGCCGGCCAGGTCTGCATCTCGCCGACGCGCTTTCTCGTGCAGGAAGGGATCTACGACAGCTTTGTCGAGCAGTTCGTCGCCAACACGAAGCGGCTCAAGGTCGGCGATGGCCTCGAAAGCGGCGTCAACATGGGCGCGCTGGCCAATCCTCGCCGCTCGAAGGCGATGGAGGCCAACCTCGAAGATGCCGGCAAGCACGGCGCCAGGCTGCGCACCGGCGGCCATGCCATCGGCGAGAAAGGAAACTTCTGGGAGCCGACGGTGGTCACCGAGCTGCCCAACGACGCCAAGGCGATGAACGAGGAGCCGTTCGGGCCGCTTGCCATCATCAACCCGTTCCGCACCTTCGACGACGCGGTGAAGGAAGCCAATCGCCTGCCCTTCGGCCTCGCCGCCTACGCGTGGACGAAGTCGGCGAAGACCGCCAACGCGATCGCGGCTTCGGTCGAGACCGGCATGATCTCGATCAACCACATGGGCCTCGGCATACCCGAGACGCCGTTCGGCGGCGTCAAGGATTCGGGCTACGGCTCGGAAGGCGGCAGCGAAGCGATCGAGTCGTACATGAACCCGAAGTTCGTATCGCAAGCGGGGTTGTGAGCCGTAGACGGCAGTCATCTGTACGGATGCGCGCATCGTCGGCTAATGCGTAGCTTGAGGTAAGCTTCGGCGCATGAGCCGAGGACGACAAGCGCAGGCGATCAAACTGCCGCGAAAAGATCGCAAGTCGCTTGAATTGTTGACGCGCCGAGGCACCGCTGAGCACCGCCAAGTGGTTCGAGCGCAGATCGCGCTGATGTGCCACGCAGGGGAGTCGACGACAGCGATTTCAGAGGCGGTGGGCGTTTCTGTGCAGACCGTGTCGCACTGGCGCACTCGCTTGGCCCGACAGTGCGCGCGTCAAGCCCTATGGCAAACACCTGCTGATCCAGATGCGCAGCGACGCCAACGACGACAGCGTCGACACCATCGCGCGCCTCACCGAGCTCGGGCGCAACTCCTACTCCTCGGCATTTCGCAGCCACACCGGCCGATGGGAACCCTTGCCCGGCACCGGCGATCTCGCCACGACCGCCGAGTTGGTCGTCTCGCTGCTGGGTCCTTACTTCGAACCTAATACTTAAAGCTATTTAAGGGATGTTGTACTAGTTGCGATTGCCGCCGGCGAAGCCGAGGATCGACAACAGCGCCGAGAAGACGTTGTACAGATCGATGTAGACGCTCAGCGTCGCGCTGATGTAGTTCGTCTCGAGGCCCATCTTAACGCGTTGCAGATCGTGGACGATGAAGGCGGAGAAGATGCCGACCACCAGCACCGAGAGCGTGATCATCAGCGCGCTCGACTGCAGGAAGATATTGGCGATCATCGCGATCAGGACCATCACGGCGCCGATGAACAGGAACTTGCCCATCGCCGACAGGTCGCGCTTGATGATCGTCGACAAGGTGGCCATGCCGAGGAAGATGGCGCCGGTACCGGCAAATGCCGTCATGATCAGGCCGGCGCCGTTCGAAAACCCCAGCACGAAGCTGAGCAGGCGCGACAGCATCAGGCCCATGAAGAAGGTGAAGCCGAGCAGCACCGGAACGCCGGCTGCAGAGTTCTTCGTCTTCTCGATCGCGAAGATGAATGCGAATGCACCGCCGAGAAAGAGGATCGCACTGAGGCCGGCACCCATGGTCGCCAGCGCCCCGGTGGTGACACCGATCCAGGCGCCGAGCACCGTCGGCACCATCGACAGCGCGAGCAGCCAGTAGGTGTTGCGGAGCACGCGGTTGCGTTGCTCCACGCTTGCGACCGGGCCGGCGTAGCCCATGTCGATGGTTTGCGGGTTGGGATCCATGGGACCTCCGAGCGAAGTGACGAAGTCTGAGAGTGACGATGCGGATTCTAGTTCCAGGCCCCACATCGCGCCGCCGGGTTGACCCTGTGCAACTCGCGGAGCGCGAGGCAACCGGCGGCGAGGCCCACAAATGCGGGCTGCGGCGTCGATTGCAAGGGCGATGCGCGCACGGTGGAGTTCGAAACCATCGTGGCGCGCGGCGCTACAATTTGCCGCCTCAGCCCGCCTCGATCGCCGGTTGAAGCGGCCGCAGCAAGGCCCCGGACGGCGGGCCGCGTGCTCCTCGGGACGGCGGCCCCGCTCAAGCCGCCGCCGCGCATCGATTCGGAGCTGTTCCCTTGTCCCCGCAACTGCTGCCCGACCACACCCAGGGCCTCCTGGCACTCGCCGACGGCACGGTCTTTCACGGCGCATCGATCGGATCCGAGGGTGAGACGACGGGCGAAGTCGTCTTCAACACGGCGCTGACCGGCTACCAGGAGATCCTGACCGACCCGAGTTACTGCCGGCAGATCGTCACGTTGACCTATCCGCACATCGGCAACTACGGCTCGAATCCGGAAGACGTCGAATCGGCGCATGTCTTCGCCGCCGGGCTCGTCGTCAAGGACCTGCCGCCGCTCGCCTCCAACTTTCGTAGCACCGGCTCGCTGCGGGACTACCTGCGCCGGGAGAAGACCGTCGCCATCGCCGGTATCGACACGCGCCGTCTGACGCGCCTCTTGCGCACCGGCGGCGCGCAGAACGGCTGCATCGTCGCCTTGCACAAGGACGAGGCGATGAGCAGGAGCGTCGCCGATGCGGCCGTGGCCAAGGCACGCTCGGCACCGTCGATGTCGGGGCTCGATCTGGCCAGGGTGGTGAGCGTAAAGAAGTCCTACGAGTGGACGCAAACCACTTGGGCGCTCGGCCAGGGCTACGGCGAGCAGCGCGAGGCGATCTGGCACGTCGTCGCCTACGACTTCGGCATCAAGTTCAACATCCTGCGCATGCTGGCGGCGCGAGGCTGCCGGATCACGGTCGTTCCGGCCGAGACGCCGGCCGCCGAGGCACTGGCGCTTCGGCCCGACGGCGTTTTTCTCGCCAACGGTCCCGGCGATCCCGAGCCTTGCGACTACGCGATCGAGGCGACACGCGAGTTCATCGCGCGCGGCTTGCCGACCTTCGGCATCTGCCTCGGCCACCAGATCATGGCGCTGGCCTGCGGCGCGCGAACCTACAAGATGAAGTTCGGCCACCACGGCGCAAACCACCCGGTCAAGGATCTCGACAGCGGCCGCGTCAGTATCACGAGCCAGAACCACGGCTTTGCCGTCGATCCGAAGTCGCTGCCGGCGACGCTCAGGCCGACGCACGTGTCGCTGTTCGACAGCACGTTGCAAGGGCTCGCGCATGTCGACAAGCCCGCGTTCTGCTTCCAGGGCCACCCGGAAGCTTCGCCCGGGCCGCACGACATCGGCTACCTATTCGATCGCTTCGTCGGCCTGATGCAAACGGCGCGCGACACGGCGCATGCCGGGCAGGGCGCGTGCGCCGGGGGCCTGCATGCCTAGGCGCAGCGACCTTCGCAGCATCCTCATCATCGGTGCCGGGCCGATCGTCATCGGCCAAGCCTGCGAGTTCGACTATTCCGGCGCCCAGGCCTGCAAGGCGCTGCGCGAGGAGGGCTATCGCGTCGTCCTCGTCAACAGCAACCCGGCGACGATCATGACCGACCCGGAGATGGCCGACGCGACCTACATCGAGCCGATCACCTGGAGTGTCTTAGAGAAGATCATCGCCAAGGAGCGGCCCGATGCGGTGCTGCCGACGATGGGCGGGCAGACCGCGCTGAACTGCGCGCTCGACCTGCATCGCCACGGCGTGCTGCAGAAATACGGCGTCGAGATGATCGGCGCCAACGAGAGGGCGATCGAAAAGGCCGAGGACCGGCTCAAGTTCAAGGACGCGATGACCGGGATCGGCCTCGCTTCGGCGAAGTCGGGCATCGCCCATTCGATGGACGAAGCGCTCGCGGTGCAGCGGCGCATCGCGACCGATATCGGCGGCAACGGCTTTCCGATGGTGATCCGACCGAGCTTCACGCTCGGCGGCACCGGCGGCGGCATCGCCTACAACCCCGACGAGTTCGAGGAGATCTGCAAGCGCGGCCTCGATCTCTCGCCGACCAAGGAGCTCCTGATCGAGGAAAGCCTCATCGGCTGGAAAGAATTCGAGATGGAGGTGGTGCGCGACAAGGCTGACAACTGCATCATCGTCTGCTCGATCGAGAACCTTGATCCGATGGGCATCCATACGGGCGACTCGATCACCGTCGCGCCTGCGCAGACGCTCTCGGACAAGGAATACCAGCTGATGAGGAACGCCTCGATCGCGATCCTGCGCGAGATCGGCGTCGAGACCGGCGGCTCGAACGTGCAGTTCGCCGTCAACCCGAAGGACGGCCGGATGGTCGTCATCGAAATGAATCCTCGCGTCTCGCGCTCTTCGGCGCTGGCCTCGAAGGCGACCGGCTTTCCGATCGCCAAGGTCGCGGCCAAGCTGGCGATCGGCTACACGCTGGACGAGCTGAAGAACGACATCACTGGCGGCGCGACGCCGGCGAGCTTCGAGCCTTCGATCGACTACGTCGTCACCAAGGTGCCGCGTTTCGCCTTCGAGAAGTTTCCGGCCGCCGATTCGCGCCTGACGACGCAGATGAAGTCGGTCGGCGAGGTGATGGCGATCGGCCGCACCTTCCAGGAAAGCCTGCAGAAGGCGCTGCGTGGCCTCGAGACGGGCATCGATGGATTCAGCGAGCGCAGCAGCGATCGCGAAGAGATCGTCCAGGAGATCGGCGAGGCCGGCCCGGAGCGGCTGCTCTTCGTCGCCGACGCCTTCCGTATCGGCATGAGTGCTGCCGAGATCTTCGAGGAGACGGCGATCGACCCGTGGTTCCTGGCGCAGATCGAGGAGATCGTCGCGACCGAGAAGGCGCTCGCCGGCCGTTCGCTCGAAGGCCTCTCGGTCGCCGAGATGCGCTACGTCAAGGCCAAGGGGTTTTCGGACCGGCGCCTGGCTCGCCTGCTCGGAACGAGCGAAGCGGCGCTGCGTTCGCAGCGCCATTCGCAGGGCGTGCGCCCGGTCTACAAGCGTGTCGACACGTGTGCCGCCGAGTTCGCGACGCAGACGGCCTACATGTACTCGACCTACGACGAGGAGTGCGAGGCCGCGCCGACGGATCGAAAGAAGATCATGGTCCTCGGCGGCGGACCGAACCGCATCGGTCAGGGCATCGAGTTCGACTACTGCTGCGTCCACGCCGCGCTCGCGATGCGCGAGGACGGCTACGAAACGATCATGGTCAACTGCAATCCGGAGACGGTCTCGACTGACTACGACACCTCGGACCGCCTCTACTTCGAGCCGGTGACGCTCGAGGACGTGCTCGAGATCGTCGCCAAGGAAAAGCCCTTCGGCGTCATCGTCCAGTACGGCGGCCAGACGCCGCTTAAGCTGGCGCTCGAGCTCGAGCATGCCGGCGTGCCCATCATCGGCACGTCGCCGGATTCGATCGACGTTGCCGAGGACCGCGAGCGATTCCAGAAGCTGCTTCATGAGCTCGGCCTGAAGCAGCCGCCGAATCGAACCGCCCGCACCGAAGAGCAGGCCTTGCTGCTCGCGCACGAGATCGGCTACCCGCTCGTCGTCCGGCCCAGCTATGTGCTGGGCGGCCGGGCGATGGAAATCGTGCACGGCGACAAGGACCTCGAGCGCTACATGCGCGAAGCCGTCCGGGTGAGCGAGAAATCGCCGGTGCTCCTCGACCGCTTCCTCGACGACGCGATCGAGGTCGACGTCGACTGCATCGCCGACGGCACCGATGTGATGATCGGCGGCATCCTGGAGCACGTCGAGCAGGCCGGCATCCATTCCGGCGATTCGGCGTGCTCGCTGCCGCCGTATTCGCTGCCCAAGGCGCTGCAGGACGAGATGCGCCGGCAGACGAAGCTGATGGCCCGGGCGCTCGGCGTCGTCGGCCTCATGAACGTGCAGTTCGCGATCCAGGGCGACACCTCGGGCGCAGGCGAGAGCGCGGTCGTCTACGTGCTCGAGGTCAACCCGCGTGCCTCGCGCACCGTGCCCTTCGTCTCGAAGGCGACCGCGCAGCCGCTCGCCAAGATCGCGGCGCGCTGCATGGTCGGGCAAAAGCTCGCCGCCCAGGCGCTCGTTCGCGGCGAAGTCGTTCCCGACTACTTCTCGGTCAAGGAAGCCGTCTTCCCGTTCAACAAGTTCCCCGGCGTCGACCCCATTCTCGGTCCCGAGATGCGCTCGACCGGCGAGGTGATGGGCACCGGCCGCACCTTCGGCGAGGCGATGCTGAAGAGCCAGCTCGGCGCCGGCTCGAATCTGCCCACCCAGGGCACCGTCTGCATCACGGTGAAAAACGGCGACAAGGCGCGTGCCGTGGTCGTCGCCCGTGATCTGCATGCGCTCGGTTTTCAGCTCGTCGCGACCAGGGGAACGGCGGCGGCGATCAGCGAGGCAGGCATTCCGGTTCGCGCCGTCAACAAGGTGAAGGACGGCAGGCCGCACATCGTCGACATGGTCAAGGCCGGAGAGATACAGCTCGTCTTCACCACCGTCGATGAGACGCGCACCGCGATCGCCGATTCGCGGCACATCCGCCAGGCCGCGCTCGCTCATCGCATCACCTACTACACAAGCATGGCCGGCTGCGAGGCGGCGGTCGAAGGCATGAAGCACCGCGACGATCTCGAAGTGATGTCTTTGCAGGAGCTGCACGCCGAACTGCACTAAACTGCCTTCAACCAGCGCCGCCGCCGGAAGCTCCAGCGGCGGCTTCTTTTTTGCTCTCGAGGATCGATGATGGCGACGATTCCACTCACCCGCCGGGGTGCCGACAAACTCAAGGAGGAGCTCGCACGGCTGAAGTCGGTCGAGCGCCATGCCGTGATCCAGGCGATCTCCGAAGCTCGCGCCCAGGGCGATCTTTCCGAGAATGCCGAATACGAGGCGGCCAAGGACAAGCAGGGCTTCATCGAGGGCCGCATCCTCGAGATCGAAAGCAAGCTCGCCGCGGCGCAGGTCATCGACCCGTCGACGCTCGACGCGGAGGGCCGGGTGGTCTTCGGTTCCACCGTCGATCTCGAAGAGGAAGACTCGGGGACGAAGGTCACGTACCAGATCGTCGGTGATGACGAGGCCGACCTGAAGCAGGGCCTCATCTCGATCAGCTCGCCGATCGCGCGCGCCCTGATCGGCAAGGAATCGGGCGATATCGCCGAGGTCCAGGCACCCGGCGGTATCAAGAGCTACGAGATCGTCGGCGTTCGATACGCGTGAAGGCGGTAACGCTGGCGCGGCTCGGTGCGTGGCTGGCCGGCGTCTGGGCCGGGCTGATGGCGGGCATCGGTTTCGTCGCAGCTCCGGTGCTCTTCGCCGGCTTGCCGCGGGCCGATGCGGGACGGCTTGCCGCGCGTCTGTTCTCGCTCGACGCAACCATCGGAATCTGCATCGGCGGCATCCTGGCGATCGTCGGCCTGCAGCTCGGCCGGGATCGCGCCGAGCGCGGCATGGGTTCGCGGTTCGGTCGCGAGCTCGTGCTGGCACTTGCCGCGCTGCTTTGCGTCGTCATCGGCTACTACGCACTGCAACCGATGATCGAGTCGGCGCGTGCCGGTGAGGGCTCGCTGTCATTTGGCGCACTGCACGCCATTGCTTCGTCGTTCTTCGTCGCCAGGCTGGCGATCGTCGCCGTGCTGGCGTGGCTGCTTGCGAGGCCCTTCGCCTGACACTCAGTCGGTCTGCGACTTCTTGATGCTGACGACGCGCTTCTTCGCGCGCTTGAGCTGGCCGCCGGCAGCGAGGCGCATGTTGCCCAGCACCTTCACCTTCTTCACCTGCGGCCGATGGTTGCCGCTCTTGGAAAACTTCAGAACCTTGACGACTTTCGGTCCCGGCATGCGGCCTTCGCGCTCGGCTTTCTCCTTCGCCACCGGCTCGCGCCAGAGAACTAGCAGCTTGCCGATGTGCTGCACCGGCACCGCGGCGAGGGCCGAGCTCAGCTCGGCCAGCAAGGCGTCGCGAGCGGCCCGGTCGTCGGAAAAAACGCGAACCTTGACGAGCCCGTGCGCCGCCAGCGCCGCGTCGAGCTCGCGACGCAGCGCCGGCGTTGCACCCTCGGCGCCGACGCTGACGACCGGGTCGAGGTGATGCGCCTCGGCGCGCTTTTGCTTGCGTTGCGTCGGCGTGAGGAAGAGGGCGGGCACGCGCCTATTATCGTGCGAGGAGAAGGGCGGGCTCGGATGGCGACGCGAGGCAAGGGCAAGAAGCTGAACAAGGCGTGGCTGCACGATCACCTCAACGACCCATACGTCAAGCTCGCCCAGCGTGAAGGCTACCGGGCCCGCGCCGCGTACAAGCTGAAGGAGATCGACGAGCAACTGCAGTTGCTTCGCCCCGGCCAGCTTGTCGTCGACCTCGGCGCGACGCCGGGCGCCTGGAGCCAGTACGTGCGTCGCAAGTTCGGCCGCGGCGCAACCTCCGACACCGGCCTGCCCGGCCCTATGCACGGCACGATCATCGCTCTCGACGTTCTCGAGCTCGAGCCGGTCGATGGCGTCGATTTCATTCGCGGCGACTTGCGGGAAGCGGAAGTGCTGGAGGCGCTGGAATCGCGCGTCGGCGATCGGCAGGTTGACGTTGTACTGTCGGACATGGCCCCCAATCTTTCCGGCATCGCTGCCTCGGACGCGGCGCGGATGGCTGAGCTCGTCGAGCTCGCCCTCGACTTCGCGCGCGCCCACCTGACGCCGGGTGGCGCCTTGGTATGCAAGGTCTTTCACGGCAGTGGCTACAGCCAACTCGTCGAACTCTTCAAATCCGAATTTCGGAGCGTCAAGGCGATGAAACCGAAAGCCTCGCGGGCGAAATCGGCGGAAACCTTCCTCGTGGGTATCGGTCTCAAGGCGCGCCCATCCGGCGCCGATATTCAGACGTAGCCAAGTTCCGGCCATGTGGAATCGGCCTGCGTCGCGGGGTTGCGTGGACTAAAATCGGCCGCAAATGCCGTCGGTGGTGCTGATCGGGTTTTGCCCCGGGCCAGCGCCCTGATCTGGAAATGGAGTCGCGGTGAACAATCAATGGTTTTCCAAGGTCGCGGTCTGGCTCGTGATCGCGCTGGTACTTTTCACCGTATTCAAGCAATTCGACCGTGCCGGCGTACAAACCGGCGCGATCGGATATTCCGATTTCCTCGAGGAGGTTCGCGCCAAGCGAATCAAGAGCGTCCAGCTCCAGGATCTCGGCGGTGGCACGACCGAAGTCCACGCCAAGACCAGCGACGACAAGGAACTGCATACGACGGCGACCACGCTCGACCGTGGCCTGATCGGCGACCTCATCAACAACGGTGTCAAGTTCGACGTCAAGCCGCGCGAGGAGCCCTCGTTCCTGCTCTCGATCCTCGCTTCGTGGGGGCCGATCCTGCTCCTCATCGGCGTCTGGATCTACTTCATGCGGCAGATGCAGGGCGGCGGCAAGGGCGGTGCCTTCAGCTTCGGCAAGTCGAAGGCGCGAATGCTCGACGAGGCTAACAACACGACGACCTTCGCCGATGTCGCCGGCTGCGACGAAGCCAAGGAAGAGGTGAGGGAGCTCGTCGACTTCCTGAAGGACCCGCAGAAGTTCCAGAAGCTGGGCGGCCGCATTCCGCGCGGCGTGCTTCTCGTCGGGCCTCCGGGTACGGGCAAGACCCTGCTCGCCAAGGCAATCGCCGGCGAGGCGAAGGTACCGTTCTTCTCGATCTCGGGTTCCGACTTCGTCGAGATGTTCGTCGGCGTCGGGGCGGCGCGCGTGCGCGACATGTTCGAGCAGGCGAAAAAGAGCGCGCCCTGCATCATCTTCGTCGACGAAATCGACGCCGTCGGCCGCCATCGTGGCGCCGGCCTCGGCGGTGGCAACGATGAGCGCGAGCAGACCTTGAACCAGATGCTCGTCGAGATGGACGGCTTTGAGACCAACGTTGGCGTCATCGTCATGGCGGCGACGAACCGGCCCGACATCCTCGACCCGGCGCTGCTGCGCCCGGGCCGCTTCGACCGTCAGGTCTTCGTGACGCTGCCCGACGTGCGCGGCCGCGAACAGATCCTCAACGTTCACATGCGCAAAGTCCCGGTCGGGCAGGACATCCGCGCCGACATCCTGGCGCGCGGCACGCCGGGCTTTTCCGGCGCCGACCTTGCCAACCTTGTCAACGAGGCGGCCCTCTTTGCGGCGCGGCGCAACGGCCGTGTCGTCGAAATGGTCGACTTCGAGCGCGCCAAGGACAAGATCATGATGGGCCCGGAGCGCAAGTCCATGATCATGCCGGAGGAAGAGCGGCGCAACACGGCCTACCACGAGTCGGGTCACGCGCTGGTCGCGCGGCTGCTGCCGAAGACCGATCCGGTGCACAAGGTGACCGTGATCCCGCGTGGCCGCGCTCTCGGCGTGACGATGCAGTTGCCCGAGACGGACCGCTACAGTCTCGACAAGGACCGCATGCTCTCGACGATCTCGGTGCTCTTCGGCGGCCGCATCGCCGAAGAGGTATTCATGAACCAGATGACTACCGGCGCGAGCAACGACTTCGAGCGTGCGACTTCGATCGCCCGCGACATGGTGACGCGCTACGGCATGACCGACGAGCTCGGCCCCATGGTCTACGCCGAGAACGAAGGCGAGGTCTTCCTCGGCCGCTCGGTGACCAAGCAGGTCAACGTCTCCGAGCAGACGATGCAGAAGGTTGATTCTGAGATCCGCCGCATCATCGACGAGCAATACGCGATCGCGAGGAAGCTCATCGAAGACAACAAGGACAAGATGCACGAGATGGCCAAGGCCTTGCTCGAGTACGAGACGATCGACTCGGACCAGATCGAGGACATCATGGCCGGCAAGCCGCCGCGCCCGCCGAAGGATTGGCCGGCGGCGTCGGTCAAGCCGGCCGGCGGCGTTCCGCCGGTGACGCCGGGCAGCGCTCCCGCCGCCGCGTGACGGCTCGCTCGGGACGCTCGACAACGGGGCTTCGGCCCCGTTTCTGTTTGGCGAAATGAAGGCCCCCATGCTCACTTCGCCCGCTGCCCCTCACGGGGTCGCCGGTGCCCTTCGGAGCGGCCGGGCGGGCACGGCAATGATCTGGAAGACGACGCGATTCGACATCGATCTCGCGCAGCCGCGCGTGATGGGCATCGTCAACCTCACGCCCGATTCCTTCTCCGACGGCGACCCGGCACTGACGCCGGCGCGCACGCTGGCCACCTGCGAGCGCCTGCTCGCCGAGGGCGCCGACATCCTCGATCTCGGCGGCGAGTCGAGCCGGCCGGGCGCCGAGCCGGTATCCGCCGAGAGCGAGCTTGCTCGCGTCCTGCCCGTGCTGCGCGAAGCCGTGCGGCTCGGCTGCCCCGTCTCCGTCGATACGAGCAAGCCCGAGGTGATGCGCGCCGCGCTCGACCTCGGCGCCGACATCATCAACGACGTCGCGGCGCTGCGCGCTGCCGGCGCGCTCGACGCCGTCGCCGCGTCTGCCTCGTGCGGCATCTGCCTGATGCACATGCGCGGCACGCCGCAGACGATGCAGTCGGACACGCACTACGCCGACGTCGTCGCCGAAGTCTCGGCGTTCCTGCGCGAGCGCTTCGAGGTCCTGCGAGCTGCCGGCATCGCCAGTGAACGAATCGTCGTCGATCCGGGTGTCGGCTTCGGCAAGACTGCGGCGCAGAACTTCGAGCTGCTCGAGCGCGAGAGCGAATTGCTTGCGATCGGGCCGCCCCTGCTTGCCGGCTGGTCGCGCAAGGCGACGTTGGCGCGCCTCGCCGGCATCTCGGCCACGCCACCGGCCGAGCGCTCGGCGACGCAGCGCGCCACCCTCGACGCGGCGAGCGCCGCCGCTGCGCTGCTCGCCGTGCAGGGCGGGGTCCGCATCGTGCGAGTGCACAACGTCGCGGCGACGGTCGCCGTCCTCGCGGTCTGGAAGGCGGCTTGCGGCCAGCGCCGATAATCCGCGGCTACGCACCGTGATCGGCGCACGCCCTTTGAACATGAGCAGAACCTACTTCGGCACCGACGGCATCCGCGGCACGGTCGGAACGGCGCCCATCACACCCGACTTCATGCTCCACCTCGGCCACGCCGTCGGCCAGGTGCTCAGGGCCGACGACCGCCGGCCGACCGTCCTCATCGGCAAGGACACGCGCATCTCGGGCTACATGATCGAATCGGCGCTCGAGGCCGGCTTTGCCTCGGCCGGCGTCGACGTGCTTCTCACCGGGCCGCTGCCGACGCCCGGCGTCGCCTATCTGACGCGCGCCTTGCGCCTCGGCCTTGGCGTCGTCATCAGTGCCTCGCACAATCCTTTCGGCGACAACGGCATCAAGTTCTTCTCGGCGCGCGGCGAAAAACTGCCGGATGCATGGGAGCATGAGGTCGAGACGGCGCTCGATGCCGAGCCGCGCTGGGTCGGCTCGGCCGAGCTCGGCAAGGCGCGCCGGCTCGACGACGCGAGCGGGCGCTACATCGAATTCTGCAAGAGCACGTTCAACAGCGATCTGTCGCTCAAGGGTCTCAGCATCGTCGTCGATGCGGCACACGGCGCGGCCTATCACGTCGCGCCCGACGTGTTCCACGAACTGGGCGCCGAAGTGACGACGATCGGCTGCCGGCCTGACGGCTTCAACATCAACGCCGGCTTCGGCGCGACGGCGCCGGCCGCGCTAGTCGCCGCCGTTCGCGCGAATCGTGCCGATTTCGGCATCGCCCTCGATGGCGACGCCGATCGAGTGCAACTCGTCGACGCCGACGGCCGCCTCTATGACGGCGACGAGCTGCTCTACGTCATGGCCGCCGACCGTCTGCAGCAGGGCCAGAAGCTGCCGGGCGTCGTCGGCACCTTGATGACCAATCTCGGCGTCGAACTCGCCCTGCGCGAGCGCGGACTCGAATTCGTGCGCGCGCCGGTGGGCGACCGCTACGTGCTCGAGGAGCTCTTGGGGCGCGGTTGGACCTTGGGTGGCGAAGGCTCGGGCCATTTGCTCGCCCTCGACAAGCACACGACGGGCGACGGCATCGTCAGCGCCTTGATGGTGCTGGAGGCGGCGGTACGTTCGGGACGGACGCTCGCCGAGCTGCTCGCAAGCGTTCGCCTGTACCCGCAGACGCTGATCAACGTTCGCCTGAAGCCAGGAGCGGACTGGAGCTCGAGCCGCGCACTCGCCGATCGCCGTGCCGAGATCGATCGCGAATTGGGCTCGTCGGGCCGCGTGCTGATCCGGCCGTCAGGTACGGAGCCCGTGGTTCGCGTCATGGTCGAGGCGAAGGACGCTGCGCAAGCCAGGCGCTGCGCCGAGCGGCTCGCCGAAGCGCTCGGCTGAACGTCGACTGCCTTGGCCGTGAGCTGCGGTGCGCGGGCGAGCGCGTCGGCCGCGATACGGCTGGAATGTGACAGTTCCACGAGATCGGCGTGACAAGCCGGGTGCGAGTGGGGCCTGCGCCGCGCCATGATGTCACGTCCCCGTCACATACCGTCCCTAGAGTCTGCGACATCCTCAACCCGACTCGAAAGGTCGAAGATATGAAGATGTCTCTTGCCGGCTCGCTCGTCGCTGCCGCCCTGCTCGCCTCCGTCGCCACTGCGAGTTCAGCTCAGGACATGACCGGCGCCGGTGCGACGTTTCCGGCCCCGGTCTACGCGAAGTGGGCCGACGCCTACAACAAGGCGACCGGCGCCAGGGTCAACTACCAGTCCGTCGGTTCCGGTGCAGGCATCCAGCAGATCACCGCGAAGACAGTGGACTTCGGCGCTTCGGACATGCCACTCACCGACGAGTTGCTCGCCAAGGATGGCCTGATCCAGTTTCCGACCGTGATTGGCGGCGTGGTTCCGGTTGTCAACATCAAGGGCATTGCGCCTGGCCAGATCAAGCTGACCGGACAAGTGCTTGGCGACATCTACCTCGGCAAGATCGCGAAGTGGAACGATCCCGCCCTGACGGCCTTGAACCCGGGCGTCCCGTTTCCCGACGCGGCGATTTCGGTGGTGCGCCGGGCCGATGGCTCGGGCACCACGTTCATCTTCACGAACTATCTTTCCAAGCAGAATCCGCAATGGAAGGCCAAGGTCGGTGAAGGCACGGCCGTCAACTGGCCTACCGGCGCGGGCGGCAAAGGCAACGAAGGCGTCTCCGCATTCGTGCAGAGACTGCCAAACTCGATCGGCTACGTCGAGTATGCCTATGCCAAGCAGAACAAGATGACATACACGCTCCTGAAGAACAAGGCCGGCAATTTCGTGCCGCCGGAAGCCGACAACTTCAAGGCCGCAGCGGCCGGAGCCGACTGGTCCAGGAGCTTCTACCAGGTTCTGACCGACGAGCCCGGCAAAGACACCTGGCCGATCAGCGGCGCGACGTTCATCCTGATGTACAAGACGCAAGACAAGCCGGTCAACGCCGCCAACGTGCTGAAGTTCTTCAATTGGGCCTACCAGAATGGCGACAAGATGGCCGAGGAGCTGGAATACGTTCCGCTGCCGCCCGTCGTGACGGATCTCATCCGCAAGTCGTGGGCAGCGAACATCAAGGACGCATCAGGCAAGCCGGTCGCCTGGGAGTAGACCGGGCTGGGCGGAGTGCGTCCGAGCCGGAGGGTGCCAATGCGTGCCTTCGAGGCCTGATCGAGAGACCGGGTCGTATTCCGTTCGCGAGGTGACAGGGTGTCAGCTACATTTCCCGCCGCCAGGTACACCGGCTCCGAGCAGTCAGTCCGCGCCGACATGAAGAACGGACCACCCGCCGTGCGCCGGTCTTCCCCGTGGGCGGATGTGCTGTTCTCGGCGCTCGCTCATGGCGCCGCCTGGCTTACGCTGTTGCTCCTTGCCGGGATCATCGTCTCGCTGCTGGTCGGTGCGGCGCCGGCGATCAAGGCGTACGGGCTCTCGTTCCTCTGGACCAGCGAGTGGGATCCGGTGCAGAACCGCTACGGTGGTCTCGTCATGATCTACGGGACGCTGATGACGTCGTTCATCGCCCTTCTGATCGCTGTTCCGGTCAGCTTCGGGATCGCACTCTTCCTCACAGAGCTGTCGCCCCCGTGGCTGAAGCGCCCGCTCGGCACGGCCATCGAGTTGCTCGCTGCAGTGCCTTCGATCGTCTACGGCATGTGGGGCCTGCTCGTCTTCAGCCCGATCCTGTCGCAGTACGTCCAGCAACCGCTGCAATCGATGTTCAAGGGCGTGCCGTTCCTCGGCGAGCTCTTTTCCGGACCGCCGGTGGGCATCGGGCTGCTGTCAGCCGGGATCATCCTGGCCATCATGGTCATTCCGTTCATCGCTTCGGTCGTGCGCGACGTGTTCGAAGTTACGCCGCCGATGCTGAAGGAGTCGGCCTACGCATTGGGTTCGACGACCTGGGAAGTTGTCTGGAAGGTCGTTCTGCCGTACACCAAGACCGGAGTCGTCGGCGGCATCATGCTCGGCCTCGGCCGCGCGCTCGGGGAGACGATGGCCGTCACCTTCGTGATCGGCAACTTCAACCAGCTCAACTCGCTGTCGCTGTTCGAGGCTGCCAACAGCATCACATCGGCGCTGGCCAACGAGTTCGGGGAGGCTGCGCCCGGGTTGCACCAGGCGTCGTTGATCTACCTCGGGCTGGTGCTCTTCTTCATTACTTTCGTGGTCCTGGCGATCTCGAAGCTCCTGCTCGAGCAATTGAAGAAGCGCGAAGGGACGGTCGCATGAGGGCTGCTGCGATGATGGTCGTCGACGATCGAGAGTCGGTGCGCAGGCGCCTTCATGCGCGCCGCAAGCTCGTCAATGGCGTGGCCCTGACGCTCGCGCTGGGAGCAATGGCCTTCGGCCTCTTCTGGCTGTTGTGGATCCTGATCGAAACGGTGCGCCTCGGCCTCGGTGGATTGTCTCTCTCGCTCTTCACGCAGATGACGCCGCCGCCCCTGGCCGAGGGCGGCCTCGCCAACGCGATCTTCGGATCGATCGTGATGGTGACGCTCGCGACCCTGCTCGGCACGCCCATCGGCGTGCTCGCCGGCATCTACCTTGCCGAGTACGGGCGCCGGAGCTGGCTTGCCAGCACGACCCGCTTCATCAACGACATTCTGCTGTCCGCGCCTTCGATCGTGATCGGTCTGTTCATCTACTGGATCGTCGTTGCGCGCGTCGGCTCATTCTCCGGCTTCGCCGGGATTCTGGCGTTGGCCCTGATCGTCATCCCGGTCGTGATCCGCACGACGGAAAATATGCTGTCGCTGATTCCGAATGCGCTGCGCGAGGCGGCGTACGCGCTCGGCACGCCGAAGTGGCGCGTCGTAATGACGGTGACGCTGAAGGCCGCGCGTGCCGGCGTGATGACCGGCGTGCTTCTGGCGTTCGCCCGGATCGCCGGCGAAACCGCGCCCTTGCTCTTCACGGCGCTCTCGAATCAATTCTGGACCAGCGATCTGAGCCAGCCGATGGCGAGCCTGCCGGTGACGATCTTCAAGTTCGCGATGAGTCCCTACGAAAACTGGCAAAAGCTGGCGTGGGCGGGGGTGTTTCTCATCACGCTCGGGGTTCTGATCCTCAACATCCTCGCCCGCACGTTCTTCCGCAACAAGATCTGAGGGCCAGGATGGACGCCAAGGTCGACAACCCGGTGAACGAACAAGTCAAGCTTTCGGTGCGCAACCTGAACTTCTACTACGGCGGATTCCACGCCCTGAAGAATATCTCGCTGGAAATTCCGGAAAAAAAGGTCACGGCCTTCATCGGCCCATCGGGGTGCGGCAAGTCGACGCTGCTGAGAACCTTCAACCGGATGTACGAGCTCTACCCCGAACAGCGAGCCGAAGGTGAGATCATCATGGACGGCAGCAACCTGCTGAAGTCAAAGGACGATGTCTCGCTTGTCCGGGCCAAGGTCGGTATGGTGTTCCAGAAGCCGACACCGTTCCCGATGTCGATCTACGACAACGTCGCCTTCGGAGTAAAGCTGTTCGAGACGCTGCCGCGCGTGGAAATGGACGAACGGGTCGAATGGGCTTTGAAGAAGGCGGCGCTGTGGAACGAGGTCAAGGACAAGCTGGGCCAGAGCGGATCGGGCCTCTCGGGCGGCCAGCAGCAGCGGCTGTGCATCGCCCGCGGCATCGCCATCAAGCCCGAGGTGCTCCTGCTCGACGAGCCGTGCTCGGCGCTCGATCCGATCTCGACCGGCAAGATCGAGGAGCTGATCCACGAGCTGAAAAGCGACTATACGGTGATCATCGTCACGCACAACATGCAGCAGGCAGCGCGCAGCTCCGACTACACGGCCTACATGTACCTGGGCGATCTCATCGAGTTCGGGCGGACGCAAGACGTCTTCATGCGACCGACCAAGAAAGACACGGAGGACTACATCACCGGGCGCTTCGGCTGAACGGAATCACCTCATGAACGATAGACATCTTTCGACCCAGTTTGACGCCGAGTTGACCGGCATCTCGACGCGCGTTCTCGAGATGGGCGGCATGGTCGAGTCGCAGGTCGCGCGCTCGGTGCATGCGCTCGTCACCTTCAGCAGCGAGATTGCTTCCGACGTGCTTGTCACCGAGGAGCGCGTCAACGCGACCGAAGTCGAGATCGATCTCGATCTCTCGACCATCATCGCGCGGCGCCAGCCGACCGCGCGCGACTTGCGCCTGCTCATCGCCATCTCGAAGACGATCGCCAATCTCGAGCGCGTCGGCGACGAAGCGGCACGGATCGCCCGAACCGTGCAGCGGCTCGTCAACTCGGGCGTCTCGAGCCGGATGCGGCTACCGGTGAACGACCTTGCCTACGAAGCCGAGCTCGCCGTCTCGCAACTGCGCAAGGCGCTCGACGCCTTTGCCCGCCTCGATGTCGACCGCGCCGTCGACGTGCTGAAGAAGGACGACCTCATCGACCAGGAGTTCGAAGGCCTGCTGCGCAAGCTCATCACCTTCATGATGGAAGATGCGCGGACGATCTCATCGAGCATCGATCTCGTCTTCGTCGCCAAGGCGATCGAGCGGGTCGGCGACCACGCGAAGAACATCGCCGAGCAAATCATCTACATCGTCAAGGGCACCGACGTTCGTCACAATCCGGTGGGCACGGTCGAGAACATGGTTCGCTGAATCAAACGGAAAGCAAGATGAGACGAATCCTCATCGTCGAAGACGAATCGGCAATCGCTGAACTGATCTCGATCAACCTGCGCCACGCCGGCTTCGAAGTGACGATCGCCGGCGACGCCGAGCAGGCGCAGGTCGTCGTTGACGGCGTCCTGCCGAGTCTCGTCGTCCTCGACTGGATGTTGCCTGGGCAAAGCGGCCAGGCGCTGGCCCGCTTCTGGCGCAACCAGGCGCGCACGCGCGAGTTGCCCATCATCATGCTGACGGCGCGCGCCGAGGAGGCCGACAAGATCTCGGGTCTCGACGCCGGGGCCGACGACTACCTGACCAAGCCGTTCTCGGCCAATGAGCTGCTCGCGCGCATTCGTGCCGTGTTGCGCCGGCGTGCCCCTGATGCGCTCGACGCCGCGGTCGACATCGGCGCGCTGACGATCAATCCGGCGACGCGACGCGTCATGAGCCAGGGCCGCGAAGTGAAAATCGGCGCCACGGAGTTCAAGCTGCTCCACTTTCTCATGACGCATCCCGAACGAGTGCACAGTCGCACGCAATTGCTCGACCGCGTCTGGGGCGATCACGTCTTCATCGAGGAGCGGACCGTCGACGTGCACATCAAGCGGCTGCGCGAGTCGCTGGGCGCCGTCAACTGCCAGCACATGATCGAAACCGTGCGCGGAGCCGGGTATCGGTTCGCGAACCCGCAGGCCGTGACGGTCTGATGACGGCGCGCTTCGCCCGAAACGGACGATGAGCTGGTTGCTGTCGAGGTTCGTGGCTGGGCTGTTGGCGGTCGTCGCCGGCGGCCTGGCAGGTCTGGTCATCGGCGGCGAGAGAAGTGCGTTTGTCGGTGCCTTGCTCGGTGGTCTTTTCGGTTTCTCGGCGCTCCTGATTCATGACTTCTTGCGCGGCTTGCGGTTGATGCGCTGGCTGCGCGGCTCGCACGAGGGCATGGCTCCGCGCGATACGGGCTTCTGGGGGGAGATGGCCTATCGCGTCGAGCGCAGCCTGCGCGGCCTTGAGCGTGCCGCCGAAGTCGAGCGCATGCGCCTGGCCCAGTTCGTGTCGGCGATGGAAGCGTCGCCCAATGGCGTGCTGCTGCTCGACGCGAGCGATCAGATCGAGTGGTGCAATGCGCGCGCCGCCGATCATTTCGGCCTCGATCCGCAGCGTGATCGGCGCCAGCGCGTCACCAACCTGATCCGCTCGCCGGCCTTCGTCGATTATCTTCAGGAGGGCAATTTCGACGAGCCGATCACCTTCAGCGAGCCCCGCGGTCGCGGCTCGCTGCAGGTGCTGATCCGCCGCTACGGCACCGATTCGAAGCTCGTCCTCTCGCAGGACCTGACCGAGCGCGAGCGCTCCGAAGCGATGCGGCGCGACTTCGTCGCCAACGTCTCGCACGAGATCAGGACGCCACTCACCGTGCTCTCGGGCTTTCTCGAGACGATGCGCAACCTGCCCTTGACCGAGGTCGAGCAAAGGCGCGTCATCACGCTGATGACGCAGCAGGCCGAGCGCATGGCGAACTTGGTGAGCGACCTGCTGACGCTTGCGCAGCTCGAAGGCAGCCCGCGGCCGACCGCCGACAAGTGGGTTCGCGTCGCGTCGCTTTTCGCCCAGGTTGAGACCGAGGCGCGGGCGCTCTCTGCCGGACGGCATACGATCGCCTTCGCCGATGCGGGCGAGGCGCAGATCGCAGGCACCGAAACCGAGCTGCAGAGCGCGATTGCCAATCTCGTGAACAACGCCGTTCGCTATACGCCCGATGGGGGCTACGTCGATGTCGGTTGGCGTATCGCCGACAACGGCTCGGGCGAGATCGCTGTCGCGGACACCGGGCGCGGCATCGCCCGCGAGCACCTGTCCCGTTTGACGGAGCGCTTTTATCGCGTCGACACCAGCCGCTCGCGCGAATCGGGCGGTACCGGTCTCGGTCTGGCCATCGTCAAGCACGTCATACAGCGTCACGGCGGCGAGCTCGACATAGAAAGCGAGGTCGGCAAGGGGTCGGTGTTCCGTCTCGTCTTTCCGGCCGCGCGCGTTCGTTGCTTGAACGTGTCCGTGGCGGTGACCGCGTCCGAATCCGCCGAGCTCTCGCTGCGCTGAACGCGGCGCGAAAATTCAGCCCGGCGGCGCCGATCTTCGATAGACGTCGATCGCGTCGTCGTCGTCGCGCAGACGCCGCTCGCGGTTGACGAATCGCCAGGGTGCGCCAGGCGCCTTCGCCGCGCGGTCGAGAAGCAGGAAATCGCAGTGCGTCGTCGCCGCCGGCGTGACTGCGTCGACGCGGTAGCCGCCCAGGTATTCGAGCGCGACGACGCGCGGTCGCGACATGTCGGGCGCGGCGACGCATCCGCTCGCCGGAACTTGCCGCGAGATTCGCTGGATCATCGAGCGATAGCTGCGCGCGTTGTCGACCGGCGGCAAAAGCAATGTCATCGCGAGCAGCCAGCACAGGCTGACGCCGCCGGCCGGAAGGACGAGGCTCTTCCACAGCGGATGGCGGCGGCGCCCGGCGCGCCAGCTGACGAGCCAGCCCCAGGCGATCGTTCCGGCAAGCGCGAAGATGAGCGCAGGCAGCGAGAAGCGATGGACGTAGCCGGGCGAAAGCTTGGCGACGTTGGCAGCCAGTTGGGCCGGGACACCGAATTGCATTGCGGCGTAGAAGATCCAGCCGGTTGCCGCGGCGATGGTGAAGAAGAAGACCGAGAACCAGTCGATCGCCGAGGCTGTGCTGCGCTGCAGGGTGGGCAGGGCGAACGCGGCCAACACGGCGAGTGGCGGCAGGGCGAGCATCAGCGCCCGATCGGCGCCGCCCATGGCGAGCCAGACGGCCAGGAGCGCCGCGCCGCAGGCCAGCGGCACCGCGATGTGTTGGCTGAGGAGCTGCCGCCTCCAGCGCCACAAGGTCCACAGTGCGAGGAGCCATGCGGGCCAGGCGAACCAGGCGATCATCTTGGCGAGGCCGATGAATTGTGTCGCCTTGCGATACTCGCCGAGGCGATCAGCCCATGCACCGAGTGCCGTGGCCGCCACGATCGCGAAGACCGCGCCGATGGCAATGAAGGCAGCAAGCCGACGCAGCTGCTTATCGTGCGAGATGAAGGCGACCACGATACCGACGACCGCCAACAGCAACGAGATGCTCGGCGCCCCGCTCGCCGCCAGCGCTGGCAGCGCGATCGCGACGGCGATGCCGCCGGCGAAGCGCCGATGCGGGCTGGCAGCGAGGCCGTAGAGGTAGAGCGAGACGGCGGCAAGCTGGGCGAGCTCCGGCGTCGTCTCATGGCCCAGTTGCAGCAAGCCAAGGCAGGCGATCAGCGCGAGCAGCGCGCCGTCGGCGATGGCGCGCGCATAGTCGGCAGGCGCCGCTTCGCCGCCGAAAGCGAAGGGCAGCGGTTGCGCCGATTCGGAGCGGGCGAGGTGGTAGGCCGCATACCACGTGAAGGCGAATGCGAGCGCGAGCAGCAACGCGAACGGAAGGCGCGCCGCGATAGCCGGATCGAGCCACGGGCTCGTCAGCTTCACGAAGACCGCGCCGATCCAGTACGGCAGGATTGCCCCGTCGGCCGGCAAGCCGCCGACCGTCGGCGCGAGCCACGGGGTCTTGCCCTGTGCGATGTCGACGATGTAGCCGAAGGCAGTGATGTCGGCGCTTTTCCACGGGTCGCGGCTGAAGAGACCGGGCAGCACGTAGGCGGCGCAGAAGACGAGAAGAATGGCTCGCGGCAGCGGTTGGGCTTCGCGCTGGCTGACGAGGGCCGGATTCGGAGAATTCACGAGGGCATCAGGCGGTACGCCGAATCATGCAACAGATGCTGCTTCATCCGTCTCGTTCCTCGCGAGGATGAAAAAAGGCAGCCGCGGCTGCCTTTTTCGCGATCGTGCGATCCGCTTACTTCTTGCCGCTGAGGTGGGCGAACTTGTTGCGGAACTTCTCGACACGGCCGCCGAGCGAATCGACGCTCTTCTGCGTGCCGGTATAGAACGGGTGCGACTCGCTCGTCGTCTCGAGCTTGTAGAGCGGCAACTCGCGCCCGTCGTCCATCTTGATCTTCTCGCGCGTCTGGGCCGTGGAACGGGTGACGAACTTGAAGCCGTTCGACAGATCGACGAAGCAGACTTCGCGATACTCGGGATGGATGCCTTCTTTCATGGAAACCTCTAAAAAAAAGAGCCGGGAGCCACGCCGCGAATTCCAGCGCACTTTCCGAAAAGCACTTAATTATATCTGTCAGGAGCTTCAGCCCCCGCGCCGCATCATGTCAAAGAAGTCGAGATTGTTCTTCGTCGCCTTCATCTTCTCGAGGATGAATTCCATCGCCTCGATCTCGTCCATCGAATAGAGGAGCTTTCTGAGGATCCAGCTCTTCTGCAAGATTTCCGGCTTGAGCAGCAGCTCCTCGCGTCGAGTCCCTGACTTGTTCAGCAGGATCGAAGGGTAGACGCGCTTTTCCGACATCCGGCGGTCGAGGTGGATCTCGCAGTTGCCGGTGCCCTTGAACTCCTCGTAGATCACCTCGTCCATGCGGCTGCCGGTCTCGACCAGCGCTGTGCCGATGATGGTGAGCGACCCGCCTTCCTCGATGTTGCGGGCGGCACCGAAGAAGCGTTTCGGGCGTTGCAGGGCATTGGCGTCGACACCACCCGTCAGCACCTTGCCCGATGACGGCAGGACGTTGTTGTAGGCACGAGCGAGGCGTGTGATCGAATCGAGCAGGATGACGACGTCCTTTTTCAGCTCGACGAGTCGCTTGGCACGCTCGATCACCATCTCGGCCACCTGCACGTGACGGGCGGCCGGCTCGTCGAAGGTCGAGCTGATGACTTCGCCGCGCACCGTGCGCTGCATCTCGGTCACTTCCTCGGGCCGCTCGTCGACGAGCAGGACGATGAGGTAGACCTCGGGATAGTTGGCGATGAGCGCGTGCGCGAGGTTCTGCATCATCACCGTCTTGCCGCTCTTCGGCGCCGAGACGAGCAGCGCGCGCTGGCCTTTGCCGATCGGGGCGATGAGGTCGATGATGCGGCTCGTGATGTTCTCTTCGGACTTGACGTCGCGCTCGAGCTTGAACTGCTCCTTCGGAAACAGCGGCGTCAGGTTTTCGAACATGATCTTGTGCTTGCTCTCCTCGGGCGTCAGGTCGTTGATCTTGTCGACCTTGACCAGCGCGAAGTAGCGCTCGCCATCCTTCGGAACCCGGACCTCGCCTTCGACCATGTCGCCGGTGTGCAGGTTGAAGCGGCGGACCTGGCTGGGCGAGAGATAGATGTCGTCGGTCGACGCCATGTAGCTCGCATCGGGTGAGCGCAGGAAGCCGAAGCCGTCGGGCAGGACCTCGAGGACGCCGTCGCCGAAGACCTGCTCGCCGGCCTTGGCGCGCTTCTTCATGATGGCGAACATCAGTTCCTGCTTGCGCATGCGGGCGACGTTCTCGATCTCCAGCGCCTCGCCCATCTTGATGAGTTCGGAGACGTGGATCAGCTTCAGTTCGGAGAGGTGCATGGAGCGGGCGACACGAGTCGCGAGGATGGATTCGAGGGCGTGACCGGGCGCGCGGTGCGGCCGGCCGGGAATGCGAGCCGCTCGGAGGCAGCCGGTTCAAGCCAGTTGGGTCAGGAAGCGAAGCGGCAGCCGCTTCTTCGAACGCCGGAAATCGGATGCGGGCCGATCTCCAGGGATCCGACCCGGCGCGCGCCGGCTAGCTGTATCGGCGAGAAGCCCAGCATTGCAGGCTTCTCGGCGTTGCGGGTGATTATAGGTGACTGTCGATGAAGGCCGTCAACTGCGCTTTCGACAAGGCACCGACCTTCGTCGCCGCGAGCTGGCCGTCCTTGAAGAGCATCAGTGTCGGGATGCCGCGAATGCCGTATTTCGCCGGTATGTCGCGGTTCTCGTCGACGTTCATCTTGGCGATTCGGAGCTTGCCATCGTAGGCCTTCGAGACTTCGTCGAGGATGGGCGCGATCATCTTGCACGGCCCGCACCACTCGGCCCAGTAGTCGACGAGAACCGGGGTTGCCGCCTCGATGACATCGGCGTTGAACGACGCGTCGGAGGTGTGGGTGATCAGCTCGCTGTTCATGATGGAAATCCTCGTGCCTGCACCCGAAATGGAGGTAAGAGCGACGACTGCAAGGCCGGGTTCGAAGGGCACAATGATTCTGACACAAAGCCCCTTCACCGCGGGGTGCAGGGACGCCTCATTCTTATGGCGACGATAGCTCGCAAGCGCTGCGACGAAGCGGCCGATCGGCCGGCATCGGCAGGCGCTGACGCCTGGCAGCGAATCGTCCGATGCACGCTCGACTGGGGACAGGCCGAGGGCGTGGTGCTGCGCGACGCCGTCGTCCTGGTTCCTTTCGCGCAGCTTGTGCCTTTCGCCCGCCGCGCCTTCGCCGCCGCAGGCGGCTGGCTGCCCCGGGTCGAGACGACGCGAACGCTGGCCGCGTCGCTCGGGCCGGCGTGGCCCGCAGCGCCGAACGCGCCGAGTCTCGACGCTGCCATCGATCCCTTGCTCGCCCGGCAGATGCTGGCGCGCGAGCCGTGGGGTGCGCAATGGCAGCGACGCGATCCGCTCGGTTTCGCGCGCGCCGCGGCGCGAATGGCCGCGACGGCGCACGACATCGTCGCTGCCGCGTCGCGCATCCCGCCCGATGCGCGCGATGCCTGGTGGGCGGCGGCTCGCCACGTCTTGCGACCCGTAGCCGGCCCCGGGGCAAAGGAGTCGGCCCTGGGGCGCCTGGCTCTCGAATGGGCCGCGCTCGCGCCGCCTGCGCCAACCGATTGGCTCTTCGACCGGGTCCCCTCGGCTTGGATCGCGATCGAAGCGGGCGGCTCCGATCCATTGGTTGCGTCATTGTTCGGTGCTGCCCGGGTGCCTTGTCTCGTCATCGAAACCGACGCAGCCGACGATCGTCCATTTGCAGCGGTCCGCCGTGCTGACGCGCCGATGCTCGCCGTGTGCGACAGCTTCGAGGAAGAGGCCGAGGCGTCCGCCGCGCAGGTGCTCGAGCATCTGCGCCACGGCGAGCGTCCGGTCGTCCTGATCGCGCAGGACCGCCTCCTGGTGCGCCGCGTCCGCGCCCTGCTCGAACGCGCCGGCACGGTGCTGCTCGACGAGACCGGCTGGAAGCTTTCGACGACGCGCGCCGCGGCGCAACTCATGTCGCTGCTCCTCGCGGCGCGACGCGAGGCGACGGCCGATCAGTTTTTCGACTGGCTGAAGAGCGGTACGCGCTGGCATCGCGACGCCCCGGCCGGCGTCGCAGCGATCGAAGCGGCGTCGCGCAAGCATGCCGCGTGGCGAAGCGACGCGATCGCTGCACTCGCGCTCGGCGATGCCGGCGCCGACCGCGTTCGCGACGAGGCGCTCGCCGTGCTCGAGCCGCTGCGCTCGCGGGCCGGTCAGCCGCTCGGCGACTGGCTGCGATCGGTCGCGCGTGCGCTCGATCGCTCGGGCGTACTGGCGAGCCTGCGCGCGGACGCGGCGGGCGCAAGCGTGCTGGCGGCGATCGGCGCCGACGGCGTCGTAGCCGATTCCGCGCTCGGGCGCCTCGCCGCTGCCGCAGAGCCAATGTCGTTCGTCGAGTTCACGCAATGGGTCGACGATGTGCTCGAAAGTGCCACCTTCCGGCCGCAGGCCGGCGAGGCCGATCGCGGCGCGACCGGCCTCGAGGGAATCGATGTCGTCATCACGCCGCTGGCGCGGGCGATGCTTCGTCCCTTCGCGGCGGCCGTGCTGCCGGGTGCCGACGATGCCCGACTCGGGAAATTCGTCACCGACGATTCGCTTCTTTCGCGATCGACGCGAGAGGTGCTCGGCATCGTCCGACCCGAGGCGCGCGTTCGGGCCGAGTTCCTCGCCTTCGCGCAGTTGCTCGCGCTCCCGTGCGTCACGCTGCTGCACCGGCGCGCCGATGGCAGCGAGCCTCTGGCGGCGAGCCCTTTCATCGAGCGCCTGGCACTCGCGCTCGCCGAGCAGCATGCGGACTTGCGCGCCTGGCGCGACCCGCGCGTCCTGCGCACAGTGGCGGCGACGCCGACGCGCCGCGCCGCGGCCCTGGCGCCGTCGCGTGTACCGGAGCGCCTTTCCGCGACCGCGTTCGAGGATTTGCGCGTCTGCCCCTATCGCTTTTTCGCGCGCCGCATGCTGGGCCTCGGCGAAGACGCGGAGCTCGACGGCGATCTCGAGAAGCGCGACTATGGCGCCTGGTTGCACCGGGTGCTGCACGAGTTTCACGTGCGGCGCGGGGCAGGGCCGATCGACATCGCGGCCGATACGGCGGCGCTGCGCACCGCCGGTGAATCGGTGCTCGCCGCGGACGGCTTTGACGCGGCAGAGTTCCTGCCATGGTCGGCGTCTTTCGATGCGTTCGTGCCGCGCTACGTCGCGTGGCTGCGCGAGCGCGAAGCGCGGGGCGCGCGCTGGACGCGCGGCGAGGCGGCTTTCAGCGTTCGGCCGCCGGAGCTCGCGGGCACGCAGATGCACGGCCGGATCGATCGCATCGACGAGGTGACGCAGGGCGGCGTCGCGACGCTCGAGTTGATCGACTACAAGACCGGCAGCGAGACCAGGCTGCGCAAGCAAGCGCGCGAGCGCTTCGAGGATACCCAGCTCGCGTTCTACGCTGCGCTCGTCGGGGCTACGGACGAGCGGCCGTTAAAGGCGACCTACCTCGCGCTCGAGGCGAGCCCCGGGCTGGCCGAGATCGAGCACGAGGATGTCGCGGCAAGCGCGGCTGCGCTGGTCGAGGGCATTGCCATCGACCTGCGTCGATTGCGCGGTGGCGCCGGTCTCATGCCCCTCGGCGAAGGCGAGGCCTGCCGCTTCTGCGAGGCGCGTGGCCTTTGCCGCCGCGATCACTGGCTGGAAGAAGAGCCCGAAGGCGGCGCCGCGTGAGCGAGCCGGCCTTTCGCGTCGACGGCCGCACGGTCTCGCGCGCCATGTTCTACGCGGTCGCCTGCGAGCCGCGGCAAAGCGTCGTCGTCGAGGCCTGTGCCGGATCGGGCAAGACCTGGATGCTCGTCGCGCGCATGCTGCGCGCCCTGCTCGAAGGGGCCGAGCCGCAGGACATTCTCGCCATCACCTTCACGCGCGCTGCCGCGGCCGAAATGCGCGCGCGTCTCGCCGAGTGGCTGGCGCGCTGGGCCGAGCCCCGATCGACGCACAGCGATCGCGTCGCGGCGCTCGTCGAGCGCGGCCTTGGTGCGACGCGGGCCGAGCAGCTCGCTCCGACGCTCGGCGGCCTGCAGGCGCGTCTGCTCGCATCCGGCCGGCCGGTGGAGATCCGCACGTTCCACGCCTGGTTCTCGCAGCTTCTGCGCTCGGCGCCGCTCGAGCTGCTCGATGAGCTCGGCCTGCAGCCCGACATGACGCTGATCGAGGATGTCGACGAGCATCGCGGCGCCGTGCTTCGAGCGTTCCATGCGACGGTGCTGCGTGATCGCCAACTGGCGGAAGACTTCCGTGTCCTGACGGCCAAGCGCGGCCGCACCCAGCTCGGCAAGTGGCTCGACGCCGCGTGGAGGAAGCGCGTCGAGATCGAGTTGGCCGATGAGACCGGCGTTCTCGATGCCAGCGTCGAGACGGCGGTGATGCTCTGGCCCGAGCTCGAAGCGCTCAGCCATCCGGCTGATGCGTTGCGAGGCGACGCGTGGCGCGCGCGCTTCCTCGCCGTGGCGAGCGAGCTCGGTCGCGGCAAGGCGACCGCGCAAGAGGCCGCCGCCGGGCTCGTTGCCGCATCGGAGCGCGCGCTGCCCGTCGAGGCCTTCGCGGCGGCGTGGTCGGCGCTCTTCACGGATGCGGGGACGCGACGTAAGATTCCGGGCGACCCCCGCCTGCTCGCCGAAGCGCAGGAAGCGCTCGAGCGCATGCATGCGCAGATCGTTCAACACGACGCACATGTCGAGCACCAGCGCATGACGCGTCTCGTGCGTGCCCTGCTCGCCGAATACGCCGACTACAAGCGCGCCCGCGGCCTCGCCGACATGGCCGACCTCGAGCGTGGCGCTCTTGCCCTGTTGCGCGACAGCGCGCTCGCCGGCTGGGTCCAGGTGCGGCTCGACGCACGCGTACGCCACCTACTGATCGACGAGTTCCAGGACACGAGCCCGCTGCAATGGCATGCGATCCATGCCTGGCTCGCCGCCTACGTTGGCGCCGGCGGCGGCGCCAGCGGGCAGCGCCCGCCTTCGGTCTTCCTCGTCGGCGATCCGAAGCAAAGCCTCTATCGCTTTCGCGGCGCCGAGCCGCGCGTGTTCGCCGCGGCCGCCGAGTTCGTGACCTCAGGGCTCGACGGTCGCAGGCTCGCCTGCGACCACACGCGGCGCAATGCGCCGGCCATCGTCGCGGCGATCAACGCGGTCTTCGTTGCCGCCGAGGCGGCAGGCGAGTTCGTGGGGTTTCGTTCGCACACGACCGAAGTGGCGGCGCGGCCCGGCGATGCGGTCCTGGCCTTGCCGCGCAACGAGCGCGGGCCCCGGGCGCTGCGTGCCGCGCCGACGGTGCCGAGGTGGCGCGACAGTCTCAGCGCAGCGCGGGTCGCGCCGGACGACGTGCTGCGCGAAGGGGAGGCCGCGCTCGTCGCATCCGGCGTCGCGGCCATGCTGGCGCGGGGCGACCTGCAGGCCGGCGATGTCCACGTACTTGCCCGCAAGCGCCAATCGCTCCGCTTCGCTGCGAGCGCCTTGCAGCGTGCGCATATCGCGCACGAAGCCGTCGAGGAATCGACGCTGATGGATGCGCCCGAAGCGCAGGACCTTGTTGCGCTGCTCGACGTGCTCGCGTCGCCGCAGCACAGCCTGTCGCTCGCGCGCGCGCTGCGCAGCCCTCTGTTCGCAGCGAGTGATGCCGATCTCGTCGCCCTCGCCGACGCGGCTTCGTCAGCCGCCCGATGGTGGCAAGCCCTGCAGGAGCTTCCTGCGCCGAGCGCGTCGCTTCAACGCGCGCGCCGCTTGCTGGCGGCCTGGGCCGAAGCGGCCGAGCGCCTGCCGCCGCATGATCTTCTCGATCGCGTCGTGCACGAAGGCGACCTGCGCGCGCGAACGCTCGCGGCCGCGCCGGCCGCGCAGCGTTGCGCCGCGAGCGATGCGATCGACGCCGTGCTCGCCCAGGCGCTGACGCTCGACGGTGCGCGCTACGCGACGCCGTACGGCTTCGTGCGCGCCTTGAAGCGGCGCGTGCTGAAAGCGCCGCCGCCGATGCGCCAGGACGCCGTGCGACTGCTGACCATTCACGGTGCCAAGGGGCTCGAGGCCGACGCCGTGTTCGTCATGGACGCCGAGCCCGAGCCAGCGCAGGCCGAGACGACGACCGTGCTGGTCGACTGGCCGGTCGAGGCCGAGCGGCCGCGCCGCTGCGCCTTCGTCTACGCCGAGTCGCAATGTCCGCCATCGCTCGCGCCGCTGCTTGTCGCCGAGAACGCGGCGCGCGATCGCGAGGCGCTCAACGCCTTGTACGTGGCGATGACGCGGGCCAGGCATCGGCTCGTTTTCAGCGCCACCGAGCCGCTCCACGGCGCCGCCGGCTTGTCCTGGTGGCAGCGCCTTCATCCTGCCCTCGTCGCCTGGCAGGTCGGCGCCGCGGCAGAGTCCACAGCAGGCGCGCCAGGTCGGGACGTGATCTTCAAGGTGCCGCCCGTCTGGACGCGCGAGGCGACGGTACGAAGCGGTAGCCGCGACGACCTCGACGGCGACGCCGACGCCGCGGCGCTCGGCCGTGCCGTCCATCGCGTGCTCGAATGGGCGGGCGGGGGCGCGCCCATCGGCACGTCTCTTGGCACTCTGGCTGCCTCGGCGGCACACGAGTTCGGCGCCGCCGCTGCCGCCGTGGAGCGCGTGGCGCGGGCCGTTCTCGCAAGCCCCGAAGCGGCCGGGTTCTTCGCCAGCCCGCTCGTTCGCTGGAGCGGCAACGAAGTGCCGGTCGCCGACGGCAATGAAGTGCTTCGCATCGATCGCCTGGTGATGCTCGAGGCCGAGGGTGTGGCCGGTCGCGCGGGCGCTGGCGCAAGCGAGCGCGCGCGCGTCTGGTGGGTGCTCGACTACAAGCTGCATCACTCGCCCGAAGGGCTCGCGCCCTACCGCGCGCAGCTGCTGCGCTACCGCGACGCGGTGCGCCGCCTGCAGCCGGATGATTCCGTGCGATGCGCCTTCATCACCGGCGAGGGGCGCGTCGTCGAGGTCGGCTGAGCGTGAAATGCGGCAGAGATGTGGGGCGAATCGGCGGCACATCGGCGAATTCGCTGACCTGGTTCGCGTTCCAATCGGTGAAACCGCCTTTCTCGCGATGCCGTCTGCCGCCGTTCACGTTCCCGCTTCGCCGACGCTGGCTCGCGCCTTCGGCCGCTTCCAGCTGCGCCGCCTGCTCGGCAAGAGCGAGACGACGATGGCCTGGCTTGCGCTCGATTCGCGAGCCGGGCTCGAGACCATGCTGACGATGCCGCGAATCGCGCCGGCGAGCCCGGCCGGCGCGGCGGCCTGGCTGCTCGCGGTGCGCCGCGCTGCTCGACTCGACCATCCCAACATCGCCCGTCCGATCGAGTGCGGCATCCACGAACACTGGCCTTTCATTGCCGTCGACCGGCGCGTCGGTGTGACGCTCGACGAATGGTTGGCCGATCACCCGCGCCCGCCGATTGACGAGGCGGCCATGCTGTTCGAGAGCGTCCTGCGTGGCCTGGCTTTCGCCCACGACGCCGGCCTGGCCCACCTCGACCTGCAGTTGCACGCCATCGTCGTCAACGATCGCGGCCAGGCGAGCGTGATGGCGCTCGGCGCGGCGCAGAACGTCGACGCAGCGGCTGGCGGCCCGCGCCGTCGCGTCGACAGCGATCTGATGCCGCTCGATCCTTCGACCTTGCGCGCCCAGCGCGCCGCGGCCGAGCGCGACGTGCTCGCTTGTGGCGTGCTGCTGCATCGCCTGCTTGCCGGCGAGCCGGCGCTCGGCAGCGCCGATACCGGTCGCGTGATTGATCGCATGGCGCCGCGCGGCCGCGAGTTCGTGCGCTTGCCGTGGACGACTCCGCAGCCGGTTCCCGAGGCCTTGCGCGCCATCGTCAACCGCAGTACGGCCGGTCAGGAAAGGCTGCGCTATCGCAGCGCCCGAACCTTTCTCGGCGCCCTCAACGGCTGGCGCGAGGCGGTCGCCGAGGACGACGGCGGCCCGGTCGCGCTGCTCCTCGATCGCCTGCGCACGGTCGGCCACCTGCCGGCCTTGCCCGGCCTAGCCGGCCGCGTGCAGCGGATCACCGCGATCGAGAGTCAGCGCACCGACGAAATCGCCCGCCACCTGCTACCGGACCTCGCGCTGTCGCTGGAGCTGCTGCGTACTCTCAACACGGCACAGGTCCAGGGCACGCAGGTCGCGGGCAACGGCGCGGTACTGACGCTGCGCCGCGTCGTCGCCCTGATCGGCGTCGATGGCGTGCGCCAGGCGGCGAATACCTTGCGCGCGTGGCCCGGCCCGCTCGACGAGACGAACGCGAAGGCCTTGCTCGCGGCGATCGATCGCGTCCGCCTCGCCGGCCACACCGCGCAGGTGCTGCGCCCGGCCGGCTACGACGGCGAAGTCATCTACCTCATCGCCGCGATGCAGAGCCTGGGCCGGCTGATGTTGCGCTATCACTTTGCCGAAGAAGCCGAGCAGATCCAGCAACTTCTGCAGCCGGCGCCGGGCGATGCCGAGCCGGCCGAGCAGCCGGGCATGAGCGAGGAGGCGGCGGCCTTCGCCGTGCTCGGCGTCGACACCGAATCGTTCGGCAACGCGGTGGCGCGGCATTGGGGCCTCGGCGACGATGTGCTGCACATGATCCGCCGCCTGCCCGTCGACGCGCCGGTGCGCAAGCCCGACGGCGATGCCGACTTGCTGCGTCTCGTCGCCAGCGCCGCCAACGAGATCGTCGATGCGGTGAGCTCTCTGCCGGCGCAGAAGGTCGGCGCCGCGCTCGGCAACGTGGCGCAGCGCTATTCGCGCGTCCTGCGCATCACGACGCGCACGCTGGCCGAGGCCCTGCAGGAAGCGCGCGACGTTCTGCGCAAGGGCAGCGCGCCGCCGGCAGGAGAAGCGGCGACGACAACGGATGAAGACAAAGACGCTGCTGCGGCAATGCTCCACGCCGATGCTGCTGGAGCCACACCCGAGCCGCTGCAGCAAGGGTGACGAGCCTGACCCCGGCACTGGTCACAACGGTTGGGGCTGCTTCGTTCCCGACCTGACCCGGTTGGCCGCGCTTCCATGCGGGGAGGCCCGTCAGCGCCCATTCTAGAGACACCGAGCCTCCAGGTCGCGGCGCTTCCGCCTCCAAGGGCGCGGTAGGGCCTGGCGCGCCGTTCGCCTCAGGCGCGCAGGCCGAGCTCGCTGCCTTCGTATTCGATGCCGAGAGGCTCGATGACGAGGCGCTTGGCACCGGCCTCGACCTTGCCCGCGACCCAGGCGTCGACGCCAGCCTTGCGGGCGGCCGCCGCCGTGCGCTCGGCGTCCTCGGCGGCGACGAAGAGGGCGAAGCCGGCGCCCATGTTGAAGGTGCCATAAGCATCGCGATCCGACATCTTCGCTTCGGCCTGGATGAACTTCAGGACCGGCGGCACGTCGGGCACCGTGTGCATTCGATAGACGAAGTCGGCGCGGTGGCGCATGAGCTTGCGCCAGCCGTGCCCGGTGATGTTCGCCGCATAGTGCGGGCGTACACCGGTCCTGAACACCGCTTCGGTGATGGGCGAATACAGGATCGTCGGCTCGAGCAGGGCCTCGCCGTAGCTGACCGGAACGGCACTCTCGCCGAGCGGCGTGAGGTAGCCCTGAGGCAGGCGCGCTGCGAGCTGCCGCGCCAGGCTGACGCCGTTTGCATGGATGCCGCTCGAGGCGAGCAGCACGATCGCGTCGCCGGGTGCGAGATGGTCGCCGAGCGAGAGGCGATTCTTCGGACTGACGATGCCCGTGCACGCCGCGGCGAGGTCGATGCGTCCGGCCTCGACGATCCCGGCCAGCGCCGGCGTCTCGCCGCCGCCCCAGGCGATGGCGCAATGGTCGCAGGCCGCTTTCCAGCCTTTGAGGAGTGCGGCGGAGCGAGCCGTGTCGGCGAACCATTCCGAGCCGCCGGCGCCCCAGTAGGCTTGGACGACGAGCGGCGTCGCGCCGACGGTGATGAGATCGTTGACCGCCATCGCGATCGTGTCCTGCGCGATCGCGGCATAGGCGCTCTTGCCCGTCAGCTTTTCCATCGCGTCGGCGACCAGCGCCTTCGAGCCGAGGCACTCGACGATGCTGGCGAGGTAGAACGGGCCGACATCGACGACGTAGGCCGATTCGCCGCGCGACGATTCCACCTCGCTGAAGCCGTGCGCATCGAGATGCTGGGCCGTCGCCGCGGCGGCGCGCTGGGCGGCGATCTTGAGCGGATCGATGACGTCGTAGTCGACGCCCGAGCCGCCGTAGCTCAATGGGGAAGGGTCTGCCGGATCGGTCGCCATCGGTTTTGCGCGGTGTGCGGATTATCCCGCAGCGGCGAAGTCGTCGATAGAGGGCGGCCCGTAGAATCGTTCGCATGTCGACCACGGTGCTGGCGCGCAAATACCGGCCGCGCAATTTCGAGGCGATGGTCGGGCAGGCCCACGTCATCCAGGCGCTCGCCAACGCGCTGACGCAACAGCGCCTACACCACGCCTATCTCTTCAGCGGAACGCGCGGCGTCGGCAAGACGACGGTCTCGCGCATTCTCGCCAAATCGCTCAACTGCACCGGCCCGGAAGGCACGGGCGGCATCACGGCGCATCCGTGCGGCGTCTGCGCCGCCTGCCGCGACATCGACGCTGGTCGCTTCATCGACTACCTCGAGCTCGATGCCGCTTCCAACCGCGGCGTCGACGAGATCACGCAGCTGCTCGACCAAGCCGTCTACAAGCCGGTCGTCGGCCGCTTCAAGGTCTACATGATCGACGAAGTGCACATGCTCTCGACGACGGCCTTCAACGCGATGCTGAAGACGCTCGAAGAGCCACCCGACTATCTGAAGTTCGTTCTCGCGACGACCGACCCGCAGAAGGTGCCGGCGACGGTGCTGTCGCGCTGCCTGCAGTTCAACCTGCGGCCGATGGCGCCGCAGACCATCGTCGAACACTTGGGCGCGGTACTGGGCGACGAAGCGATCGCTGCCGATCCGGTGGCATTGAAACTCATCGCCCGTGCCGCCCGCGGCTCGATGCGCGATGCCCTTTCGCTTGCCGACCAGGCGATCGCCTATGGCAGCGGCGCGATCGAAGAGGAGCCGGTGCGCCGCATGCTCGGCGCCGTCGACCGCGGTCACGCCGTACGCATCGTCGAAGCGATTGCCGCCGGCGATGGCCGCGCCCTCGTCGCCGCCGTCGACGGCCTGCGCGAGCTCGGCCTGTCCGCGGCGGGAACGCTCGAGGAGCTAGCCGGGTTGCTGCAGGAGATGGCGATCGCGCAGGCCGTGCCCGGTGCAGCCTCGGCCGGCGATCCGGACAGCGAGCTTGCGGTGCGCCTCGCTGCGCTGTTGCCTGCCGACGAGACGCAGCTGCTCTACAGCATTGTTCTCAACGGTCGTGCCGAGCTGCCGCTCGCCCCCGACGAGTACAGCGGCCTGGTCATGGTGCTCTTGCGCATGCTTGCCTTTCCGCCGCGCGGTGAGGTGGACAGGGTGCCGGCAGGCCAGGCGCCGATGCGCGCGGTGCCGCCGGCGCTCGTCGAAGTGCCTGTGCCGGCGCCGAGTCCGGCGGTCGCGCCGCGTCGCGAGGCGGCCGCTCCCGCACCGGCCCTAAGCGCGGAAGAGCCGGCGCCTCCGGCCATGCCCGCGTCGCACGATCGCGGCGCCGCTGATCGCTGGGCCGAGGTCGTGCAAGACATGGTCGACCGCGCAGGCATAGTCGCCATGGTTCGCGAGCTGGCGCTGCAGGCCGAGTGTTTCGCCATCGTCGACGGCCCCGCCGGGCAGGTCTGGCGCCTGCGCGTCGAGCGTGAGAACCTGCGCGCTCCGGGTCTTCGCGATCGCCTTCAGGCAGCGCTCGGCGAAGCGGTGCAACGCACGGTGCGGATCGACGTCGAAGCCGGCACGGCCGTCGACTCGCCGGCCGAGCGCCTGGCCGCGGAGGGGCTTCGCCGTCAGGCCGAAGCCGAGAAGACCATCCATGACGATCCGCTCGTCAAGGCGCTGCTCGCGCAGTACAAGACGGCGCGCATCGTTCCGGGCTCGGTGAAGCCCCTGTGAAGTTCGAGGAGCTGAAACCATGATGAAAGGTCAACTCGCGGGGCTCATGAAGCAGGCCCAGGCGATGCAGGACAACCTGAAGAAAGCGCAGGACGAGCTGGCCACGATCGAGGTCGAGGGCCAGTCCGGCGCCGGCCTCGTCAAGGTGACGATGACCTGCAAGCACGACGTCAAGCGCGTCATGATCGACCCGAGCCTGGTCGGCGACGACAAGGAGATGCTCGAGGATCTGGTCGCCGCCGCGTTCAACGACGGGGTGCGCCGAGCCGAGGCGGTGAGCCAGGAGAAGATGGGCAAGCTCACGGCGGGCATGCCGTTGCCGCCTGGCATGAAGCTGCCGTTCTAGCAATGGTTCCCCCACGCTTGCGGCTGACGCCGCTACGCTGCCCGCCGGGGGGGCGCGGCCGGGCTTGGGAGCGGCCCGGCGCCCGGTCCGGTCCGGACTAATGGCCATCGAAGCGTCGCTGGAAGGCCTCGTCGAGGCCTTGCGCCGGCTGCCGGGCGTCGGCGTCAAGTCGGCGCAGCGCATGGCCTATCACCTCCTGCAGCACGATCGCGAAGGCGCCCGCCGCATCGCCGATTCGCTGCAACAGGCGGTCGCGCGCCTGCGCCATTGCGAGCTCTGCCACACCTTCACTGAGAAGCCGGTTTGCAGCATCTGCCTCGATGCGTCGCGCGACCGGCACCAGCTTGCCGTCGTCGAGACGCCGGCCGACCAGGCCGCACTCGAGCGCACCGGCAGCTATCGCGGGCTCTACTTCGTGCTCATGGGCAGGCTCAGCCCGCTCGACGGCATCGGCCCTTCGGGGATCGGCGCGCGCGAGCTGCTCGATCGCGCCACCGACGGCACGGTCGAGGAAGTCATCCTCGCCACCAACTTCACGGCCGAGGGCGAGGCGACGGCGCACGTGCTGGCCGAGGCGCTGCAATCCCGTGGCGTGCGCGTGACGCGGCTGGCGCGGGGCGTGCCGATCGGCAGCGAACTCGAGTACGTCGATCTCGGCACCATCGCCCACGCCTTCGTCGACAGGCGCTGATTCGGCGGCGAAGGCGCGCCGCGAACTTCAGATTTTTGCCAGCCGGATGCGCCGGACCGCGTGCATCGCGGGCTTGGTTGCCGGCGTCGAGCGCGTCGCGGCCGGGTGCGCGCTGGCGAGCCTTTGCGGCGCATTGACGTGCATGGCGTGCGCCGTGCGAACCGTCGCTGGCGCGGCCTTCCGGCTGGCTCGTTCAAGATAGACGACGAGGTTCTGCCCGGGCGCGAAGCTCGCGCCGGCACCGACGCCGTTCCATTGCGCCACCTGCGCAGCGCTGACCCGGTATCGCCGCGCCACCGAGGCGACGCTGTCGCGGCGGCCGGCGCGCAGCGAGACCTTGCGCAAGGGCGGGGCGTCGGGCGCGAGGGCGAGCACGGCGTTGTCGGCGACTTGGCTCGGCACGTCGGCCGAGGCCGCGTTGCCACGCGGCACGAGCAGCGTCGATCCGACCTTGATGAGCATGCGCGCCGGGATTTGGTTGACCTCGCGCAGGTGCGCCTCGCTCATGCCGACCGATTTCGCGGCCTCGGTCGGCTTCATCGTTTTCGGCGCCGTCCACGTCGTCCATGTCGCGAGCGGACCGCGATGCAGCGGCAGGTCGCGCACGAAGCGGTTGGCGTTGTCGTAGGGCAGCAGCACCTGCGGCGTGCCGGCGGCGAGGATGACCGGCCGGTTCATCTGCGGGTTGAGCGTCTGGAACTCGTCGAGCGGCATGCCGGCGATCCGCGCCGCGACGGCGACATCCATGTCGTGCTCGATCGGCACGCTCAGGAAATAGGGGTGGTTGAACAACTCGGGCAGCTGCAGGCCGAAGTCGCCGGGACGGGCGACGATGTTCTTCACCGCCTGGAGCTTGGGCAGGTACATCTGCGTCTCGGCCGGCATGCGCAGGCTGGCATAGTCGGTCGGCAGGCCGGCCTTCTGGTTTCTCGCCACCGCTTTCTGAACGCTGCCTTCGCCCCAGTTGTAGGCAGCCAGCGCGAGCTGCCAGTCGCCGAACATGCCGTAGAGCTTTTGCAGGTAGTCGAGCGCCGCCCGGGTCGAGGCGAGCACGTCGCGGCGATCGTCGCGGAAGATGTTCTGCTTGAGCTCGTAGTCGCGGCCGGTCGAGGGCACGAACTGCCACATGCCGGAAGCGCGGGCGACCGACATCGCCTGCGGGTTGTAGGCGCTCTCGATGAACGGCAGCAGCGCGAGCTCGGTCGGCATGCCGCGCTTGTCGAGCTCTTCGACGATGTAGAAAAGGTACCGGCTGCCGCGCTCGGTCATGCGCGCTACGTAGTCGGGCCGCGTCGCGTACCACCGCTCGCGCTCGCGCACCAGCTCGTTGTCAATGTCGGGCATCGCGAAGCCGCGGCGCACGCGCTCCCACAAGTCGACGCGTGCAGTGCGATCGTCGATGTCGATGCGGACGTCGGGGCGCTCGGGGTCGATTGGCACCGGTGCCGCGACCATCTCGTCGGCCGCCGAGGTCGCGGCGGCGACGCCTTGCGCCGCCGCCGCGTCGATCGACTTGCCCAGGCCCGCCAGCGCCGCGTCGGCCGGCGCCGACGCGGCGGCCATGGCAGCCGCACGTGCGGAGCGAGGAGGCGAAAAGGGCGCCGAGACGCAACCGGCGAGGAGGAGGAGCGGCCACAGGAGCGCGGTGAAGCGTTGCGGGCCGGCCGGAAGTCTCGGTCGTGCCGTCATCGGAACTCGTTTTTCCAGGTGCGGATCGCGGCGAGCACTTCGCTGCCGCTTCTTCCGCTCGCGCCGTGTGCGACGGCCGCGTCAATCACCGTCGGCTCGGCGCAGCGCAGGAAGGGATTGATGCGGCGCTCGCGACCGATCGGCGAAGGTACGGTCGGCTTGCCCACGGCGCGCAAGGCCTTGCAGGCGTCGATGTGCCGCGAGACGTCGGCGTTGCTGGGCTCGACGGCGTGGGCGAACTTGAGGTTGGCTACCGTGTACTCGTGGCCGCAGCAGACGCGCGTCGCGTCGGGCAGCGCCGAAAGCTTGCTCAGCGACGCGTGCATCTGCGCCGGCGTGCCTTCGAAGAGCTTGCCGCAGCCGGCCGAGAACAAGGTATCGCCGCAGAAGACGATCGGCTCGCCCGCGCCTTCGCGGTTGAAGAACGCGATGTGGCCGGCGGTGTGGCCGGGCACATCGATCACTTCGAAGCGCAGCCCCAACGCCTCGACGACGTCGCCTTCTACGTGGCCCTCGCACGGTTGCGGCACCTTCTCGCGCGCCGGCCCGAAGACTGGACCTTCGAGCCGCGCGCGCAGGCCGTCGACGCCGCCGACGTGATCTGCGTGATGGTGGGTCACTAGAATGGCTGCCAGCGCGAGCCGCTTGGCATCGAGCGCGGCCTCGACCGGCCCCGCTTCGCCCGGATCGACGACGATGGCGTTTCTGCCGTCGTCGATCATCCAGATGTAGTTGTCGCTGAAGGCGGGTACTGCGGTCA
>ODAK010000201.1_pt1 | contig 66803 bp, 57 predicted proteins | sample 1539591 | NCBI WGS metagenome assembly ODAK01 (sample SAMEA3539303, study PRJEB22396) | soil metagenome | biome: tundra; feature: field; material: soil | place: USA | collected 2010-05 | depth 0.15 m | reverse complement strand
GCGTTCCTTGCTCGGCCTACGGCGACCCGGGCGATGCGCTCGCTGACCCGCACCTGATCGGCCGCGGCCTGTTCGGCCGGGTGAGCGATGCGGCCGGCGCATTCACCGGCGTCAATCCGCCGGGGCGAATGTCGGGCACGCGGGCCGAGCTGCGCGAGCGCGTGCCGGCGGTCGGCGCCGACACCGGCGCCGCGTTGAAGGACTGGCTCGTGCTGACTTCCGTCGAGCTGGCGCGGCTGCGCGCCAATGGCGCGTTCGGCGCAGCCCCGCACTGAGCTGGCGCCCTCGGCGGCATTCCCTACTGCGCCTGCAGCTTCGCCGCCTTGGCGATGCGCGCGGCGGCTTGCATCTCCGACTTGATGTAGGCGTTGAACGCTTCGGGCGACATCGGCAGGGGCTCGGCGCCGAGCTGCGTCAGCCGCTCCCTGACCTCGGGCGAGGCGAGCGCCTTCAGCGCTTCGTCGTGCAGCCTGCCGATCAGCGCCGGCGGCGTCCGGCTCGAGGCGATCATGCCGACCCAGAGCGTGTACTCCGATCCCGGCACGCCGGCCTCGACCGTCGTCGGCACCTGCGGCAGCGTCGGCGCCCGCGTCGCCGTGCTGACGGCGAGCGCCTGCAGCTTGCCGGCCTGGATCAGCGGCAACGCCGACGACAGCGGCGCGAAGAACCAGTCGATGCGCCCGGCGATCACGTCGTTCAGCGCTTCGGGCGTTCCCTTGAATGGAATGTGCTGGGCGTCGATGCTGGCCTGGAGCTTGAATTTCTCGGCGTTGAGATGGGTCGCGCTGCCGATGCCGGCCGAGGCGTAGTTGAGCTGGCCGGGGCTCGCCTTGGCGGCCGCCACGACGTCGGCCACCGACTTCCAGCCGCGCGAGGGCGAGACGACCATCACGTTGGGCAAGGCGGCGAGCGGCGTCACGCCGGTCAGGTCTTTCAGGGTGTCGTAAGGCAGGTTCAGGTAGAGCGAGGGGTTCAAGGCGTGGCCCGACGAATGGATCAGCACGGTGTAGCCGTCGGGCTCAGCCTTGGCCACCTGAGCCGCGGCGATCGTGCCGCCGGCACCGGGGCGGTTGTCGACGATGATCGATTGGCCCATGTCGCGGGCCATGACGTCGCCGATGGCGCGGGCGATGATGTCGGTGCCGCTGCCGGCCGTGAACGGCACGACGAAGTGGATCGGCCGGCTCGGATAGCCTTGCGCCGCTGCGCCGCCGAAAGCCAGCAAGGCAGCGGCGGCGACGGCGGCGGTGAAGATCGATCTCATGGTGGCTGGGTCGCCTCCTCGGTTTGTCGTGGTCGCCGCTTCGGCGCTCAATGCGCCAGACCGAGCGCGGACGTGATCTTGCGGCCCGACCGGTTCAGCGCCGCCAGCAGCGGCGCCAGGTCGACGCCGAGCAGGACGCCACCGCGCTTCTTCCAGCAGCCTGCCACCATCACGCTGTCGACGTTGGCGAGCGACGCCTGGAACACGACCGCGCCGAGCGCATCGTGCACCGGCTGCATGTTGAGGTCGCCGGCACGGATGAGCACGATGTCGGCCTGCTTGCCGGCCGCCAGCGAGCCGATACGCCGCTCGGCGCCGAGCATCTTCGCGCCTTCGATCGTGATCCAGGACAGCGCCTCGCGCGTCGTCACGGTCGAAGTCGGCGGGATGCTCCCGTGCGCTTCGCGATACGCGACGTTGTCGAGCGAACGCTGCATGCCGAGCGCGACGCGGGCTTGCGTGATCATGTCGCCGCTCAGCACGCTCTCGAGATCGACGCCGAGCGAAGGCGCCCGGCCGAAAGCGCGCAGGCGCCCGGTGATCGGATGGCCGTGGCCTTGCGTCATCTCGTTTTCGGCGGCGACCGAAAAACTCATGCCGAGGGCGCAGAAGCGCCCGAGCTGGTCATCGCTCAGGGCATGGCCGTGGACGATGTTGATGTGTGGCCCGAGCAGACCTTCGGCCTCGAGCCGGTCCCATCCGTCCGGTGTCCGCGCCGCGCCGCCGCCCTGATGCAGGGACGCGATGACGCCGAGATCGCGCGCCATGCGAAAGTCGTGCAGGGCGACTTCGAGCGTCGAGTAGTGCGGCCCGAGCACGGCGGTGCCGATATCGAGCAGCGGCTGGCCGCGATGGCGCGCCAGCAGGCGCTCGACCTCGGCGCGCGGATGCGGCGTTTCCCAGAACGGGCGCTCGCCGGGTCTTGGATCGGGCTTGGGCGTGCCGTGGAAAAAGCTCGCCCGGATGCCCGATTGCAGCAGGCCGTCGATGGCGGCGTCGTTGTGCTCGGGCGTGCGGTTGTTGTGGCACCAGTCGACGAGCGTCGTCGTGCCGCAATTGAGCTGGTTCAAGGCGCCGACGAGCGTTGCGATGTGCAGGTCTTCGGGCTCGAACACGGTGGCGAGGCCGGCGTGCATCCTGGCGAAGTACTCGAGCAGGGTCCAGTTCGCGGCGACGCCGCGCAACGCCGTCTGCCAGGTGTGCATGTGGGCGTTGACGAGGCCGGGAATGGCGATGAAGTTTGCCGCCTCGACGACCTCGCAATCGCCCGCCTGCAGCGACGGCGCGATCTCGACGATGGTGTCGCCGTCGACCAGGATGTCGGCGCGCGGCAGGTCGCCGAGCGCGTCCATCGTGACGACGCTCGCGCCGCGGATCAGCGTGCGCATCTCAGCTTTCCAGGCCGTCGCTCAGCTTGACGTTCTCGGATTTCAGCTCGAGGCCGGCATCGCGCGCCGTCTCGAGCAGCAGCACCGCGAAGTCGACGTTATCGTGGCCGCGGCCGACCATGCGGGCGACCGATTCACGCGTCGCCGCCGCGGCCGGCATCGCCACGCCGTGCGCCTTGGCGGCGGCCATGCCGAGGTCCATGTCCTTGAGCAGCAGCCTGGGCGTGAAGGTCACCTCGTCGAACGTCAGGTTGGCGAGCGTCGGCGACTTGTAGCGCGTGTACATCGAGCCGAGCACCGAGTCGTTGATGCTTTCGAGGAAGACATGGCGCGGGATGCCGGCCTTCTCGGCGAGCACCGTGATCTCGCACAGGTTCTGGATGACGACGCCGAACATCGTGTTGTGGGCGATCTTCCAGATTCGCGCCAGCTCGCCCTCGCCCACCCACATCACCTTGCGCGCCATCGCCTGCAGGTAGGGCTCGGCGCGGTCGTAGAGCGCCTTCGGGCCCGACGAGACCATCAGCAGCTTGCCGGCCTTGGCGACCTTGGCGTTGCCCGAAACGGGCGTGCACAGATACGCGACGCCCAGCGCCTCCAGCCGCTGGCGAATCTCTGCCGAGCCTTCCTGCGAGATCGACGAGCTGTCGACGACGACCTTGGGCTTCGCCTCTCCGGCGACGAGGCCGCCTGCGGCGAACAGCACTTCCTTCAGGTCGTCGGTCGTCGAGACCATCGTGAAGACCAGGTCGCACACCGCCAGCTCGTGCCGGGCCGCAGCGATGTTCGCGCCGTACTCGGCCAGCGGCTCCGCCTTGCTGCGCGTGCGGTTCCACACCGTCACGGCATGGTTGCCCTTGAGCAGGCGCTTGACCATCGCCTCGCCCATGCGACCCAATCCGATCCATCCCAGGCTGTCGGCCATCTTCTCTCCTGTTCGATGTGCGCCAGCATAGACGCAACGGCCCGGTGCGCACCCGCAAGACAGCCTGGTTCGTCGCTTCGATTCGAGGCAGGCGGCCGGCGACGAGGCCGACCTCATTGCGGCCATGGCGGCGAGCGCTACCATCGTTGAATGTGCCTTCAGTGCGGTAGCGATGCGTGGCCGATCGCTGCATCCGGGTGAACTACTCGTTCCAGTTCGGCCCCGTGTTCGACGCGTGGCCGCTGCTGCTCGAAGGCACCTGGAGAACGATCGAGCTCTCGCTCCTCGCCATGTTCGGTGGCCTGGCCGTGGCGATCGTCTGCGCCTGGGGCAAGACGGGGGGGCCGCGCCCGGTACGCTGGGTGGTCAACGCCTACATCGAGCTCATCCGCAACACGCCGTTCCTGGTGCAACTGTTCTTCTTCTTCTTCGCCCTGCCGGCGATCGGCCTGCGCTGGTCGGCGCACACGGCGGCGCTGACGGCGATGGTCGTCAACCTCGGCGCCTACGCCACCGAGATCATCCGCGCCGGCATCGAATCGATTCCGAAAGGGCAGATCGAGGCCGGCCTCGCCCTCAACCTGAAGGCGCACGAGATCTTCCGCTTCGTCATCCTCAAGCCGGCGCTCAAAGCCATCTTCCCGGCGCTGACGAGCCAGTTCATCCTGCTCATGCTCAGCTCGAGCGTCGTCTCGGTAATCTCGGCCGACGACCTCACGTCGGTGGCCGCGAACCTGCAGTCGCAGACCTTCCGCAGCTTCGAGATCTACATCGTCGTGACCGGCATCTACCTGGCGCTGGCACTTTCCTTCTCGAGCCTTTTCCGCGTCGTCTATCGGCGCGTCTTCAGCTATCCGGATCGCCGCTGACATGCGCACCTTTGGAACCGGCGATTTCCTGTTCATTCTCGAGGCCGCCCGCTGGACGCTGGCGCTCTCGCTCATCGCCTTCATCGGCGGCGCGATCGGCGGCCTCGTCATCGCTCTCAGCCGCACCGGCGAGATCGCCTGGCTGCGCACGCTCTCGGCCGGCTTCATCCAGCTGTTCCAGGGCACGCCGCTGCTGCTGCAGCTCTTCCTCATCTTCTTCGGCGCGCCGGTGCTTGGCCTCGATATCAATCCCTGGCTCGCCGCGGGCATCGCGCTCGTGCTCAACAGCAGCGCCTTCCTCGGCCAGATCTGGCGCGGCTGCATCGAGGCGATCCCGCGCGGCCAGTGGGAAGCGGCCGAGGCGCTCAGCCTGTCGTATCGCTCGCGCATGCGCGACGTGATCCTGCCGCAGGCGGCGCGCATCGCCGTCGCGCCGACCGTCGGCTACATGGTCCAGATCATCAAGGGCACGTCGCTGGCGGCGATCATCGGCTTCACCGAGGTCACGCGCGCCGGCCAGATCATCAATAACGCCACCTTCCAGCCGCTCGTCGTGTTCAGCGTCGTCGCGGCGATCTATTTCGTGCTCTGCTGGCCGCTGTCGCTGCTGGCGGCAAGAATCGAGCGCCACCACAAGGCGGCGTTCGCGCGCTGAGCGCAGCCGGGCTGTGCCGGATTCCGGAACCATCGCTTCACCCACGGAGACATCACCATGATTCGATCCCCCCAACGCCGGCACTTCGGCGTCGCCGCCGCCAGCCTCGGCCTCGCGGCCGCGCTGCCCACGTGGCTCTCGACCGCGCAGGCGCAGACGGTCGACGAGATCAAGAAGAAAGGCGAGCTCACGGTGGGCTTGCTGGTCGACTTTCCGCCCTACGGCACGGTCAACAGCAGCAATGAGCCCGACGGCTACGACGCCGACGTGGCGCGCCTGATGGCCAAGGACTGGGGCGTCAAGCTCAAGCTCGTTCCCGTGACCGGCCCGAACCGCATTCCCTTCCTCCTCACCGACAAGGTCGACCTGCTCGTCGCCTCGCTCGCCGTGACGCCGGAGCGAGCCAAGCAGGTGCAGTTCTCCAAGCCCTATGCGGCGGCGACGATCGTCGTGTTCGGCAGCAAGAAGGCCAGCATCAAGGGCCCGGCCGATCTCAAAGGGCTGCGCGTCGGCGTGGCACGAGCCAGCACGCAGGACATCGCGCTCACCGCCGTCGCGCCAGCCGGCACGGAGATCCGCCGCTTCGACGACGACGCCTCGGGCATGCAGGCGCTGATGTCGGGCCAGGTCGACGCGCTCGGCTGCTCGACGACGGTGGCGGCGCAGATCGCCAAGCGCGCGCCCGCCAACACCTACGAAGACAAGTTCTTGCTGCGTCAGCAGGTCATGGGGGTGGCGATGCGCCCGGGGCAGGCCGAGCTCGCGAAGGCCGTCAACGATTTCATCGACCGCAACAAGGCCAACGGCGAGCTGAACAAGCTCTACCAGAAGTGGCTCGGCACCGACCTGCCGGCGATGCAGGCTTCGTGATTCGCGGGCGACGGACATGACCGCGGTCGCCGTCGAGCCCATCATCCGCATCGAGGCGGTCGACAAGTGGTTCGGTCATTTCCAGGTGCTGAGCGACATCAACCTGACCGTAGCCGCCGGCGAGCGCATCGTCGTCTGCGGCCCCTCGGGCTCGGGCAAGTCGACACTGATCCGCTGCATCAACCGGCTCGAGACGGTGCAGAAGGGCCGCATCGTCGTCGACGGCATCGACCTCACGGCCGGGCGCCGCAATGTCGACTCGGTGCGCCGCGAGGTCGGCATGGTGTTCCAGCAGTTCAACCTGTTCCCGCACCTGACGGCGCTCGAGAACTGCACGCTCGCGCCGATGCGTTCGCGCGGCATGAGCAAGGAAGAAGCGCAGGCGACGGCGATCCGATACCTGACGCGCGTGCGCATTCCCGAGCAGGCGAACAAATACCCGAGCCAGCTCTCGGGCGGCCAGCAGCAGCGCGTCGCGATCGCGCGGGCCCTGTGCATGAATCCGAAGATCATGCTCTTCGACGAGCCGACTTCGGCCCTCGACCCGGAGATGGTCAAGGAAGTGCTCGACACGATGATCGGCCTGGCCGAAGACGGCATGACGATGCTGTGCGTGACGCACGAGATGGGTTTTGCGCGCAGCGTCGCCGATCGCGTCATCTTCATGGCCGACGGGCGCATCGTCGAAGAGGCGGCTCCCGAGCAGTTCTTCAGCCACCCGCAGCACGAGAAGACGCGCAACTTCCTCGGTCAGATCCTGAGCTCGCACCAGGCGGGCCGAGGCGCATCGGGGGCTACGACCCGGTGAGGCCCATCACCGCCGACATCAGCGAGTCGTCGATGGACGAATGGATCGTGTCCCCCGTCGACTTCTCGTTTCTCGCCTTCTCGAGCGCGCGCTCCTCGTCGGCGCCGCGCAGGGTCTGACGCTCGACCGGCGTGTACACGATCGACTCGGGCAGCATCGCGCCGCAAGACTCGCATTTCGGATATCTGCGGTTGAAGACGCGAAAGCCGCACTCGGGGCAAATGGGCGTGGCGTCGGGATCCATCACTTCGGCTCCTGCGGTTGCGTATTGCGATGACGCCAACATAGCGCTCCCGGCCGCCGGAAGCGTCAGGACGATGTGCCATGCCCGCGTAGGAGCACCGCCAATCACGGGATCGCGCTTCGAACGTCGATCGGCCCTAGGATGACGAAGTCGCCGCGCCAGCAGGATGCCTGCGGGTTGGCGGACATGCCAGGACCACGAGACAACCGCGAGGCGCGAACGTGCAAGAGGATCTGGACCACGAGACCTACATGGCGCGAGCCTTCCAGTGGGCGGCCAAAGGCTACAGCGACGGGGGTTGCCCGATCGGCGGCATTCTTGTGAAAAACGATACCGGCCGCGTTCTCGGCCAGGGTCATAACGGGTTGGTGCAGGAAGGCAACCCGATCGTTCATGGCGAGATGGCGGCGATGCGCGATGCGGGCCGCATGCCGAACCGGCACGACACGACGATGTACACGACGCTCCAGCCCTGCTTCATGTGCGCAGGAACGATCGTGCAATTCGGAATTCCGCGTGTGGTCATCGGCGACGTGGTCAACGCCTCGAGCGATGAAACGATCCGGTTCATGCGCAGCAAGGGTCTCGAGGTGGTGGTCATGGACCCGCGGACAAGCGAGGCGGCACATGCTTGCGTCGAGCTCGTGGCAAAGTTTCGCAGCGAAAAGCCGGAGCAGTGGATGGAGGATTGGGGCGGCGGCCCGAATCCGGCGTTGACTCCCGGTTGACCCGAAAGGGTCCCGTCGGCCACGGTCACGCTACACGTGCCGCCGCGGGCGACAAACTTCCGGTGTGCCGCGACCTCGTTCCGCTTCGATGCTCGTCGCCGCGCGCGGCCAGCCAGACAATGCGTTCGCTCCTGCGCAGACGCGCGCAAGCGACGAATTTCATGTATCGAATCATTCTCGTTCCGGTCGACGGCAGCCCCGCCGCCACCGCAGGATTGGACGAAGCGATCAAGATCGCGAAACAATGAGCAGCGATGCCGGGCACCTGCTCAACGTCGTTAAGGCGCCCCCGTGCTCCTCGTTCGCAGCGAGGACGTCGGGCCCGGTCTGTCGGTCGTCGAGATTTCGGCCACCGATTCGATGTTTCATGCCGCGGCTTGAAAAAAACCGACAGGCAGCCCCTCACATCACCGCACCGAGCGCCCAGGGAACGAACTCGTTCTGACCGTAGCCGTGCACTTCGCTCTTCGTCTTTCGCCCCGACGCGGTCTCGAGCATCAGGCGGAAGATGCGCTCGCCCATCGCGTCGATGCTCGATGTGCCGTCGATGACGTCGCCGCAGTTGATGTCGATGTCGTCTTCCTGCTTCAGCCACAGCGCCGTGTTGGTCGAGAGCTTGAGCGAGGGTGAGGGGGTGCAGCCGTAGGCCGATCCGCGGCCGGTCGTGAAGCAGATGAGGTTGGCGCCGCCGGCCACCTGGCCCGTGGCCGAGACCGGGTCGTAGCCCGGCGTGTCCATGAAGACCAGGCCTTTGCTCGTCACCGGTTGCGCGTACTCGAACACGTCGGTGAGGTTGGTGGTGCCGCTCTTGGCGATGGCGCCGAGGCTCTTCTCGAGAATGGTCGTCAGGCCGCCCGCCTTGTTGCCGGCGGATGGGTTGTTGTCCATCTCGGCGTCGTTCTTCTCGCAGTAGCGCTCCCACCAGCGGATGCGGGCGAGGAGTTTTTCGGCCACGTCCTTCGAGACGGCGCGGCGCGTCAGCAGGTGCTCGCCGCCGTAGATCTCGGGCGTCTCGGAAAGGATGGCGGTACCGCCGTGGCGCACCAGCCGGTCGACGGCGGCGCCGAGCGCCGGGTTGGCGCTGATGCCGGAGTAGCCGTCGGAGCCGCCGCACTGCAGGCCGACCGTGATGCGGCTTGCCGGCACCGGCGTTCGCCGCACGCGGTTGGCCTCTTCGAGCAGCCAGCCGACGAGCTCGATGCCGTGCGCCACCGTCTTCTTCGTGCCGCCCGTGTCCTGGATGTTGAAGGCGTGCAACAGCGCGCCGGTCTTGAGGCTCTCCTGCTCGAGCATGCCGTTGATCTGATTGGTCTCGCAGCCGAGGCCGACGACCATGACCGACGCGAAGTTCGGATGCCGCGCATAGCCGCCCAGCGTTCGGCGCAGCACCTGCAGCGGCTCGCCGTCGCTGGCCGTCGCACAGCCGGCACCGTGGGTGAGGGCGACGACGCCGTCGACGTTCGGGAAGCGCTCGAGCGCCCCCGGGTTCGTGTCGCGGCGGAAATGGTCGGCGATGGCGCGCGCCACCGTCGCCGAGCAGTTCACCGAAGTGAGGATGCCGATGTAGTTGCGCGTCGCGATGCGACCGCCGGCGCGGACGATGCCATCGAAGCTGGCCGGCTCGTCGACGTACTCGGTCGGCCGCGCTCCGCTCGCCGCCGCGTAGTCGCGCGCGAAGCTCGAGAACTCGAGGTTGTGCGTGTGCACGTGCTGGCCCGCCGCGATCGCCTGCTTCGCGCTGCCGATGATCTGGTCGTAGCGGCGCACCGGCTCGCCCTCGCGAATCGCCCGCGTCGCGATCTTGTGGCCGGGCGGCACGAGGCCCGCCACGGTGATTCCTTCGCTCTCGATGCGCGTGCCACCGACGAGTTGCTGCCTGGCGATGACGACGTCATCGTTGGGGTGGATGCGAATGACGAGTGCGTCGCTCAAGGTGTTCGGCTCATGAGTCTTTCCGGCAGTGTATTTCCAAGCTCAGGCAGAAAGTCCGAGCTGCGCTGCGCTGCGGATCCGCGCCGCTTCGTCGACGAGCTGCGAGAGGCGCCGCGATAGCCACGGCAGCGCGTCGTGCGTCGGCGGCTGGGCCGGCAGCAGTTCGAGCTCGTCGGCATTCGAGCGCTCGCTCGCGGCCGGTCCGGGCGACTTCAGGTCGAGACAGGCGCCGAGCGCCGTCACCGCCTCGGCGAGAGCTGAGTCGATGCGCTCCGACGCCGGCTCGTCGCTCAGGCGCGCCAGGGTGTGGCGCACCAGCGAGAGATGCGCCATGAAGCGTTCGCCGTGATCGAGCAGGGTTGCGATCTGCCTGATCGGCAGGCGCACGCCTTTGGGTTCGACGCGGCTTCGCTGCAGGGCGGCGCCGAGCGCGGTGAGCGAGTCGTAGGCCTTGCGCCGTGCCATCCGCTCGTCGACGGCGTCGCCCGAGCCGGCGCGCAGCGAGTGCGCGGCGTAGTCCTGCAGCTCGCGCAGGACGCGGGCGATCGCCTCGGGCACGCTGCGCCGCTCCCAGGAAGGCAGTACATAGCTGAAGCACCAGGCCAGCATGGCGCCGAGAAAGGTGTCGGCGACGCGCTCGGCGATGGCGAAGCCACCGGTCGGATTGACGAGGTGCGATTGCAGCAGGGCCATGACGCTGGCGGCGGTGGCGGTGAGCCAGTAGCGCTGCGTCACGAACGCATGTGCGGTGCCGAGCGCGACGAGGAAGACGCCGCTCTGGAACGCCGCCGACGGCACGTGCGAGAAGCCGACGACGACAAGGCAGCCGAGCACCGTGCCGAGCACGCGCGCGTTGCGCCGCGCCAGCGTGTCGCCGAGGCTGCCGCGCAGAACGACGGCGACGCTGAGCACGAGCCAGTAGGGGTGCGAGCCCCAGGGCAGACAGAGTGCGAGGTAGTAGGCCGTGCCGAGCGCCAGCGCCATGCGGATGGCGTGGCGCAGCACGAGCGAATCGCGTCGCCAGTGCGGGCGCAGCGCCCGCAGCGGCCAGCCTTCCGGAGCGACGAAGATCTGCAGCTGCGCGTGCGTCAGCGGCAGCGTTTCGGCCTGACCCTGCAGCAGGCGATGGACGCGGCCGACGTCGTCGGCGAGCCGGCCGAGCCGCCCTTGCAGCACCGGCAAGAGCCGGGCGCGGGCGTCGCCCGGCGCGATCGGCACCTCGCCCGGAGCGGCATCGAAATCGATATGTGGCAGGGTCGTCGCGGCCGGCATCGTGCCGTCGCGCACGGCGTCCGCCGCGGCATCGAGCTGCTCGCCGATCTGGCGCAACGCCCGCGCGGCGCGATCGAGAAGGGCGCGACCGACCGCATCGCTGCCGAGCAGATCGACGTCGAGCCGGCTCGCCAGCAGCGCATCGCGCAGATCGATGATGCGCAACAGGATGGCCACGTCGCGCCGCCAGCCCGTGCTCTCTCTGGCGGGAAACAGCAGATCGCGCGCCCCCTGCAGGCGATCGGCCAGCGCCGCTTCGCCACCGATCCAGGCGCGCAGCGGCGGCGCCTCGCCGGCCTCGACGCGAAACGAAACGAGAACGTCGGCGCGCGAACGGAACAGCTGCGCGGCGGCGCGCAGCGTGGCGACGAGCACGAGGCTGCGATAGCGGCGCTGGCACACGGCGTTCGCGGCGAGCGCCCAGGCGAGATAGGCGAAGCCGCCGCAGGCGCTCCAGCCCGCGACCGCGAGCTCGTGCCCAGCCGGCGGCACGGCCATCGAGAAGATCATCGACAAGATGGGCGCGAACGACACCGCGCCGGCGCGTGCGCCCCAGGCCAGCGTCATCATGGCGAGAAAGGCCACCGCCGCGACCGCGGCGCCGAGCGCCAGCGGCTGCGGCCGCAGAAGATCGACGATCAAGGCGGCGATGAAGGCCAGCAGCGCGGCGGCGCCGACGCGGTGCCAGGTTCGCCTGAGGACGTTCGGCAGATCGGCGATGCTGGCGCAGACGGCGCCGCTCACCACCAGCGCCGCGACGTGTGGCCCGGCGGCCTGCCGGGCCAGCAGCTGGATGCAGCCGATGCCGAACGCGGCGGCGATGCCGTTGATCGCATAGGCCGGCAGCAGCCGCCACGGCCGCAAGGCCGCGGGAAGCGTGGGGGTGGCGATCAGCCGTCGATCAGCTTCGGGTCCCAGGCATGCACCTTCTGCCGTTGTTCGCCGAGGCCATCGATGCCGAGGCGCATCTCATCGCCGGCCTTCAGGTAGGTCGGCGGCTTCATGCCGAGGCCGACGCCGGGCGGCGTGCCGGTGGTGATGAGATCGCCCGGCCAGAGCGTCATGAAGCGGCTGCAATAGGCGACGAGCTCGGCGACGCCGAAGATCATCGTCTTCGTGCTGCCGTTCTGGCGGCGTTTGCCGTTCACGTCGAGCCACATCGGCAGCGCCTGCGGATCGGCCACCTCGTCGGCCGTCACCATCCAGGGACCGACCGGGCCGAAGGTGTCGCAGCCCTTGCCCTTGTCCCAGGTGCCGCCGCGCTCGAGCTGGAATTCGCGCTCGGAGACGTCGTTGACGACGCAGTAGCCGGCGACGTGATCGAGCGCGTCGGCCTTCTCGACGTAGCGAGTCATGGTGCCGATGACGACGCCGAGCTCGACTTCCCAGTCGGTCTTCACCGAGCCCTGGGGGATCGGTGACCAGCCACGGGCCGACCGGGCCGAAGGTGTCGCAGCCCTTGCCCTTGTCCCAGGTGCCACCGCGCTCGAGCTGGTATTCGCGCTCGGAGACGTCGTTGACGACGCAGTAGCCGGCAACGTGTTCGAGCGCGTCGGCCTTCGCGACGTAGCGAGTCATGGTGCCGATGACGACGCCGAGTTCGACTTCCCAGTCGGTCTTCACCGAGCCCTGGGGAATCACGATCGCATCGTTGCAGCCGGCGAGCGCGCTCGTCGGCTTCATGAAGATGATCGGCTCCTTCGGGATCGGCGAGCCGGTCTCCGCCGCATGGTCGGAGTAGTTGAGGCCGATGCAGATGAACTTGCCCATGCCGCTCCACGGTGGCGCGATGCGGCCGGGCTGCGCGATCGCGGGCAGCTTCGATGCATCGATCGCGGCGAGGCGCTTGAGGCTCTCGGGGCGCATTGTCTCTGCCGTAATGTCGGCAACGACGCCCGAGAGATCGCGCACCGTGCCCTGCGCGTCGACGAGCGCGGGCCTTTCCGCGCCCTTGGCGCCGTATCGCATCAGCTTCATGGGAAACCTTCTCGGTCAAAGGAAGAAAGCCTAATTGGACCACCCGCCGTCGATCACCTGTGCGGTGCCGGTGGTGAAGGCCGATTCGTCGCTCGCCAGGTAGACCGCGAGCGCCGCGATCTCCGAGGCACGGCCGACCCGGCCCATCGGCTGACGCGCCACGAACGCGGCCTGCACCTGCGCCTCGGTCTGGCCGCTCGCCTTCGCTTGCGCCGCAATGCGTTCGCGCAGCGACGGCGATTCGACGGTGCCCGGGCAGATCGCATTGCAGCGAATGCCGCGCGTGATGAAGTCGGCGGCGATCGATTTGGTCAGGCCGATCACGGCCGCCTTGGTCGCGCCGTAGACGAAGCGGTTCGGCGCGCCCTTGATGCTGCCGGCCACCGAGGCCATGTTGATGATCGAGCCGCCGCCGGCCTCGAGCATCGGCGGCAGGAAGGCGCGGATCAGGCGGTACATCGAGCGCACGTTGAGATCGAACGAGAAGTCGAAGGCCACCTCGTCGCAATCGAGCACGGTGCCGGCATGCACGTAGCCGGCACCGTTGAAGAGCACCTGCACCGGGCCCTTGGCGAGCGCTTCGATCGAAGCGGCGAGCACGGCGCTCGCGTCGGTCACGTCGAGGCGCCGCGTCTCGCAGCCGGTGGCGCGCTGCAGATCGGCGAGCAGCTCGTCGTCGATGTCGGTGGCGATGACGCGCGCTCCCTCGCGAACGAAAGCTTCCGCCGTCGCCCGGCCGATGCCCTGGCCGGCGGCGGTGATGAACGCCGTCTTGCCGGCGAGGCGATGCGATGCGGTCATGGGGGGTCTCGGCCGGGAGTGTGGACGCGGGGGACGGCGCAGCCTCGACCCGTGCGGTAAAGAATAATTTCGGTGCCGGTGCCGCGTCAACACCGGGTTTGCCCAGTGCATCGAGACGGTCGGTGGCCCGGGTGTCGTGCCGGGCTTCCCAGCCGCCGTCGCGTGCAAGGCCCGGGGCATCGGGCACACTCGAGCCTTTGCGCATGGACCAGCCTCCCGCCGCCCTGCCCCCGGCTCCTGCCGCTGCGCCGTCCGCCCCGATCGCGACGTCCCGCCGCTGGCTCGGCGCGGCGATCGCGTTGCTTGCGCTCATCGCGATCGGCGCGCTGGCCTGGTATCTCACGCACCGGCCGCCGGCCGCTGCCGGCCGTTTCGCGGGCGCCCCGGCGTCGGGCGCGTCCGGCGCGTCCGGCGCCGTCGGCCCGGTGGCGGGCGGGCGCGGTGGTCCGCCGAGCACCGTCGGTGTCGCGACGGCGCGCCACGCCGATATACCGGTGATCATCGAAGCCCTCGGTACCGTCACCTCGGCGGCGAGTGTCATCGTGACGCCGCAGGTCTCGGGGGTGATCACGCAGGTGCTGTACCAGGAAGGCCAGCTCGTGAAGAAGGGCCAGGTGCTGGCGACGATCGACCCGCAGCCGTTCCAGGCCGCGCTGGACCAGGCGATCGGCGCGCGCATGCGCGACACGGCGCAGCTCGACGCCGCACGCCAGCAGCTGGACCGCTACCAGGTGCTGCTCAAGCAGGACTCGATCGCCGGCCAGACCGTCGACACGCAGGCGGCCCTGGCGAAGCAGCTGATCGGTACGGTGGCGGTGGATCGTGCCAACGAAGACAGCGCGCGGCTGAACCTGCAGTGGACGCGCATCGTCGCGCCGGTGACCGGCCGCGTCGGCCTGCGCCCGATCGACGCCGGCAACTTCATCGCTGCCGGCAATGCCAGTGGCGTGGCGACGATCACCCAGGTCTCGCCGATCGACGTCGCGTTCTCGATCCCGCAAGAACGCGTGCCCGAGGTGCAGCAGCGCATCGCCGCCGGCGCGGCGCTGCCGGTCGCGGCCTGGGACAGCGCTCGCACGCGGCAGCTGGAGGCCGGAAGCTTCCTGACGCTGGACAACCAGATCGACACCCAGACCGGCACCGTCAAGGCCAAGGCCCGCTTCAGCAACGAGACCGGCACCCTGTTCCCGAACCAGTTCGTCAACGTGCGGCTGCTGCTGCGCACCGTCGATGCCGCCGTCGTCGTGCCGGTGACCGCGCTACGGCATGGCCCGAACGGCGATTACGTCTATGTCGTCAGCGCCGAGCGAGTGGTTGCGCTGCGCCCTGTGACAGCCGGACTCTCGGGTGTCGACGATGTCGCGATCACCAGCGGTCTGCAAGCGGGCGAGCAGGTCGTGACCGAAGGCGGCGACCGGCTCAAGGACGGTGCCCGTGTGCAGACCAGCGCCGATCGACCGGCGGCCGGGGCCTCGGCCGCGCGCGACGGCGGTGGCCGCTTGCGTCGCGGCGGTGCCGCTTCCGGCGCCGGCGTCGCGGCCAGCAGCGGGTCATCGGGCGGGGCGGCGGGCGGTGCATCGGGTGCGCACTTGGGCGGCCGCCGCGCATCCGACGCCGCGGCCGCGGGATCGTGAGGCCTGAGGCCAGGGGGCAGCGACCGTGAGTCCGTCGCGCCCGTTCATCGAGCGGCCGGTCGCGACCTCGCTGCTGATGCTGGCGATCGTGCTCGCCGGGCTGGTCGGCTTCAGGTTCCTGCCGCTGTCGGCGCTGCCGCAGGTCGACTACCCGACGATCCAGGTCCAGACCCTGTACCCGGGCGCCAGCCCCGAGGTGATGAGCAACACGGTCACCTCGCCGCTGGAGGGCCAGTTCGGCCAGATGTCCGGGCTCGACCGGATGAGCTCGACCAGCGCCGCCGGCGTCTCGGTGATCACGCTGCAGTTCGCGCTCACCCTGTCGCTCGACGTCGCCGAGCAGGAGGTGCAGGCCGCGATCAACGCCGCGAACTCCCTGCTGCCCGCCGACCTGCCGGCGCCGCCCATCTATGCCAAGGTCAACCCGGCCGACGCCCCGGTGCTGACGTTGGCGATCAGCTCCGACAGCATGCCGCTGACCGACGTGCAGAACCTGGTCAACACCCGGCTGGCGCAGAAGATCAGCCAGGTCTCGGGGGTGGGCCTGGTGTCGCTGTCGGGCGGGCAGCGGCCGGCGGTGCGCATCCAGGCCAACACGCAGGCGCTGGCCTCGTTCGGCATCGGCCTGGACACCCTGCGCACGACCATCGCCAACGCCAATTCGAACGCCGCCAAGGGCAGCTTCGACGGCCCCCAGCGCGCCTTCACGATCAATTCGAACGACCAGCTTCTCACTGCCGACGACTATCGCAACCTCATCGTCGCCTATCGCAACAACGCCCCGGTGCGGATGAAGGATGTCGCGAGCGTCGTCCAGAGCGCCGAGAACGCCCAGCTAGGTGCCTGGGCGGGCCTGCCCTGCGCCCCGACTTCGGCCAGCGCCGCTGCCGCCAGTACCTCGACCACCGGCAGCAGCCACTGCGTCGATGGCGTGGCTCTGATCCCGGCCATCATCATGAACGTTCAGCGCCAGCCGGGTGCCAACGTGATCGGCACCGTCGATGCGATCAAGAAGCAGCTGCCGACCTTGCAGGCCGGCCTGCCGGCGGCGCTGCGCATCGACGTGCTGGCCGACCGCACGAACGGCATTCGCGCCTCGGTCGAGCATGTCGAGATGGAGCTGATCCTGGCCGTCGTGCTGGTCGTTCTCGTGATCTTCGCCTTCCTGGGCAACCTGCGCGCGACGGTGATCGCCAGCATCGCGGTGCCGATCTCGCTCATCGGCACATTCGGCCTGATGTATCTGCTGGGCTACAGCCTGAACAACCTGAGCCTGATGGCGCTGACCATCGCCACCGGCTTCGTCGTCGACGACGCGATCGTGATGATCGAGAACATCGCGCGCTTCCGCGAAGAGGGCGAGCCGCCGATGCGCGCCGCGCTCAAGGGCGCGACCCAGATCGGCTTCACGATCATCTCGCTGACGGTGTCGCTGATCGCGGTGCTGATCCCGCTGCTGTTCATGAGCGACGTCGTCGGACGGCTGTTCCGCGAATTCGCGGTCACGCTGGCGATCACGATCCTGATCTCGGCCGTCGTCTCGCTGACGCTGGTGCCGATGATGTCGGGCCGCTGGCTCAAGGCCAGGCGCGACGAGCTCCCGGCCGGCAGCGCCGCCGCCCGGTGGCAGCGCTTCTTCGCCGCCGTGATGCACCGATACGACCGCTCGCTGGTCTGGGTGATCGACCACGAGGCGATCACGCTGCTGGTGGCGCTGGCGACCTTCGTCGTCACCGTGCTGCTCTACATCACGATTCCCAAGGGCCTGTTCCCGACCCAGGACACCGGCCAGCTGCAGGCGCGCATCCAGGCGGCTCAGGACGTCTCCTACGACCGGATGGCGCAGCTGCAGGCGCAGGCCGCGCGGGCCATCCTCGCCGACCCGGCGGTCGCCAACCTCAGCTCCTTCGTCGGCGTCGACGGGGCCAACAACACCATGCTGCAGACCGGCAGCATGCTGATCAATCTCAAGCCTTCGCACGGCAACCAGCAGGACGTGATGGACCGGCTGCGCGAGCGGGTGCGCGTGGTGCCTGGCGTCAGCCTGTCGCTGCAGCCGACGCAGGACCTGACGATCGACGCCGAGACCGGCCCGACCGAATACCGCGTCTCGCTGGAAGGGGTCAACGGCGACGAGATCACGCTGTGGATGAACCGGCTGATCGACCGCCTGCACGACACGCCACAGGTGCGCAACGTCAGCAGCGACGCCGGCGCGCAGGGCCTGGCGACCTTCGTCAACGTCAACCGCGACACCGCGTCGCGGCTGGGCATCAGCGCCAGCTCGGTCGACGATGCGCTCTACAGCGCCTTCGGGCAGCGCATCGTCTCGACCATCTTCACCGACACCAACCAGTACCGCGTGATCCTCGAGGCGCAGCCCGGGCTGGCGACCGACGCCGCGGGCGTGGGCAACCTCCACCTGATGTCGAGCAGCGGCAAGCCGACGCCACTCGCGGCATTCGCGACGATCACCGAGCAGCCGGCGCCGCTGCAGGTCACCCATGTCGGCCAGTACCCGGCAAGCACGCTGAACTTCGACACCACGTCGGGCACGGCGCTGGGCGCGGCGGTCGATGCGATCCGCCAGGCGGCCAAGGACATCGCCTTGCCGGCGACGATCACGATGACCTTCCTCGGCGCCTCGGGCGCCTACGAGAGGTCGCTGGCCAACGAGCTGTGGCTGATCCTGGCCGCGGTGGTCTGTGTCTACATCGTGCTCGGCGTGCTCTACGAGAGCTACGTCCACCCGCTGACGATCCTCTCGACGCTGCCGTCGGCGGGGGTGGGCGCGCTGCTGGCATTGATCATCACCGGCAACGACCTCGGCGTGATCGGCATCATCGGCATCATCCTGCTGATCGGCATCGTCAAGAAGAACGCGATCATGATGATCGATTTCGCGATCGACGCCGAGCGCACCCAGGGCATGAACGCGCGCGACGCGATCCACCAGGCAGCGCTGCTGCGCCTGCGGCCGATCCTGATGACGACGCTGGCGGCGCTGTTCGCCGCCGTGCCGCTGATGCTGAGCTGGGGCGACGGCGCCGAGCTTCGCCGCCCGCTGGGCCTGGCGATTTTCGGCGGCCTGATCGTCAGCCAGTTGTTGACGCTGTTCACGACACCGGTGATCTACCTCGCCTTCGACCGGCTCGGCGGTATCGGTCGACGCGATGCCGTGGCGCGTGAAGACGCCGCGCCGGCCGGCGCGGCGGTGGAGCGCGGCGCGTGAACCTGTCGCGGCCGTTCGTACGGCGCCCCATCGGCACCGTGCTGCTGACGGTGGGTATCGCGCTGGCGGGAATCGCCGGGTTCTTCGCCCTGCCGGTCTCGCCGCTGCCGCAGATCGACCTGCCGGTGATCCAGGTCAACGCCAACATCCCGGGCGCCAGCCCCGACACCATGGCCAGCAGCGTGGCCACACCGCTGGAGCGGCACCTGGGCACGATCGCCGGTATCAACGAGATCACTTCGTCGAGCTCGGTCGGCTCCACCCGCGTGACGCTGCAGTTCGATTTGAGCCGAGACATCGACGGCGCGGCGCGCGACGTGCAGGCGGCGATCAACGCTTCCCGCGTCGACCTGCCGGCGACGCTGCGCAGCAACCCGACCTACCGCAAGGCCAACCCGGCGGCGGCGCCGGTGATGATCCTGGCGCTCACGTCTAGCACCAAGACGCCGGGGCAGATCTACGACGAGGTTTCCAACACCATCAACCAGAGGCTGCTGCAGGTCAGCGGCGTCGGTGACGTGCAGATCGGCGGCGGCTCGCTGCCGGCGGTTCGCATCGAGCTTGAGCCCTTCGCGCTGAACCATTACGGCATCAGCACCGAGGACGTGCGCGCGGCGATCCAGGCCAGCAACGCGAACCGGCCCAAAGGCATCGTGCAGGGCGGCGGCCGCCGGCTTCAGATCTACACGCAGACGCCGGGGCTGAAGGCCAGCGACTACGCGCCGATGGTGATCGCCTGGCGCAAAGGCGCCGCAGTGCGCCTGCAGGATGTTGCCGACGTGGTCGATGGGGTCGAGAACACGCGCACGCTGGGCCTGTTCAACGGCGAAAAGGCGATCATCGTGCTGATCATCTGTCAGCCGTCGGCCAACGTGGTGGCCACCGTCGACGCGATCCACGCCCTGCTGCCAGAGCTGCAGGCCGATCTGCCCGCCGACGTGACGCTGCACGTCGCCTCCGACCGCACGACCTCGATCCGCGCGTCGCTGCGCGAGGTCGAGCTGACGCTGATCGTGGCGGTGCTGCTGGTGGTGCTGGTGGTCAGCCTTTTCCTGCGCAGCGTGCGTGCGACCCTGGTGCCGGCGGTGGCGACGATCGTCGCCCTGCTCGGCACCTTCGGCGTCATGTATCTGCTCGGCTTCAGCCTCAACAACCTCAGCCTGATGGCGCTGACGGTGGCCACTGGCTTCGTCGTCGATGACGCCATCGTCGTGCTCGAGAACACGAGCCGCCACATCGAGGCCGGCATGACGCGCATGAAGGCGGCCCTGCTCGGCGCCCGCGAGGTCGGGTTCACGGTGGTGTCGATCAGCCTGTCGCTAGTGGCGGTGTTCATCCCGCTGCTGTTCATGGGTGGGCAGGCCGGGCGGCTGTTTCGCGAGTTCGCGATCACCCTGTCGGTGGCCGTGATCATCTCGCTCGTGCTGTCGCTGACGACGACGCCCATGATGTGCGCCTGGCTGCTCAAGCCCGGCGGTGGCGCCGATGCGCAGCGCCCGCCGGGCTGGCTGGCGCGCCAGGCCGAACGCGGCTACGACTGGACGCTGGCGCTTTATGCCAGCAGCCTGGACTGGGCCCTGGCGAGCAAGGGCCTGGTGATGCTGATCCTGCTGGCGGTGGTCGCGCTCAACGCGTACCTGTTCGCGGCCGTCCCCAAGAGCCTGTTCCCGCAGCAGGACACCGGCCAGCTTGCGGGCGGCCTGAGCGCCGACCAGAGCATCTCGAGTCAGGCGATGGGCGACAAGCTGCGCCAGGTCGTCGACATCGTGCGCGCCGATCCGGCGGTGGCCACCGTGGTCGGTTTCACAGGGGGTTCGCGGGCCGGCGGCGGCTTCATGTTCGTGACGCTCAAACCGGTCGGCGAGCGCACCGACAAGGGCCTGGCGGTGATCGCGCGGCTGCGCCCGCAGCTCGCGCGGGTCGCTGGGCTGCAGTTGTTCCTCAACCCGGTGCAGGACTTTCGCTCGGGCGGCCGCCAGAGCAATTCCACCTACCAATACACACTCAAGAGCGACGACAGCGCGACCCTGCGCCAGTGGTCGGGCAAGCTGCTGCAGGAGCTGAAGAAGCATCCCGAGCTGACCGACCTCGACAGCGACCAGCAGGAAAACGGCGTCCAGACCAACGTCCTCGTCGACGCCAACGCCACCGGCCGGCTCGGCATCAGCGCCACCGCGGTCGACGCGGCGCTGTACGACGCCTTCGGCCAGCGCCAGGTGGCGGTCATCTACACCGCCCTCAACCAGTACCACGTGATCATGGAATGGGCGCCGCCCTACACGCTCAGCCCCAACGCCCTGGGCGACGTCTATGTGCCAGGGACGCAGCTCGTCAGCAACGGCGCCCAGCTGGTCGCCGTCGAGAGCGCGGCGACGACGCCGAGCACGACCACGGCCAGCCGCGGCGCGGCGGCGGCGTCCGCCGCGGCACCGCTGGCCACGGTGCCGGTGTCGCCCAACCCGGCGCTGCGCAACGCGTCGGGCGGCAACGTGCTCAGCAACTCCCCGGACAGCATGGTGCCGCTGAAGGCGATCGCCCGTTTCATCGACGGGCCCACCGCGACCTCGGTCAACCACCAGGACACCGAGTTGGCGACGACGATCTCGTTCAACCTGGCCGACGGCGCGACCCTGGCTGGTGCGCGCAGCGCCATCACCCAGGCCGAGGCCGACATCGGTCTGCCGACCTCCGTGCGCGGCGACTTCGCCGGCACTGCACTGCTGGCGCAGCAGTCCAACGCCCAGCAGTTTCTGCTGATCGTGGCCGCGCTGGTCGTGATCTACATCGTGCTCGGTGTGCTCTACGAGAGCCTGATCCACCCGCTGACGGTACTGTCCACGCTGCCTTCGGCCGGTGTCGGGGCGGTGCTGGCGCTGCTGATGTTCAGGATGGACTTCTCGCTCATCGCGCTGATCGGCGTGTTCCTGCTGATCGGCATCGTCAAGAAGAACGCGATCCTGATCATCGACTTCGCGCTCGAGGCAGAGCGTGCGCGTGGCCTCAGTTCGCTCGCGGCCGTGCGCGAGGCTTGCCTGTTGCGCTTCCGGCCGATCCTGATGACGACGCTGGCGGCCGCGCTCGGCGCGCTGCCGCTGGCGATCGGCTTCGGCGAAGGCGCCGAACTGCGCCAGCCGCTGGGCGTGGCGATTGTCGGCGGCCTGATCGCCAGCCAGTTGCTGACCGTGCTGACGACGCCGGTCGTCTACATGCTGCTCGACAAGCTGCGCCGGCACAAGGCCGACGAGCGATACCTGAGCCGCGCCGGCCGCGGCGCGTTGCAGCCTTCCGAGACGACATGAACATGCGCCCAACCTTTGTCGATCGACCTGTGGCCTGGCTGCCGGTCGTCGCGCTCGCCGCCCTGTCGGCCTGCGGGACCGGCCCGGCCTACCAGCGGCCCAGCGTGGCAGCGCCGGCCGCCTTCAAGGAGGCGCCCAGCGCCGACGCGACCTGGTTTCCGGCCGCGCCCGCCGATGCGCTGGACCGCGGCCCCTGGTGGCAACTCTTCGGTGACCCGGCCGTGAACGCGCTGGTCGAGCGGGTCGAGGTGTCGAACCAGAACGTCGCCGCCGCGGTGGCCGCGTACGCGCAGGCACAGGCGCTGGTGCGCCAGGAGCGCGCGGCGCTGTTTCCGTCGCTGGCGCTGGACGCCAGTGCCACGCGCAGTGGCGGTGCCACCTCGCTGGGCAGGTCGAGCAGCCAACAGCTGGACCTGGCCGCGAGCTGGGAGCCTGACATCTGGGGCCAGTTGCGCCTCGGTGTGACGAGCGCCCAGGCCAGCGCGCAGGCGAGCGCCGCCAACCTCGCGGCGGCGCGCCTGTCGGCGCAGGCCGCGCTGGCGACCGACTACTTCGCGCTGCGCGAGGCCGACAACGAGATCGCCCTGCTGACTGCGGCGGTGGCTGCGTACGAGCGGGCGCTGCGCATCACCCAGAACCAGTACAACGCGTCGATCGCGCAGCGCACCGACGTGCTGCAGGCGCAGACCCAGCTCGAGACGACCCGCGCCAACCTGACGGCGATGGTCGCTCAGCGGGCCGTGCTCGAGCACGCGATCGCGCTTCTGGTGGGCAAGGCGCCAGCCGAATTCGGCATCCCTGTCGCCGCCTGGGACGCGAAGGTGCCGGCGGTGCCGCTGGTCGTGCCGTCATCGCTGCTGCAGCGCCGTCCCGACATCGCCGCCGCCGAGCGCGCCGTGGCCGCGGCCAACGCGCAGATCGGCATCCAGCGCGCGGCGTATTTTCCCAGCCTGTCGCTGTCGGCGTCTTACGGCGGCGCGGGTTCGAGCCTGCCCAGCCTGTTCCGGGCCTCGAGCAATGTCTGGTCGCTCGGTCTTTCGGCAGCGCAGACGCTGTTCGATGCCGGCGCGACTGCCGCCCGCGTTGAGGGGGCGCGGGCGGCGCGCGACGTCGCCGTCGCGAACTACCGCCAGGTGGTACTGAGCGCTTTTCAGGCTGTCGAAGACCAGCTCACGACGATTCGCTCCCTGGCCGAGCAGGAGGGCCAGCGCCGCGCGGCGTCGGCCGACGCCGATCGCACAGAACAGCTGACCCTGAACCAGTACCTGCAGGGCCAGGTGCCCTACACCAGCGTCGTCATCGCCCAGGTGACGGCATTGAGCGCGCGCCAGACGCTGTCGCAGCTGATGTCGAGCCGGCAAGCCGCGGCGATCGCGCTGATCCAGGCGATGGGCGGCGGCTGGCATGCGCCCGAAGCGCCCGACACCGCGGCGTCGGCCTCGCGCTGAAGACACTTGCCTGTACCTGCGCGGCGGGGGCCCGTGTCATGTATCGAAACACCTTAGTGTCGCGCGCGAGGCCTCCTTCAGAATCCTTGCAGGTTCGCAAAGGGTGAGATGGAAAAGATCTGGTTGAAGCAGTACCCGGCCGGCGTGCCGGCCGAGATCGACGTGAACCAGTATCCGTCGCTCGTGGCGCTGCTCGACGAGAGCTTTCACCGCTATGCCGACCGCACCGCCTACAAGTTCATGGGCAAGGCGATCACGTTCAGGCAGATCGACGATGCCTCGCGCGCCTTCGCGGCGTGGCTGCAGGCGCAGGGCTTCGCGAAGGGCGATCGCGTCGCCATCATGATGCCCAACGTGCCGCAGTACCCGGTCGCGGTGGCCGCCATCCTGCGGGCAGGGTTCGTCGTCGTCAACGTCAATCCGCTCTACACGCCGCGCGAGCTCGAGCACCAGCTGAAGGATTCGGGCGCCAAGGCGATCGTCATCGTCGAGAACTTCGCCGCCACGCTGGCCCGGGTGATGGCGACGGTGCCGACGAAGAAGGTCGTGCTCGCGTCGATGGGTGACATGCTCGGCTTTCCCAAGTCGCTCATCGTCAACTACGTCGTGCGAAAGGTGAAGAAGATGGTGCCGGCATTCGACATCGCCGGCGCCGTGCGCTTCAACGACGCCATCGCCGCAGGCCGCGCCAAGCCGTTCACGTCGGCGTCGGTCGGGCCCGACGATATCGCCGTGCTGCAATACACGGGCGGCACGACCGGCGTGAGCAAGGGCGCCGTGCTGCTGCATCGCAATCTCGTCGCCAACATCCTGCAGGCCGAGGCCTGGTACCAGCCGGCGCTGAAGAAGATCCCCGCGGGCGAGCAGGTGGTGACGATCTGCGCCTTGCCGATCTATCACATCTTCGGCTTCAACACGAACATGATGCTGGCCATGCGCATGGGCGGCGCGAACATCCTGATCGCCAATCCGCGCGACCTGCCCGGCGTGTTCAAGGAGTTGCAGGGCGAGAGGTTCCACAGCTTCCCGGCCGTCAACACGCTCTTCAACGCGATGGCCAACCACCCCGACTTCTCGACGGTCGACTGGAGCGGGCTCGTCATTTCCGTCGGCGGCGGCATGGCAGTGCAGAGCGCGACCGCCAAGCTCTGGCTCGACAAGACCGGCTGTCCGATCGTCGAGGGCTACGGCCTTTCGGAGACATCGCCTTCGGCCACCTGCAACCCCGTCGACAGCACGGCCTACAGCGGCAACATCGGCCTGCCGATGCCCAACACCGAGCTGAAACTGCTCGACGACGACGGCAACGAAGTGCCCATGGGGATGCCAGGGGAGATCGCGATCAAGGGACCGCAGGTGATGGCCGGCTACTGGCAGCGCCCCGACGAGACGGCCAAGGTGATGATGGCCGACGGGTTTTTCCGCAGCGGCGACATCGGCGTGGTCGACGGGCGTGGCTATTTCAGAATAGTCGATCGCAAGAAGGACATGATTCTGGTCAGCGGCTTCAACGTCTATCCGAACGAGGTCGAAGACGTCGTGACGCAGATGCCGGGCATCCTCGAATGCGCGGCCGTCGGCGTTGCCGACGAGAAGTCGGGCGAGGCCGTGAAGCTCGTCATCGTGCGCAAGGATCCCGCGGTCACCGAAGCCGCAGTGCGGGCGTATTGCCAAACCAACCTCACGGGCTACAAGCGGCCGAAGATCGTCGAGTTCCGCAACGACCTTCCGAAGACCCCGGTCGGCAAGATACTGCGTCGGGAATTGCGCGACAAGGCGTGAGATTCGAGGGCCAAAGCCGTGCCCGTGCTGATACATTTCGCCCCATGTCGAAGCGGGGCGTCACGGGCCGCCGCATGACGGGAATGGGACAAAACGGGTGATCTGGGTCAAGACCGACGCGGGGCGCGGCGAAATGCAGTCACGGGCGCTGATCAAGGATCGCGCCCGGCGCAATCTGCTGCTCCTCATCGACGGCATGAAGTCCGAGGAGATGCTGCTCGCCAACCTTGCGGGCATCACGGCGGCCGATTTCCAGGAGCTGCGCAAGCTCGATCTGATCGCGCCAGCCACCGGGGCGGTGACGGTGGGCAATCCGGCGCGTGCTGTCAACGCCGATTCGGCGCGCACGACGATTCCCCTGCCGCTGCCGGCTGGCCCGCTCGACTACGCCCAGTTCACGGCAGCCCTCACCAAGCTCATTTCCGCCAATCTCGGCCTGCGCGGCTTCACCCTGACGCTGGCCGTCGAAAAGGCGGGAACGATCGAGGAGTTGCGTGACGTCGCGCGCCGGACCATCGAGCAGATCCGCGAGCGCAAAGGCGAAGCGGTGGCCGCCGAGGCGCGCAGGACCCTCTACGGCGCCTGAGCGCGGCCTGCGCGATCGCGGGGCGGCCTCGTCGTGAAGGTCATCGTCGGCTTGTGGCGCCTGCTGCGCGGCCTTGCGCTGGGGCTCGTGGCGATCGTCATCTTCATCGAGGAATGGGGCTGGCGACCGCTTACGGCGATTGCCGCACGGTTCGCCAAGTGGCCGCCTGTCGCGCGGCTCGAGGCGTGCATCGTCGCCTCGCCGCCGCATCTTGCACTGGTCTTGTTCCTGGCGCCGGCGGTGCTTCTCTTTCCGCTCAAGATCGCGGCCCTCTGGCTCATGGACAAGGGTCGTGTCGAGCTCGGCATCTTTCTCATCGCCGTCGCCAAGGGGCTGGGCACGGCGATCGTCGGACGTCTGTTCATCCTGCTCGAGCCGCAGCTGATGACCTTCGCCTGGTTTGCGCGCGCGGTGCATTGGTGGCGGCAGACCAAGGCCAGCGTCCACGACGCCGTGCGCGCATCGACCCTCTGGCGCCGGGCGCGCGTCGCGCGGCGGGCCTGGCGCCTGTGGCTGGGCCGGATGACGCATTGATGCAGCCGCGGATCTTTTTCGCGCGCGCCGTCGCGCCAGGCGAAGTGCTCGCACTGCCCGAAGCCGAATCGCGCCACCTCCAGGTGCTGCGCCTGCAGCCCGGCGACGCCGTCGTGCTCTTCAACGGCGACGACGGCCTCGAGTGGCAAGCCGAGGTCACGCGAATCGGTCGTGCCGAGGTCGAGCTTCGAATCGGCGCCGCCGTCCGGGTCGAGCGCGAGCTGCCGATCGCCGTCACGGTCGCGCTCGGCGTTCCCGCGAACGAGCGCATGGATGCGCTCGTCGAGAAAGCGACCGAGCTCGGTGCTGCAGCGATCCAGCCACTCGTCTGCGAGCGCTCGGTCGTGCGCCTTGCCGGTGATCGGGCCGAGGCGCGCCGCCGCCACTGGAGCGCAGTCGCCGCATCGGCGAGCGAGCAATGCGGGCGCGTTCGCGTGCCGCACGTCGGCGCGCCATTGAAATTCGAAGTCTGGTTGCGCAGCCTCGACGCCGACGTCGCCGCAAGACGCGATCGGTCGGCCCGACTGCTGCTCAGCTTCGCTGCTGGCGCGTTGTTGCCCACCGCGCTGCCTTCTTCCCTCTTCGATGCCTCGGTGCCGGCGCTCGTCGTCCTCAGTGGTCCCGAGGGCGGACTCGCCGCGAGCGAGGAATCGGCAGCCGTCGCGGCCGGCTTCGTTCGCGTCACGCTCGGCCGGCGCGTGCTGCGCGCCGATACCGCGCCGCTGGCCTTGCTCGCCTGGCTCGGTCTCGCGGCGTTCGCGGATCGGCCATGAACCGCAAGCTCCTTCTGCTCGCGTTGTGTCAGGGCTTCTTCCTGACCAACAACGTCACCTTCATCGCCATCAACGGGCTGGTCGGCCTGCGCCTTGCACCGAACGCCTGGATGGCGACGCTGCCGGTCACGGCCTACGTGGCCGGCAGCGCGCTCTTCGCCGGGCTCGTCGCTCGCCATCAGCGCGCCTGGGGTCGGCGCCGCGCATTTCAGCTGGGCCTGGGGGTCGCCATCGCGACGACGGCCTTGTGCGCGTGGGCGGCTTTGAACGCGCACTTCTGGTGGCTGGTCGCCGGGGCGACGCTGGCCGGCTACTACAACGCCAACGCCGGGCTCTATCGCTTCGCCGCGACCGAGCTCGTCGTGCCGGCGCTCAAGGACAAGGCGATTTCGTGGGTGCTTGCCGGCGGCATCATCGGCGCCCTCGCAGGTCCGAATCTTGCCCGCGCGACGAAGAGCGCACTGCCGGCCGAGTTCTCAGGCGCCTATGCTGCGCTTGCCGTCGTCGCCCTCGCGTCGCTGGCGACGATCTCGCTCATACGCTTTCCGCCGCTCGCTGTGCCGACGCGGGCCGTGCCCGGCCGGCGTCTTGCCGAGATCGCCGCGCAACCGGTCTTCATCGTCGCCGTCATGGCCTGCGCCCTCGGCTATGGCGTCATGAACCTGCTCATGGCGGCGACGCCGATCGCGATGGCGATGTGCGCCCACCCGTTCGACAATACCGCGCTCGTTCTCGAGTGGCACGTGCTGGGCATGTTCGTGCCGAGCTTTTTCACGGGCAGCCTCATCAGGCGCTTCGGTGCGCTGCGCATCATGGCGATCGGCGTCGTGCTCAACGCGATCTGCATCGGCGTCGCCCTGAGCGGCGTCGAGCTGGCGCGCTTCGTGATCGCGCTGTTCACTCTCGGCGTCGGCTGGAATTTCCTCTTCATCGGCGGCACGTCGCTCTTCACCGAGGCGTATCGCCCCGAAGAGAAGACAAAGGCGCAGGCGGCCATGGACACGACCGTCTTCTCGACCATGACGCTGACCTCGTTCAGCTCCGGTGCGCTCGTGACGACGCAAGGCTGGGCCTTGCTCAACCTCGCCTCGATCGCTCCCGTGGCGATCTGCGCCGCCACCCTGCTCTGGTTCGCCACGGCGCGGCGACGCGCGGCGGCGGTCGCCGCCTGATCAGCGCCGCGCCGACCCGGCGATGAGCTCGAAGCGGAAGAGCCGGCACTCGATCGGGCCGTTCCACATCGGAACGCGGCGCGATTCCTTCAGCCGCATGGCGCTCGGCAGCCGCATGTCGGGGCTCAGGATCCACGCCGTCCAGCCGGCCGGGTGTGCGGTATAGGCGTGCTTCCAGTGGGCCGCGAGACGGGCGAAGAAATCGCCCGGCGTCGCGCGATCCTCGGCCGATTCGCGCATCGGCGCTCGCGCCGCACCGGCCTTGCCGCCGACCTCGATGCGCTCGCCGTAGGGCGGATTCATGAGCAGCGTGCCCGGCAGATCGGCGGGCAGCGTCGGCGCCGGGCGCTCGAGCGCGTCGCCGCCGTTGAAGACGATCGCGTGGGCGACGCTGGCGCGCTCGGCATTGCGCCGCGCGAAGTCGACCATGCGAAACGAGAGGTCGCTCGCGAAGATCGGCACCGCGGGCGCGTGGACGCGTTCGCGGGCGCGGCTTCGCAGGCGCTGCAGCTCGGCGCGCGCGTCGGCGCTGCTGAAAGGCAGCATCTTTTCGAAGGCGAAACGGCGCAGCGTGCCGGGGGCGATGCCGCAAGCGATCTGCGCCGCTTCGATGGCGATCGTTCCCGAGCCGCAGCACGGGTCGTGCAAGGCGCCACCCGCCTCTGGCGTGCCGCGCCAGCCGGCGGCGGCGAGCATGGCCGCGGCAAGGGTCTCCTTGAGCGGCGCGTCACCGGTATCGGCACGCCAGCCGCGCTTGAAGAGCGGCTCGCCCGAGGTGTCGACGTACACCGATGCGTGCTCCGGCCCGACATGCAGGACGATGGGCAAGTCGGGCCGCGTCGTATCGACGTTCGGCCGCTCGCCGCTGGCTTCGCGCATGCGGTCGCAGACGGCATCCTTGACGCGCAGGGCCGCGAAGTTGAGGCTTCTGAGCGGGCTCTTTTGCGCCGTCGTATCGACGCGCAGCGTCTGCCGCGGCGTGATCCAGTCGGACCATTCGACGCTGCGGGCGAGCGCATAGATGTCGTCCTCGGTGCGATAGTCGCCGGCAGCGACCTCGACCAGCACACGCTGCGCAAGCCGGCTCTCGAGATTGAGCAGCATGATCTCGCGCGGCTCGCCGGCCAGGGCGACGCCGCCGCGTTGCGCGGTGAGGCGGGCCGCAGGCAAGAGGCCGCGAACTTCGCTTTCGAGCAGCGCCTCGACGCCGGCGGCGCACGGCAGGAAGATCGGCAAGGGCATGGCAGAACGCAGTCGGTCCGGCTACATCGCCTTACGCAATTGCGCCGGAGCGATCTTCAGGGCCTCGCGATATTTGGCGACCGTGCGCCGCGCGACGTGGATGCCTTGCTCGTCGAGCATCAGCGAGATCTGGCTGTCGGAGAGCGGCTTGACCGGGTCCTCGGCGGCGACGATCTGGCGGATCAGCGCCCGCACCGCGGTGCTCGAGGCGTTGCCGCCGGTCTCGGTGGCGAGCGAGGAGCCGAAGAAGTACTTGAGCTCGAAGGTGCCGAAAGGGGTCGACATGTACTTGGCCGTCGTCACGCGCGAGATCGTCGATTCGTGCAGGCCGAGCTCGTCGGCGATTTCACGCAGCACCAGCGGCTTCATGGCGATCGCGCCATGCGTGAAGAAGCTCTTCTGCCGCTCGACGATCGCCTGCGAAACGCGCTGGATCGTGTCGAAGCGCTGCAGGATGTTCTTCACGAACCAGCGCGCTTCCTGCAGGCGCGAGCTGAGGCCGGCGGCCGCGCCGTTGAGCGACGCGCCGCTGCGACTGCCGGCGCCGCGCTGCTGGCGGATGGCGCTGGCGTAGAGATCGTTGATGCGCAGCTTCGGCATGACGTCGGGGTTGAGCAGCACCTTCCAGCTGCGCCCCGACTTCTGCACGATCACGTCGGGGACGATGATGTTGGCCTCGGCACGCGCGAAAGGCCGCGCCGGCTTCGGCTCGAGACTGAGGATGATCGCCTGCGCTTCGCGCAACAAGTGCTCGTCGGCGCCGGTCGCGGCCATGAGTTTTTTCATGTCCCGCCGGGCCAGCAGCGGCAGATGGTTCTTGCAGACAATGATGGCGATCGCCTGCGCCTCGCCGCGCGGCCGGTTGCGCAGCTGCAGCGTCAGGCATTCGGCAAGGTCGCGCCCGCCGACGCCCGTCGGCTCCATGCTCTGCAGATAGCGCAGGCCGCAGCGCAGCTGCGCCAGGATCGGGTCGGCTGTTTCGTCTTCGTCGGCGCAGGCCTCTTCGGCGTCGCGCTCGAATTCGAGGCCGCCTTCGCGCAGGCGTTGGGCAATATCTTCGAGCGCGTCGGCGAGCAAGCCGTCTTCGTTGAGCGAATCGATGAGTACCAGCACCGCCGCCGCGTCGGCGGGAGACAGGCGCATGCTCGAAAGCTGGCTGCGCAGATGGTCCTGCAGGCTCGTTGCCGCCGTGTCGCGGTCGATGTCGTCGAAACTGTCGGCATCGTTCTGCGTCCGCGTCTTGCCCGGTGTCTCGCGGATACCGTCGAAGTCTTCGCGCTCGGTGCCGTTTTCCCAGTCCTCGCGCTCGCTGCCGCCGAAGTCGGCGGCGCCATCGATGGCGGGGATGTCCTCACCGCCGTCGGTGCCGCTGTCGCCGGCCCGCTCCGCTTCGCGCTCGGCGGCGTGCTCGGCGCTCGAAAGACGCTCGACGAGCGGCTCGAAGGCGGGCGGCGCTTCTTCCTCGGTCTCGAGGAAGGGATTCTGCTCGAGCATCTGCTCGACTTCCTGGTGCAGCTCGAGCGTCGACAGCTGAAGCAGGCGGATCGACTGCTGCAGCTGCGGCGTCAGCGCCAGGTGCTGCGAGAGGCGGACCTGCAGCGACGGCTTCATGGAGCTCATGCGCGCTCCCGCCGGGCCGCCGCACGGAAGGCCGGCCGCGCCCCGTCGGAAGGCAGCGAACGAAGAGAGCGCGGGGGCACCATTCCTCTACATCCGGAAGTTCTCGCCGAGATAGACCTTGCGGACGTCGGCGTTGGCGACGATTTCGGCGGGCGTGCCTTCGGCGAGCACGCGACCCTCGCTGATGATGTAGGCGCGGTCGCAGATGCCCAGCGTCTCGCGGACGTTGTGGTCGGTGATGAGCACGCCGATGCCGCGGCGCTTGAGGAAGCTGATGATGCGCTGGATCTCGATGACGGCGATCGGGTCGATGCCGGCGAACGGCTCGTCGAGGAGGATGAAGCGCGGCTGCGTCGCCAGCGCCCGGGCGATCTCGACGCGACGCCGTTCGCCGCCGGAAAGTGCCGGCGCCGGCGAGGCGCGCAGTTTCTCGATCGAGAGGTCTTTCAGCAGGCCTTCGAGCGTCTCGTCGATCGCCGCCTTCTTCAGCGGCTTGCCGTCGGCACCCACCTGCAGCTCGAGGACGGCGCGGATGTTCTCCTCGACGTTGAGCTTGCGGAAGATCGAAGGCTCCTGCGGCAGGTAGGACAGGCCCAGACGCGAGCGCCGGTGGATCGGCAGGCGCTCGACGCGCCGGCCTTCGATCGTGATCTCGCCACCGTCGGCGCGGACGAGGCCGACGATCATGTAGAAGCTCGTTGTCTTGCCGGCACCGTTCGGCCCGAGCAGGCCGACGACCTCACCGCTCCTGACGGCGAGGCGGACATCGTCGACGACGGTACGCGAGCCATACGCTTTGCGCAGGCCACGCACTTCGAGGCGGTGCGGGGCCGCCAGGCTCGCCGCGGCGATCACTTCTTCTCTCCGAGCGCCGGTGCCGTCTTCAGCGGCGCCGCGGCTGCCGCCGCGCTTGCCGCCGCCGCTGCGGCCTCGAGGGCGGCCGCCGTGCCCTCCTTGGGCATCAGGACGGCGCGGACGCGGCCACCGGGGTTGGCGGCCGTCGCCGGCGCACCGCCCGCGACGTTGACGACCTCGGTCGCGCTGTCGTAGGTGATGAGGTTGCCGTTGATCTCGTCGGTCACCTCCGCGCCGTGGAGGCGCCGCCAGGACGCGTTGTTGACGAAGCGGACGACATCCGACTTGCCGTCGTACTCGAGCCGCTCGGCGTCGCCCTCGATCCACTCGTCGGGCTCGTCGCGCTTCTGCCGAAAGGTCGCATGCTGCGCCGGCGTGCCGAACGCCATGGCGGTGTGATAGCCATCGGGCGACTCGCGCACCTCGATGCGCGCCGCGCGGATGACCATCGTGCCCTTGGTGACGACGACGTTGCCGTTGAGAACGACGACCTGGTTGAGCAAATCGATCCTGCCCGGCAGGTCGGACTCCGTGTTCAGCGGCTTGAAGCGATCGGCTTTCTCGGCGCGTGCCGGCAGGTTCGCCACGGCGAGCGCGGCAAGGGCGAGAAGGATGGCGAGGCGAAGAAGACGGCGCGGCACGAGGGATTCGGGAAAGCGAGCATTCCGCATAGCGGCACAGAACTTGCAGATCATTCTATGCGAGGCATTGCGCGATGCGCTCGAGGGAGCGCTCGAATCTCACGAATCCGGGAAGCTTGGGCTGGCACCCGCCGCGCGCCCCGACGCGGCGTCCCCGGTCAGGCGCCCTGGCGGATCCTGGCGATCAGCGCGTCAACGACCACGAGCATGCGCTCGTTCGTTCCCGCCGGCGTGGTGGCCGTGCCATTGGCATTGGCGAGGCTGCCGTTGGTATAGAAGCGGCCCTGCACGCCCATCGCCGGGACGGCGTCGATCTTGTACGCCGCGGCGAGCTGGCGCGCCTGTTGCGCCCGGGTTTGGACCGAGAACGAGTTGTAGGTCGGCATGAACTTCAACGGATCGACGCCGTTCTTCAGCATGAAGGCGGAGATGTCCTCGGGCGTTCGCAAGCGCACGTGGTCGTTGTGGATGGCGTAGAAGATGCGCCGGTGCAGGGTTGGGGCCAGGCCCATGCTTTCGATGGCGTAGTAGAGCTTTTGCTGCGCCGTGAACGGCTCTTCACGGAACCAGACCGGGACGCGATGCAGCACCACGTCGGGCGGCAGTTGCTTCGACCAGGCTTCGAGCGCCGGCTCGAAGGCGTTGCAGTGCGGGCACTCGTACCAGAAGAATTCGATGACTTCGATCTTGCCCGGCAAGGTGATCGGCAGCGGCTGCTCGAGGCGGACGTAGTTGACGCCTTCGACGGGCGCCTTCGGCTGCGCGAGCGCGGCCGGCAGGGCACCCAGGAGGCCCATGCCGCTGAGGGTGCCGATGCAGCCGGTCGAGAAATCGCGTCGGTTCAGCTTCATGGCTTGGCTTTCTTTCGAGGAGACAAAGTCGAGATTCGAGGCTCGACCGAGCCAATGGCAGCCGACAGGCGGCCTACTTCTGGACCCGAACGAGCGCCGAATCGACCCCGGCTTCGGCGAGCTTTTCCTTCGCGGCATCGGCTTCATCCTTCTTGTCGAACGGGCCGAGGCGGACCCGGTAGACCGAACGGCCGCTCTGCTCGCGCTCGGTGAGCTTGCTCTCGATGCCCATGATGGCGAGCCGGGCCCGCTGCTGTTCGGCGTCTTCGTTGCGTGCGAAGGCGCCGGCCTGCACGAAGTAGATGAACGGATCGGCCCCGGGAATGGTGGACAGGGGTTGCGATGGCCGGGCCGCGCCGGAGCCGTCCGTGCCGGCGCCGTTTGCCGCTGCGACGGCCGGCTGGGTCGGCCGCGCCGCGTTCACGGCGTTCGGAACGAGCGGGTCGATCACGGTCGGTGGGGCGAGCGTCGGCGGCGCCGTCGCGACCGGCGGCAGGAAGCCCGTCGCCGGCACCGATGCCGCGGCCGCGCTCGAAGCCGGGTTCTTGCCGGCCAGCGCACTGTTCGGATCCCAGTTGCGATTGCGCTCGGCCTCGGCTGCGTCCTGGGCCGCAGGCCGCGGCTGGACCTTGTTGACGAACGGATTCGGCGCCTTCGTCACGTAAAGCGCGACACCGAGCGCCAGCGCCAGTCCGATCAGCAGGCCGACGACAAGGCCGATGACGAAGCCACCGCGCTGCAGGGCAGGCCGCGAGGAAACTGATTTCATGCCGGCTCCGGATCTCTTTGCATGCGGTCGGGCGCGCCGACGCCGAGCACGGCGAGCGCGTTGCGGATGACTTGGCGCGTCGCCGCGAGGAGCGCGAGGCGTGCCTGCGCCAGGGCCGTGTCGTCGACGAGGAAGCGTTCGGCCGCGTAGTAGCTGTGAAATGCCGCGGCCAGGTCGCGGAGGTAGAAGGCGACTTCGTGCGGCGCCAGGCCGGCCGTCGCGGCGGCGAGCATCTCGGGAAAGTCGGCGAGCTTCTTCAGCAAGGTCGTCTCGCTCGGCGCCTGCAGGCGGGCGAGGTCGGCTTCGGCGAGGCGCGAGGCGTCGCCGCCCAGCGCTTTGAATTGCTCGATCACGGAGCAGATGCGCGCGTGGGCGTACTGCACGTAGAACACCGGGTTTTCGTCGTTCTGCTTCAGGGCGAGGTCGACGTCGAAGGTGAATTCGGTATCGGCCTTGCGGCTCAGCATGAAGAAGCGGACGGCGTCCTTGCTCGTCCACTCGATGAGGTCGCGCAAGGTCACATAGCCGCCGGCGCGCTTGGAGATCTTCACCTCCTCGCCGCCGCGCTCGACCCGCACCATCGTGTTCAGCACGTAGTCGGGATAGGAGCCGGGAATGCCCATGGCGGCCGCCTGCAGGCCGGCGCGCACGCGCGCGATCGTGCCGTGGTGGTCGGTGCCCTGGATATTGATCGCATGGTGAAAGCCACGCTCGAACTTGGCGAGGTGGTAGGCGACGTCGGGCACGAAATAGGTGTACGTGCCGTCGGACTTGCGCATGACGCGGTCCTTGTCGTCGCCGTAATCGGTCGTGCGCAGCCAGAGCGCGCCGCCTTTCTCGTAGGTCTTGCCGGCGGCGACGAGGCGCTCGACCGTCGCTTCGACCCGGCCGCTCGAGTAAAGGCTCGACTCGAGAAAGTAGTTGTCGAAGCGGACACCGAAGGCGGCGAGGTCGAGGTCCTGTTCGTGGCGCAGGTAGGCGACGGCGAACTCGCGGACGCCGGCGAGGTCGTCGGCGCGCCCCGATGCGGTGAACTCGCGGTCGTCAGCCTTGACGGTCTTGCCCGCCTTGAAGTCGGCGGCAATGTCGGCGACGTAGTCGCCGTTGTAGGCAGTCTCCGGCCACGCCGCGTCGCCCGGCGCCAGGCCGCGCAAGCGCGCTTCGACCGAGGCGGCGAGGGTGGCGATCTGCACGCCGGCGTCGTTGTAATAGAACTCGCGCGTCACCTTGCGGCCCTGCGTCTCGAGCAGGTTGCAGATCGCATCGCCGAGGGCGGCCTGGCGCGCGTGGCCGACGTGCAGCGGCCCGGTCGGATTGGCCGAGACGAATTCGACGATGACCGGCTCGGCATCGGTCTTGGCCTGGCGGCCGAACGAGGCGCCCGCCTCGAGCACCTCGGCAACGGTGCGCTGGCGCGCCGCGGCGCGCAGGTGCAGGTTGATGAAGCCGGGGCCGGCCACGTCGATCGATTCGACCCAGCGCTCGACGGCGGTTTTCCTGCGCAAGGCCGCGATCAGTTCGCCGGCGACCTCGCGCGGATTCCTCTTCTGCGCCTTGGCCAGGGGCATCGCCGCCGTACAGGCGAGGTCGCCATGCGCGGCCTGGCGCGGCGTCTCGAACGCGGCCGTGAGCGCGTTGCCGGGGCTCACTTCTTCCATCGCGGCGCGCAGCGCATCGAGCAATTCATCACGGGCCCGGGTCATCGGCGAATTCTACGAGGCGTGTTTTGCGCAACTCGCCACTCGGCGCGAAGTGGGCCGAGACCGTGAATAAGGCAATGTCCCCACCCTGATCGGCGTACTTCCGGTCACATGCCGATGCAAGAATGCCGACCCGAACGCTCGTCATCGATGTCTTCCGCGACCACCGTTTCCGCCCCGCCCGTCGTTCTGCCGGAGGCGCCGCCCATGCCGGCACAGATCGGCAAGTACCGCATCCTCGGCCGCCTCGGCGACGGCGCGACGAGCGAGGTCTTCCTCGGTTACGACGATTTCCAGGGCCGCAACGTCGCGATCAAACGGGTCCGCGCGTCGACCGCCGCCGACCCGATGGACGGCCACTACTCGGAGCGCTTCTTCGCGGCCGAGGCCGCGCTCGTCGGCCGGCTCCAGCACCCGAACGTGGTGCAGATCTTCGACGCCGTGCCCGATCCGCTCGAGCCGTATCTCGTCATGGAGTACGTGGCCGGCAGCACGCTGCGCCCGTACTGCCGCGCTGACCAGCTGCTCTCGCTCGAGCTCGTCGTCGAAATCGGCTTCAAGTGCGCGATGGCGCTCGGCTATGTCTATCGCCAGGGCCTTATCCACCGCGACGTGAAGCCGGCGAACCTGCTCGCCGTGCTCAACAACGGCACGATCACCGACGTCAAGATCACCGATTTCGGCAGCGTCCTGAACCTCGGCTCGGACGTGACGCAGATCCACCGCGTCGGCTCGCTCGCGTACATGTCTCCCGAGCAGCTTGACGGCGGTACGCTCGATTGCCGTGCCGACATCTACTCGCTCGGCGCTGTGCTCTACCACCTCATCGCCGGCCGGCCGCTCTTCGATGCGCAGGTGCAGTCGGCCATGATGCATCAGATCTACAACGTCAAGCCGTCGCCGCTCGCCGGGCTTCGCGCCGGCGTCAGTGCCGGGCTCGACGCCGTGATCCAGAAGGCGCTCGGCAAGCAGCCGGGCAGCCGCTACAACGACTGGGGCGAATTCGCGCAGGCGCTTTCCGAGCTGGTCACGACGCAACAGGTGCCGCGCGGCCAGTTCCAGGGCGTTCTCGATTCCGAGCGCTTCACCCTGCTGCGCACGCTCGAGTTCTTCGCCAACTTCGGCGACGTCGAGCTGTGGGAGGTCGTGCACCGTGCCAGGTGGCAGCGCTTCCACTTCGGCCACGCGCTCTATCGCAAGGGCGAGGAAGGCAACAGCTTTCACATCATGGCGCAGGGCGAGGTCGAGGTTTTCCGCGACGGCAAGAAGGTGGCGCAGCTCGGCGCCGGAACGTCAGTCGGCGAGATGGCGTACCTCGCGCCGAGCGCGGAGCTCAAGAAGCACAGCACCGACGTCATCGTCACCGAGCCGGCGACGACGATCTCCTTCAGCCCCGAGACGCTCATGCAGCTGAGCCCGAACTGCCGCCACCTTTTCCACGATTCGTTCATCAAGGTCCTGGTGCGGCGCCTGCATTCGGCGCACGAGCAGCTCGCGCACCCGCGGCGCATCTTCTGACCGGGCGCTGGCCTTGCCGGCGTCCTTGCTGTTGTGCTCCAATCGCGGCCGGCCGGCGCACCCGGACTGGGCGAGCCAACACTTGAATCGAATCGGGAGATCTCATGAAGCAACTGTTTTGCATTGCCGCCGCCTTGGCGATCGCGTTCTCAGCCTCGGCGTTCGCCGCGGACACGCCAGCGAGCGCGCCGATGACGGCGCAACAAACCAAGATGGGCGATTGCAACAAGCAGGCGGTCGGCAAGAAGGGCGATGACCGCAAGGCATTCATGAAGGCCTGCCTCTCAGCGGGTGGTGCCGCGGCCCCGGCCACGCCGATGACGCAGCAGGAGAAGATGAAGAAATGCAACGCCGACGCCACTGGCAAGAAGGGCGACGACCGCAAGGCCTTCATGAAGAGCTGCCTCTCGGCGTAAGCGGCGCGCGCCCGGCGGCGTCTCGTCCCGCGCGGGCGCCCGGGCGGCCGGCGTCGCACAATCGACGCCATGCCCGCCCTGCCCACTGCGCCGACGGCGCCGCTTCGCGCCGTGCTGTTCGACGCGTACGGGACGCTCTTCGACGTCTACAGCATCGGCGTCGCCGCCGAGCGGCTCTTTCCCGGTGCCGGCGAACGCCTCGGCATGCTCTGGCGCGACAAGCAGATCGAGTACACGCGGCTCTCGTCGATGAGCGGCAAGACGCGCAGCTTTCGCGACTGCACGCGTGCCGGTTTGCGCTTCGCCGCCAAGCGCCTCGGGCTGGCGCTCGACGGCGCCGCCGAAGACGCCCTCATGACCTGCTACGACCGGCTCGAGCCCTTCGCCGAGAACCGCGGAATCCTCGAGGAACTCAAGCGCCGCGGCGTTCGCGCCGGCATCCTCAGCAACGGCGACCCGGACATGCTCGAAGCCGTCGTCGGCAACGCCGGCTTCGCCGCGCTGCTCGATCCGGTCTTGAGCGTCGAAGGCACGGGCCGCTTCAAGACCGATCCGGCGACGTACGCGCTCGGCACCGCCGCGCTCGGGCTCACGGCGGCCGACGTGCTTTTCGTTTCGAGCAACTGCTGGGACGCGATCGGCGCCACCTGGTTCGGCTACACGACGCTCTGGATCAACCGCTTCGGCCTGCCGCTCGACGAGCTCGGCGCGGCGCCGACGCGAACCGGCACGAATCTCGCAGACGTGCTCGCCTTCTCTTTCGCATCCTCACGGAATCTCGCCCCATGACGCTCACCCTGCCGCCCGGCGTGGCCATCAACGCGCCGATCCTTCCCGGCTTCGAACAGGTCCTGACGCCGCCGGCGCTCGAACTCGTCGCCAGGCTGCACCGTGCCTTCGAGCCGCGCCGCCAGCAGCTGCTCGCCGCGCGCGCCGAGCGTGCCAAGAGGCTCGACGCCGGCGAGCGGCCGGATTTCCTCGCCGAGACGAAGGCCGTCCGCGACGGCGACTGGAAGATCGCGCCCGTGCCGAAGGCGCTGCAGCGGCGCCGCGTCGAGATCACCGGCCCGGTCGACGCGAAGATGGTCATCAACGCCTTCAACTCGGGGGCGGATTCGTACATGACCGATTTCGAGGACAGCAACTCGCCGTTGTGGGCGAACCAGATCCAGGGCCAGATCAACATCGGCCAGGCCATTCGCCGCACCCTGTCGTTCGAGCAGTCGTCGCCGGCTGGCACGAAGACCTATCGGTTGAACGACACGGTCGCGACCTTGCAGATGCGCCCACGCGGCTGGCATCTCGACGAGAAGCACGTGACCATCGACGGCCAGCGCGTGCAGGGTGGCCTCTTCGATTTCGCGCTCTTCATGTTCCACAACGCCAAGGAGCTGCTCGCGCGCGGCGCCGGCCCGTACCTGTATCTGCCCAAGCTCGAAAGCCACCTCGAAGCGCGTCTGTGGAACGACGTCTTCGTGATGACGCAAAGCGAGCTCGGCCTGCCGCAAGGAACGATCAAGGCGACGGTGCTGATCGAGACCATCCTCGCCGCCTTCGAGATGGAGGAGATCCTCTACGAGCTGCGCGAGCACTCGGCCGGTCTCAACGCCGGCCGCTGGGACTACATCTTCAGCTGCATCAAGAAGTTCAAGCTCGACCGCGACTTCTGCCTCGCCGACCGTGCCAGGGTGACGATGCAGGCGCCCTTCATGCGCGCCTACGCGCTGCTGCTGCTCAAGACCTGCCACAAGCGCGGTGCGCCGGCCATCGGTGGCATGAGCGCGCTGATCCCGATCAAGAACGACCCGGCGAAGAACGAAGTCGCGATGGCCGGAATCATTGCCGACAAGCGCAACGACGCCGAGGATGGCTATGACGGCGGATGGGTCGCCCACCCGGGCTTGGTCGAGCCGGCGATGAAGGAGTTCGTCGCCGTCCTCGGCGACAGGCCCAACCAGTTCGACAAGCAGAAGCCCGAGGTCGACGTGAAGGCGGCCGACCTGCTCGATTTCAGGCCCGAACAGCCGATCACCGAGGCCGGCCTGCGCATGAACATCAACGTCGGCATCCACTATCTCGGCGCCTGGCTCGCAGGCAACGGGTGCGTTCCGATCCATAACCTCATGGAAGACGCGGCGACGGCGGAGATCAGCCGCTCGCAGGTCTGGCAGTGGATCCGCTCGCCCAAGGGCGTGCTCGACGACGGCCGCAAAGTGACGGCCGATCTGGTCAAGCAGTTCGTTCCCGAGGAGCTGGCAAAGATCAAGGCCGGAGGCTTCGAAGGCAAGTTCGATCGCGCCGCCGAGATCTTCACGCAGATGAGCACCCAGGAAGCGTTCGCCGAGTTCCTGACGCTGCCGCTCTACGAGGAGATCTGAGGGCGACGCGACGGTCCTCCACGTCGCCATCGTCAAAGTCTCCCCGTGTCGCGGCTGTCGGCGTGCGCGCAGTCTATTCGCGACCTCGCCGCGTGCGGGGCAGGTTGCGGGCCACGTTCCAGAGCTGAAGCGCCTGGGCTTCGTCCCCGTGCACGCGGTAGGTGAGGATGTAGTTGCGATGCACGATCAACTCGCGTGTGTCGTCGAGCGCGCCGGGTCGCCCCAGAAACGGGAGCTGCCGCAACCGCTCCGCCCGGGCTCGGAGCGCGGCCGCGAAATCGCGAGCCGCCGAGGGGTTGTCGGCGATGACGCGCGCGGCGATCCGGTTCAGGTCCGCCGCCGCCCGCCGGGTCCAGCGCAACCTCATCCGCGCCGTCGTGCCGGTGTCTTGCGCTGCTTGCGGGCCGGCGCCGGCGCCGGCTTCGCGCATCGATCGAAGACCGCGGCGACTTCCTCGTCGCTCGCAAAATCACCGTCGTCTGCCGCGGCGATGGCCTTGCGCAGGTCCGCGATCTGCGGCGTTCGCCAATCGAGGTATTCGCGCAGCGCCTCCATGGCGACATGGCTCGTCGATCGGCCCGTCAACGCGGCGTAGGTCGCCATCTCTTCTTTCAGTGCGTCGGGCAGACGAATGCTCATCTGCGAGTCTTTCAGTTCGGAAGACATGACCACCCTCGTGTATTTCATTGCACGACAATGTAGTGCATTTCAGGTCGCGGCCACAATCTTGTGCCGCTGCCTCTTCTCATGCCGTCTTCCGATCTCCCGCATTCCCGCGCCGCCCTGGCCGAACGCTTCGGCCCGTCGTATCGCTGGCGCGTGCTGGCGACCGTGATGATCGGCACCGTCGCGTCGATCATGGCGTCGACGATCGTCAATGTCGCCATTCCCGACATGTCGCGTGTCTTCTCGCTCGGCCAGGAGCGCGCGCAGTGGCTCTCCGCCGGCTTCATGGGCGCGATGACGCTGTCGATGCTGACGACGCCGTGGCTGCTCGAGCGCTACGGCTATCGGCATACCTACATCGGCGCGGTGACGCTGCTGATGGCCGGCGGCATCTGCGGCGGCCTGAGCCGCTGGTTCGATCTCGTCTTGACGATGCGCGTCGCCGAAGGGCTTGCCGCCGGCGTGTTGCAGCCGATTCCGGCGATCATCGTCCTGCATGCCTTCGGCGCCGGCGAGCGCGGCAAGGCGATGGGCATCTTCGGCTTCGGCGTCGTCCTCGCGCCGGCGGTCGGCCCGAGCGTCGGCGGCATCCTCGTCGAGTGGTTCGGCTGGCGCTCGATTTTCTTCGTCGTGACACCGTTCTGCCTGATCGCCATGGCGATGGCACGCCGTTACCTGCCGATCGGCGCTCCCGGCGGCGCACCGATCAGCCGCGCCGGCGGCCGGCTCGACGTCATCGGCCTCGGCCTGATCGCCGTCGCCGTGCTCGCCCTTCTCAACGGCATGGTCTACCTGAACGGCGAAACGATGGCGCTCGGCCTGGCCCTCATCGCCTGCAGCGTCGTCGCGACGGTCGGCTTCGTCGTGCACCAGCGGCGCGGCGCCAGGCCGCTGATGGCGCTCGGCCTCTTCGCGCACCGGCCGTTCTCGATGGGCGGCCTCGTCGCCTTCATCTACGGCATGGCGCTGTTCGGTTCGACCTATCTCGTTCCCGTCTTCATGCAGGAGGCGCTGCACCTGCCGCCTTCGCAGGCCGGCGCCGTGCTGTTGCCGGCCGGCATTGCCCTGGCGCTGACGATTCCGGTCGCCGGCCGGCTCGCCGATCGCGTCGCCGTCAGCCGTCTCGTGTCGCTCGGCCTGCTGCTGCTCGCTGCCTCGTTCTTCCTCATGCTCGGCGTCGGTACGGGCACGGCGCTCGGCCTCATCACGCTGTGGGCCATCATCGGCCGCTTGGGCCTCGGCTTCGTCCTGCCGTCGCTCAACCTCGGCTCGATGCACGGCCTGCCCGATACGCTCATCTCGCACGGTTCGAGCACGATCAACTTCCTGCGCCAGCTCGGCGGCGCCGTCGGCATCGGCCTGGTCGGCAACGTGCTCGAATGGCGGCTGCATTCGCACGCGACGGGGCCGATCGTCGCTTTCCACGAGACCTTCGCTCTTGTCGGCGCGATCACTGCCTGCGCCGTTCTCGCTGCGGTGCGCATGGGTCCACGGCAGACCGCCGCCGCAGCATGAATCTCGGCGCCGAGCTGTTGCCGCCGCGCTGCGACGTCCTCGTGGCCGGTGCCGGCCCCGCCGGCAGTGCCACGGCGCAACTGCTGGCGCGCGCCGGGCGCGACGTGGTGCTCGTCGACAGTCAGGTCTTCCCGCGCGACAAGGTCTGCGGCGACGGCCTCATTCCCGACGCGCACCGCGCGCTCGCCCGCCTCGGCGTGCTCGACGCGGTGATGGCCGAAGCGCGCGTGTCGACGACGCTTGGCTGCATCGCGCCGCGCGGCGGCCGCATCGACGTGCCGGGACGGCTGGCCGTGCTGCCGAGGAAACGCCTCGACGACATCATCTGTCGCGCTGCGGTGGCCGCCGGCGCGCGCATGTTTGCGCCGCTGCGTTTTGTCGCGCCGCTGCGCCACGGCGGCGAGACGGGCACGGTCGTCGGCGCCATCTTGAAGCAGGGCGATGCGGTCCGCGAGATACGGGCGGAATGGGTCGTGCTTGCGACCGGCGCGCAGCCGCAGGCGACGATCGCCGCTGGCATGTGCGAGCGGCGCACGCCGAGCGGCATCGCCTTGCGCGGCTACGTGAAGAACCCGCGAATGGCGTCACGCATCACGAGCCTCGAGGTCGTCTGGCACAAGCGTCTTGCACCGGGCTACGGCTGGATCTTTCCCTGCGGCGGCGACGTCTTCAACATCGGCGTCGGCGTGGCGCAGAGCCATCGCCAAGGCAAGGACGGTCGCCACGCGATGAAAGACATGAACCTGCGCGAGGTATTCGCCGCGTTCAAGGATCTTTATGCGCCGGCGCGCGAGCTCGTCGAGGGTGGCGCGTGGCAGGCCGACGCCGGCCAGGAGCTGAAAGGAGCGCCGCTGCGCTGCTCGCTCGAAGGCGCGCGCCTTGCCGCGCCGGGCCTGCTTGTCACCGGCGAAGCCGCCGGCAGCACCTATGCGTTCACCGGCGAAGGCATCGGCAAGGCGATGGAGACGGGCATGCACGCGGCCGAAGCGATCCTCGGCAGCGACGATGACGCCGTCGTGCGTGCCGACTACGAAGCGCGCGTCATGGCCCTCAAGCCGCGCTTCGATCTCTACGAGGAAGCCAACCGCGCCAACGCCCATCCCTGGCTGATCGACCTGCTCGTCTGGAGCGCCAGGCGCAGCCCGCGGCGCGTCGAGCGCATGGCCGGCGTGCTCGAGGAAACGCACATCCCGACCGACGCGGTCACGGTGCGCGGCGTGCTGCGCCGGTTGTTCGACCGGCGCTGAAGGCCAAGGCGCACACTCGGGCAAACGACGCGAGGCCGACATGTGCCAGCTCCTCGGCATGAACGCCAATACGCCGACCGACGTGATGTTCAGCTTCACCGGTTTCGCGACGCGCGCCGAAGAGCACAAGGACGGCTTTGGCATTGCCTTCTTCGAGGGCGCCGGGGTCCGTCTCTTTGTCGATGCACAGAGCGCGCGATGCTCGCCGGTGGCGGAGATGGTGCGCCGCTATCCGATCAAGAGCGAGAACATCGTCGCCCACATCAGGAAGGCGACGCAGGGCCGCGTCGCTCTCGAGAACACGCACCCGTTCGTGCGCGAGCTGTGGGGCCGCTACTGGGTCTTCGCGCACAACGGCGATCTGAAGGATTTCGCGCCGCGCCTGCACGGCGCGTTTCGCCCCGTCGGCGCCACCGACAGCGAGCGCGCCTTCTGCTGGCTGATGCAGGAGCTGGCCAAGGCGCACGCCGGCGTGCCTTGCATCGCCGAGCTGACGGCGACGCTTGCCGAGCTGCTGCCGCAGGTCGCGGCGCACGGCGTCTTCAACGCCATGCTGAGCAACGGCCAGGCGCTCTGGGCGCATTGCTCGACGAACCTGCACCACATCGTTCGCCAGCATCCGTTCACGCGCGCCTCGCTGCAGGACGACGACGTGACCATCGATTTCGCCGAAGAGACCTCGCCGCGCGACCGCGTTGCCGTCGTCGTCACCGAGCCGTTGACGCGCGACGAGACCTGGGTGGCGTTCGCGCCGGGCGAGTTGCGCGTCTTCGTCGAAGGAGCGCCCGTGCCCTGCTGAATGCGCTACGCTCCCCGCCTTCACGGCCGCCGGCTCTGCTGCCACCGACATGACAACTCCTGCCTCGCCCCTGCCTCGCTTCGATGCCTTCTACAACCACGACGAACTGACCCGGCTTCTCTTTGCCTACGCGCAGGCCCATCCGACGCTGGTCGTCGTGCAATCGATCGGCAAGAGCTACGAAGGCCGCGACGTCTGGGTCGCGACGCTGACCAACATCGCGACCGGCGCGGCCGAGGACAAGCCGGCGTTCTGGGCCGACGGCAACATCCACGCCGCCGAACTGCTGGCCTCGACCGCGGTGCTCTACTTCCTCCACGAGCTGCTCACCAAGTACGGCAGCGACGCCGAGATCACCGAGCTGCTCGACACGCGCGTCGTCTACCTCTGCCCGCGTCTCAACCCCGACGGGGCCGAGCTCGCGCTCGCCGAGCGGCCGCGCCACATCCGTTCCTCGACGCGGCGCTATCCGTTCGAAGAAGACCATGTCGAAGGCCTGACGCCGGAAGACATCGACGGCGACGGCCGCATTCTCTTCATGCGCGTTCCCGACCCGCACGGTGCCTACAAGAAATGCGAGGCCGACCCGCGCCTGATGGTGGCGCGCGAGCCGGGCGAATTCGGTGGCGAGTACTACCGGCTGATGCCCGAAGGCTTCATCCGCAACTACGACGGCCTCAGCATCAAGGTCAATCCCGACGTCGAAGGGCTCGATCTGAACCGCAACTTCCCGTCGTCCTGGCGCCAGGAGTTCGAGCAGGTGGGCGCGGGTGACTATCCGACCAGCGAGCCGGAGGTCAAGGCGATGGTCGACTTCATCGTCAAGCATCCGAACATCGGCGCCGCGATCAGCTACCACACCCACAGCGGCGTCATCCTGCGGCCGATGGGCACACAGAGCGACGACGACATGATCCCCGACGATCTGTGGTCGATCAAGCGCTTCAGCGAGATGGGGTCCCGGCTCACCGGTTATCCGGCGATCAGCATCTGGCACGACTTCAAGTACCACCCGAAGGAAATCATCAGCGGCACCCAGGACTGGATCTACGAGCACCTGGGGGCGCTGTTCTGGGTCGTCGAGATGTGGGCGCCGAACAAGGAAGCCGGCATCACCGACTACAAATGGATCGACTGGTATCGCGAACATCCGGTCGCAGACGATCTCAAGCTCATCAAATGGAGCGACGAGCAGTGCGGCGGCAAGGCGCACGTCGAGTGGAAGCCGTTCATGCATCCGCAGCTCGGCCAGATCGAGATCGGCGGCTGGGACAAGATGAACTACTGGCGCAATCCGCCGCCGCAGCTGCGTGAACGCGAAGCGGCTCGCTTTCCCAAATGGATGACGAAGATCGCGCTCTCGTTGCCCAAGCTCGAGCTGCTGCGCACCGAAGTGCGCGCGCTCGGGCCGGACACCTGGCGCGTCAAGCTCGCCGTCGCCAACAGCGGCTGGCTGCCGGCCTACGTGACGAAGCGGGCCCTGATGCGAAAGACGGTGCGCGGCGTGATGTTCGAGATCCACCTGCCCGAAGGCGATCCGTCGGTCTCGCTCGTCAGCGGCAAGGCGCGCATCGAAGGGCCACAGCTCGAAGGCCATGCGCCGAAGACATCGCTCAATGCCTTCCTGCCGAACCGCGAGGTGACGGCCGATCGCGCCGTCGGCGAGTGGGTGGTCCGCGCGCCGCAGGGCACCCGCCTGGCCCTCAGCGCTCGCGCCGACCGCGCCGGCGCCGTGCGCGCCGAGGTGAGCCTCGACTAGGGCCTCTTACCTGACAGGCCCTAGAAGCGGAGGCGCACGCCGCCGGCGAGCGTATTGCCAGAAGAGAGCATGAAGGTCTTCTCGCGCATCGCGGCGACGTAGACGTCGGTGCTCTTCGAGAGGAAGTAGTCGTAGCCGATCGAGCCGGTCCGGTCGGTGATCTGCGAGGAGGGCGTTCGCGCCCGCGAGCTTCCGTAGGAGAGGAGGACCAGGCCGTTGCCGATCGGCACCGCGGTGCCAAGCTGATACAGCACCGTGCGCGTGTCGCCGCCGGCATCGGTCTCGACACGGCCGACCTGGCCATAGATCCGCATGAACGTGAAATCGTAGGCGGCGCCGGCCTGGATCGCGAGCTGGCGGCTGAAGCTGGCTGGCACCGGGAATGGCGTGTTCTTTACGCGCTCGATGGCCAGCGTCGCCGCGAGCGGCCCGCTGATGTAGGCGACGCTGCCGCCGTAGTTGCGGCCGATGTCGGGGGCCCCGGCCGGTTGTGGCGGCGCCGCGTTGGCGGCCACGCTGATGCGCAGCGCGTCGCTCGGATTGTTCGTGTAGGAGATCGAGTTGTTCCAGCTCCGGTCGTCGACCAGGGCGCCGGCGTAGTACTGGCGCAGGCTCGGCGAGAAAGCGAACGAGTCGCCGAAGGGGTTGAAGTTGACGGTCGCCAGGTAGAAGGGCGTCACGCTGCGGCCGAGCACGGTCGTGCCGAACTCGCCCGAGAGGCCGACGTTGGAATCGCGGCCCCAGAACGCGTCGCCGGCATAGACGCCGGCATCGCCGTTGTCGATGCGGATGTACGACTCGAGCTTGAACACGGCCCTCAGGCCGCCGCCCAGGTCTTCGCTGCCGCGAAAGCCGATGAAGCTGCGCGACATGTCGCCGCTGTCGAGCTGATATTGATATTCGCCGCCCGGCGGCCGGCTGCGGCTGACCGCCGCGTCGACGAGGCCGTAGAGCACGCTCTGCGCCCGGGCTTCGGGGCTGCAGATCGTTGCGGCTGCGACCACGGCGGCCGCGACAAACGAACGGGACATGCGTGACACCTGGCAGGATCCGGACGAGAAGGGAGCGGTGGAGCGCCACTCGGGGATTTCGATCGGGCCTATTCTGGCGTACCGGCACAATCGGCGCCTTCGGCCGTGAGGGCAAAAGGAGACACGTGGAGATTGTTGTCAACGGCGCCGCGCACACCCTGTCCGACGAGCTGGCCGCGCCGCAGATGCCGCTGCTCTGGGCCTTACGCGAATTGCTCGGTCTCACCGGAACGAAATTCGGCTGCGGCGTCGCCGCCTGCGGCGCCTGCACCGTGCATGTCGAAGGCCGCGCCGTTCGTTCGTGCGTGACGCCGCTCGAATCGGTCCGCGGCAAGCGCATCACGACGATCGAAGCGCTCGGCAGCGCGGCCGGCCCACACCCCTTGCAGACGGCCTGGGCCCTGCACCAGGTGCCGCAATGCGGCTATTGCCAGAGCGGCATGCTGATGGCCGCCGCCGCCCTGCTCGCGACGAATCGGGCGCCGAGCGACGCCGACATCGACGCCGCGATCACCAATATCTGCCGTTGCGGCACCTACCCGCGCATCCACGCCGCGATCCATGCCGCCGCCCTCGAGCTGCAGCACGGCGCTTCGGCCGCATGAGGGCGCCGGCATGAAGCGCCGCACCCTGCTGCTCAGCGGTCTCGGCGGCGCCGGCGCGCTCATCGTCGGCTGGGGTCTGCTGCCGCCGCGCGGCCGGCTCGGCGGCGTCGACACCTTGCCGGTGAAGGACGGCGAGGTGGGCCTCAACGGCTGGATCAAGATCGCCGGCGACGGCAGCGTTCTCCTCGCCATGAACCGAAGCGAGATGGGCCAGGGCGTGCACACGGCGCTGGCGATGCTGGTTGCCGAGGAGCTCGACGTGCCGCTGGCGCGCGTGCGAGTCATCGCGGCGCCGAACGATCGCCTGTACGGCAACGTCGCCGCCATGGTCGCGAGCGTGCCGTGGTTCCATCCGAGCGAGACCGAGTCGGGGCACGAATCGAATGCGGCCAAAAGCGCGCAGTGGGTCGTTGCCAAGGTCGCGCGCGAGCTGGGTATCAACCTCACCGGCGGTTCTTCGAGCGTCGCCGATGCGTGGGACGTTCTGCGCCTGGCCGCGGCCACGGCGCGCGCGCAGCTGCTCGGCGCCGCCTCGCTGACGTGGAAGCAACCGGCGAGCGAGCTGACGGTGAAAGACGGTGTCGTCGGCCACGCCTCGGGTGCTTCCGCGCACTATGGCGAGCTGGCGCGGATCGCTGCGGCGACGCCAAGCGGCGCCGTGCGCGTCAAGAGCCCGTCCGAGTGGAAGCTGATCGGCACGCCGGCGCCGCGTATCGACCTCGTCGCCAAGACGAACGGATCGGCGATCTTCGGCATCGACGTACGGCCCGACGGCCTTGTCTACGCCGCGATCCGCCACTGTCCGATGATCGGTGGCAGTGCCGGTGCCGTCGATGTCGCGCCGGCCATGAAGCTATCCGGCGTCGAGCGCGTCGTCCGCCTCGGCCTGTATGCCGGATCGACGGCGGCGCTCGCCGTCGTCGGCCGCACCTGGTGGCACGCCCGGCAAGGTGCCGCCGCGATCGTCGTCGATTGGCAGCAGCGGCCGGCGGGCGGGCTCGAGAGCCGCACCATCGTCGAGGGTCTCGAGCGCATCGCGAAGGACGCGGCGCGCAGCGGCGGCGGCTTTGTCTTCCACTCGCGCGGCGACGTTGCCGCCGCCGAGGCGAAGGCGGCCACGCACGTCGAGCGGACCTATCGCGCGCCGTATCTCGCGCACGCGACGATGGAGCCGATCAACTGCACCGCGAAGGTCGCCGGCGGCAAGGTCGAGGTCTGGGCGCCGACGCAGGTGCCGGGGCTCGCCCGCGCCGTCGCCGCCGAGGTGGCGGGCGTCGGCCTCGACGACGTGACGGTGCACGTGACCTACCTCGGCGGTGGCTTCGGCCGGCGCCTCGAGGTCGATGCGGTCGGCCAGGCCGTTCGCATCGCCCTCGAATGCGGCGGCCGGCCGGTGCAGCTGGTCTGGTCGCGCGAGGAGGACATCACGCATGACTTCTATCGCCCGGCCGGCGTCGCCGTGCTGGGCGCGAGTCTCGACGCCGACGGCCGGCTCGTCGCGCTGCGCATCACGAGCGCCGGCGACGCGATCACGCCGCGCTGGATGGAACGCGACATTCCAGTCCTCGCCGGGCCGGTCGATACGCCCGACAAGACGGCGAGCGAAGGCTTGTTCGATCAGCCTTACGGCATCGCCAACCAGCGCATCGCCCACGTCGCGACGAAGAGCGGCGTGCCGATCGGCTACTGGCGCTCGGTCGGCCATTCGCACAACGCCTTCTTCAACGAGTGTTTCCTCGACGAGCTTGCCGACGAGGCCAAGCAGGATCCGCTTGCCTATCGCCTTGCGCTGCTCGATGAGGCGCCGCGCCATCGCGCCGTGCTCTTGCTCGCGGCACTGCACGCCGGTTGGCCGGGGCATGGCGCGCAGGCCCCGCTCGCTGCGGGACGGGCCCGCGGCGTCGCGCTGCACGAGAGCTTCGGCAGCATCGTCGCGCAGGTCGTCGAAGTCTCGATCGAAGGTGGCCGGCCGCGCGTTCATCGCGTCGTCTGCGCCGCCGACATCGGCACCGTCGTCAACCCGGGCATCGTCGCGCAGCAGATGGAAAGCGCCGTCATCTTCGGCCTCAGCGCGGCGCTCTACAGCCGCGTCGACATCGAAGGCGGCGTCGTTCAGCAGACGAACTTTCCGAACTACCCGGTGCTTCGCATGGCCGAGTCGCCCGTGATCGAGACGTATCTCGTCGAGAGCTCACGATCGCCGGGAGGCGTCGGAGAAATCGGCACGCCGCCGCTGGCTCCGGCGCTCGCCAACGCTCTGTTCGTGTTGACGGGAAAGCGCTTGCGGGAGTTGCCGTTGGCGCTGTGAGTGTTTCGTACAGGCGTTGATCTGCGCGTGCTCAGGCGCGGGGCGGCCGGCCCGCTGCTCGAGCGGCACATTCAAGTCCGATCAAATCCGTCGATGACATTGGCCGCGTTGACACCCAGATCCGCCGCCGCGTAGCCTCCTTCGAGGACGAAGATGGTGGGCAGACCGAGCCGTTTCAGTCGTGAGCCCAGACTGTGGAAGTCATCCACTTGCAAGGCAAACGTCGAGATCGGATCACCCGCATAGGTGTCCAGCCCAAGTGAAACGACAAGGGCGTCTGCCTGGTAGCGACCGATCCGTGCGCAGGCCGTGTCCAGCGACGCGAACCACTCCTCGGGCCGGCTGCCTGCGGGCAAGGGCAGGTTGAGGTTGAAGCCATGACCGGCGCCTTCGCCGGTCTCGTCGGCATGGCCCAGGTAGAACGGGTACTCCGTGCGTGGATCGCCATGGATGTTGACGACCAATACGTCGGCGCGGCGATAGAAGATGTCCTGCGTTCCGTTGCCATGGTGGTAGTCCACGTCGAGAATCGCCACACGCGTACATCCTTGGGCTCTGAGTGCCTGCGCTGCGACCGCAGCGCTGTTGAGGAAGCAGTAGCCGCCCATGAAGTCGGCTCCCGCGTGATGGCCGGGCGGACGTATCGCGCAGAATGCGCTTCGCTCCCCGGCAGCCAGGAGGGCGGCCGCACTGGCCGCTGCGTCGGTGCCGGCTTTCGCCGCGGCCCAGGTTCCGGCGGCCAAGGGGCTGCCGTTGTCCATCGAATACAGGCCCATTCGGGCCGTGAAGTTGAACGGCTCCACGTCACTGCGCAAGGAACGCACGGGCCAAACCGACGGGAACGGCTGTCGGGTCTCGTTGGCGGCATCCAGCGCCAGCCACTGTCTCCAGGCGGATTCCAGAAACGCCAGGTAGCGCGGTGTGTGAACTTGTTGGAGTAATGCGAGGCTGTCGACCACGGGGGCGCGAACCTCGTGGCCCCTCGCTACCAGTTCGTCGAGCACGAAATTCGCTCGCGCGGGCGACTCGAAGCAGGGCACACGCTCGCCGCGGAAGAACTCATACGCCGGTGCGTGCAGTTCGTGTCGCGGGGAAAAGAAAGTGATCACTGAAACTCCGTCAATGACGGTGAGCCAAGGAACATTCCGCCAAGCAGCGCGGGTGGCGGCGACATGGGCTCAACCGGCGTCGACGGCTTGCGTCCCCGATTCCTTCCGCACATGCCGCGCCAGCGTGTGCCGCAGCTTCGGCGCGTCGGTGGGCTTGGTCAGGAAGTCGTTCATGCCGGCGGCCAGCGCCAGGTCGTGCTCGGAGACGAGTGTCGCCGCGGTGAGGCCGAAGACGAGGGGGCGGGCGTCCTGCATTCGTATTCGCCGCTTCACTGCCCGATCGCCGCGCGTGCCGCCGCCAGCTCGGCGCGCGCGGTTTCGGCGGCGCGGCGCGAGGCGGAGGCGAAATCGCCGCCGCGCGCATCGCCCGGATAGAGGACGGCGCGCGACGTGCTGACGATGATCGGCCCGGTCGTGTTCGCGCCGGCACCGCGCCAGCCGGCACGTACCGTCGCGGCGGCGTCGCCGCCTTGCGCGCCGATGCCGGGGATCAGAAGCGGCAGGCGCGGCGCCAGCTCGCGGACGCGCGCGATCTCGGCCGGATAGGTAGCGCCGACGACGAGGCCGATCTGCCCGGTCCGGTTCCACGGCCCGGCCGCCAGCCGCGCGATGTGCTCGAAGAGCTGATCGCCCGAGGCGAGGCGCTGCTCCTGCAGATCGGCGCCGCCCGGATTCGAGGTTCGACACAGCAGGATCGCGCCCTTGCCGTCGTGGCGCAGATAGGGCTCGATCGAATCGAAGCCGAGCAAGGGCGAGAGCGTGACCGCGTCGGCGCCGTAGCGATCGAAGACTTCGCGCGCGTACTGCTCGGCCGTCGAACCGACGTCGCCGCGCTTGGCATCGAGGATCACCGGCACGCCGGGCGCGCCGCGATGAATGTGCGCGATCAGCCGCTCGAGCTGCTCTTCGGCGCGATGCGCGGCGAAGTAGGCGATCTGCGGCTTGAAGGCGATGACGAGGTCGCGTGTCGCGTCGACTATTGCGGCGCAGAAATCGAAGATGCGCGAGGCGTCGCCGCGCATCGCCTCGGGAAAGCGCGCCGGGTCGGGATCGAGACCGATGCAGAGCATCGAGCGATTGGCGCGTTCGGCGCCGGCGAGCATCTCGACAAAGGTCATCGGCGATCGTGACCAGGGTGGATGCGACGTGCGAGCTCCGCCGCCTTGCCGACGTAGCTGCGTGGCGTCATGGCCAGCAGCCGGTCGCGCTCGGCCGCCGGGATCGCCAGGCCCCGGATGAAGGCGTGCAAGGCATCCTTGGTGATCGCCTTGCCGCGCGTCAGTTCCTTCAGCTGCTCGTATGGATTGGCGATTCCGTGGCGGCGCATCACCGTCTGCACCGGCTCGGCCAGCACTTCCCAGGCGGCGTCGAGGTCGGCATCGATCGCGGCAGGGCCGGCGGCGAGCTTGGCCATGCCGCGGGCCAGCGAGTCGTAGCCGAGCAGCGTATGGCCGAACGCGACACCGATGTTGCGCAGCACCGTGCTGTCGGTGAGGTCGCGCTGGAAGCGCGAGATCGGGAGTTTTTCGCTCATGTGCGCGAAGAGCGCGTTGGCGATGCCGAAATTGCCTTCGCCGTTCTCGAAGTCGATCGGGTTCACCTTGTGCGGCATCGTGCTCGAGCCGGTCTCGCCGGCCACCGCCTTCTGCGTGAAGTAGCCGAGGCTGATGTAGCCCCAGGCGTCGCGCGACCAGTCGATGAGGACCGTGTTGCAACGCTTGAAGGCATCGAACAGCTCGGCCATGGCGTCGTGCGGCTCGATCTGCGTCGTATGCGTATTGAAGGCGAGGCCGAGGCGCTCCTCGACGACGCGCCGGGCGAAGGCTTCCCAGTCGAACCCGGGATAGGCCGCGAGGTGGGCGTTGTAGTTGCCGACCGCGCCGTTCATCTTCGCGAGCAGGCGCACCGAGGCGATGACCTCGCGGGCGCGCAGGAGGCGCACGGCGACGTTGGCGATCTCCTTGCCGAGCGTCGTCGGGCTTGCCGTCTGGCCGTGCGTGCGTGAAAGCATCGGCTGCGCCGCAAACTTGGCGGCGCGGGCCGACAGCGTCGCGACGATGGCGTCGAGCGCCGGCAGCAGCACGTCGCGACGCGCCGCTTCGAGCATGAGCGCATGGCTCGTGTTGTTGATGTCCTCGCTGGTGCAGGCGAAGTGCAGAAAGCCGGTCGCCGGCGCGAGCTCGGGGTCGCCGCCGATCTGCTCGGCGAGCCAGTACTCGACGGCCTTGACGTCGTGATTGGTCGTCCGCTCGATCGCCTTGATCGCCTCCGCATCGATCTCCGAGAAGCGCTCGACCAGACTGTGCAGCGTCGCCCTCGCTTCTTCACCGAGGGGCCTGAATTCGGCGAACCCGGCCTCGGACAAGGCGATGAACCATTCGACCTCGACCTGGACGCGCCGCCGGATGAGCCCGTATTCGGAAAGCAGGGGCCGGAGCTTTTCGACCTTGGCGGCGTAGCGGCCGTCGAGCGGCGACAAGGCGTTGAGCGGCGAGGCGGGCATCGGCAGAGATCCGTCAGGCAGGAGGCGAGCGGGCAAGCTTGGCATTATCGGCTGCGCCTAGAATGAATTCGACGCCGTCGGAACGGGCGTAACGGCTACTCTTCGAACAAGGCGGCGCTTCGCACACATGAAACTCATCGGTTCCCTGACGAGCCCGTACGTGCGCAAGGTGCGCATCGTGATGGCCGAGAAGAAGCTCGACTACCAGTTCGAGCAGGCAGACGTCTGGGGCAGCGACGACATCCTCGAATCGAACCCGCTCGGCAAGGTGCCCTGCCTCGTCATGGAGGGCGGCGAGGCGGTCTTCGATTCGCGCGTCATCGTCGAATACCTGGATGCGCGCTCGCCGCTGGCTCGCCTCATCCCGGAGCCGAACCGTGAGCGCACCGAGGTGCGCACCTGGGAATCGCTGGCCGACGGCATCCTCGATGCGTCCATCCTCGCGCGCCTCGAAGCGACGTGGCCCCAGCGTGCCGCCGAGCAACGCAGCCAGGCCTGGATCGATCGGCAGCTCGTCAAGGTGCGAGCTTCCCTGGAAGCGATCGCCACCGGCCTGGCCGACAAGCCGTGGTGCACCGGCATCCACATGACGCTCGCTGACATCGCCGTCGGCTGCGCCCTCAGCTACCTCGCCTTCCGCTTCCCCACGATCGCCTGGCGCGAAGAGCACGCCAGCCTCGGGCGGCTTGCCGACAAGCTGAACGCGCGGCAGAGCTTCATCGATACGGCGCCGCCGGCCTGACAAGGCAACCTGGAGCTACACCGGTGTCGCCCTAAAGCTCGTCGCGCTGGCCATCGGCCAATAGGTGCGGAATACCTGAAGATTCGCCTTGCCTTCGAGCAACGCACCGGGTTCGACGAAAGGCAGGAGGTTGGCGAGCAGCTTGACGCCGTGCTCGGAGTTGCGGCGCACGATGTGCGAGGCCGTGATCTCGGCAGGGTCGCCGAGGCCGGCCGCCTGCACCAGCTCCTTCAGCGCCATCAGCGTGTTCTGGTGGAAGTGGTAGACGCGGTCGGCTTTCGTCGGCACGTCGAGGGCTTTCTGCCGCTGCGGATCCTGCGTCGTCACGCCCGTCGGGCAGCTGCCGGTGTGGCAGGTCTGCGCCTGGATGCAGCCGAGCGCGAACATGAAGCCGCGCGCCGCGTTGCACCAGTCGGCGCCGAGCGCGAGCATGCGCGCGATGTCGAACGCGCTCACCACCTTGCCGGCGCAGCCGAGCTTGATCTTCTTGCGCAGATCGAGGCCGACCAGCGTGTTGTGCACGAGGAGCAGCCCTTCCTGCAGCGGCGAGCCGACGTGATCGGTGAACTCGAGCGGCGCCGCGCCGGTGCCGCCCTCGGCGCCGTCGACGACGATGAAGTCGGGCAGGATGCCCGTCTCCTGCATCGCCTTGGCGATGCCGAACCATTCCCACGGGTGGCCGATGCAGAGCTTGAAGCCGGTCGGCTTGCCACCGGAAAGCGTGCGCAGCCGCTCGATGAAATGCATCATCTCGAGCGGCGTCCCGAAGGCGCTGTGCGAAGCCGGCGAGACGCAATCGACCCAGGGCTGGACGCCGCGCGCCTCGGCGATCTCGAGCGTCACCTTCGGCCCTGGCAGGACACCGCCGTGGCCGGGCTTGGCGCCTTGCGAAAGCTTGACCTCGATCATCTTCACCTGCGGGTCGAGCGCGTTGGCGGTGAAGCGCTCCTCGCTGAACGAGCCGTCGCCGTTGCAGCAGCCGAAGTAGCCCGAGCCGACTTCCCAGATCAGGTCGCCGCCGTTGACGCGATGGTGGCGACTGATCGAGCCTTCGCCGGTGTCGTGCGCGAAGCCGCCGCGCTTGGCGCCGGCGTTGAGCGCGAGGATGGCGTTGGCCGAGAGCGCGCCGAAGCTCATCGCCGAGATGTTGAAGAGGCTGGCGCTGTATGGCTGGGTGCGTGTTTCGCCGATCGTGACGCGAAAGTCGTGCGTCTTCAGCACAGTCGGCTGCAGCGAGTGGTTGATCCACTCGTAGCCGATGCCGGCGACGTTCATCTGCGTGCCGAACGGCCGCTTGTCGGAATCGCCCTTGGCACGCTGGTAGACGAGCGAGCGCTGCTGGCGCGAGAAGGGCGCCGCCTCGTTGTCGTTCTCGAAGAAGTACTGGCGAATCTCCGGCCGGATGAACTCGAACAGAAAGCGCAGGTGGCCGATCACCGGGTAGTTGCGCAGGATCGCGTGCCGCGTCTGCAGCGTGTCGCGAACGCCGAGCAGGACGAGAGCGAGGAAGACGACCACGGGCCACACGTCCATGCCCATGCGCGCCCACGCGTACGTGCTCGCGACGAGACCGACCATGCACAGCGTCCACGCCGAATTGCGGATCGGAAAATAGTGGTCGAGCCGGTTGATCCACGCGAACACGGGCGTTCCTTCCTCGAGGTGGCGCGATGGTAGACCCGGCCTTTCGGCCGGGTCTCGTGGAAAGCGTGAACTCGTCGCCTATCGGGCGAGAAGGAAGTCGCGCAGGCGTCGGGCGGTCTCGTCGGGCTGCTCTTCGGGGATGAAGTGGCCGGCGTCCATGGCTTTGCCTTCGAGCTTGCCGGCGCATTGCGCGCGCCAGAGAACGAGCGGTGCGTAGAGGCGGCCGATGACGCCGTGCTCGCCCCAGAGCACGAGCGTGTCGCAGGCGATCTTCTCGCCGGTGGCGCGCGAGGCGCGGTCGTGCTCGAGGTCGATCGACGCCGAAGCCCGGTAGTCCTCGCAGGCCGCGTGGATCGCATCGGCGCGGCAAAAGCAGCGCTCGTATTCGGCCAGCGCTTCGGGCTCGATGTGGCCGAGCCCTTTCGCGCCCCAGCCGCCGAGCGTCCAGCGAAGATAGAACGAAGGATCGCCGCCGATCATCCGTTCGGGCAGGGGCGCCGGCTGGATCAGGAAGAACCAGTGGTAGTAGAAGCTCGCGAAGCGCATCTCGGTCATGTCGTACATGTCGAGCGTCGGCGCGATGTCGATGAGCGCGACCCGTTCGACGCGCTCGGCGTGATCGAGCGCGAGCCGGTGCGCGACGCGGCCGCCGCGATCATGGCCGGCGACGGCAAAGCGCTCGTGGCCGAGGCCGCGCATCAGCGCTGCCATGTCGGCCGCCATCGCCCGCTTGCTGTGCAGAGCGTGGTCGGCCTCAGGCGTAGATGCCGGCCCGGGCTTGCTCGAGTCGCCATAGCCGCGCAGGTCGGGAATGACGAGCGAGAAGTCGGCGGCGAGGCGCTGGGCGACGCGCTGCCACATGGCGTGTGTCTGCGGATAGCCGTGCAGCAGCAACAGTGGCGGCTTCGCAGGATCGCCGCCGGTGCGCGCGAACAACTCGACTTCGCCGGCCGCGTACAGGCCGCTTTCGAATCCATTGAACCAACTCATGGTACGGCTCCCGGAAGGACCGAAGCGTAGTGCATCGTGGCCCGCCCGGGCCGGCAGGCAGCATGGCGCCTCGGCGGCCCGACGTGCGGGTCCGGTGCGCGCGAGGCGTCCCTGCGGTTCTGCAGCGTCAGTGCGCCGCTTCGACCATCGCCGCTGCGGGCTGCGGCATGGCGGCGCGTCCCGCCGCCAGCCGCGCGGCCGCGGTCGCGCCGATGCCCAGCCCGCGCGCCGACGTGGCGAAGGAACGACGCAGCCAACGCTGCGCCTGGTCGCGATCGTGGCGCCGGTGCCAGAGCATGCTGACCTCGATCGCCGGCAGCACGCCCGGGAACCGGCGAACGGCCAGCCCGGCGGCCAGGCCCGATGCCGGAACAAAGCTGCGCGGCAGCACGCTCAGCATGTCGGAGTCGTGAACCACGCGCGCTGCAGTGGCGAACTGGTTGACGGTCAGCGCGACGCGTCGTTCCCTGCCGGCGCGGGCGAGTGCTTCATCGACGAAGCCGCGCGGCCGCCCGGCGAAGTTGACGCGAACATGCTCGGCAGCGCAATAGGCATCGAGCGTGAGACGCGGCTCGCGGGCCAGTGGATGGTCTTGCCGCATCACGCACACATATTCGCAGCTGTAGAGCGGCTCGAGGACGGTCGCACTCTGGTCTCCCTCCGCAGCCAGTGCCACCGCGACCTCCGGAAAGAAACCGACGGCCACATCGGCGTTGCCGTGCTCGAGCTGCGGGCGCGGATCACGCGAGGTCAGAGCCAGCACGCGCACGCTCGTTCGCGCCCGCGCGGCGGCGAGCGCAGCGACGAAGGCGGGCATCAGCACGGTGGCCGTCGCATCGGCCATCGCCATCGTGAACGAACGCTCGTCGCGTGTGGGATCGAATTGCTGCGGCTCGAACGCGTGGCGCAGCCCTTCCAGCGCATTGCGGACGTCGGGCCAAAGGGCTTGCGCGAGCGCGGTCGGCGATACGCCGCTGGGCACCGTGACGAACAGCTCGTCGCCGGTCGCTTCGCGCAGTCGCCGCAGGGCATTGCTCACGGCCGGCTGGGTCATCGCCAGCTGCGACGCGGCCCGCGTGACGTTGCGCTCGACCATGACCGCGGCGAAGACGCGCAGCAGGTTCAGGTCGAGCGTGCGGAAGTTCACGGACATGCCGGTCTCGGAGGGGTCGTCATTCGCAGGCGTGATGTGCCGATTCCGAAAGGCAATTTCTCAAACCCTAGGGAAAACCCTAGTCTAACGGGTGACGGCATTTCGCGCCGCCATTCAGCCGAGGAATCTGCCATGTCTTTGCAACAAATCAACGTCCTCATGCCGCCCGTGCAACGCCTGGCACCCGGCACGGCCTGGATCGCCGACACGATCGCCACGTTCGTCGCCACAACGGCATCGCAGCTCGCGGCCTGGCGCAAGCGTCTGGCGAGCAACGCCGCGCTGCGCCGCCGCGCCCGAGCCCACGACGAACTGCGGGCGCTGGCCGCCCGCTACATGACGACGCAACCTTCCTTTGCCAAGGAGTTGCTCTATGCCTGCATGAACGAGCGCGACGCCTGACCGGCGGCGCGGCCGGTCCGGCCGCTATACTTACATCGAAGCGCTGATTTGTTCCGGCTTGCGGGCGCTCTATAAATTCGGCTAAAGACAGGACGCAGAAACCCGGTGTCCCGCTTTGGCGGCGCCGGGTTTTTCTTTGCCTGCCTTCGCACCATGAGTTCTCTCGGCGACGTTCAGTCGCAATCGATGCATTTCGCGGCGCCGCTGCCCCTGGCCAGCGGCGCGACGCTCGCCGACTACACGCTCGCCTACGAAACCTACGGCACCCTGAACGCGGCGCGCAGCAATGCCGTGCTCGTGTGCCACGCGCTCAACGCCTCGCATCACGTCGCCGGCACCTATGCGGGCCAGGACAAGAGCGAAGGCTGGTGGGACAACCTCGTCGGCCCGGGCAAGCCGCTCGATACGAGCCGCTTCTTCGTCATCGGCGTCAACAACCCGGGCTCGTGCTTCGGCTCGACCGGGCCGACGAGCCCGAACCCGGCCGCCCCGGGCCGCAGCTATGGCAGCGACTTCCCGGTCGTGACGGTCGAGGACTGGGTCGATGCGCAGGCGCGCCTGGTCGAGGCGCTGGGCATCGCCAAGCTCGCCGCCGTGCTCGGCGGCAGCCTCGGCGGCATGCAGGCGCTCGACTGGTCCCTGCGCTATCCGGAGCGGTTGCGCCAATGCGTCGCGGTCGCGACCGCGCCGAACCTCTCGGCGCAGAACATCGCCTTCAACGAAGTCGCGCGCCGCGCCATCGTCACCGACCCGGAGTTTCACGGCGGCCACTACGCCGAGCACGGTGTCATTCCGCGGCGCGGCCTTCGTGTGGCGCGGATGATCGGCCACATCACCTACCTCTCGGACGATGCGATGGAGGCCAAGTTCGGGCGCGACCTGCAAAAGGCCGCGTTCGGCTACTCGACGCAGGAGATCGAGTTCCAGATCGAGGCTTATCTGCGCCACCAGGGCGACAAGTTCAGCGAGTACTTCGACGCCAACACCTACCTGCTCATCACCCGAGCCCTCGACTATTTCGATCCGGCTCGCGCGTACGGCGGCAGCCTGACGGCGACCTTCGCCCGGGCGCGCTGCCGCTTCGAGTTGGTCAGCTTCACGACCGACTGGCGCTTCGCGCCGGCACGCTCGCGCGAGATCGTGAAAGCGCTCGTCGACAACAAGCTCGACGTGAGCTACGCCGAGATCAACGCGCCGCACGGCCACGATGCCTTCCTCCTCGACGACCCGCGCTACCACGGCGTCCTGCGCGCGTGTTTCGATCGTCTTGCGAGCGAAACACGCGCAAGCGCGTCGCATGACGCCCACCCTCACCCTGCCCCGCTCCCTCAAGGCAGCGGGCTCCAGTCGGAAGTTTAAAAGAGCACGCATGAGCGATCGCAAAGACATCGAGCTGATCGCCGAACTCGTGCCGAAGGGCTCGCGTGTCCTCGACCTCGGCTGCGGCGACGGCGAGCTGCTCACCCTGCTGCGGCGCGAGCGCGGCTGTAGCGGCTACGGCATCGAGATCGCCGACGCCAACGTGCTCGCCTGCCACCAGCGCGGCGTCAACGTCATCCAGCTGAACCTCGAAGAAGGCCTGTCGCTGTTCGACGACCGCAGCTTCGACGTCGTCCTCCAGCTCGACACCTTGCAGCACCTGCGCAATACCGAGCGCATGCTGCGCGAAACGGCGCGCGTCGGCCGCGTCGGCATCGTCAGTTTTCCGAATTTCGCGCACTGGCCGAACCGCCTGCACGTCGCCTTCGGCCGCATGCCGGTAACGCGGGTCCTGCCCTACCAGTGGTACGACACGCCGAACATCCGCGTCGGCACGTATGCCGACTTCGAAGTTCTCGCGAAGAAGGACGGCCTGACGATCCTCGACGCCTTCGGCATTCAGGCCGGCAAGGTCGTTCGCACGCTGCCCAACCTGCTCGCGAGCGTCGCTGTCTTCAAGTTCGAGCGGGGCTGAAGGATCCCACGCTGCGCCACGCTGGACGCCCACGTCGGCTATTCTTCGCAGCTTTTGCGATCAAACGTTCGGGCGCACTGCCGTTTCCGGCGTTCGAGGATCTGACATGTCTGGGTTGATTGGCGCTTCGGCGCCCGGGGCTGGCGTTTGCCGCCGCGCGCGGCACCTGGTGTCGATCGCGGCGGCGGTCGCTTCGCTCGCCGCCTGCGGGCCGGGCGGCAACTCGCAAGGCGGTGGCGCATCGGGCGGCGCGCCGCCGCTCGCCGAAGTCGGCGTCATCACGGTCGCGCCGCGCCCGATCGGCCTCGTCACCGAACTGCCCGGCCGCCTCGAAGCCTCGCGCGTCGCCCAGGTGCGGGCGCGCGTCGCCGGCATTGTTCTGAAGCGCCTCTTCACCGAAGGCAGCGACGTCAGGGCCGGCCAGCCGCTCTTCCAGATCGACCCGGCTCCGTATCAGGCCACCGTCGCCAGCGCCCAGGCCGCTCTCTCGCGCGCCCGGGCCAACGTGACGCAGGCAACAGCGCAGGCCAAGCGCTACAAGCCCCTGCTCGAGGCCAACGCCGTCAGCCAGCAGGACTACATCAACGCCGTCGCTGCGCAGGAGACGGCCGAGGCCGACGTCGCCGCGGCGCAGGCGGCGCTGCAAAGCGGCCAGATCAATCTCAGCTATGCCGCGGTGACGGCGCCGATCTCCGGGCGCATCGGCCGCGCCCTCGTCACCGAAGGAGCCCTGGTCGGCCAGGGCGAAGCGACGCCGCTCGCCCTCGTGCAGCAGATCAACCCGATGTACGTGAACTTCACGCAATCGACGACCGATGTGCTGAAGCTGCGCCGCGCCATTGCCAGCGGCAAGTTCAAGCGCTCGGGCGGCGGCGACGCGGCGAGCGTGCGCATCGTCCTCGAAGACGGCAGCGAATTTCCGCAACCCGCGAAGCTCCTCTTTTCCGACCTCACGGTCGACCCGACCTCGGGCCAGATCACGCTGCGCGCCGAAGTGCCGAACCCGAACGGGCTGCTGCTGCCCGGCATGTACGTTCGCGTTCGTCTCGAGCAGGCCGAGACGCCGAACGGCATCCTCGTGCCGCAGCAGGCGGTGCTGCGCGGCTCGACGGGCGACAGCGTCATGGTCGTGAGCGCCGACGGCAAGGTCGCGCCGCGGCCGGTCAAGGTCGGTGCGGCGCAGGGCGGCATGTGGGTCATCCTCGATGGCGTCTCGCCCGGCGAGATGGTGATGGTCGACGGCTTCCAGAAACTGCGCGGCAACGCGCCCGTCAAGCCGGTGCCGTGGCAGGCCGCGGCGAGCGCTGCTTCCGCGCCGGGCGCGGCCAGCGGCGAGACCGCGGCTGGCATCGTGCCGGCGAGCGCCGCGTCGGCGGCCCGCTGAGCCCGGCCGATGGCGCAGTTCTTCATCGACCGGCCCATCTTCGCGTGGGTCATCGCCCTTTTCATCCTCGTCTTCGGCGGCGTCGCGATCAAGCAGCTTCCGGTCGCCCAGTACCCGACCGTCGCGCCGCCCTCGATCATCCTGACGGCGACCTACCCCGGCGCTTCGGCGCAGACGCTCGAGGACAGCGTCATCAGCGTCATCGAGCAGGAGATGAACGGCTCGCCGGGCCTCATCTACCTCGAGTCGGTCAGCCAGTCGAACGGCGTCGGCTCGATCACACTGACCTACGAAACGGGGACCAATCCCGACCTCGCCCAGGTCGACGTGCAGAACCGTCTCTCGCGCGCCGCGCCGCGCCTGCCGGCGGCGGTGACGCAGCAGGGCGTTCGCGTCGACAAGGCGCGCTCCAACTTCCTGCTCTTCACGATCCTCTCGTCGGATAACCCGGCCTTGGATCCGATCGCGCTCGGCGACTACGCTTCGCGAACGGTGCTGCCCGAGATCCAGCGCATTCCGGGCGTCGGCCAGGCGCAGCTCTTCGGCACCGAGCGCTCGATGCGGATCTGGATCGATCCGGCCAAGCTGGTTGGCTACAACCTCTCGACCAACGACGTCGTCAGCGCCATCCAGGCGCAGAACGCGCAGGTGTCCTCCGGCATCATCGGCGACCTGCCGATTGTCGAAGGCACGCCGATCAGCGCCACCGTCGTCGTCGCCGGCCAGCTGACGACGGTCGCGCAGTTCGGCCAGATCGTCCTGCGTGCGAACACCGACGGTTCGACCGTGAAGCTCTCGGACGTCGCGCGCATCGAGCTCGGCGGCCAGAACTACGGCACCTCGGCGCGCCTCAACGGCAAGCCCTCGACCGGCATCGGCGTGCAGCTCTCGCCGACCGGCAACGCCCTGGCCACCGCCGAGCTCATCCGCGCTCGCATGGGCGAGCTGGCGCGCTACTTTCCGCAGGGCGTGAAGTGGAGCATTCCGTACGACAGCTCGCGCTTCATCAAGATCTCGATCAGCCGCGTCGTCGAGACGCTGGTCGAGGCGGTGATCCTGGTCTTCCTCGTGATGTACCTGTTCCTGCAGAGCCTGCGCTACACGCTGATCCCGACCATCGTCGTGCCGGTCTCGCTGTTCGGCGCCTTCGGGATCATGCAGGCCTTCGGCTTCTCGATCAACGTGCTGACGATGTTCGCGATGGTCCTGGCCGTCGGCATCCTCGTCGACGATGCGATCGTCGTCATCGAGAACGTCGAGCGCATCATGAGCGAAGAAGGCCTGTCGCCGCGCGACGCCACGAAAAAGGCGATGGGCCAGATCACGGCGGCGCTGGTCGGCATCAGCACCACGCTCGTTTCGGTGTTCCTGCCGATGGCGTTTTTCACCGGCTCGGTGGGCAACATCTATCGCCAGTTCTCGCTGGTGATGGTGAGCTCGATGCTGTTCTCGGTCTTCCTCGCGATGTCGTTGACGCCGGCCTTGTGCGCGAGCTTTCTGAAGCCCATCGCGGCCGGCTCCAAGCACGAGAAGCGCGGCCCCTTCGGCTGGTTCAACCGCGGCTTCAAGGCGGCGACGCACGGCTACGAAGGCTGGGTCGCGAAGATCCTCAAGCGCACCGGGCGCTTCCTCGTTCTCTTTGCATTGATCGTCGGCGTCGTCGTGCTCCTGTTCTCGCGCCTGCCCGGTTCCTTCCTGCCGACCGAGGACCAGGGCTACCTCATCGCCAACGTGCAGCTGCCGCCGGGCGCGACGCAGACCCGAACGCTCGCCGTCATGGAGCAGGCGGAGGCCTTCTTCCTGAAGCAGCCCGAAGTCGACCAGATGGTCAGCGTGCTCGGATTCAGCTTCTCCGGCAGCGGCCAGAACGCGGCGCTTGCCTTCGTGACGCTGAAGCCCTGGGACGAGCGCAAGGGCCCGGCGCACTCCGCGCAAGCGGTCGCCGGCCGCGCCTTCGGTGCGCTCTCGAAGCTGCGCGACGCCTTCGTCTTTGCGCTCGTGCCACCGGCCATTCCCGAGCTCGGCACGGCGACCGGCTTTGCCTTTCGCCTCGAGGATCGCGGCGCCAACGGCCACGCGGCCCTGCTCGCGGCACGCAACCAGATGCTCGGCATGGCGACGCAGAGCAAGATCCTCGCCGGTGTGCGCCCGGACGGCCTCGAGGACGCACCGCAGCTGCAGCTCGATATTGACCGCGACCACGCCAGCGCGCTCGGCGTCTCCTTTAACAACATCAATGCCGTGTTGTCGACGGCGCTCGGCTCGGCGTATGTCAACGACTTCCCGAACGCCGGGCGCCTGCAGCGCGTCGTGGTGCAGGCCGACGCGCCGTATCGCATGGAGCCCGAGGACCTGCTGCGCCTCAACGTGCTCAACAGCAACGGCCAGCCGGTGCCGATGTCGGCACTGGCGACGACGCGTTGGGTGACCGGGCCGATCCAGACGATCCGCTACAACGGCTATCCGGCGATGCGCATCGCCGGCGACGCGGCGCCGGGCTACTCGACCGGCGACGCGATGAACGAGATGGAGCACCTCGCCTCGGAGCTACCCGCCGGCTTCGCCTTCGAGTGGACCGGCCAATCGCGCGAGGAACGCCTCTCGGGCTCGACGGCGACGATCCTGGTCGGCTTCTCGCTGCTCGCCGTCTTCCTCTGCCTTTCCGCCCTCTACGAAAGCTGGTCGATCCCGTTCGCCGTGCTGCTCGCCGTGCCGCTCGGCGTCCTCGGCGCCGTGCTTGGCGCCACGTTGCGCGGCATGCCCAACGACGTCTTCTTCAAGGTCGGCCTCATCACGGTGATCGGCCTGTCGGCGAAGAACGCGATCCTCATCATCGAGTTCGCCAAGGATCTGTACGCGCAGGGCAAGGGCCTGATCGAGGCGACGCTGGAAGCGGTGCATCTGCGCTTCCGGCCGATCCTCATGACCTCGATCGCCTTCATCCTGGGCGTGTTGCCGCTCGTCCTCTCCTCGGGCGCCGGCTCGGCCAGCCAGCGCGCCATCGGCACTGGCGTGATGAGCGGCATGATCTCGGCGACGCTGCTGGCGATCTTCTTCGTGCCGGTGTTCTTCGTCGTCGTGCGGCGCGTCTTCAAGGGGCGCCGCGCGCCCCCGGGCGGCGAGGCGAAGCCCGCGGCTGAGGGCGGCGTCGCGCCGCCGCCCGGCGGGGAGGGCGGCCATGGCTGAGCTGCTTCGTCGGCACCGGCGTCACGTTCTTTGCCTTCGCTGCGGGCGCGGCGCCGCGCTCGCCCCGGCAGTTCTTGTCGCCCTCGCGCTCGGCGGCTGCACGTCGCTGATCCCGCGCTACGAGCGCCCGGTGGCGCCGGTGCCCGCGGCCTATGCGCCGGAGATGACGCCGGCCGCCGGCGGGGCGAGCGAGCCCGCCGCCGAGATCGAGTGGCAGCGCTTCTTCACCGACGAGCGCCTGCGCCGCCTGATCGGCATCGCCCTGGCGAACAACCGCGACCTGCGCGTCGCCGTGCTCAACATCGAGCAGGCACGCGCCACCTGGCAGGCACGCCGCGCCGACATCTTCCCGACCATCGGCGTCGGCGCGACGGCGGCGCGGGCGCCGAACGCCTTCGGCGTTCTCGGCGAGACCTACGCCGCCGGTCTCGCCGTCTCGAACTACGAGCTCGACCTCTTCGGCCGTGTCGCCGACCTGAGCGAAGCGGCGCAGGACCAGTACCTTGCCACCGCCGAATCGAGAAAGACGGTGCAGATCAGCCTCATCGCCTCGGTGGCGACGGCGTATCTCGCGCTCGCCGCCGACGACGAGCTGCTGAGCGTGACGCGGCAGACGCTCGTGACGCGCGAGGAGTCGACGCGCCTGACCAAGCTGCGCTTCGACAACGGCGCGTCGTCGGAGCTCGACTACCGCCAGGCGGAATCGCTGCTCGAGGGCGCGCGCGCCACCCTGGCGCAGGCGTTGCGCCAGCGGGCGCTCGACGAGAACGCTTTGAACCTGCTGCTCGGTCAGGTGCCGCCGGCCGACCCGCCGCCGCAGCAGCCGCTCGCGGCGCAGCGGATGGTCTCCGACCTGCCGGTCGGCCTGCCGTCGGACCTGCTGACGCGCCGGCCTGACATCCGCGCCGCCGAGCAGCAGCTCCTCGCCGCCAACGCCGACATCGGCGCCGCCCGCGCCGCCTTCTTTCCGCAGATCACGCTGACGACGACGGCCGGCACGGCGAGTACCGCACTCTCGGGCCTGTTCAAGGGCGGCAGCTTCGCGGTCACGGGAACGGCGCAGCTGCTGCAGCCGATCTTCGATTTCGGTCGCAACCAGGCCAACCTCGAGGTCGCCAGGGCCGGTCGCGACATCGCCGTGGCGCAGTACGAGAAAGCGATCCAGACGGCGTTTCGCGAAGTCGCCGACGCGCTCGCCGGCCGGGCCACGCTCGGCGAGCAGCTGCGGGCGCAGGCGGCGCAGACGAACGCGCTCGAGATCACGTTTCGCCTGGCCGACCTGCGCTATCGCGCCGGTGCGGCGAGCTATCTCGATTCGCTCGACGCCCAGCGCTCGCTGTTCGCGGCGCAGCAGGCGCTGATCCAGACGCAGGCGGCGCAGTTGCAGAACACGGTGGCGCTGTATCGGGCGCTGGGCGGCGGGTGGAAGGAAGAGGGCGCGGCGACGGCGGCTCGTTGAGGGCGCCGGCCGTGTCGTGCGTTGGCGGGGCCGGCTCAGGCGCAGGAGGGCCGCGCGTCCTTCTGCTTACGAACGGAAAGCCGCCTTGACCTCCGCTGAGCAACGGTCTGTCTAGCCGAACAGATTGCCTCGCAGCGGCGAAACCGGCTGATGCGCTGTGCGTG
>ODAK010000200.1_pt1 | contig 67071 bp, 55 predicted proteins | sample 1539591 | NCBI WGS metagenome assembly ODAK01 (sample SAMEA3539303, study PRJEB22396) | soil metagenome | biome: tundra; feature: field; material: soil | place: USA | collected 2010-05 | depth 0.15 m | reverse complement strand
CGCTGGGCGTCGTGTTTTACGAAATGCTCACGGGCGAACTGCCGCTGGGAAAATTTGCGCCGCCCTCGCAAAAAGTGCAGATGGACGTGCGGCTCGACGAGGTGGTGTTGCATGCGCTGGAAAAGGAACCGGCGCGGCGATATCAGCACGCGAGCCAGGTCAAGACGGCGGTGGAAACGATTGCCGGCACACCGCCACAAATCGCCGCCGCACCGATGGCGGCTGGAAATCCAATCGCCGTCACGGGTTTGATCACCGCGCCGGCGGTGGCGTTGATGATCGCGGGACTGTGGAAAATTTTGTGGGCATCTTTCGGCTGGTTGGATCTGATAACTGGCGGAAAGTTCTTTGGCAACCACATTGGCAACCTCGTGCTGACGGCGTATGTTTTTCTGTCAGGATTGTTGATTCTGTTTGGTGGCTACCAAATGTTGAAGCGCGGTAGCTATGGCTGGGCGGTCGTGGCAGGAATCTTCTCCGTGGTCGCTTGCAGTTTAATCAGTCCGCCCATCGGCATCTGGGCCCTCATTGTGCTGACGCGTGACGATGTGAAATCCGCATTTGGCAGCAATGTCGCTGCCGCGCCGTTGGGACCGCCGCCGCCCGACCGTTTTTGGCGAGGCTTCGCGGTGGTGATTGCCTGCATCATTTTAATCCCGATTGTCATTGCCATCCTCGGCTTGCTGGCGGCCATCGCAATTCCAAATTTTGTCAAGGCACGAGCTTCCGCGAGCGGATTTTCTACGCAGAATCTCCAACAAGCCGGGATTCGCCAGGAAGCCGGCGAGTTCCGGAAAGATTCCACGCAATCATTTCCGCTCAACGCGGACGGGCGCTTCAGCATTGATAACGTCAAAGGCCGGATCGAAATCCACGGCTGGAGCAGCAATGTCGTCGTTCTCACCGCCGCCATTCACGGCCGTGACAGCGAACGCGTCGAGGCCGTCAAAATCAACGTGGATTCGGACTTGAACCGGGCCACGGTCCATACCGTGCATCCGTCGGGCATGAAGAATTTTCCCTGGAACTGGCAATGGCTCATCAACGGCTGGCGCAAAGAGGTCAGCGTGGATTACACCATCCAGGTGCCGGAACACGCGCGGCTGGCGGACATCAGCAGTGTCAACGGAACCATCGTGATTGACGGCGTGGCGGGCGACATTGCCGCCAACACCGTCAATGGCGAAATGCAGATCAAAAATGCGGTTCGCAATCTGAAACTTGACACGGTCAACGGCTCCATCATAGCGGACATGAGTTCGCTCGGCAGCGGACAATCCGTTTCGCTCGACGCGGTCAACGGCCAGATAACGCTGGGAGTGCCGGAGGATGCGGACGCGAAGTTTTCCGTGACCACGGTCAACGGCAGCATCAGCAGCGAATTTTCATCGCTCCAGCCCAAAAAAGAATTTCCCGTGAGCAACAATTTAAAGGGCGCACTCGGCGATGGCGGCGGCAGCGTGAAAGTAAAGGCGGTGAATGGCGTGATCAAATTGTTGAAAAGCCATGCGCCCAATGTGCAACCAGCGGAACGGCCCGAAGCGACGCGGTTGTTTTACGAGTGGCACGGGACAAATTGGGTTGCGGAAACCGTTCAAGGCGACCGGCCCGACTCACTTCCCGTTTCCGCCGCCAAAAAGTGGCTGACGCTCATTGACGCCGGGAATTATGCCGACAGTTGGAAAGAAACCGCGACGTTCGTGCAAGCCAAAAGGACCGAAGCGGACTGGAGCAATTATCTCAACACCAATCGCGCCGCCTCTTTGGGCAAGTTGATTTCACGCCAGCTCGTTGCCTCAATTCCGTTGATCATTAGCAACGGAGTGCCGACATCGCCCGCGGTTTCCGGGCCAATCACCGCCTCGCCGCCGGTTGCGCCGGACGGACCCTACGTATTCATGCGGTTTCAAAGTTCATTCGCGGAAAAGAAGGACGCGAAGGAAGACGTTACGTTCAGCTTGGAAAAAGATGGACAATGGCGGGCGGCGAGCTATTTCATTAAGTGATCCGGCAAAAGTTCAACCTCTTGATAGAATATGAATACTGCATTTCTCGCCATTGTTGACGCGAACCAAAAAACTGCGCTGTTGGGAATCCCGCTGGTGGCTCTGCTCATCACCGCCATCGTCATCGTGGCGATTTGGGACGGCGTTTGGAAATTGATCGCCCTGTGGAAGAGCGCGCGTCACAACCAGCTCGCCTGGTTCATCTGCCTCGCCATCTTCAACACCGCCGGCATTTTACCGATTCTTTACATCCTGCTGTTTCAGAAAAAGGAACCGCCAGTGCCGCCGGTGCCGACGCCGTGAACTTGAATATCTCCGTCAAATAGTTTTGACAGGCTTCTGCATTTTTGCAGAAACGCGGCGGGGTTGACATTGCTCCGCCCAGTGCGATGCTCCGTCCGCCATGGATTTACAATTGATGGATAAACTCGCCCTCGTTTCAGGTTCCACCAAGGGCATCGGCCTGGCCATCGCCACCGGCCTCGCACGCGAAGGCGCCCGCGTGATCGTCAATGGCCGCACCGAACAAACCGTGACCGCGGCCTTTGCCAGGATTTGCCAGACCGTGCCGGACGCGAAATTGGAGACTTTTGCCGGCGATCTCGCGACCGCTGCCGGCGTGGATGCGTTGGTGAAACAGTTTCCCGCCGTGGACATTCTCATCAATAATCTCGGCATCTTTGAACCGAAACCGTTTGAACAAATCCCGGACGAAGACTGGTTCCGCTTCTTCGAAGTGAATGTGTTGAGCGGCGTCCGCTTGAGTCGCGCGTATCTGCCGGGAATGAAGGGAAACAACTGGGGCCGCATCATTTTCATCAGCAGCGAGAGCGGCATCCAGATTCCCGCCGAGATGATTCATTACGGCATGACCAAGACCTCGCAACTGGCGGTGTCGCGCGGCCTCGCCGAAACCTGCGCCGGCACGGGCGTGACCGTGAACGCCGTGCTGCCCGGCCCGACCCATTCCGACGGCGTGGACGAATTCGTCAAGCAATTGAGCGGCGGCAGACCGTTTGCGAATTTCGAGAAGGAATTTTTCAACAAGGTCCGGCCCAGTTCGCTCATCCAGCGCTTCGCCACCACGGAAGAAGTCGCCAACCTGGTGATCTACATCAGCAGTCCGCAGTCCTCCGCCACGAACGGCGCGGCCCTGCGCGTGGACGGCGGCGTGGTGCGCTCGTGTTTTTAAACAGTGGAAAGCGGATCAAATAAATTAGCCGGATTGGTAAGTTATTGTCCGCCCTCATCCTGACCTGCTCCCCCGGGAGAAGGAACAGCGATAGTCCGGTTTTGGCTCTGCGGCTGTTCGCCCGGCAAATCCCACCGCGAATTTTTCAGGGTGACGCCGAACGTTTCTCCTTCTCCCTGGGGAGAAGGCCGGGATGAGGGGGAGCGTTGAACAAACCTCTGATTCCAAAGGCAGATCACCAGCGCCGGCAATTCCAGCTTTGAAGCGCGGTTTTGACTAAAAACTCAGTAGCTGGTGGAGTTGTGCGGTTTGTTTTGGCCGGTGCCGTCGTGGCAGGTCAGCGTGCAGATTCCGTGATTCACGCCGGTCGAGGTGTAGCGCAACGAGCCATTCAAGGGCTGAACGTAAGTGGTGTTGAAATTGATCAAGTGCGGCTGGTTGGCTGCGTGTGAGTCGTGGCAGGTCGTGCAGGCGGCGCGATATTCCTCGATGTGTTTCTGGTGATACGGCCAACTGGTGGTCTGGCTGCTGTCCACCACCGAGCTGCTGTGACATTTGTAGCACAAGGCGAAGTTGGCCGGGTTGTAAGGCCTGCCGTCGGTCAATTTGACCAGGCCGTCAGAAGCGGTATTGCAGGCTGGAAGAAACGATCAGGGCGTCATAATTTCCGGAGCCGCCGGTGGATGAGTCTTCGTAGTGGGTGAAGGCGAACCTCAAGCTGGCGCGGAGGTTTTTGGAAATCCGGCGGGTGAGCGTGGCGGTGGCGCTGTGTTCCTCCGCCCCGGCTCCTAGCGCCAGACCGTTGACGGGATTTTGGAAATCGTCCGCGTGATAATAATAGTAGCCAAGATCAAGATCGGTCCGGTCATCCAGCACAACGTCGGAGTTGAAGTTGACCATCCAGTAATTGTTTTGCGCGTTCAGGATGGATTGGGTCACTGCGGAAGCCGGGGTCTCGGTGGTGCTGAAGACGTAATTGATGCCCGCCTGCAAGCCGAGCCAGCTCAAGGGCGTCCAACTCACGTTCTGGCCGATGATCTGGCTGTTCATCACCGAGGCTTGCACCTGGCCGAGACCGGAAATGGGATCGGGCCGCGTGTCAATGGTGGAGTATTGGTATTCGTAGCGGCTGACCAACGAAAGCTTGTTGAACGGGCGCAGCGTGAGGCGAATGTTGCCATCCAAAGTTTCAAACCCCTGGTAAAGCAGAAAACCCGGGTAGGCATTGCCGGTGCTGAAATTGTTGGGAGTATTGTCTTGCGTGTTGTTATAGTCGTAGGTGTTGATTTTGTAGTAACCGCCCACGTCCAGGCTGGTCTTTCTGGCCGGATACCAGCGGGCGCTGGCATAATACTTCTGAAACAGGCGCGTATCATCGGAGGCAAACTGCACCGGCACCGGACCGATGCCGCCGACCTGGGTCAGGCCGCCGTATTCGCTGAAATTCCCCTGCCCTTCGGTCCATTCGCCGCCGGCGTTGAACACCCAGTTGGTCATGCCGGTGTAGCGCAGATCAAGCCGTTCGCGCACATCCAAGGCATCGCGCCCGCTGTTGCTGTTGAACGACTGGGCTAGGCCCTGGTCGTGAAAAAGGTCATACGCGGTGCCCACCCCGGTGGAATTGGCGTTCCAATCCTCCTGTTGCACGCGCAACGAAGGCGTGATGGTGAAGAACTTGGTCACCTGCGACAGGAGGTTGATGTTCGCGACATATTCATTTTGGTGGGCGCCGCCATTCAGGCCGATGTAACCATTGGCCAGAGCCTGATAGGCCGGCGAATAAACGACATCAAAATCGTCGCCATAAATCCGGTTGCCGGAAAACGTGTCATCCAGGTTGGCATACATGAAGCCGGTGGACAAATACAGATTCTTCTTGAGCCAGCTCTCAGCGAAGGCATGGGCGCTCAACAGATCATAGGTGGTGTCCTGAGAATCGGTGGCTCTTTGTTGAATGCTTTCCCCGTTCCAAAACGTCAGCTTGGAAGCGTCGTTCAAATCCCCGTGCTCATAGCTGACGCCCGCGCCGTAATTGACTTTTTTGTAGTGATGGGTCAGATCGAGTTGGAACGTGTCGGACGTTTCGTTCAGGTCCAGAATTCCCGGATACGCCCGCGCGATGCCGCTGGAATCATGCGCCGGCCCCCAAGTGGTCGAACTTTCATCGCCGTTCCACACGCGATGGTTATATTTGAAAGTGATTTTCGGCAGGTTCGGTTTGGTCAGACCCGCTTCGAGTGAAATTCGGCTGCGGTCGAGCCAAAGCGCGTTCCCCGGCAGCGCATAAGTTTTGCCGTCGGCCGGAAGAAATCCGCCGATGCCGGCGTCCCACGTGCGGAAATTTTCCACCAACAGATGGACATAGCCAAAGTCGTCGCGATTCAGCCCCAGGCCGACGCTGTAATTGTGCTGGTCAAAAATGGAATGGCCGTCCAGCGTCAAGGTGGTTTTCTTCGCCACGTCGGCTTGGTAATGCAAGTCCTGGATGCCGCCAAACGCGCCGGGATAAAGGTTTTGGTTCTGGGCAGCCTGATTCTTGTTCCCACTGGTCATCATGCCGCCGGCGGTCAGCTCGATCCAGTTATTGTAAGTGTTGGTGCCGCCTTCAAAGGCCTGCTGTTGCGGCGTGAGGGCGTCGCCCGCCTTCACCTGCGCGCCCAGCGCCAGCAGTGACGCGCCGATCATATACCGGCCAAGACGGGTTTTCCGTTGCAAGGCACGAAGCTTTTTAAATTTGCGGGAGGTTTTTTTCATGGACTGTTCGTGCGTTGATTAGAATCTCAAGGACGGGCTGACGCGCGAACCGTGGACGGCTTCGTGACATCCTGCGTTCCAGCAAGCGCCCTGGGTCAGGCGCCCCGTATGGTCCACTCCGCCGATGAGAATCGCCCCGCCTTTGTATTGCTGAAAATGACACTTCAGGCACAAGGTCGAGTTGCGTTCCGTGAGCATCTGGGGGTTGACGCTGCCGTGCGGCGAATGGCAGGTCACGCAGCCTTCCCTCATGGCCTCGTGCTCGAAAACAAAAACGCCCTTCTTGGAGTCATGGCATTGCGTGCAGTTTTCCTCCTCTGAAAGCAACTGCGTGCTGCCGCCGACGTGGGCGATGCCTTTGTGCGGCGGATGACACTGGATGCAGGTCATGTGACCTTCGGGCACCGGATGATGATGGGGCAGATTGAATTGTCCGCGCACGTCCAGGTGGCAATTGTAACAAACCCGCTCCACCGCGCGCGCCGTCTCCAGCGGATACCGTCCGCTCAACGATTCCGCCGCCGGCCGCCCGGACATGAAGCTATAAGGCGGTTTGACATCGCCGCCCGAATCCTCATGCAAGCTGCACGGGCCGTGGCAGGATTCGCAACCGGCGTCGAGTCCGTTTTTGCCTCGGGCGAGGAGACGCGCATGGTCGGCGGTCTTGAAGTCGCGGCACAGCTCCTCGTGGCATTGTTCGCACTCGGCGGAACCGACGTATTTCGCGCCCGGCACGTCGGGCAGCACGACGGCCTGACGGGTGGTGCCGCACGAAATCGCCACCAGCAGCAGGACGCCGACGCCAGCGCCCCAGATCAACTGGCGGCCTCGCCAGCCGGGCCACAGGTGTTTGAAAGTGCCAAAGATTTTCATGCGGATGGTGCTATTGGTTCAATTCGTCGAGGATGAAGTCTTCCGCCGCACTCAACAGCCCGATGGAAAGGGTTGGATTATGCACGCCCAGGCTGCCGTCGTTCACGAACAGATATAAATCGAACCGCGCCTTTTTGATGTTGTCCGGAATCAAAGCCTGCTTGGCCGCCGCCGGCCCTTTGAAAGGAACGTGACCAGCTTGCGTCCAGCCCGTCACAAAGCCCAATGAGTTGGTCTGCCAGAACAAACCGCCGGGCGTCGAGTATTCCCAAGCCACGGTCCCGCCGGTCCGCAGCGCCGCCGGTGCCTTGGTGGCGGCCCAAGTGTTCAGACCGGAAATCACCGAGACGACTTCATTGGAAAAAATCGGCGTGAAAATAGTCTGCGCCAACTGGCCGTCGTGACAGTTCGCGCAGACATTGTATTTCAAGGTGAACGTGTCATGGCTGTGCGCGCTGGCCGGGCCGTTGGCCGGCGCCTGCATATGGCAATCCACGCACTGGTTGGCCAGATAAAACGTGCCGGAGAGCGATTCGCTGGCGACCGACGGCAAACCCGAATGCACGCCCGGATTGAACGTGGCCGGACCGCTTGACAACATGCCGACTGCGCCCAGCAGATAATTGTATTGCACCGAAGCGTGCGGAGCGGCGCTGTCCGTCCAAGCCGCGCCGCGGTCATTGTGGCACTGGGCGCAGAGGTTGACTCTGGCGGCGGCCTTGGCCTTGAATGCGCTGCTCGAGGACACATCCGCGTTGAGCAAATGAAAATTGTTGGTGGACGCGACGGGATTGCGCAGTTGCGCCGGATTGCCGGTGACCCCGTGCTGGTCATGGCACACCACGCAGGTGACGGGAACATTCAAGCCACCGGTCGCGTTGGCAGGATTTCGACCGTCCAGCAAAGCCATCCGCACGGAACCGGAATGACAGGCACCGCAGGCAGGCGAACTCAGGGCGCCCAACGCGTTCGGCGTCACCGAGTGTCCACTCATGGTCCATTCCTGAAAAACGGGCCGCTGCGAACTCGAATGGCAAGCGCCACAGACCGTGGCCTGAACGCTCACCGATGGAATCGCCGTGGGATCATCCGGCGCGGCCGCATGATTGAGAGCGGAGGCACCGTGACAACCGATGCATTGATGCGGCGTGCTCGCCACTGAAACGGCCAGACTGTTATGACAAGTGAGGCACGAACTCGAGCCTGCGGTTCCGGATGCGCTCACTGTGGTTCCAGTCGTCGAGCCTCGCGCTGTCGAGGTCGTCGAGCCTCGGTTCACCCCGATTTGGTTCCCGGTTCTTGAAACTTGGGTTGCCGCCGGAGGGTGGGCCCCCGAAGTTTTGGTTGCTGCCGAAGTCCCGGCAGTCAGCGGCACCGCCCCGGCCAACGCCAAAACAACGATGATTCTAATGAATACTATCACTTTCATATTAGCCAAGATTTTCAGAATTCAAACTGCAGTCGAACTGCCATGCCATTGGCCGGATTCTGGCCAAATGTTGTTGAACCCATGCTAGACCAGCGTTGGATTTGAAACTACCCATTTATTGTTGGATAATAAGCAATAATTGCTCAAGACGACTGAATTACGCTCGCGGCTTACGCTCGCCGGCGGGTAACAGATCACTATTGGCAGTCTCATCTGGCGGAAGTTGAGGTAATCGGAACCGAAGGATCGTCAGAAAATGCCGTGCCGGTCGCGGCAAAATCATTTCCGCAATTGACACCTTGGCTTGTTGTGGGAAAATAGTCCTTCCATTAATGAAGCCAGCCAAATCCATTCCCGCCACCGCATCATCGGGTGCCAGCCGGCCTCTGGTTCTGGCGGCAATTTTTTTTATCCTGGGCGCTGGGCTGACCGGCGCGTGGTTTCATTACCACAAATCCTCCCGGAACGCCGACGAACTTTCCGAGCCAGCGCGGAACGCGCTGGAACATCTGGCCGTGCCGGTCACCATCCGCTTTTATTCGCTGCTCCCGGCGGGCAGCGCCAGCGCCGAAGAGCGAGCCTTTTCCGAGCGCGTGGAAAGCTTGCTGGCCGCCGTGCAGGCCGCCAGCGCGAACAAAATTCAATTGGCACGCCTGGATGCGACCGTCGAAACGAACGTTGCCGCTGCCTCGGCGGATGGCATTCAGCCGTTCAATCTGGACAAGGGCGACGCGTGTTTTCTCGGCCTCGTCATTGCCGGCGGCAAAAATAGGGAAACCTTCGCCCGGCTCCAGCCGGAATGGGAACCGGCGCTGGAATACGACTTGGTCCGCGCCATTGCACGCGTGGCCGCCACCGCCGCCCCGGCCAAACCCGCCCCCGAAATCGCCAAGCCCAGCACTGAAACCATCGCTGCCATCAACCGCCTGATCCCGGATCTGAACGCGGTTTCGACCGAACAGGCCGGCCAGATTTTCAGCGCCGAATACCTCAAGCAATGTGGTGAGGTCGGTGCCGAAATGGAGGCCCAAGTCAATGCCGCCGCGCAGCAGGTGGTTCAGGCGCAAACCAGCGGCTCCGCAACGGACCTGCCAGCCGCCCAGAAAAAACTGGCGCTGGCGCAGGTGGCGCAGGGGCAAAAACTCCGAGGCCTCGCCGCCCAACTCCAGGCGCAACTGGCCGTCTTTCAGCAGATGAAGGCCGCCGCCACCAACGGCGTAAAATAAAACTGAATCCAGTCAGCTTAAAAATTTTCAGCTGCCCGGATTTTTTCCATGAGGGATCATGGCCTGTTCAGCTTCCGCATACGTTGTGCTGCCTGCGAATAAAACTGATGGCATGGGCAAAGTCCCGACTCTCACTTTTATTCACAGATGCAGAGTGGAATCAGGTCCTGATCCTCACTGATTCATCGCCCAGCAGCACGAAGCTCGTCTGGTCAACTGTTTCCAACGCCGAGCCTGCGTCAATAAAGCAATTCTGCCCATGTTTTGCGGGCGAGTAAAATTCCACCTACGAGCCGGCCTTGATTTTACCGGCAACTTTTCGGCAAGGAAAAACCCCTTCACGCATTCGCGGGAAGGGGTTTTGATATTTCAGTTTGAATTCAGCCAGCAATCACGGGGTGTGAACCACGCGATAGAACATCTGCGTGTTTTTCCGCGTCGGCGTCAGGTAACTAACGGTGTTGCCGGTGCCGGGAATGTTGGTGCTGATGTTAGACCAGTTGCCGGTCAAGGCGCTGATGCCTTGGATGGTATAGGTGGTTCCGACCTGCGTATTAAAGGCGATTTCAGCCGCCGTGTAGATGGCCACGGTGTTTGTGGCCCCGTTGACGATGTTGCCGTCATTCACATAGATCACGCCGTTGACGGCGGTGGAACTGCTGAATGGACTAAGCCCCAAGGCATTCATCATCCAATTTGGCAGACCGTTCACATTGTTGACGGCGTAAGTGCCGGCCGCCGGATTCGTGGCAAAGTTGGAGCCGAAGTATTGGCTCAACCACGCATCCGGCAGACCGCCGGTGGTGGAAATACCCGACAGATTGCCGATGGACGCCTTGAGCAGGCCGACGGCAAACGGTCCGTTGTGCACACCAAAGCTGTTGTCCATGGCGACGAACTGGAAGTTGTAGGCCGCATTGAGGAACTGCTGCGGCATGTTGGTGTAAGTGCTGAGGGACGACTTGACCTTGCCGTCCGCCACGTAGTTGGCCGGATTGGCTTGATAGCCGGACGGCGGATAGAGCGTGGACAGCTTGTTCAAGAGCTGGTGGACCTGGGTCTGGATGCCCTGGCTGTAACCCACGCCGACATAATCTGGAGCCGGAACGTCAAAGTCCGTGAGGTTGCCGTGACATTGAGCACAGACATAGGTCACGGGAATATTAGCCACCACATCGTTGTTGGTTACATTGTAACTCATCTTGAAGGTGTGACCACCCGCCTTGGTGAAGGCTGGATCGCTGCTAGCGATCACCTGCATATGGCAGCCGGCGCAGGTGTTGGAGATCACGTTGGCGTGCGGAGCGCTGGGAATCGTCTGGCCGTAGGTGACGGCATTGACGCCTTCGAGCATGTCAGCCTGCGGACTGTCATGCGTGCCAAAGCTGGAACCACCTGCCCAGTTCGGCAGGCTTAATGGATATTTCGCCATCATGTTGGTCACGGAACCGTTGCGGCTGTTATGGCATTCCATGCAGAAGCCGCCGCTGCCGGCATTCGTCACCACGGTGCCGTCGGAAAGCATGAGGTTGTAACCCATGCGCAACTGGTGCGGATTGGAAAAATTATGCGGGTCGTGGCAGGCCTGACAGGTGATCGGATAATAGGTCGTGTTCGGCGGGTTACCCTCGACGGTGTAGGTCGGAGTTGTGGCGGAATAGGTCACGACATTGGTGGAAGAGGCATTCGCCCAGATGATATTGTTCGGATACTGGTTCTGCAGCGCCATGCCGCCCGCCGTGGCCCAACCCCCGAAGCCGGGAGCGGTATGACAGCGGATGCATTGCGGACGGCTGGTGCCGGACGGCGTCCGGGAAGCGGCTGCATGGAGTGAATTGTTCCACTCGCCGTTCTTGAAATGATTGCTCATGCTATCATGGCATTGCGCGCAATCGCCTGCCGCCCAGTTAACGGAAATGGCGTTGGTGTTGCCCACCACGCCCTGCGAATACAAGTGCTGGCTGCCGGGACCGTGGCAGTTTTCGCACTGGATGTTGGCCACATTTTGCACCGCCGTCGGCATGGCGGCCCAATTGCCATTGGTCAACACGGCTGGGAACGACCAGCCATATTCGGCTGCAACGTCGTCAAACCCGCCGTTGACGGCAAAGGAATTGGTGTCATAACCCAGCACATGGCAGGAAATGCAACTCTTGCTGTAATGACTGCTCTCCAAACCATCTATCGCCCGGGTGAAAAACGAGGCATGCGGCGTGTTGGTGTAGGTGTGGAAAATGCTCGGCGCTTCCGAAAACTGGCCGCTATGACAGGCGGCACAGGTCTGGAGACCCAGATAGGTTGCCGCAGTAATGGTGACGGACAGATTGGTCGAACCGCTGCCCACCGTGGTGATGGTGGCATTGACCGTGTAGGGTCCGACTACGTCCGGGCGGAAAAAGGTGCGATCCGCCAGTTGATACGCAGGCGTGGCGCTCTCGCCCGCATACCGGTCCGACGTGTTGTAGAGCGGCACGCTGTTGTTGAGCGGCGAGGGCGACAATGCGGCCCGTGACCCGGCCGGCTTGCTGCTGGTCGCCAGCGTCCAGGCAACGCCCACGATGTTCGACGGGGCAATCGCCGCGTTTATCATGGCATCAATATAAACCGGTTCGCCGAGCGCGACGGTCTTGCAACCGGCGGAAAACTGGGCGTTCGATCCCGTGATGCCGTAGGTTTTGATTTCTGTTGGCGTCAGGGGACGCAGGGTGAGGGAACCGCTTAATGCCGGTGCCGCCGCTTGGGTTGCGGTCAGGCTGCCGAGTAATGTCAGACCAGCCGCCGCTAAGCAGGCCGACATTTTCCAGTATGGATTTTTCATTTTCATTGTTTTGGTTTTGATGTGTTAATTTCGTCGCCGTAAATTTTTCGTCATGCCGTCGCGCTCAACGCCCAGCCCGGCGCGATCTCAACCGCTTCCGGGGCGCGTTCTGCCGACGACGAATCAAATCGTTTCATCAACTCCGCCGCGTGGTGATCAATAATTGCATTGCAAAGTGAAAGCTCCTGCTCGCGGTTTTTGGTGTTCTCGCGAACGACCGCTTCAAGGTCGTCAATGTCGTAAAGGAAAACATTCGGGAGGTCCGCCACCGCCGGATCAATGTCGCGCGGCACGGCGATGTCCACCAGCACCAGCGGCCGGTTCCGGCGCGCGGGCAAAATTTTCGCCACATCTTCGCGCCGTAAAACAATATCCGGGCTGCCGGTGGAGCTGACTAAAATATCCGCCTCCGTCATCGCCGCCGCCGAGTCCTCGATGCGCACCGCACGGCCGCCGAATTCCGCCGCGAGTTTCTCCGCGCGTTCCACCGAGCGGTTGGCGACCAGCACCGTTTTTGCGCCGCGCTTGGCGAGATGTTTCATACAGGCTTCGCCCATTTTGCCCGCGCCCAAAATCATCACGGTCTTGTCACCGAGGTTGGCGTCAAAAATTTTCTCGGCCAGTTCCACCGCCACGCTGCCGACCGAGGTCGCGCCGCGTCCGATGCCGGTGTTGGTGCGGATGGACTTCACCACCGACAACGCCGTTTGAAACAGCCGGTTCATCTTCTTGCCCACCAGTCCGGCGTCCTTCGCCACCTGATACGCGTTCTTGACCTGGCCGGTGATTTCCGTCTCCCCGATCACGAGCGAGTCCAGCCCGCTGGCGACCGCGAACAGATGTTTCGCCGCCTCGGCGCCTTCCTTGACGTAGAGATGCGGGGTGAAATCAAAATCGCTGCCGGTGAGTTCCTGAAACAACTGCCGGACGCGGCCATGAATCCAGGATGACACGCCGTAAATCTCCACCCGGTTGCAGGTCGAAAGGAGCACCACTTCATCAAGTCCGCCGCGCAGCTTGAGCCGGCAGCCGCAGCATTGCAGCCGCGAGCGCTGGACCGCGAGCTTCTCGCGCACTTCCACCGGCGTGGTCTTGTAGCTCAATCCTGCAACAAAGATTTTCATTGGCTCGGTCGTTTTCTTTTTCTGGATACAACCTTAAACCCGCCAGAAAAACGCGCTTGCCATTTCTTGCCATTTACTATGCAACATTTGGCGAGGTTAAAGATTCAGTTTCTGCTTAATCGAAAAATTAGATTTCCTTTCCGGCCTCCGCGTCGCCTGGCGGGTCCAGCCGCGGCTCGGCCTCGGGCCGTTCCAGCGCGTGTTCGTGGGCCTGAAATTCCTCGGAGATGCGCCCGTCAATGCAGGCGGTGTTGATGGGATAAACGTCCGGGTCGAACATGACGTGGTAAAAATGCCAGACGATGATCGCCAGGCACGCCAGCACCGCCTCGTAATAATGAATGGTCGTCGCCACCGCCACCACCCAGCGCGGCAGGTGGTGCGTCACGTCAATCTTGAACCAGATCGCCAGCCCCGTCGCGCCCATGATGATCGTGCCCCAGACGACCGCCCAGTATTCCATTTTTTCCGCGTAGCCAAAGCGGCCGATTTTCGGGCGCTCCTTCGACCACCCGCAAAGATACCGCACTGCCTGCCAGATATCAGCAGCGTCCGGTTTCACCGGAAACAAATCCGCCAGCAACTTCCGGCCGTCGCGCGTGGCGAACAAATAAATCAAGTGATAAATTCCCACCAGCATCAAAATGATGCCCGCGACGCGATGCGTCCACCGTCGGAATGGCTCGTTGGAACCGAGGATTTTCGCCAGCCACGAATCGGGAAATTTCAACGCAAAACCCGTCACCGCCAGCACGATGAAGCTCGTGGCCAGGATGAAATGCTGCCACCGCTGCGAATTCGACATCCGCACCACCGGGCGTTCCGCATGTCGCAGGCGCACGGCGACTTTTTTCACAAAGATGATGAAGTTGTGCGCGAACATGCCGCCGATGGTGGCGAAAATGAGGAACAGATAAATCTGCCGCACCCAGCGGTTCAGCCGGCTGCCAAAATCCGCCCCGCCCGCCTCGCCGTTGGGGGCCACGTGGATTTTGCCCAGCGAAAATTCCGCGTTCGCGTGTTCGTGGCATTTGCGGCACGTCTCGACGAGATGGATTTTGTTGATCGGCGAATTGGTGTCCGAGGACGGCAGCACGCGATGATAGCCGTGGCAGTCGGCGCAGCTCGCCACCAGCGCGTCGCTGTTTTGCGAGGCGAGGCCGTGATAGCTCTGCAAAAACGTCTGCACGCGGTCGCTGGGCATATCATATTTCGTGTTCATGCGCCCGGAAGCGTGGCACGGCGCGCACACGTCCTCCGAAATCGTCCGCGCCGACGTGCCTTTCAGTGCGCGGATTTGATGGTCGTTGTGACAGCTTGTGCAGGTGGGCGCATCAAGCGAACCGGCCTCCACGGCCTGGCCGTGAGCGCTCGCCAGCCAGTCGCGCGCCTCCTTGATGTGGCACTGGCCGCAGGTCTCCGCCTGGCGCGTCCGGTAAATCGGCGAAGCGGGCGACTTGTCGGAAATGATCTCATGCGAATCGTGGCAGTCCCGGCAGGTCGCCGCGTCGTCATGGCCCGTTTTCAACGCGACCCCATGCACGCTGGCCTGAAAACTTTCCGTCTGCCGCGCGTGACACCGGGTGCAGCTCACCGGTTGCACCGGCTGGTTGTCGTCGGGATGTTTGGCGGTCACATCGGCATGGCAACTGATGCAATCATTCGTCTTGTGCGCGGACGATTTCAACCTGGCTGCGTCCACAAACAATGAAATCGCCTTGCCGGCGGCATTGGTTTTGAACAGCGTGTTGTCGCCGTGGCAGTCGAGGCAGTCGCTGTTTTTCAAGCCGGCGAAAGCCGGAACCGCCGCGAGCAGGAACAATGCGAACCGAAAAAGAAAACCACGTTTCATGCCCCGATTTTCCGTCCCCGCCGCCCGAAAAACTCCCCCTAATTTGCCAACTGCTCACCAATTATTGAAGTGGCAAACCAAAGGTGCCCGCCCCAAAGCCGGCGGACGCGCGTTGTCCGTGCCGCCGCCTTTGTCTTTTGGCAGCAGAAATACGCGCTGGATTTTCCGAGCATGATTTCCATCATCACCGGCCCCAGCCGCACCGGCGACATCAAGCGCATCCTCGTTCTCGGCGCACATGGTCCGAAGAAGCTGACGATTCTTTGCGTTTTAAGCAATCACGGCTGAAATCGCGCAGCGGTCAATTTCCTAGCAGGAGGAGGCGGAAAAATATTGCTGGGTCCGCGCCGATGGAAATGGTGTTTGTCAGCACGCCACCAGTGCCGACCAAGGGCACACCTTCGTTGGTCCAATTCGCAGCGGACAGGTTTGTGGCGGACTACAGTTGGTAGCGTCGGCCGGATGTGGATTCCCAAGCCAACACCACGGTTCCGCTGCCAACGGAAGCCACCTCAAGCACGGGTGGGATGGGCGTGATGACAAGGTTGTATTTTCCCGCAAGATAGGAATTCATGGCATCCAATTCACCGGCGTTGAGCTGTCGGTCATAGACGAGCACTTCACAGATCACGCCGCCAAAGTTCTCCAAGGCAATCGGCGCATTGCAGAAAGCATCGCTATTGCGCCAGCCAAGGATGGCCTGTCGGGCAACTGTCGTGTAGTCCGCCACGTCATTCAGCATTGGAGATTCCTGACCCAAGGCAAAATTGACGGTGCTGGCCACGCCATCAATGAAGTTGACGAGCTGGCTCGCTTTGGCACCAAATACGCCGGCCTGAAGGAAATAGCCGGCCGGCGAAGCTTGATGACTGAGGTTGACCCAGTGGAACGGCGAAGACTCGTGGAATGTTGACTTGTCACCCAGGACGAATTCCTGCGTGACGCAGGGAGCGGAGACGGACACATGGCACGTCATCCCCGCACCATTGGCAACCATGAAGATGGTGCAGTTGGTGAAGTTAAACTGACTGGTGAACGCGGTGGCCAGCGCGTCCGAGCCGGACAAACTGAAATCCACGCCAGCACGACCATTCAGCGCATTCACATGATATACGGGCGCGACGCCGAAGAGCGGCGTCGCGTCGAGACCAAGGCCGCTCAGGTCGCGCCAGTCATTGACCAGTGCGCCGTCCGCTGGATTACTGCCGTCGCCATTGACGTTGCTGGCGTCGAGGTGGAACTTCATGCCTTGCGTCACCGGGAGATTCGGCCCGGCATAAAGATAGGCGATTTCCGCCGCCGACAACGCGCGGTTGTAGATGCGGGCATCGTCAATGCGCTCGGGGAACGGCACATTCAGGTTGTCGTCTTTGCTGATACGAAAGAGCGATGAGGCATGAGTGACAGTGACTGGGCCGATGCTGTTGGTGATCAGCGGCAGGCCGTTGAAAAAGATTTTCATCGCGTTGTGATCATAGGTGGCGACGAGGTGATACCACACGCCGGTCAGCAGCGGAGCCGGCAGCGCGACGGTGGTTTGGTTGCCGGGCCAGCCCTGCCCGCTGGCATTGAACTGGAAGAAGACCCGCGTGCTGTTGTTGTAAATGCCGAATTGGTAGCCGTTGTTGAAGTTGTTGTGATCCCCGGGATTCCCGACGCGGGAGAAAATCGCCCGTCCCCAAGCAGCGTTGGGGATGTCGTTCGTGTCATCAAGATTGATCCAGGCTTCCAGCGAGAACTGGGACCAATCGTTGAGTGCCGGTGCGGCACCGGCTTGGTAGGCGGACGCGGAAACGCCGTCGAACCGGAACGCCTGCCCGAAACGACCGGGGGCGAACGTCACGTTGCCGTCGGCCTGCAAGTGGTTCGTCCCGGCGGAGTCGAGGAAGTTGCCGTCCGTCTGCCACCACCCGATAAGACCGGGCGGGAGTTCGGTGCTTATCCACTGCTGGGCCAAGACGGTTTGAGCCAGCAACAGGAGGCTGACTGCTGGCAGTTTCACTGCATACAGCAGGCTGAGATGAATCAGGTTTGATTTGGTTTTCATAATCTTAGTTCGGTTGTTTTGGGGATTTAGCGGGTGTCAAGGTGACTTCAGCCGGAAGAATAAATTCCCCGCTGGTGATGTGAACGTAAGACTCTTGTTGGTTCCATCATCCGCAATGCCGGAACTGGCAGTCCAATTCGCCGCAGCTAGGCTGCTGTTTTGCTGCAATGTCCAGCCTGTGGATGGCGATGGCCATGACACGATCACGTGGTTGCCCGAACGGGTGATAGTCAAGGGTGGCGCGCCGGGCGTTTGCACCACGCTGATGAGCGACCAGAATCCGCCGGTCATGGAATAATTCCCGCCGGTCATCGCGCCGCTGGCATCCGGCTGGCCAATGGTGCCGCTGACGGCATAAACGCCGCCGGTGCTGGTGCCGCCGCCGCCGGCGATTTTATACCAGTCAATCGTGTAGCTTTGCGCGGGCGCGACAATGGGTGCGAGCAGAAGCGCCAGCCACAGCAGGAGAGGCTTCAAGCCTGTCTCCAACTTGACGGAGAAGTTCAACCGCTGGCGCGGACGATTCGGAAGAGAATGAGACAGGCGCGACGCCTGTCCTGCGTTTTTTCGTGTTTTCATTTGCCACCTCTGTTTTATTGATTGTAAGTGGAGTTGAGCGTGCCGACCCACCGCGCGTCGTTGTTGTATGCGCCACCATCATCCAAACGGTCGAGCACTACTTGTGTAAAATGGCCGGTTGAAGATATCGTATCGCCGAAAGATATTTGAGCATGGACAACCCTTTGTGCGTCAGAAAAAATCTGCACGGTCGAAGGTATAAATGGAGTAACCAACGCCCTATGAAAGGTTACCACGGTGCCGGCATTGTTGAAACCCACGCAACTGATGGTAAATGAACTCCCGGAGGCGGGATAGCGAATAAGCAAGCCGCTGGTAGTGCCGTCACGTTCCAATGTCAACGCGTCAGTGCGGGCCAGGATTTGGCCGGCCGTTGTGGAATTGCTGTTGATGCGGCGGATAACCAGACCTGCCGGTGAAGGGGCTTCTGACGTGCCCGCTTCCGAACCGGAGCGGAGCAGACCGCGCACCCATGTGTCACCCGCGACGTCCAGCGGAGCACTGGGCGTGAGGGTGCCAATACCCACTTTGGTCGCGAAGGTGTTCGTGGCCGTGAAGGTCTGCGCGACATTGAGCATCGCTACGTTGGCGGAGAGGCGGGCGTCTGCCAGCGTGCCGCTGGCGATGTTGCCGGCGTTGAGGTTGGTCAGGCCAAATCCGTTGCCGGTGATCACGCCAGCGATGAACGCTTGGATCTGGCCGTCGCCGATGCGGATGATATTAGCGTCGGTCGAGACACCCAGATTGCCGATGTCAATGTTGGAACTGCCGGTGGTGATGTTGTAACCCGCATTGAAACCCAAGGCGATATTGGTGGAGCCGGTTGTGTTGGACAGAAGCGTATTCGCGCCAATGGCCGTGTTGTTATTGCCGCTCATGTTCGCTCTAAGCGCCTGTAAACCATCGGCGGTGTTGTAAGAGCCGCTCGTATTGTATACAAGCGCGCCATAGCCGTTGGCCACGTTGTAAGAGCCGCCATTATTTTGCCAAAGCGCCGCGAAGCCAATGCCCGTGTTTGCGAGGCCGTTCATCGTGAAGTTGCCCGCACCACCCAGGAAGATGTTTTCAAATCCATAGGCGTGCAACACCGGGTTGCCGCCGGAATAGATGATGCCGGCGCTGGGTGTCGTTGCGGGCAGGTTCAAGAAGGCACCTGCGAGTTGATTGTTGAGGTTCGTCGCAATGACCACGCCGCTGAAAGTGTTCGTGCCTCTGAACAGGTTCGTGCCGTTGAGCAGCGCCACGTTGGTCGAAAGCCGCGCGTCGGGGATGGTGCCGACCAAGTTGGTGAAATTAAGGTTGGTCAGGCCGAAGCCGTTGCCGGCGAAAGTGCCGTTCACAACATTGTTCCAATTTGTCAGCATGGTCACGCCGGCAAAGGTGTTCGTGCCAGTGAAAAGATTTGTTCCGTTGAGCAAGGCCAGGTTGGCGTTCGCGCCTTGCAGGTTGGTCAAGCCGCCGCCATTGCCGCTGAACGTGCCATTATAGACGTTGCTCCAATTGGTCAGAATGGTCACGCCCGCGAAGGTGTTCGTGCCGGTGAATACGTTGGTGCCATTAAGCGTTGCGACGTTGGCAGAGAGGCGGGCGTCCGCCAGAGTGCCACTGGCGATGTTGGCGGCGTTCAGCGACGTCAGGCTGGAGCCATTGCCGCTGAAACCGGGGGCGGTGACAGTGCCGGTAAAGGACGGGCTGGTGTTCAACTGCGCAAAGGCGCCGCTGTGCAAGCCGTCCAGCAAATCAGCGTTGAGATTGCTTACTTTGGTGGTGGAGTTGACGGCAAAAGGCGCGCCGCTGACGTAGCTGAAGGTGTTGGCGCCAGAGAAAGTCTGTGAGGCATCGATCTTTGCGACGTTGGCTGGAAGCTGGGCGTTGGGCAGCGTGCCGCTGGTGATGTTGCCGGCGTTGAGGCCGGTCAAACCCGCCCCGTTACCGGTGAACAGATCGGCACCCAGGCCGCCAGAAACACGGGCGCTGCCGCTGACCGTCAGGCCCCCGCGCACATCCAGGTTATTGCCCACCGCGACCGTGTCGCGCGTTTGCAGAGAACCGGTTTCGATAGTCCCGGCTTCCAACTGCTGGACATAGGCCCGCCCAAGTCAAAGGTTTGCAGAGTATTGCCGGCCCCATTCACAACGCAGGCAAACCGGCCGGACACAGCCACCGACATCGGGCTGTTACCCGTCCCCACGAAGCCCACCAAGCTCATCAGGCCGGGATTGCTCACATCGAAGACTTGGAGACTGGCGGGCTGAGTCACAACATAGGCATACCGGCCAGCCATGGCTACCGAAATCGGACCAGAGCCCGTCGGTGCTGCGCCCACGATCACGGGGCTGCCGGCACTACTTACATCAAAGGCTTGCAGCCCGATTGCGCCCTGATTCACCACATAGGCATACCGACCGGACACGGCTACCGAAATCGGACCAGGTCCCGTCGGTGCTGAGCCCATCATCATTGGGTTGGTCGGATCACCCACATCGAAGATTTGAAGTGTTGCATTGGGGCTTCCATTCACCACCACATAGGCATACCGGCCGGCCACGGCCACGCAACTTGGACCGTTGCCTGTCCCCGCAGAGCCCGCCAGCACTGGATTGGCTGGATTGTTCACATCGAAGATTTGAAGGGTATTGCCGATCATGTTCACTACATAGGCGAAGCGGCCCGCCACGGCTATGTAATTTGGACCAGAGCCGGTGCCCGTCGTCGCCGAGCCTACAATCACCGGACCGCCGGTCGGCCCATTGGAATTGCTCACATCAACGACTTTGAGAGTGTTGTCGGCCCGGTTCACCACATAGGCATACCGGCCAGCCACGACCACCGCGTCCGGAGACGTTGCCGTCCCTGCTGATCCCAATGCGGAAACCGGCACACGCGGCGCAACGGTCAGGGGCGCGATCACATTGGTTCCAGAGATGGAAATATTGGCTGGCAGCGCCGAATTGGAAATGGTGCCGACGAGGTTGGTGGTGTTGAGGTTAGTCAGGCCAAAACCGTTGCCTCGAAAGGTGCCGCTGATTTGATTGTTAACATTCGTCGCCGTCACCACGCCGTTGAAGGTATTTGAGGCGATAAACATCTGGTTGCTGCTGAGGAAAGCGGTGTTGGGGTTTGATCCGGGCAGGTTGGTCAGGCCGCCGCCGTTTCCAGCAAAGGCGCCATTATAGACGTTGTTCCAATTGGTCAGCACGGTCACGCCGGCAAAGGTGTTCGTGCCGGTGAACAGATTGGTGCCATTGAGCGTCGCGACATTGGTCGAGAGGCGCGCGTCAGGGATCGTGCCGACCAGGTTGGTTGCGTTGAGATTGGTCAGACCACCGCCGTTGCCGGCGAAAGTGCCATAAATAAGATTGTTCCAATTGGTCAACACGGTCACCCCGGCAAAGGTGTTCGTGCCGGTAAACATGTTGGTTCCATTGAGCAAGGCGACATTGGTCGAAAGGCGGGCGTCAGGGATCGTGCCGACCAGGTTGGTTGCGTAGATATTGGTCAGGCCACCGCCGTTGCCGGTAAACGTGCCGTAAATCAGGTTGTTCCAATTGGTCAACACGGTCACACCGGCGAAGGTGTTCGTGCCGGTGAACAGGTTGGTGCCATTGAGCATCGCGACATTGGTCGAGAGGCGGGCGTCAGGGATCGTGCCGACCAGGTTGGTTGCGTAGATATTGGTCAGGCCACCGCCGTTGCCGGTAAACGTGCCGTAAATCAGGTTGTTCCAATTGGTCAACACGGTCACACCGGCGAAGGTGTTCGTGCCGGTGAACAGGTTGGTGCCATTGAGCATCGCGACATTGGTCGAGAGGCGGGCGTCAGGGATCGTGCCGACCAGGTTGGTTGCGTAGATATTGGTCAGGCCGCCGCCGTTGCCGGCAAACGTGCCGTAAATCAGATTGTTCCAATTGGTCGCGATGAGCACCCCGGCAAAGGTGTTTGTGCCGGTGAACACGTTGGTGCCGTTGAGCAAGGCAACATTGGTCGAAAGCCGCGCGTCGGGGATCGTGCCGACCAGGTTGGTGGCGTTGAGGTTGGTCAGTCCAAAACCGTTGCCGGCGAAAACCGAGTTGGTGATGAAGGCGTTGGTGATGGCGATGCCGGAAACGACATTACTCGCCGTCGTCGCCGTAATGGCATTGCCGCTGATGTTGCCCGAAATCTTGCTGCCGGCAAGCGATGTGATCCATCCTGGATCGGCGTAGTTGCCGGTGGTAACCACGCCGTTGGCCGCCGTGACGGCACTGCCGCTGATGCTGATGCTTGCAGTGCCTGCTCCCAACTGCGCAAGGGGCAGCGTGCCGAGCAGGTTGCTGGCCGAGTTGGCCATGATAGCATACGGCATCGGCAAAATGGGCTGGCGCGGGGAAAGGGTGGTGAACGATGCCGCGCCGTTCGTGCGCACCCCGATTTCCAGCCAGAGGTTCGACCCGGTGAACACACTGTTGCCGAAGTCCAGCATCACCGCCAACAACCCGTTGGTGACGCCGGTTACGGAATTGGTCATCGGCCCGGCGACGGTGTTGCCGCCGCTGTTGGTCGCGAAAAGCGCGAAGGTCATCTCGTAACTGCCGTTGGCGGCGTTCGTGCCGCTGTTTAGCCTTCATTGGTAGGTAAAGGCCGTGCCTTGAGCGTGGGCGGTGGTGGTGAAACCCAGCGCAAGCGCGCCGAGTAGAAGGATGTTTTTTGTTTTCATGTTTTTTTGTTTGATGTTGATGGTTCCAAAAGCATTTGAAGTTCACACCGACTATTGTTTTAACGCCCGGTAAAAGCGACTGCGATTGGTCGCGCTGTTGTCGGTAAAGGTGAAGGTGCTGTTGGTCGGAGAATTGGTGACGAGCCGCCGTCCAACTCGGCGCAATCAAGTTGGTCGCCACCTGGATGGCGTAGTTGATGCCAGGCGTGCCGGCGAGCGACGCCGAAAAATGCTGGCTGGCATAGGTGGCACCGGAAGTAAACAGCGGCGGCGCGGTGCTGGCGGGAATGAACACGCCATAGATGCCCGCGTTGTTCGTCGGGGTAAATCCGCCTGCGCTCAAAGTAGCCACGGCAACGAATCGCTTGCCATCATAGAGCGGAACGGCCACCAGCGGCACTTCGCTGCCCAGGGCCGTGAAGGGCGTGAATTGCGGTCCCGCCGGCTGGGCGCTGGCATTGAGAAATTGAAACTGCATGGTGGAATTCGTGGCAGTGAGATTATCGTTCCAGCAAAGAAGATAGTTGTCACCGTCGAAGGCCAGAGCAGGCGCCCGCGCGTTCCCGTTGGTCACCATGACGAATTCATTGCCGGGGAAAGCACCGGTGGGCGTCACAAACCGCCCGTAAATGGGCTTGGATTCATTGGTGGGATTCGCGCTGGAATTGTAGGCTACTAGATAGTTTGTCCCATTAAAGACCGCATATAAAACATTAGGCGCTGCGGAATAGGTTTGACCGATGACAAACGGAGTCCCCACTGCGCCCGCAGAGGAGACGAAAACACCGTGAGTTATATTTGTGTCTTGATTGGCACCGCTGGTTGAATACTGCCAGACCACGAGGAAGTTCGTGCCGTCCGAAGCCACCGCCGCGCCTTTCTGATACTGCCCGGTCATCAGCGGACAAATGACGAAGTTGCCGCCAATCATCGTGCCATTGGCGGAAACCAACTGACCATAGACATTCGTTCCATTGCTGAAATCATTCCATACTACAAGATACCTGCCGGCAGCATAAGCCACCGGTTCGAGGGAATTTAATTTCTGATTGGAATTACTGGTGATGGCAATCATCCCGCCAATCAAACTGCCGGATAGGCTGATCAGTTGCGCCGAGATGCTGCTGTTGTTTCCACCCAAATAGTCGTCCGGCCAGACCATCAGGAAATTGGAGCCGGACGAGGCGATGTGCGGATTTCCACCGGTATGTCCCGGCACGGGATTGATGCTGGCACCCACCGGCGTCCCGGTCGGCCCGAAAAGCTGGGCGGTGATTTGATAATTGTCGTAGCTCACAATGTCGCCTTGAATGCCCACCAGATAGTTGGTGCCGGCGCAAGCCATGCTGAAGCCGGTCGCCGCGGTGTCGTTGGTAACGATGGGAAACATCGGGCTACCGTGAAAATTCGTTGACCAGGCCAGCAATGCGAACAACGAAACGAGCGGAATTGTGATTTGATTTTTCATGTTTTGTTTTAGGTTGCAGTTTCATCGGGAAAAGATTCACGGCTGGCGCACGCGGAAGAAACGCGGCGCCACAAGTCCGCACCGTTTCAGGCGCGAACATTGAAATGTTCTCGTTCAAGGCAGTTTGAAGATGAAAAACTGCCGCGATCTGGCCGGGCTAACGTTGTTGGTATAGCGGAACTGGCCGGTGCCATCAAAGGTGTTGGTGGTGAGCGCAGTCCAGTTCGTCAACGGCAGCGTGAGGTTGGTGCTGGCCAAGACCACATAGTTGCCGCCCGGCGAGCCGCCGATGCCGCTAAAAATTAGATTAGTCCCAGATAAGTTAAGGGCTGCAAACTGCGGTTTCGAGCTGCCGGCAATGAGGGCGAAATTGGTGCTGCCGTAATTGGACTGCCAGGACACGCCCGCCGGAAGTCCGAGGCTGGCGAAGTTTCCAGAATACGAAGTGTAGGATAACACAGCCATCCCACAGGAAACGCATGGAAACCATCGAAAATAAGGGCTTTTTGACAATCCCAAACGCTATGGGATGGAGTGTGGCGCTTAAGACGCCTTCCGGTTTTCAAAACACTAATAAAATCAATGGGTTTGTGCATGTTTCCTATGGGATGGCACTGGTAGGATAACACATTGAAGGTGGTGCCGTTGGCCGGGACATAGCCGGTGGCCAGGCTGGCATTAAAGGTGCCGGCGAGAACAAGGTTAGACGAGATGTCGAAACTGCCGTAATTGGTCGCGTTGTTCAGCACCACATTCAAGCTGCCGCCGGGTTGCGTGACGAAGGGGCGCATTCCCATTTTACCTGATTGCACCGTAATCGCGCCAGAGTTCGTAATGAAAGGAACCGCCACCACGCTGTAGTTGGTGCCGCCAGTCTTTACAATTTGGCCCTGGTTGACCAGATACTCCTTGCCGTAGTTGTAAGTGGTGAGATAGGCGTTGTCGTCGGCCAGATTGATGATCCCGGACGCCTGGTTGAGGATGCCGCCGCGATAAAGTGCCGAGCCGTCATTTGCCGACATGATGTAGGAGATAAAAGCGGGTGGCGGGTTTGATATGTTGATGATGCCAGCATTGTTCAACGGGCCGAACAAAGTAACGCCGCCCGGAGCAATGTTGATGGTGCCTCCATTTGCCACCGACAATGTGCCGCTGGAGCTGACGCTGAGACTGCCACGCACGAGGGAAACCAATCCTCCGGCCGCCACGGTCAGGTTGTTGTTGAACGAGCTACTGTAACTGTGGAGCACCTCGCCGCTGGCCACGGTGAAATTTCCCCAAACTCCGGTGGGCAGCGTCTGGTTGTAGCTGATATACCGGCCGCCCCCGCAGTTGGACACCGTGAGCGTGCCCGTGATGGGGAAAGCGGCGGCTAACGGGTTGGTCAGCAAGAAGCCTGCGAATGTCAAATTGGTGATCGCGCCGCCTTGAAAATTCGGCCCCAATTTCAGGATGCCGCCCACCAGCGACAGATGGGGCGGCACGTTGGTTGGCAAGTAGAGATTGCCGCCGGCGAACTGGAAGTCTCCGCCGCCGTTCAACACGAAAGGCGTGCCGGGAGTTGCAAAATTGGTGACGATGTTGAAATCATAGCCTTTGACGAAATCCACGTTGCTGTTTTTGAATTGAATGATTGCCCCCGCCGCCGCGTAGTAGGTGCCGACCAGATTGGTTTGGAACACTCTCAAGATCGCGGTTCCCGCCAGATTGGTCACCGTGCCCTGGCTGAGATCAAGGTTGAGAAAGTTGATGGAATTAGTGCCCAATGGGGAGTTGAACACCAGGCTTCCCTGGTTGATGAACGGCTCCGCGCCGTAGTTGTAGAAGATGGAGGATCCGTCGCCCAAAAAATTCATCGCACCGCCAGCGACGTTGAAAATACTGCCAAAGCGGCCCCAAAAAACGTCGTTGAACACGCTCACCGTGGCGTTGCTCAAATTGATCGAGCCGCTGTTGGTGCATGGAGCATACACGCTGATGGCATCCGCCAGGTTGGCCACGCCGCCGGCGGCCACCAGCAACGGCGCGGCGTTCGTAAATGCGCTGGCCGTGAAACTGCCGCCATTGTTCACGCGGATCGAACCCAGCGAATAGAAATTGGCCGCAGCGAAACGGCCGCCGCTGGCTACGACGCTGTCTCCTTCGATCGCGCTGTTTTTCGTGGCCGAAAGATTGCCGGTAATCGGAAGTGAATTGCCCAACAGGGTGATGCCTTCGAGCGTCAGGTTCGTGATGGCGCCGCCTTGAAAACCGGCGCCCAATTGCAGTTGGCCTCCCCGCAACGCCAGGTTGGGAATCACATTCGCGGGCAAATACAAATCGCCGGAACTGAACTGAAATTGTCCCGGGCCAGCCAGCACCAGTGGCGTTCCCGGAGTGGCGTAATTGACGCCGTCGTTGATGGCAGCAAATTGGTTCGTCGCGCCCGCCGCGGCAAAATAAGTGCCGGTCAGATTCATCAATGTTCCCATGGACAACACGCCTGATAAATTGGTCACCGTGCCCTGACGGGTTTCGAAGTGGGCAGAGCTAATGGTATTCGGGCTGGCACCACTCGCCAGGACGGTGCCCAGATTCGTGAAGTAATTTCCGCCGAAACTATTTCCGGAGAGAGTCGCCCCGCCGGCAAGATTCACCACGCCGCCCGGCTGATTTAGCAAATCGCCATGGATTGAAGTGTTCGTCAAGTTGATCATTCCCGCGTTGGTCAGAGCCGCAAAGCCTCCGCTGCCAGTCAACACTCCGCCGGGGCCGATCGAAAACCAACTACCTCCGAACCCGCCCACGTTAACGTTGTTCGCCACCAAGAGTCCGCCATTTTCCACCCTTACCGGTCCCGAAAAGGTGGCGCTGGGAGTGCTGCCCGCGCCCACGAAAGGATAGTTATTGGCATAGACCACGCCGCCATTGGTCACCACCAAATTCGCAACAATATAAAAGCCGGCATGGAATGCATTCACGGTAAGCACTCCGCCGTTCGCCATAGTCATCGTCGCTGCATGGACGCTCGTGGCATCGGCACCGACAGTAAATGCGCCTCCGCCGGTAACCATCAATGAATTTAAGACACAGCCATCCCACAGGAAACGCATGGAAACCATCGAAAATAAGGGCTTTTTGACAATCCCAAACGCTATGGGATGGAGTGTGGCGCTTAAGACGCCTTCCGGTTTTCAAAACACCAATAAAATCAATGGGTTTGTGCATGTTTCCTATGGGATGGCACTGAATTTAAGACATTAAATCCGATGAGTGTGTTGGTCGCGTAGAGGGTTTGCACGCCAGCAGCTCCGCCGCCGGCGCCCAGCATGAGATTGGTAATGTTGACAAACACATTCGCGCCATAACTATCCACAACGACCGCGTAAGTGCCGGGAGTTGTGATGAAGACGTTATCCGTGTTGGTCGGCAACTGGTGGGGAGCCCAGTTATTGGTGTTGCTCCAAATGCCGCCGCCGGTGTTGGTCCAGGTGATGGTGGCCGAGTGGACGTGATTGCCGCTCATGGCCAGTGCAATCAACAAAGCAACGATGGTTTGTCTGCGTATCTTCATAAAATGTCTCCTTATTCTCGCTTGGTGGGATAGTTTATTTTGTCAATAAAAAGAGCGCCGCGCCACTTCGACAGCTTCGGGATGCTCTGCTGCCAAGTGGACGCGGTGTCTTCTGCTAGTTAATCCGGTCAGGGATAAGTCATCCGGAAAAACACCGTGGCGTTGGTTTTGTTAATGGGCATGACGAACTGGTTGGTCAGTGGAGCACCCACAAGAGTCGCCCAGTTTGAACCGATACCCGTCGTCGCCGGATTCGTCTGCGCCTGAACGCTCCAGCCGGTGTGGTCGCCGGGCCATTGCAGGATGATGGTGCTGCTGTTCAGCGTTGAAATGAACAGATTGGTTGGTGTCGTGTTGGTGGCAATGTGCGCCAAGACAGAAAGCGCGAATGCCGTGGCGTTGTAATTCGTCTGCCAGGTGATGTATCCAGTCGCGGGCAAGGTCAGGTTGGTGAACAACAGCCCGGATTCGGACGTGTAGTTGAGCAGATTATACACACTGCCCGCTGCCGGCCAGAAGAAGCCGCGGAGATTCACGCTGGCGCTGCCGGCGAAGGACGCCGGGCCGGAAAGCGAGATTGAGCCGTTGCCTGCCGAACCGCCGAGGCCGAAGCCCATCTTGGTGCCGTTGGCCAGAGTATAAGCGCCTTGCAATGCAATGTTGCCGTCCTGCGCATCCAGCTTGCCGGAATTGTTAAACGTGACGCCGCTGCCCAGCGCTGTGGTGCCGCTGGTGAATTCCTTGCGGAAGGTGCCGAAGTTATTGAAGACCGTGTCGGGACTGCCGTAATAATCATACAGAGTCTGGTCGCCCTGCGCGTTCCACAAACCGTAATTGTAAAGGAACGTGCCGCCACCGGCAAACAAGCCACCGCCGCTCCAGTTCACCGTTCCGAAATTGGTGATGATACAGTAACCGATATAGTGATTGTTCGCGGTGGCGATGTTCACCACGCTGTTGCTGGACACGGTGACCACGGTGTTGTTCCACGAGCCGTTCTGCCAGGTCAAAGCACCATTGATGACGTTCGTCCCGACCAGATTGCCGGCGCTCTCGATCACGTTGTTGCCGGTGACGGTGCCGTTGATGTTGAAATTGCCGGCGGAAAGATAAGTCGTCCCCGTGCTGTTAGTGTTCAGGTAGCCGCCGGTGAAGCTGTCGTTTCCTTGGAACACCAAATTACCTTGCTGCACGTCCACAATCCCCGTGCTGTTGAAGGTCACCGGGTTCCCTATTAAAGTCTGACCAGCACTGATTCCCCCCGATTTGCGGAAGATGCCGAAGTTATTAAAGACGGTGGTGTTGGGACTGCCGTAATAATCGCTCAAGACTTGGTCGTCCTGCGCGTTCCACAAACCGTAATTGTAAAAGGCCGCGCCGCCACCGGCATATAAACCACCGCCGCTCCAATTCACGATGCCGGAATTGTTGAGGAGACAGCCACCGAGATAGTGGTTGTTCGCGGTCGTGATGTTCAACACGCTGGTGGCGGGCACGGTGACGACCGTGTTGTTCCACGAGCCGTTTTGCCAGTTCAAAGCGCCCTTGATCACAATGGTGCCAACCAGATTGGCACCGTTCTCAATCACGTTGGTGCCGGTGGCCGTGCCATTGAGGTTGAAATTGCCGCTGGAGAAATAGGTCGTCCCAGTGCTGTTGGTGGTGATGTAGCCGCCGGTGAAAGTGTCGTCTCCCTGCAATATCAAATTCCCCTGCTGCACGTCCACAATACCCGTGTTGTTAAAGCTCACCGCGTTCCCTATTAAAGTCTGACTAGCATTATTTCCCCCCGATTTGCGAAACGTGCCGAAGTTGTTGAAGACGGTGCCGGGAGCGCCGCGATAATTGCTCAAGGTTTGATCGTCCTGCGCGTTCCACAAACCGTAGTTGTAAACGACCGTGCCGCCACCGGCAAACAAGCCCCCGCCGCTCCAGTTCACGGTGCCGGAATTGGTGAGGAGGCAATAACCGATATAGTGATTGTTCGGCGTGGTAATGTTCAAGACGCTGGTGGCAGGCACGGTGACCACCGTGTTGTCCCAGTAGCCGCCCTGCCAATTCAAAGCACCTTTGATGACATTCGTCCCGACCAGATTGGCGGCGGCGCTTTCAATCACGTTGGTGCCGGTGGCCGTGCCGTTGAGGTTGAAATTGCCGCTGGAGAAATACGTCGTTCCCGTGCTGTTGGGGGTGATGTAGCCGCCGGTGAAGTTGCCGATGCCTTGCAGAAGCAAATTGCCATTCTGCACATCCACAATGCCGGTGTTGTTAAAAGTCACCGGGTTCCCCAGCAAAGTCTGACTGGCATTATTTCCCCCCGATTTGCGGAAGGTGCCGAAGTTATTGAAAACGGTGCCGGGAGCGCCGCGATAATTGCTCAAGGTTTGGTCGTCCTGCGCGTTCCACAAACCGTAGTTGTAAACAACCGTGCCGCCACCGGCATACAAGCCACTACCGCTCCAGTTCACGGTGCCGGAATTGGTGAGGATACAATAACCGATATAGTGATTGTTCGCGGTGGTGATGTTCAAAACGCTGGTGGCGGGCACGGTGACCACCGTGTTGTCCCAGTAGCCGGCCTGCCAGGTCAAAGCGCCGTTGATGACGTTCGTCCCAACCAGATTGCCGGTCTCCCAAGTGTTGGTGCCCGTCACGGTGCCGTTCAAGTTGAAACTGCCGCCGGCCAGAACCGTCAGGCCGAACTGGTTGGTCGTGATGTAGCCGCCGGTGAAGCTGCCACCGTTTTGGAAGACCAACTGCAAACCATTGGTGCCGTTCTGAACGTCAATCACTCCGGCAAGCTGGTTGAACGTCACGCCGCCGGGAAAAACCGTGGCCGTGGCAAATTCGCTGGCTCCGCCCGATTTGCGGAACGTGCCATAATTGTTGAACACGGTGCCGGCACCGCCGTAATAATTGTAAAAATACTGGTCGTCCTGCGCGTTCCACAAACCGTAGTTGTAAAAGACCGCGCCGCCACCAGCATACAAGTAACCGCCGCTCCAGTTCACGGTGCCGGCATTGGTAAAAACACAGCCGCCAATATAATGGTTGTTTGCCGTGGCGATGTTCAGCGTGCCGCCGGCTGCCAGCGTCAAACTCCCGCCCAAAGTCCCGCCAGTCCAGCCTATTCTGCCGCTCAACACCGCGTTGGTGCCAAGGAGCGCGCCGCCATCCACCGTGAATGAGCCGCTGGAATTCACCGTCAACGGTCCATTGAGTGCGAGCGCATGGCCGTTGAGCGAAAGCGTCGTCAGTCCCGGCCCGTTGGTGCCGAGAATGATCCCGCCAACGGTCGTGTCGCCGCCCAGCGTAACGCCGCCGCTGGCGATGATGGCGGTGTCGCCGGCACCGGGCACTGTATTGGGATTCCAGTTGGCCGCCGTGCTCCAGCCGCCGGCGGCTGCGTTGGTCCAAGTGATGGTGGCGGCCTGGCCGGCAGGGCCGATCAGCAGCGCACCTAGCAGACATAGTTGAGTCAGATTTCGTGTTGTTTTCATAGTTTGTTGTTTTGTTTTTTGTTTGTTTTGATGGATTGAAGATCGAAGGTTGCGAACGCCAGCAGCAGCAGCCAGCCGGCGATTGTGCGGTTTGTTTTCATAATAATTATTTAGTTTGTTTGGAGATTGCTTGGTGATGGTCATTTCGGACTTCAAGGCTTGGGTGTTATGGTCGGTATCGGCGTCGGCAGAGCGGCCGCAGCACTGCCGCCGGGGGGGGGCGGAAAGGTGTTCGACTGTAATTCCTCGCGGATGCCGGTGTTGGGGGATCGTCCACCGGCCATTGCAGGCCGGCGGCGTTTTGAAATGCCGGCAGGAGGTATGGACATCGCGACAGCCATTGCGCGCTTTGCGGCAGCAGGGTAAATCTTGGCGGCAACGACCGGCGTGTGGGTGATAACAGGGTAGAGGAAAACCCTCCTGCCTGATCCGGCAGGCAACTCGGAACCTCCTGATTTCCGCGAACCTTTCATAACCGGTCCTTTTTTAAGACGCCTCCAGTGTGAGGGCAAATTCGCCGGGTGGCTACAAAAACATGCTTGACATGAACAAGTATAAGTGCATTGACAACACATTATTATTTATCCATTCCGCCACCGTCCTGCCAAGGAGATCACGGAATGCGTTTGCGTTTAATTCTGAACTGCCGTAGGCAAATATTTTTTAAGCCCGTCGCTGGATTTACGCAGTTGTTCTGCCAAGGTTTCAGCCATGAACGCCACTCCTTCAATGCTAGGCAAAATCCTGATGATTGACGACCACCCGATCATCCAGCGCACCCTCCAGTTCGCGCTCCAGGCCGAGACGCTAAGTTGCCGGTGTATAAATCCACCCTCGGCACGCCCGTGCTTTCAAAATTAATCCGACCGATATTTCGCACCATAAGCATGGCCGCGCAGGTTGCCGAGGCCGTCCTGGTTCGCGCCGAAATCACTGGCGGACAAATTTTGCTAATAGATGCCGTTGGTTGGCGAGCGGCTGCCGACGGTGATCCAGCCGACATTGGCGGAATAAATGTTGCCGGTGCAGACGTATTCGCCGATGACTGCACCGTTGGCGGTGTCGCCCCGGCAATTCAGCCAGCCAAGATTCGCGCCGTAAGCATGCTTGTTGGCGGCGTTAATCGTCGTGGCAGCGCGGAGCAAGGCTGAAGGCTGAAGGTTGAAACCAGCGCCAATAGCGCCAGTTTTGTTTTCATAAATTTCCTATTCTTCATTCTGCATTCTTAGTTTTTCGTTCCCTCGTCACGGCATGTTGTATTTGTAGGTGATGTTCGTGGTGCCATGACCAATCCAGCAGGAGTTGGCGATGGTGGCGGTGATGCCGGCACCCGACACGCTGGAGCCAAAACAATTCTGCGCGACAGTGGCAGAAAGGCCCGTGCCAGTGCTGCTGTTTGTGCCATAACAGTTTTGCGCGCTTGCGGTGGAAATGCCATAGGAGCCGCTGCCTTGGCCGTAACAGTTCTGCGCAGTGACGCTGGCAATAATACCATTGCCAGTGCCGATTCCCCGGCAATCAGCCATTTGATCGCCCACAATGGCGTTGACGCAGTCGGTCGCCAGCGAGCCTTTAATCGTGGAGGCGCTAATTCCGACGCCTCCCGTCGTCGTTACCATGCAAGCTTCCACCCTGGTCGCATTTCCAGTGCCGAGATAGATGCCATAAGTTGAGACGCCAGACACGGACACCTTAGAGACCAAGACGTTGGTGGGCGAATGACCGATGTCAAATGTGATGCCGACAGCAAAGCCGCTGCCGCCATATGCACCCCTGCCATCGTTGGTCACGCCGCTGCGGATATGGCCGTTGACAATGGCAAGATCGCAGGAACCATTGGCATTCAGCGAAATCCCGGCATACGCCGCGCTTGCCGTGGTGGAGGAGATTGTAAAGCCGTTCAAGTCCAGCGTCACGCCGCTGGCGTTGATGTTGATCCCGTTCTCGGAATTCACCGTCAAATTCGTCGTCAGATAATACGATCCCGGCACAGTGATGGTGTAAGTGCTATTGGCATTGGTGATGGCCGTGCGCGGATCGAGTTTGGCATACACTTGGTCCAGCGACTTCATCGTCGGCGCGGGCACGCCCGGCGGCGTGAGGCTGCCTTGGGAAAAAGCGGTTGAATTTTGAAGATTGAAGGCTGCGAGCGCCAGCAGCAAGGCGGTGATTGCGTGGTTTGTTTTCATAATCATTTGTCTTTTATTTTTTCGTTTGTCGTTAGATGCCTCGTTGCCCATTGGGCAACCGGGGCGGATGACATTTCAATTTCCGAGCAGCAGCAGGCGGAAGAACTTGGTTGGTTCTGTGCCGCTGGGAATTGTATTTGTCAGCACTCCGCCCGTGCCGGTGAAAGGCGTGCCTTCGTTGAGCCAACTCGCAGTGGATAGGTTCGTGGTGGACTGGAGTTGGTAGCGTCGGCCCGCTGTGGACGCCCACTGCAATGTCACGGTTCCGCCGGCAACGGAAGCCACTTGGAGCACAGGCGGAATGGGCATGACGGCAAGGTTGTATTTTCCTGCGAGGTAGAAATTCATGGCATCCAATTCGCCCGCGTCAAGCTGGCGGTCATAGACGAGCACTTCGCAGATCACGCCGCCGAAGTTCTCGCCCGTAACGGGCGGATTGCCCAAAGCGTCGCTGTTGCGCCAGCCGAGGATGGCCTGCCGGTTGGTAGCGATGTAGTCCGCCACGTCGTTCAGCGTCGGGGATTGCTGGCCAAAGACAAACCCGTTGGTGCTGGCCACGCCATTGATGAGGCTGACGAGTTGGCCGGCTTTGACCCCAAACAGGGCGGCGTGGACGTAGTATCCAGCAGGCGTAGCCTGATGACTCCGGTAAATATAATGATAGGGCGAGGAGTGGTGTTGGATGCCTTTGTCATAGATGCAAAACTCCTGCATGACCTTCGCGGCTGAAATGGATATGTGGGTTCCAGAACTGGCACCGTTGCCGACCATGAAGATAGTGCAGTTGGTGAAGTTGAACTGGCTGCTGAATGCCGTGGCGAGCGCGTCCGAGGCGGACAAACTGAAATCCACTCCCGCGCGACCGTTGAGCACATTTGCATGATACACCGGCGCAACCCCGAAGAGCGGCGTCGCGTCGAGACCTAATCCACTTAGATCGCGTCAGGGATTGACCACGACACCGTCTGCCGGATTGCTGCCGTCGCCGTTGGCGTTGCTGGCGTTGAGGTGGAGTTTGAGTCCCGACGTCACCGGGAGATTCGGCCCGGCATAAAGATAGGCGATTTCCGCTGCGGACAAAGCCCGGCTGTAGATGCGGGCATCGTCAATGCGACCGGGGAACGGCACATTGCCGTTATCGTCCTTGCTGATCCGGAGCGTGGAACTGGTCGGGGCGATGGTGACGGGACCAATGATGTTGGTCACCAATGGCACGCCGTTCAGGTAGAGTTTCACGGCATTGTTGTCATAGGTCGCCACGGCATGAACCCAGACGTCGGTGGTCACCGCGCCATGAAGGTCGGCCAGAGTTTGAAATCCCGGCCACAATTGGCCCGTGCGATTAAACTGACAGACCATCTGACTGGCGTTGAGGGTGAACCCAAACTGGCAGCCGAAGTTCAAATCAAACTGATGGCTTGGCGTCCCCACTTTCGAGAAGATGCCGTATCCGCCTCCCGGTGTGACGAGGAAACTGTCGAAGTTCACCCACGCCTCCAGGGTGAACTGCGTCCAGCCGTCGAGATCGGAATAGACGTTCGGGATTTGCACGGACTGGCTGACGCCATCGAAGTCCCAAGCCTTGCCGAACCGGCCGCTGGCGTAAGTGGGCAGGCTGTCACCCGCTCCGTTGTGACCCCCAACCGCGTCTAGCAGGTTGCCTTCCGCCTGCCACCAGGCGATAAGACCGGAGGGCAGCTCATTGGTGGTCCATTGCTGGGCCGTGACGGTTTGCGCCAGCAACAAGAGGCTGGCCGCTGGCAACAGCACCTCGCCCAGCAGACAGGTTTGAATCAGGTTGCGTTTGGTTTTCATAATTTTAGAACTGTTATTTTCGTTTTTGCCGGGCCGGCCTACACGGCTTGGGCGTTGTAATTGGTCCCGGCGGGATCACGGATGGTGAAGTCGGAAAAACTGATTGCCCAAGGCCGGCGTGGTAATGATCCACGCTTGCGTTAAGTTGGTTTGATACGGCGGCGAAATCTCCAGCCACGGCGGCGGATTGCCCGTGAGCGACGGTGTCCGCTGTAGAACCCAGCCATCCGCAGGCAGCGACCAGGAGACAATGACGCTGTTGGTCGGCGTGAGCATGATGGACGGCTGCGGGCCGCTGGGGATGGTCAGAATCCCGCCGAGCGAACTGCCCGTGTCCACCGTGCCCAGGTCAGTCCAACTGTCATTTTGTGGATGATACTCGAAGCGATAGATCAGGTCGCTCACCTTGTGTCCGCTCACGAACATTTCCTGTCCATCCGGACTTAACGTGACGGCAATTGCCGCCAGGGTGTTGGTAATGGAGTCCACCAAGGTCAGATCGTTGTTCGTTCCAATGAGGTAACGATAGACGCAGTTGTCGGATGGCGCCGCGACATACAAGCGGCCGGCCACGATTTGGAAATAATGCAATCCGCCAATCCCGCTGGGAACCACCACGCCGGCCAGTTCCGCACCGGTGGCCAGGTCAAATTGTCGAATCACGCTGCTGACGCTGCTGGCGTAGAGACGGCGGCCATCCGGAGACACGGCCACGCCCCGCATGGTGCCGCTCCCGATCATGCCGTTGACCAGCGCGTTTCCGTTCGCATCGAAAGTGAACCGCGAAACACCATTGCCATAATTGGCCGCGAACATTTCGCCCGTGACGGGACTGAACGTGATTTGATGGACGCCGAAAAGACCGTTGCCGGTGATCGTGCCGTTGGGCGCGAGGCGGCGCGTGACCGGATCATAAATAAATCGCGAGATGCTGGAAGGACTGCCATTGCCCCCACCGGTTCCCCACGAACAGTTCGCTGGTGGAGGAACGGAAGCCCAGCCCTGCCGGGTCGTCCAGATTGGTTTTGTCAATGCCGGTTTCGGGATTCAGGACACCGCCGCTGGCGGTCAGGTGAAATTGCAGCACGCCGCTCCAGTTGGCCGGATCCGTGTTCTGCGGCCCCGGCGGACTTTGCGTGACCAACAGTTCGAAAGGCGCGGCCAGGGTTTTGCCGCCTTGCAACACGAGGATCAGGCTGATCGCGGCGGCGAAAAGGAGAGACTTCCGGCTTGGGCGCACGCGCGGCGTCAAGACCTCCGGCCCGAAGGCGGTTGAGAGTTGAGGGTAGAGAGTTGAGAGGGCAGGCAACGCTGGTCCTTCAGCTACGATGCGGTTTGTTTTCATAATTCTATTTCAGTTGCTGATGTTGTTATTTACCAAATCATTCCCGACCGTATCAACGCGGAGGCGCGGAGAACAATTGCAAACCGTTCTCTGCGCCGGTCTCTGACCGGCTTTGGACGTTCAAATTAAACTGCATTTTCATGTTCTCGGTCATCGCGGCATCACTGGTTTGCCACGCGTTAAGCCGGCTAAAAGCCGGCGCTCCTTCCGCTCCGCTTCCAGCTTTCGCTCGTCCCTCGCTCCGACTCGACGGCTCCGCTCCGGCTGTTCAGCTCACTGGCCTGGGGAGAGGACGGAGCGGAAACCATAGTAGTCGCCGCTGTAGGTCGGGTCGCGGAAGTTGACGCGACCCGCCGACCGGGAGTTGATCGCGAGGTTGTAGTAACTGCCGCCCCGATACACCCGGGTGGAACCTGATGTCGGCCCACGCGGATCGGTCTGTGAGGCGCTGCTATAATCACCATACCAATCCCAACACCACTGCCACACATTCCCTGCCATGTCATACAGCCCATACCCGTTCGGCGCAAAATAACCCACCGGACTCGTGAATGGATAGACTCCGTCGTTGAAGGTCGGATCATAGCCACTCGCGGGCGCCAGATCGTAGAAATAATAGGGCGCCCCGTTTAACCAAAAGCTGTCGTAATTCGCCTGACTCCATGAAATGGTATTGCCCCACGGAAACCGCTGCCCGCTCAACCCGCCCCGCGCCGCCTTCTCCCATTCCGCCTCCGTCGGCAACCGGTAACCCGCATTCCAGTTCACCATGCTGGCCGACAAGTCATTCGTCCCGGTTCGATAAATCGTTGTTTGACCTGCATCCGTGTAATAAGCTGGCGTCCGCCCCTCCATCTCGCTCCGCGCATTGCACCACTTCACACAGTCATACCAGTCAATCATCTGCGCCGGATGATTCGTCGCTTTCCCTGAACCCACATTGTCAAAACTGTAGCCGCGCGCCACCGCCCAATTGTAAACCTGCTGCCACAGCGAATAAGTCACGTCATACTTGTCCATGTAAAACGCCGAGACATAAACTGTGTGCAAAGGCAGTTCGTAGCTCGAGCCTTCGTTTGGGTCCATGCAGTTGCCCATCGTGAAACTGCCGGCGGGGATCAGCGTTATGCCGACGGGAACAGTTGGCGTATTAGTGTTATACAAACGGAAAAACCGTGCCCGCGCCGTATTCGTGACGGAGACGGTGAAGCTGTTATTGACCAGCACCGGGACGACATTGCTGACCGTCAACCAGCTTGCCGGGGCCAGGTTGGTGGTGCTCTGCAAAACGTAATTCGTAGCGGTCGCCGGCCAGGAAAGAAGGACGTTTTTGCCCGCCGGTTTAATCCCCATTTGCACCGCAGCGGGATGCGCGCGATGCGCTCCGGCCAACAACGCCAGCACGAGGAGCAGAGAGTGTAGTTTGTTTTTCATAATTTTGCTTCTGTGGTTGTTTTTGTTCACTGCAACTAAATCATTTCCGTCCGGCCCAACGCGGAGGCGCGGAGAACGCAGAGGCACGCGAAGAAAATCTGACAACCATTCTCCGCGCTACTCCGCGCCCTCGGCGTCTCTGCGCTTAATTGGGTGCCGGTTGGATTCGCAATTTTTCTTTCACGGATTCAATGGCCGGTCCAGGGGCAGATCGAATTTGCGTCTCATGCCGGCGTTGGCCGTGTCGGTGTAGGGATATTCGCCGTCGGCGGAATGCTGGAGCTGGCGGCGGCGCACGGCCAGGCTGGACAATTTGTTTTTCATAATAAATTTAGCATTGGATGTTTTGTTGATTCAGAGGGCGGTTAAACTGTTCAGCTCACGGACCTGGGGATCGGACGGAACGGAACCCCCAGTCCTTGTTGTAGGAGGCCGGGGTGTAGCTGTAGCGAAACGCCGCCCGGCAGTCGCTCGCGTAGTCGCTGTAGCAGCCGCCCCGATACAGCCGGTAGTCGCCTGATGTCGGCCCACGCGGGTCAGTCTGCGAGGCGCTGCCGTAATATCCATACCAGTCCCAACACCACTGCCCCACATTCCCCGCCATGTCGTAAAGCCCATACCCGTTCGGCGCAAAATAATTCACCGGACTGGTGTAGGGATCAACGCCGTCGTTGAACGCCGGATCATAGCCAATAGCGGTGGCAAGGTCATAGGTTACACCATTCAGCCCAGGATAACCGTAGTAATTCGCCTGACTCCACGAAATCGTATTGCCCCACGGAAACCGCTGCCCGCTCAACCCGCCCCGCGCCGCCTTTTCCCACTCCGCCTCCGTCGGCAACCGATAACCCGCATTCCATTTCACGCAGGAATTGCTGATGTCCAGACCTCCGGTGCGATACACCACCGCCAGTGACACGCTCGTGTAATACGCCGGCGTCCGGCCTTCCATCTCGCTCCGCGCATTGCACCACTTCACACAGTCATACCAGCTCACCATCTGCACCGGCTGATTCGTCGCTTTCCCTGAACCCACATTGTCAAAACTGTAGCCGTGCGCGATCGCCCAGTTGTAAACCTGCTGCCACAGCGCATACGTCACGTCAGTCCGGTCCATCTGAAATGCCGAGACATAGACCGTGTGCAACGGCAGTTCAATATTTGCGCCCTCGTTGAAGGTATCTCCCATCGTGAAACTTCCGGCGGGAATCAACGCCATGCCGGAGGGCGGGTTGGTGGCGGCGACACCGAGCACCCGGTAGAACATCGGCACGCTCACCGTGAGCGTGCCGTTGTTGCTCACAGCCACGCCGGTCAGCCTGGCCCAGTTGGTCTGCCACGGCCCGGACAACGACGATGCCCATTGCACCGTCGCCACCGTGCCCGTTTGCAGGCCCGAACAGACCAACACTCCGTTCTGACTGAACGAATTGATGACAATGGCCTGGCCAAGGGTTTGATGCACGCTGGCCAACAACGCCAGCGCGAGGAGCAGGTTTTGGATTTTAGTTTTCATAGTTTTTGTTTTTTTTCATGGTTTTGTTTTTTGGGAAATTGTTTCGTCACGGATTCAATGGCCGATCCAGGGGCAGATCGAATTTGCGTCTCATGCCGGCGTTGGCCGGGTCGGTGTAGGGATATTCGCCATCGGCGGAATGCTGGAGCTGGCGGCGGCGCACGGCCAGGCTGGACAGTTTGCTTTTCATAATAAATTTAGCATTGGATGTTTTGTTGATTCAGAGAGCGGTTGAACTGTTCAGCTCATTGACCTGGGGCGAGGGCGGAGCGGAATCCCATGTAGCCGTTGCTGACGGTCGGGCCGGAGCCGCCGTTGTAGTCATAGCGATCCGCCGCCCGGCAGACGAGCGCGGAGTAGTAGCAACTGCCGCCCCGAACCGCCCGGCTGGAACCTGACGATGGCCCACGCGGATCGGTCTGTGAGGCGCTACCGTAACTCCCATACCAGTCCCAACACCACTGGCACACATTCCCAGCCATGTCGTAAAGCCCATACCCATTCGGCGCAAAATAATTCACCGGACTGGTGTAAGGATCAACGCCGTCGTTGAACGCCGGATCATAGCCAATGGCGGTGGCAAGGTCGTAGGCGAAGCCACCCATAGATCCGTAGTAATTCGCCTGACTCCATGAAATGGTATTGCCCCACGGAAACCGCTGCCCATTGGCTCCGCCCCGCGCCGCCTTTTCCCATTCCGCCTCCGTCGGCAACCGGTAACCCGCATTCCAGTTCACCGAGCTGTTGTCCACATTCACTTGCCCAGTCCGATATATGGTCGCCTGCGCCGCGCTCGTGTAATACGCGGGTGTCCGCCCTTCCATTTCGCTCCGCGCATTGCACCACTTCACACAATCATACCAGTCAATCGTCTGCACCGGATGATTCGCCGCCTTCCCCGATCCCGCATGGTCAAAACTGTAGCCATGATTTGTCGCCCAATTGTGAACCTGCTGCCACAGCGAATACGTCACGTCATACTGGTCCATGTAAAAGGCCGAGACATAGACGGAGTGCAGGGGAAGTTCATACGAAAATCCCTCGTTTGGATCCATGCAGTTGCCCATCGTGAAACTGCCGGCGGGAATCAGCGCCATGCCCGTAAGAACAGTTGGCGTATTGGTGTTATACAAACGGAAGAACCGTGCCCGCGCCGTGTTCGTGACGGTGACGGTGAAGCTGTTATTGACCAGCACCGGGACGACATTGGTGACCGTCAACCAGGTTGCCGGGACAAGGTTGGTAGTGCTCTGCAAAACATAATTTGGCAACGAGGCCGGCCAGGAAAGAAGGACGTTTTTGCCCGTCGGTTTAATCCCCATTTGCACGGCAGCGGATTGCACGCGATGCGCGCCGGCCAACAACGCCAGCACGAGGAGCAGGTTTAATGTTTTATTTTTCATGGTTTTTTCTTTTTTAGTTTCACGGTTTTGTTTTTTTGGAAATTGTTTGGTTCACGGATTCAAGTGACGGTCCAACGGCAGGTCAAATTTGCGTCTCACGCCGGCGTTGGCCAGGCCGTTGGATTGAGCGTTGAGGAATGCAAGCATCGCCACGGCGGCGAGATTCAACGCGGGGAACGGCCTGATTTTTGTTTTCATTTTATTGTTTTTGTTTTTAACCACGGATGGACACGGATAAACAAAGAATTGAGTTTGGTTTTTATGTTTTTTTTCAGTGCCGTCCCACAGGAAATATGCTCAAAACCATTGATTTCATCGGCGTTTTTAAAACTGGAGGGTGCTTTAACCGCCACACTCCGTCCCATAGCATTCGGAGTTGTCAAAAAGCCCTTGTTTTCGATGATTTTCACGCGTTTTCTGTGGGATTACTGTGGTTTTTTTTAAAGCATAAAAGAACAAAAACTAAAGCCCCCTCACACACCGAAACCCAACGCTGCTGTTGGCACCGTTCGGGACGAAGCTGTAGTAGCGAGAGGCGCACCGAGCGTGGTAGGCGTCGTAGCCCCAATAGCCGCCGCGCAACACACGGTTGCCCGATCCTGGCCCTGCTCCCGTTGGATTCGTTATGGTGGGTTGGCCATACGGTGTCCCATACCAGTCCCAACACCACTCAAAAACATTCCCCGTCATGTCGTATAACCCATAGCCGTTCACATCAAATGATCCCACCGGACTCGTCGCCAGACTCGTTCCCCCGATGCTGCCAATAGAGTTGTAACCTTTCGGCCCCAAATCATAGCTGTAGACATTGGTCTCACCGTAGTAGTTGGCCTGACCCTCGGAAATCAAGTTGCCCCAGGGAAACCGGCGCCCGCTCAACCCGCCCCGCGCCGCTTTCTCCCACTCCGCTTCCGTCGGCAACCGGTAGCCGCTGGCCGCCCAGTTCACATAGACAGCATCCACATCCCCGGTTTTATACACTTGCGTGAAACCAGCGTCCACGTAATAGACCGGCGTCAGTCCCGCCCGCTGCGAGCGCGCATTGCACCACTTCACACAGTCATACCAGTTCACGGTCTGCACCGGATGAGTCACCGCCTTGCCCGCGCCGGCATTGTCAAAGCTATACCCGTTCCAAGTGGCGTAGGTATAAACTGGTTGCCAAATATTCAGGTTCACCAGATTCGTGTCCATGAAAAAAGCCGAGATATAGAAATTGGTGGGGTTGGCGTCCGTGATGTCGCTATCGCCGCTGGAATTACCCATCAGGAACGACCCGGCCGGGATCAGCACCATGAACGCCGGCGGATTGGTGTAAACCAGCCGGAAAAATTCTGCCGGGGTGGTGTTGCTGACGGTGCTGGCAGTTACCGGCACGGGATATTTTTTGGTCGTCCAATTGGCCGCGACCAGATTGGTGGTGCTCTGCAAAATGTAATTGTTATTCGTCGGGCTGCCCGCCGGCCAGTAAAGGAGGGATTGACCGCCCGCTTTGGCGATGCCCAGATTGGTGACTTGCGCGAACGCGGAGTGAACGCCAGCCAGGAAGGCCAGCGCGAGGAGGAGGTTTTTGATTCTAATTTCCATAGGTTTTATTGTCCGGTTTATATTTTGGTTGTGGTCAGGCATTATTATTGGTTCCATTATCGTTTATCATTTTTGAGTTGGTTACTGTTTCAAACGGAAGAACAAATTCCCCTTGGGCGACGCATTGGTTGCGCGGTTGTTGCCGATGGGGCCGAGATAGTTGCCCCAGGTCGGCGTGGCCAGATTGACGTTGGTTTGCAGCGTCCAACCCGTGACGGCTGAATCCCATGAGACAATGGCTTGATTGCCGACTTGGGAGATGGTCAAGTTCGGCATACCCGCCGTTTGCACGACGGAGATGAGACTCCAGAAACCGCCGGTGAGCGAATAACTGCCGCCGGTCATCTGCCCGCCGGCGTCGTGCTGGCCGATGGTGCCGCTGACGGTATAAACGCCGCCGGTGCTGGTGCCGCCGCCACCGGCGATTTTATACCAATCAATCGAGTAGGATTGCGCGAAGCTGCTTTTAAAAATCAGCAAGGATATAACAAGTAATAGTTGTTTCATAAGTGTCTCATTTCTTTTCGACGAGGGTTTGCACCAGATTCTTCAGTTCCACCACGCTTTGCTTGAGCGCCTCAATCTCCGCATCCTTCTCGTTTAGCTTTTGGTTCAAGCCTTGGATGGCCGCCAGCGCGACACCGTCGGCGTCCACGGTGGCGATGTGTTTGTCGTCCGTGCCGAGGGCGAAGGCGGCATGGAAATCCTGCGCCATCGGACCGATATGAGGGGCCGCTGTGTCGCCCTTGAAGTTCCACCGGCTGATCGGCAGGGCGGCCACTTTGTCGAGCACCTCGCGCGGGCTGACGGCGGTGAAGTTCTCCTTGAGATTGCGGTCGCTGGAGGGATTGAACGCGGTGGCATTGACCACGCCGCTCACACTCAGGCCAGCAGCGTTCAGGGACATGAGGGTCAAACTCCCCGCGCCGCCATTGAGGAAGCCATCGTTGTGGCTGCCGCCCCGATACCAGGCAAAGCTGTTGCCGACGTTGTCGCCACGCACGCGGAAGTAGAGGGCACCCGCTTGGACGCCAATGCCATAATTGGTGCTCCAGAGGTTTAAAATCTGACGCGTCTGGCTGCCGCAATAGAGGCTGGTGCCGGCGGATAGTTGCACGCCGCCGGTGGGCGGATTGTCCGCTGGGAATTCCAACTCGGTGGCGTTTGGAATGGTCGGCAGCGGTTCATAAAGCATGGCGGCGTCCTTGTTTTTCAACGTGGCGGCACCTTTACCACCGCCCCTGGCTTTATGTTTCGTCGCGTCAAACATCCAAAGAAAGCTGCCCACAGCCATGAACGCGGTTGCGACCGGAATATTGGCGGCATCTGGGGAAACGGAAACCATCCTGCCTGAAGCGGTGGGCAATTCGGAGACTTCTGAGTGCAACGAACCTTTCATAACCCGTCCTTTTTCAAGGACACCTTCAGCATGAGCGCAAATCCATCGGACGGCGACAAAAATGTGCCGGGCAGAAGCAGGTATAAGTTAAAAGACAGCGCACTATTATCAGCCTGTCCTGACGCCGTTCTTCACAGGAAATCACCGGACGCGTTTGATTCCGAATCGCCGCCGAAAATTAAATTTTGGTCCGTCGCTGGATTTACGCAGGCGTTCTGGTAGGATTTCGAGCATGAACGCCACGCCTTCAACTCTTGGCAAAATCCTGGTGATTGACGACAACCCGATCATCCAGCGCACCCTCCAGTTCGCGCTGCAAGAACTGGGTTACCCCGTCGTTGTGGCCGGCGAAATCGCCGACGCGTTGCACATCGTCCGCAACGACAAACCGGTGCTGCTTCTGCTGGACATTAATTTTCCACCGGACGCCACCAGTTTCAGTGGCGGACTGCACGACGGTTTTTGGGCGCTCGAGTGGATGCGGCACATGGACGAGATCAGCGGCGTTCCAGTCGTCATCATCTCCGGCGACGACCCCGCCACCGCCAGACCGCGTGCGCTGGCCGCGGGTGCCGCCGCCTATCTGCACAAGCCAATCAGCAAGGATGAACTGGCCGCCACCATCGCCGGACTGCTGGCCAAATAATCTTCCCAGCGCCACGGTCCGCAGCGTCGAAACTCCTGATAAGTTCAATTGAAGTGCGGGCTAAAGGCACTGTCGGAATCAGCCGATGTTTAAAGGTGACGTTGTCTTTATGAATCCCGCGCCCGCCATGCCCGTGCTGCGCAAGCTGCTGGTGGTTGATGACAATCCCATCATCCAGTGGACAGTCTATTTCGCGCTCCGGGACAAGGGATTTTTGGTGTTGATGGCCGGGACGATTGCCGACGGATTGAACCTGATCCACCAGCAAAAGCCAGAATTGGTTCTGCTCGACCTGAATTTTCCATCGGACTCCGCAGATTTTGGCGGTGCCTCCTGGGATGGGTTTGCGGCCATGGAATGGCTGCGGCACACGGGCGATTGCGATAACATTCCCATCATCGTCATCTCCGAGACCGATCCGGAAGTCTCACGGCCGCGCGCGCTGGCGGCGGGAGCGGCGGCCTATCTGCCCAAGCCGTTTGAGCGGCACCAGTTGCTGGCGTCCGTCTTTGCGGCGTTGGGCAAGAGCACCGCCAAGGCACCCGACCAAACGCTCCACCCGCAAAACAGCCGCAGCCTAAAAATGGCATAAATTCCATTTTCCGAATTTGAAACGGCGGCGGGCTGCGCTAAAATACCCGGCGTGAAACGGAAAATCCTGTTACCGGCCATCTTCATCGTGGTGTTCGCGCTCTCGCGGATTCCCGGTTTGATGCCATGGAATTTCAGCGTGGCTTACGCGTTTGCGTTCTGTGCGGGAGTTTTCTTTCAAGGCCGGCGGACTTGGTGGCTGCCGCTGGCGGTCATGCTGGCCACGGACATCGGCTTGAATTGTTACTACCAGCACAAATTACCAAATGAAGATGTCTGGAGCGCCGCCAACCTGGCCAACCTCGCCTTCAACTACGTCGCGTATGGCGTCCTGTTTTTTCTTGGCCGCCGGTTCAAGCCCCAATCCTCGCTGCTCAATCTCGTCGGTGGCGGAATTTTCGGCGCGATCTTGTTTTACTTCATCACCAACACCGCGTCGTGGCTGTTCAATCCGTTTCACAATCCTGAATACACGAAGACGCTCACGGGCTGGATCATTGCGCTCACCAAAGGCACGGGTGGCTATCCTTCCACGTGGGAATTTTTCCGCAACACGCTTTTGAGCGGCGGACTGTTCACCGCACTGTTCGGTGCGGTGGGCAAACTCACCGCCGAATCACCCGCTGAAAAAAATGCCGGCGTCCGCGAACCCGAAACGGAAGGCGAAACCGAGTCCGAACCGGAGGAAGCAAAGGCATGATGCGTGATGCGTGATGCGTGACAAAATAATTACGCGTCCGCAAATTCCTGTCACGCATCACGCATCACTTTATGAACCTGGGCATCATTTCCGACACGCACGGTTTTCTCGACCCGCGCGTGGAAAAATTTTTTGCGGGCGTGGATCACATCCTGCACGCGGGCGACATTGGCGACCCGATGATTGAATTGGAATTGAAGTTCATCGCGCCCGTCACCCTCGTGCTTGGCAACAACGACGCCGGTCTGTCGTTCAAGGAAACCGAAGTGGTCATGCTGGCCGAAAAGAAATTCCTCATCCACCACATTGTCAACCCACGCGCATTGTCGGAAACGGCCGCCGCCAGCATTAAACGCGAGCAGCCGGATGTCGTCGTCTTCGGCCACACGCACAAGCAATTTTGCGAGCTCGTGAATGGCGTGCTCTTCTTCAATCCCGGCTATTCCGGCAGGCCAAAATTCGGCATGGAACGCAGCGTGGGGCTGCTCCAGCTTGCCAACGGCGGCATCCGTCCGAAATTTATTTCGCTTTGACTGGAAAAAATCGGGAGCCTTTGGCGCGTTCGCGCCTCTCACTGGTGTTGAGATGCCAAAACCGTTTATCTTAAAGTTAATGCGGCTGATGCTTATTGCCCTGTTCTGCACCGGGAACCGGCAGGCGGAGGCGTTGAATGTCACCAACAACGTCAGCCCCAGCGGCACATCGGCCTTTATCATCAATGGGCAGAACAATCCCACCCTGACGCTGACCCGCGGCGTCACTTATGTCTTCGTCCTGTCCGGCCTTTCCATTCATCCCTTTCACATCAAGACCAACCTCACCACCGGCACCGGCGGCAACTGGACCAACGGCGTCGTCAACAACGGCTCGACCTCCGCGAATGTCAGCTTCACCGTGCCGACGACGCCGCTGCCGCCGGGACTGATGAACACACTGTTCTACCATTGCGGCAATCATGCCACGATGGGCGGACTGTTGCCGATAGTTGATCCCGTTGGACCCACGTCCGTGAAAATTGTTTATATTTCCGTCAGCAACAACATCGTCATCAAAACCACCGGCACAAACACCTGGAGTTTCACCCCGCTGTGCAATTGTGATCCGAAAACCACGAACTGGGTCGCTTTGCCGTCCTACACCAACACCTTTGCCAACGGCACCAACACGACGATTTTTCCCCGGCCCGATCCCATCTGCGGGACGAACAAGCCCGCCTTCTTCCGCATCCGCCAGTAGTTTCCTTGAGTTGAACAAAGGCGTGCGCCCTTTTTCCATCCTTGCCTCGCCCGCCAGCGAACTGACTTTGAGGCTGGACGTAGCACCGGAAATGCGCCAACGATACCCAGGTCCACAGCCCGATTTACCATGAAACGAACCTTAAAAATCCGCTGGCTCGCCGAACCGGAAGAGCACGACTACCCGGCGGCGCTGTCCTACCTGAATCTCCTCTACGACAACAAGCGCTCCCGCCGGTTCGTCGCCGCGCTCAAGGCCGCGCCCGTCGTGCAATTCAAGTCCAAGGACGTCTTCCGTGCATCCGGCCTCTCCCTGCTCGGCACCAGCAACTCGCATGTGGAGAAGGACCGGGAGGAAATCCGCGCCGGGCGGAAGCTTTCGCCGATCCTGCTGGTGCGCGACGGCAACCAAGGCAAAGTCGTCATCGCCGATGGCTATCACCGGCTGTGCGCCGTGTATTCCTTCGACGAAGACGCCTTGATCCCGTGCAAAATTGTGTGAGTCGCCGGCTTCGCGCGACCCTTTCACTTCGCAAATTTGGCCGCGAGTTCCTTGACGGCGCGCAAGTCCAGTTTGCCGGTGCCCAGCAATGGAAACTGCTCCACGCGGAAAAACGCGTCCGCTTTCGGCTTCCACAAGTTCGGCAGATCGCACGCGATGAATTTTTCGAGGCACGCCTGCAAATCCTTTTCGGCGAGCTTGTGCAGGACCACCAGCCGTTCGCCTTTCTTTTCATCAGGCACGCCGGCCACGACAAACATGGTCTCGGCGACGCCCGCAAGCTCCTGCAATTTTTCTTCGATCTTCAGGTGCGGCAGCATCTCGCCGCCGATCTTGCTAAAACGGCTCAAGCGCCCGGTGATCTGCAAAAAACCGTCCTCGTCCAGCGTCGCCACGTCGCCGGTGCAATACCAGCCGTGCCGCAACACATCCGCCGTTTTCTCCGTCAGGCCGAGATAGCCGCGCATCACGTTCGGCCCGCGCACGAGCAACATCCCCGGTTCGCCGACGGGCACCGTTTTTTCGCCCCACGGATTTTCCGGGTCGGCCAGCCGCGCCATCATGCCGGGCAGGACACGGCCGATTTTCCCGCGCTTGCCGCCGATCTGATGAAAGCCCGCCGCGCGAAAATCCATGAGGTTGATCGCGACTGCCGGCGCACATTCCGTGGTGCCGTAACCTTCGAGCGGGCGGATGCCAAAATATTGCTCGAACGCGTCGGCAAGCCGCTCGGATAATTTTTCCGCGCCAACGATGACAAGTTGCAGGCTGCCAAAATCCCCCGACGGCACGCCGCGCATGTAAATTTGCAGGAACGTCGGCGTGGCCAGCAGGATCGTGACGGCGTTTTCGCGGACGAGCGCGCCGATGGCTTTCGTGTCGAGCGGATTCGGATGAAACACCACGCCGCCGCCAACCTCCGCCGGCAGACAGAGCGTGACGGTGAAGCCGAACGAATGGAAAAACGGCAGGATGCCGAGCAACCGGTCGTGATGCGTGAAGTTCAGGATGTGGCTGAACTGTTCGAGGTTCGAGAGGACGTTGTAATGCGACAGCATCACGCCCTTGGGTTCACCCGTGCTGCCGCTGGAAAAAATCACGGTGGCCAGGTCGTCGAGCGCCACTTCCTTTTCCTGTCCGGCCAAGCGCTTGAGCAGGCTGAACGGCGCAAACTTCGCCAGGAGGAACGCGGTGAGTTTCTCGGCAGCGGTTGGAGCGCCGAGCATCTGCTCGGCCAGTTGCGGTTCGCTTTCCGTTCTGGCCGAGCTGATGCTCGGCGTTCCGCCAGCCACGTCTTCGAGATAAATCAATTTGCCCGGCGGCGTGAGTTTTATTTTCTCCAGAAATTTACGCGACGTGATGACCGTCTTGATTTCGCATTGCTTCGCACACGCGGCGATGGTCGCTTCGGACAAGGTGTAATTCAAATTCACCGGCACCTTGCCGCAGAGAAACGCCGCGTGGTTCACCAGCGCGGCGGGCACGCTCGGCGGCAGAAAAATTCCGACCATTCCCTGTCCGCGCCAGACTTTTTTCAAGCGGCGTGCGAGGAAAATAGTTTTCACCAGTGCGGCGCCGAAAGTGACTTTGCCGCTGGTAGCATCCGTCATCGCAAAACGGCGCGGATGGCGGCGGGCGCTGCGGACAAAATTGCGCGGCATTGGTTCCATGCGGTCGCGGCGGAACTGCCACGCATCGGCAATCAACGCCTGCACGGCTTCGCGGACTTCGATCGGCGTCGCAGTCGGCGGCATCGGCGTGCCAAAGCTCACCGTGACCGGATGCGGCAGGCGTTGGGGAAAACGGCGCACCATGCGACCATGTTCAAAACTGGTCGGGCTGCCGAGCACGCCGTCGAGCGCGATGGGGATGATGGGCGCGTCCAGATTTTTCATGATGCGCTCGAAGCCGCGCTGGAACGGCAGCAGTTGCCCGATGCGCGTGATCTGGCCCTCGGCAAAAATGCAGACGACTTCGCCCGCGCGGATGGCATCGCTCGCCGCCTGCAACGCGTGGAGCAGTTCGCGCGGACGTTGTTCGGACGAAACCGGGATGGCCTGGAGAATTTTGGCGAACGGTTTTATCCAGCGTCTTTCGTAGATGCCCTTGAAAATCAAAAATCGGATGGGCCGGTCGGTCGAGGCGATGAGCAGCAGCGCGTCGGCGAAGGAGAGATGGTTGCACACGAACAGCGCGCCGCCCTTGGCCGGGATGTGGTCGCGCCCGACAATGCGGATTTTGTAAATCGTATTCGTCACGCACCACAGCACGAACCGCAGCAGCGCGTCCGGCAGCAAAAACAAAACGTAAATCGCGCCGAAAAAAGTCAGCACGCCGCCAACCAGAAAAATATGGCGCGGCGACAGTTGAAGCTGCTGCGCGAGCAGCCAATGCGCCCCCGACGCGAGGAACACGCCGACGAAAGAGAGCCAGTTGGCCGTGGCCTGCACCTGGCCTTTGTTCTCGCGCGCCGGCCTGTGCTGCAACAGCGCCGCGATGGGCACGATGAAAAATCCCCCAGCGAAGCCGAGCAGCGCCAGCAGCACCAACGAACCGCCCATGCCGACGGACGGCAGCGCCAGCATCGCAGCGCAGACGGACAGGCCGAACGCGCCGAGCGGCACCAGGCCATATTCAATTTTTCCGCCGGACAAATAACCCGCCGCCACGCTGCCCAGCCCGATGCCCAGCGCCAGCGCGACGTTCAAAAACCCGATGTGCGCCTCGTCCACCCGCAAAGTTTCCGAGCCGTAGAAAAATATATTCAGCAGCAGCAACATGCCGAGAAAGTTGAAGTAGGTGTTGCCCGCCAGCGCGAGCCAGAGGGGACGGTCGCCGCGCATCGCGCGCAACTGCCGCCAGATCACGGCGGGGAAATTGGCGTTGAATTGTTTCGCCGGGTTCGCCGCCGGAATTTTGGTGATGCCGAGGCAAGCGACCAGACCGGCGGCCGCCAGCGCGAGAAGCACCACGCCGGAGACCCATTGCTGGCCGCGAAAACTTTGCGACATGAAGGCCGCCGCCACTGTGCCGAGGATGATGGCCGTGAAGGTGCCGAGTTCGAGAATGCCGTTGCCCCAGGAAAGTTTTTTCTCCGGCAGCAGTTCCGGCAGCGAGCCGTATTTGGACGGGCCGAAGAAGGCGCTGTGCGTGCCCATCAGAAAAACGCCGGCCAGCAGGAGGTTCTTGTTCCACGTCCAGAGGCCGGCCAGCACCAGCGACATAATGAACAGCTCGAAGATTTTCACGCCGAGCATCACGGAGCGCTTGCTGAAACGGTCGGCGAGAAAGCCGCCGGCCATGGAAAACAAAATGAACGGCAGCGCGAACAGCGCGGCGATCCATTCGCCGTAGCTGTTCTTTTCCGCGAGCGTCATGTTCGTGCCGAAGATGGCGACAAAGACGACGAGGTTTTTCACCACGTTGTCGCTGAACGCGCCCTGAAACTGCGTGACGATGAGCGCCCAGAAGCCACGGGTGGCGTTGGGCGTCGCGGTTCTGGGTTCAGGCGTGGTTGCGTTGGTCACGGTGCAAAACTAACCCATTGCCATGCGAAGTGTGAATTGAAAAACTTTTAGCCAGCATCATTTGGCTTGATGTTCAACTTCCGGCGGCGGGCGATAAAGCGCAGCAAGCCGAGGCCGAACAACGCCAGCGCGGCGATTTGATATCCGGAAACCCGACCGAGGATTTGCGGCGTGTCACGAAGAAATTCGTGGCCAAAACGAAACGCGCCATAAGCCATAAGGTAAACGTGAAAATGCTGGCCGGGCAAAATCCGCCGCCAGCGAAACAGCAAAACGACGACGAGCGCGACGGCGTTGAAAACAAATTCCATCTGCGACGCCGGCCAGCGCTGGACGCCGTGCGCGTCGTTGAGCGTGAACCAGCTTGCGGCGCAGACTTTGCCGAGGCAGCAGCCGTGAATCATGCAACCGATGCGGCCGAGCATGATGCCGACGGGCGCGATGACCGCAAACCAGTCGCCGGTGGTGCCGGTGTATTTGAGCAGGCGTTTGGCGAGTTCCACCGCCGCGTAACCGCCGAGCAACGCGCCGGTGATGGACTTGCCGGTGGCGAGAATCACCCAGCGGTTCGCGTCTTGCCAGTGCAGCCAGCCTTCGGCGGCCAGATAAACCAGTTTCGCGGCTAGGAATGCGCCCGCCAGCGCCGCGATGTAAATGAAAACCAGCCGCTCATCCCGCCGCGCCACGCGCGACCAGAGCGCGATGCTCGCGAAAATTCCTGCGAGCATGAGCCAGCCGTAGGCGGTGGGTTGGGTTGACAAAGAATTCAATTTGTTTTGCCGTCGCTTGAAAAGTGTTAGATGTGCATGTGTGAACAGGCTTGGAAAAGGACGATGCCCCAGCTTAATGCGGAAAAAAAGCCAGCCAGGAGAATTCCAAGAATTATCCGCAGCGCGGCGTCTTTGAGGCTGCTTAGACTGCCAATTCCACCAACCCGATTGCACGTTGCACACAAAATCAGCAGAAAAACGGGATTAACCCACGCCCGACGCGCTCTGTCTGCCGGCAAGGCCGAAAGAAGAATTGGAATCGGCGCCAAGCCAACCAGCAACCAGATGAAACCAAATTTCGGGCTGGTGTTCCTTGGGTTTGAATCGGAGTCGTTTTCCATAAATTAATTTTCTCATTTCGTTTGGCAATCCGCAAAGCCGGAGTAGTAGCGGCAGAAGGAATCCAGCTTGCCGTCCGGGCGGATGACGTGGGTGCAACAGCGGTCAATGCGGTCTTCGTCCCACGTCGCGGCGTCCATGAACGGCTTGATGAAGAGACGGAAAGTGTGCGATTCGTCCAGCTCGAATTGCTTGAGCAGGTCGCCGAGCGGCTCGGATTCGCAGCCGCATTTCATCAGGTCTTCGAGTTTGTAACTGACTTTGGTGCCGAGAAATCCCTGAACGTTTTTAAAGTCCACAAAGTCGCTGACCGAACGAATCTGCCCGCCAACCTTGAGCAGATAGCCGATGGTGGCGCAATTCGGATCGCCGCATGGCAACGGCGTGAAATCCTGGAAGCGGAGTTTGCCGGACGATTGCCCGACGGCGGCAAGGATGATGTCGGCGGGGTTGAGGCGGGGCGATGGTTGAGCGTTGAGAATGGATGGATTGGGAATCCGCCCGCTCGTAAACATCGGCTGGAACGAAACACCGCGCACGTTCGGCCATTGCAAACCGAAAGCAATCGTGTCCCAGACGTGCGGCAAGTTTTCCGGCGTCACGGTCATGGCGAGCGTGACCGGCAGCTTCATTTCGCGGCAGCGTTCAAGCCAGCGCTCGCGGGTGGCGCGCAAGTCCGCGCCGCGCAAGAATTTTTGTCCGGCTTCCTGCGTCCCGTCGAACTGGAGATAAAGCTGAAATTTTCCGTAGCGAAAAGTGCGCGCAAGTTCTGCGGCGAACTCGTCGTCGTTTGCGATGCGGACGCCGTTGGTATTCAGCAAAACGTAATCAATCTTCGGATTCGCGTGCAGCCAGCGGAGCAGTTCAAAGAATTGCGGATGCAGCGTCGGTTCGCCGCCGGAGAGCTGGAGGATTTCGATTTTGCCTTTGCGGTCAATCACCCCTTGAATGCGTCGCTGCAAATCAGCGAGAGGCACGGCGTCAATTCTTTGGCCGGTGCCGAGTGGCGAATCGCTGAAACAGGTCGGGCAGCTCAAATTGCAGGAGTTGACGATTTCGATGAGGCACAGGCACGTTGCGAGTTTTTCCATGACGCCAAGCGCATCGCCGGGATTCGCGTTGCGACCCAGCGTGCCGGAGTTGCTGGCATCCGCCGAGCAACACGCGCCCGCTTTGAAGCAGCAGGCATTTTCCGCTTTTCCTTTCGCGAGCCAGTAAAACCGCGCGTCGGAGGCGATGCACACGCTGACCTCGCCATGTTCAGCGCAAGTGCGTTTGAGAAAAATTTTCGATTGGATTCCGCCAGTGCGCCAGACTTCCGCCGGACATGGCGCGTGGCAGACAGGGCAGCGTGAAGTGGTGCGCTTGATAATTTCATCCGTAAGTTTGAGCGGTGCAGTCGGCATATTTGTCCTCAAAAACTAATCAGGCTGCTGACAAAGCAGGCCGCGCAGAAGCACGGCGGCGGCAGCAGAAACAGCCAGTTTTCTCGCAGCCGCAATCAACTGTTTCCGCGCGATGACCAGGCTGCAAACCAGAATGTGGTAAAGGCGGTTTGGCCGATGGATTCATATTTATTGGCCAATGGCGCAGGCGGCAGCGCAACCAAAAAAAAGCAATCCCAACCCGAGGGCGGGCACAATAATGATTGCCAGGCAAACTCCTCTCAAGATTCGGTAACCCGTCGAATTGCTTTCACCTTGGCCTTTGGCCACAAGAATCCCGGAGACTACGGATCCGGCGAGCAGCCAGAGGACGATCAAACCAATGCCGACATTGTTTGTCCGCAATACAAAGGCGACGATAAGCGTTGAAAGCCCGCCAATCAACCAAGGCGGCAATTGCCCAGATGCCGTCTGTTCCAGTTCCTCCTTTGGCCATGTCCCAAACGTCTGAGGCGGTGCAGTGGGAGGGCGTTTGGGAGACGGGGTTGAGGCGACGATGACTGTGCTCGGGTGCCCGGCAACCGCAGCGCTCAACCGCGGGACCACCATCATTCCGGTGCACGAAGGACAGTCAATGGACAATTCCCCGTAGCCGTCGTCACACACGATGTGCTGGCCGCAATGCGGGCAGGCAAATTTGATTTCGCTCATGATGATTTGACGGGGTTGGCTGAAGTTGCGGGCGTTTGGGCGATCCGGGGTTTGCACGGATACAGCGCGATGTAGGCCAGGGTCATGAGACCGGCGAGGATGATACCGAAACCCGCCTGCTGGAATGTCACGGTGCCGCGGGCCAGGCAGAACAACCCGAGCAGACACTCCAACGCGCCCCGCGCGATGCCGACCTGCACCCAGACCACATGACGCAAAGGGTTCCCAGCCGCCGTAATGTAGCCGATGGCAAGCGTGGCCAATCCGCAACCCCACAGGCCGATGAGATAGGCCACCGCCGGCGGCAAATCTTTGAATTGAAAAACGCGCTCGACCCGTTCGGGCGCGAAGATGAGGAAAATTCCCAGCAGCAGCAATACCACCGCGTCGAGGTTCAACAGAATCCGCAAGAGTGAGAGTTTCATAATAATGATGAGGTGGTTGCGGATACCATGGCGTTTTGGCGCGAGGCCGCAAGCTGGTCGCGCTTTTCGCTGGAGAAATCCATGCCGGCGATGAGCGAGATGACGAGCCACTGGAGCGCGTTGTCGCTGAACGCGCCTTGGAACTGCGGGACGATGATCGCCCAGAAACCGCTGGCGGTGTCCGGCCGCCGGGATCTTGGATCTAGGTTGGTGTCGTTGCTCACACGCCAAAGCTAACCAATTATGCGGCGAAGTGGGAATTGAAAAACTTTCGGGCGACCTTGACGGAAACAACTCACAGCTCGCTCCTGGCACAAAAAACCGCCGGTGAAACGGATTTCACCGGCGGTTACGGTTCCAATTTTAATCAAGGATGATGCAGGCGATAGAACACGGCGGGGTTGGCCGGGTTGATCGTGATGACTTTATCCGTGGCGCTGTCGCTGCCCGACATGTCATGCCAGTTGTTGGTGGGTGTGGTCAGACCAACGCCCAGGGAATTGGTCTGGCTTTGGAGCAGCCAGCCGAGATGCGTTGCCGGCCAGCTAATCGTGAGCGTGCTGCCCATGACGCTGGCGGTGATGTTGGTCGAATATGAGGCAAGCGAACTGGCAACCGAGAGCGCCTGAATGCTGCCATCCTCCGCGAGGCGGTTGGTCCAATTCATGCCGCCGCCGGCGAGGGCCAAAGTGCCGCCGCCTGTCAACGCCTTGTTGAACAAGTAGAATTGATCGCCGACCACCAGCGCCGGACCGAGATTGCTCACGGTCAACGTGCCCGCGCCGGAGTTCGACAAAGCGCCGCTGACCACGACAACGTCGTTTGAAGGTGAAACAGAATTGTTTAACTTGAACCAGGCGTTGCCGGCGAGCGTCAGGTTGTTGTTAACCGTGAGCGTGCCGATGGACGAAGTGCCAGGAGCCAGCGTGCCGGGAGTTTCCACCGTCACCGGGCCAAGGATTGTGCCGGAACCGCCGAGCCAGCCATTGGTCACCGTCACCCCGCCGGCATCAACCTGGCCATTCACCCAGAGCGTGCCCGCGCCAACGGTGGTTGGACCGGTGTAAGTATTGATGTTGCTCAACACCAGAATGTTCGTGCCAGTCTTCGTCAGCCCGCAGACCAGCCCCTCATCGCCGATGACGCCGGAAAGCGTGGTCAGCCCCGTGTTGTTGACTTGCATGGTCCGGTTGGTGCCGCCGGAATTGTCTTTGCCGGAAAGTGTGAACGCGCCGGAAAGCGTCAGGTTGTTGCTGCCGCTGATGACCAGCGTAACGGTGTTCGTGGCGCTGGTATAAATCACCGGATTGGCAACCGTGTGTGCGCCGCCGCTGGCGAACAGGCTGCACGTGCCGCCCTCGGCACCTACTTGAATACCCAGACTGCCCGTGCCGAGCGGACTGGAGGTCAGCGTTCCCGAAGTTGGAATCGAATCTGCACCCACGCCAACATTGCCGCTGCTCAACAGAACGCTGTAGCCGCTTGGCCCGCTGCCATTGGCCTGCACAGTGCTGTCGTTGAAAGTATTGCCGCCATTATTAAAAATGACATTGCCAGCGGCGCGCGGAACAAACCGTCCGCCATTGCCGGAAATGACCCCGTTGAAAACCTGATTCCCGCTGGGAAGGTAGGGTGCCAGTTCCATCATGTCGCCATTGCCGCTAATCACAATCGGTGAATTATTGGTAAAAGCCGCGTAGAGCCGGATTCGATCCGGCGTGGCGGTGTTGTTCAGGAGACCATAAAAGGTCAGCGTCGCGCCCGGCGAACCGTTCAAGGTTCCCAGCAGATTCATGGCGTAGGTGCCGCCGAAATCATTTTGAAGCGTGCTGCTGGCCGTCACGTTGATATTGGTGAGGCCGGTGGTCGCCGTGCCGGACGCCAGCCCGACTTCAAGTTTGCCTCCCGCCAGCGTAATGGTGCCGCTGCCAATGGCCTGCTGATTCTTCGTTACCAACACACCGTTGTTGATGGTGGTGCCACCGGTGTAACTGTTGGCGTTACTGATGGTCAACGTGCCGGAGCCGCTCATGAGCAACGAGGCGGTTCCCGAAATGCTGCCGCTGCCGTTGAAAAAGTAATTCAAACTGGAATTCTCAGTGACTGAGGTGGGTGCCAGGCTGCCGACTAGGGATACTATCTGAATGATGGAACTGTCGTCGAAGGTGACCTTGTCTCCGACGTTGAACACGACCGGACTTCCCGAGCTGTTGGTCCAACTGGCGGACATGCCCAGATCCCAATTGGTGTTGGGGCTACCACCTTGCCAGACCAGATTGCCCGGCGGCTGGAGCGTCAGCGCGTTGGTCACTGAAGTCGCCGTCAAGCCGCAACTGTTGGTAATAATCACATAATAACCATTGGCCGTTTCGGCGGCATCGGCGGTGGTCGCCGGGGAAATGATCAGAACCGGAGTCGTTGAGCCGGAGATGTGGCCGCCATCGGTCAAGCCTGAACCGTTCTTATACCATTGATAGTGCAGGCTGCTGCCGGCAGATGAAACCGAGAAAGTCGCATAACCATTGGTCGCCACCGCCGCCGGGACCGGCTGGGTGGTGATGCTCGGTCCGGTTAACAAGGAAACGCTGACGCTGCCACTCATCCAACCGACAAAGCTGTTCACCGTGTTGCTTGCCAGCACGCTATAAATGCCGCTGGTGGTTTGCGGGCCGAACGTGATTGCCGAGCTGTTGCCACTGACCGTCTGCCCGGAGAAAACACTGTTGGTGTAGAGCAGATAAACCACGCTGCTGGCATCCGAACCGCTCAAGCCAACGGCAAAACTGTCGCCTGGACATCCCGCCCCGCCGCCCGTCACGGTATAGACATTACCCGGAGAGGGTGAGTTTGTGGTCGCGCTCGCCCAGTCGGCGGTGACGCGAATTTCATCAAACAGGTTCAGTGAAACAGCAATGCCGGTCCCGGAATAAAGACAAACGCTCTGTAGTTGGGTTGGATTGGTGCCGTTGGTGATCACCATCGTTGGCGCTGGAACGTTGGCGTTGTTGCCGAAAGCCGTTGGATTCACCCAGAGATCCACCTCGCCGTTGTTAGGAAACTTGTAGGCCATGACAATCAGATAAGTGCTGCCGAGGGTCAACGGTGGTGTGGTGTTGGTTTGCGGCGTGGTGGAACTGCCTTTGTCCAATTTCAACTGGCCGAGCGGCGTGATCCAGATGGAGGGACCGGAATTCGGGCTGGGCGTGCTGCCGTTGTTCGCATTCAATCCGATGATCGGCCGGTCGGCGCTCGGCAAATTGGACACGCTCAAAAGGAACGACAGATAATTTGTTCCGCTGTTCTGCAAAGTGAACGTGGCGCAATGAGTTCGGCCGGCACCTTGCGCGCCCAGAATTCCACGCCCCGGATCATTGGGGTCCGGCAGCAGGCCGGGATAAGTCAACGCGTAATTGGTGCTGATGATCGGACTGGTTGATGACGACAGGCTGTTGCCGACATTCCAATAGACCCCGCTGCTCCCGGCGGTGCGCAACCGTTCGCCTTCCGGATATTCCGAAAAAGGCTCATAAACTGGAAAGGTGAATTGCGCCTGCACACTCTGCAGCCCCAGCACGGCGACGAGCAACAGGAGGGGTTTGAAGAAATGACCATGACGGCGTTGGTTGGGTTGTTTCATAACATTTTGTATTTTGACGGCACAACTTTCAAAATTCACGTCCCGACCACAAACGCCGACACGACACTTTCACGGCGGTCTGGCCAAAGGCATAAACAATGGAACTGTGAAAAAGTTACCCGCATGGTGCGCCGATGTCATCGCGGTAATGTTGCAAAGAAATTTGAAATTTGCGCACTGGCAAACCTGCCGACAAAATCGGCGGCGCCGTCCAAACCGCGTGCTGGCGGTAGCCTTTCAATTTCGCTTCAAAGTTTGAGCCGGAAACCGAGCCGGTTCAATCCCGTGGCCGCCAGCAAAATTAGAATGCCGCACAGCGCGGAACGCGCGATGGCAAAGGTGAGATTGATTTCGCCCAGACGCCATACCCGTCGCCGAGATGCAGCACTTCAAGCAGCCCTCGCAGCATTTCGGAAAGGAGATACGCCAGCAGGACGTTTTGCCCGGCGAGCGCGAGCAGGCGCGAAGATGAGGACAATTCCCAGCAGCAATACCACCCCGTCGAGGTTCAACAGAAACCGCAGGTGGTGCCCGACCGCCGGGATCTTGGATCTGGGTTAGCGCCGTTCCTCACACGTCAAAGCTAACCAATTCTGCGGCGCGGAGTGAATTGAAAAACTTTCGGGCGACTTTGACGGCAACAATCAACGGCCCGCGCTTGGCACACAAAACCGCCGGTGAAACGGATTTCACCGGCGGTCGTGATAATATTTCCGATCAAGGATGATGCAGCCGATAGAACAGGGCGGGGTTGGCCGGGTTGATTGTGATGACATTATTCGTGACGGTGTCGCTGCCCGATACGTCATGCCAAGTGTTGGTGGGCGTGGTCAGTCCGGCGTCGAGCAAGTTGGTCTGGCTTTGGAGCAGCCAGCCGAGATGCGTTGCCGGCCAGCGAATCGTGAGCGTGCTGCCCGTAACGCTGGCGGTGATGTTGGTGGAGTAATTGACAATCGTGCTCGTCACGGACAACGCCTGGATGCTGCCGTCCACGGCAAGCTTGTTGGTCCAGTTCATGCCGCCGCCGGTAACGGTCAACGCCGCACCGTTGGAAACGGACTGGCTGAAGATCGTAAACGTGTCGCCGACAGCCAGTGCGGGGCCGACGTTGGTGACGATGACCGTGCCGACGCCGGAATTGGTCAAAACGCCGCTGACATTCACAAGGCCGTTGGATTGCGTGTGCGTTTTGTCAACGGCGAAAAGCAAATTGCCGTTGATGGTGAGGTTGTTGTTAATGGTCAGAACGCCAAGGCCGGCCGCGCCCGGACTCAAGGTGGCTCCGGTCTGAATATCAACCGGGCCTTGGATGGTTCCGGAACCGCACAAGGTTCCTCCTGACACTGTGACAGTGTCGCTCGCATCAGCAATCTGGCCATTCACCTCCAAGCGGCCGGCCGAGACAATGGTTGGCCCGGTGTAAGCGTCGTCGCCGCTCAACACGACCACACCGCCGCCGGTTTTCGTAAGACCACTGCCCTGAGTGATTCCGCCCGACAAGGTGCTCACGGCGGCGTTGGTGGCCCGCACGGTCAATACACCGGTGCCCATATTGATCGCTCCGGCCAACTCAAGATTATTGGTGCCGGCAAAAACCAGCGTGAAGTTGTTTGTGCCCGGGAAGGCTTGGATGGGATTGCCCACCAAGCGCGCACCACCAGAAGCGAAAACCCATTGGCTGGCGGCGGTCGCCGTGTCGTCCAGGAAGAGATTGCCGAGGCCGATCGGCCCGGCGTCGATGGTCGGCAACGGGGCGCTCGTCGAAATCGTGCTGCAACCGAAGCCGATCCCACCGCCGTTGAGAAGTGTATTGCCGGTATAAGTGTTTTCGGCATTGAAGAGAACCACGCCGGTGCTGCGACGCTGGATGTTGCCGGCGCCCGAAATCGGACCGTTGAAAACCTGCTGGCCGGTGTTGTCGCTGAAAAGTGCGATGGTTGTGTTGATCAGGTTGATGGGCTGATTAAAGGTGAAGTTGACGTAGAGATTGGGTGCGAAAAACGAACTGGCTGAATCTCCGTTGAAAGTGAGTGTGCCCGCGACGCCGGTGAACACGCAGGACATGCTCGGGGTTGAACCCGAAATACCGCTGATGGTGCTGTCGGTCAACAATTGAATGTTGTTGGTGAAAGTGAGGCTCTTGGTGCCGGCCGTGATGTGAAGGGTTCCGCCATCAAGCACCACCGGGCCGGAGCCGAGGCTGTTGGCGAATTGCAGGTTGACCGTGGCGTTGCTCTGAATCACGGTGCCGCCCCCATATCGGTTCACAACGTTCATGGTGAGCGAAGCGGTATTCGATGCGACCAACACGGTGCCGGCACCGGATATGGTGCCGTTGCCGCTGAAGGAATAAGTGCCGGCATTGACCGTCAGGGTGGCTGGACTCAGGAACTGGCTGCCGAGGCTGACCGTGGTGTTCCCGGTGGTATCGTCGAGCGTGACATTGTCACCGTAGTTGAAGACCGATGCGGTTCCTCCTGGCAAAGCCCAGTTGGCGCTCGTAGCGATATCCCAAAGGTTGGACACTCCATCACCAACCCAAGTCAGGTTGTGGGCTGCGCCGAGACTCAAGCCGACCCGGCTCGAGGTTGCCGGCGAACCGAATTGACCGCTGATAACCACATCGTAACCATCCGTGGGCCCAGCCGCATCACCGGAGCCGACCGGATAGAGGGTGAGATTGGCGGTGGCAGTGCCTGAATAGTGACTGTTCTCAATCAGGTTGGTTCCATTGTGACGCCATTGGTAAACCAGACTCGCGCCGCTCGCGCTGACCGAGTAAGTGCAGGAGCAACCGCTGGGAACCGTCAATGATGAAGGCTGCACATCGACGACTGGCGGACAGCCGTTGGCCACCGTGGCGTTGCCATTCATCCAGCCGGTGTTGAGCGTGACGGTATTGCTGCCAAACACGGTGTAATAACCCACATTGGTCTGGAGACCAAAACTGATCGCGGCGCCAGCACCGGCGACCACCACTCCCGCCGGGGCGCCATTAGTCATGAGCCAGTAATCCACACCGGTGTCAGATCCCGATAAGCCCAAGGGAACGCCTGCTCCGGCGCAAACAAATCCACCGCCGGTCACACCGTAGGTCGCTCCCGGAGCGGGTGCCGTCGGCATGACCGAAGCCCAGTCGGTGCCAACCCGGAGTTCATCCAGATAAAACAACGCGAGTCCCTGACTGGAAGGGGCCATGAAATAAACGCTCTGCAGGCTGGCGGCATCACTGCCGTTGGTGGTGACCAGGGTGGGAGTGGGTATCGAAGACGCGTTGCCCAGTGGAATCGGATCCACCCAAAGGTCAACCTCGTCATTCGAGGATGAACCGGCAAGGAATTTATAGGCCAGCACAATCAAATAAGTGTTGGTGGGAACCAGCGGCGTGGCGATGTTAGTATTGTAGGTCAAGGTGCCGGAGTTGACTTTGCCGAGCAGCAATCGTCCGGCGTTATCCAGCCAAACCGTTGCATTGCCGCTGGGGCCGGTGCCGGTGGCGCTGCTGCTCAAACAAATGATCGTCCGTGGAACCGTCGGATTGGTCTGAACATTCAACAGAAAGGAGGCATAAACGGTGCCAGAACTCACCGCCACGAACGGGCAGCCGCGGTTTTTGCCGGTGCCCGAGCCAGACCGCAATCCGCGCGGTGGGCTGTTGGTGTCAGGTGCCAAGCCAACATAGTTCAGCGTGGCAGCCGCTTGAATCCTCGCGCTGGAACTGCTAGCAGAGTTGCCTTGTGTCCAATTGGTGCCACTGGATGCGGCTACACCCAACTGCTCCCCCTCAGCATAGGCGAATGGTTCATACCAAGGCAACGTCACTTGGGCTTGTGCCAGCAGTGGCAGCAAACACATCCCCAGGAAAAGAATGATCCAAGGCATTCTCCACCGCGCCGAAAGGCTTGGCGCAGAAGGACCATTGGCTTGGGTTTTAACATTGGATTTGATTTTCATAATGTTTGGCAACTTGACTGAATTGAGTCTTGTCCATTTTACCTGAACCGGAGGCGCAACGCGGCGATCCGGCCAAAGGCTAAATAATGGAACAAAAAAACCATACCGGGCTAGGGTCAAAATGTCATCGCGGTAATGTTGCAAAGAAATTTGAAATTTGCGCACTGGCAAACCGGCCAACAAAATCGAGCACGCCATCCAAACCGCGCGCTGGTGCGAGTCTTTCAATTTCGATTCAAAGTTTGAGCCGGAAGTCGAGGCGGTTCAATCCCGTGACGGCCAGCAAAATTAGAATGCCGCACAGCGCGGAACGCGCGATGGCAAAGGCGAGATTGATTTCGCCCAAACAGCCATACCCGTCGCCGAGATGCAGCACCTCAAGCAACCCTGGCAGCATTTCGGAAAGGAGATAAGCCAGCAGGACATTTTGTCCGGCGAGCGCGAGCGGGCACGAGATGATTTTCACCGGGCGCACGTCGCAAACCAGATAAAATAAAAACCACAGTGCCGCAGTGATGGCGCAGGCCCACAGACACCACGACGGCGTCGCGTTGTTCTTGCTGATGCCGTATAGCGGATTCAACAAACACGCGGCGATCGCGCAGCCGGCGGCAAACCCAAACGTAAAATTTGCGCGGGATTTGATGGTGGTTAAATCCGGGGCGAGAAGCATTGAGCCGAGCAGCAAACCGCCGACGGCAATCGCCGCCTGCGAGCCAAGCGTTTCGCCGACGCCAACGACGTTGTTCAGCCAGAAATTTTCAAACAGGTGTTTTTAGCCGGCGGCGAACAGGCACATCAGCAGCACCAAGCTGCCAAGCAGCGCCGTGCGGTGGCCGCGAAAAACCAGATAGATGACAGACACGACCAGATACGCCCAGCCAATCAAGCCGAGAATGCCATACCAGTCGGTGTCCAGATGAAACGATGCGAGCGTGATGGTGCGCCGGCCCTGGTCGCCGCGAAACGCGAACGCCAGCCACACCAGCGTCGCCAGCCCGGCGGCGCGCAGGCACAGGCTGGAAATTTTCCACGCGCTCAATTTTAATTTCGCATCGGTGTTGCACGGCGAGACCGAGCAGAAAGCAAAGATGCCTGCGAGATACATCAATGTGCACCACCGTTCGCCCGGCCAGTCGAGCAATTCCGAGTTCGGCGTTTCGTGAACCATCAAAATGCCGATGAACAAAAGGGAAAGCGTGCGGATGGCAACGTGGCCAAAAGTTTTCCAAACCGGTTCGCCTTTCGCCGCGCGGGCACCGAGCGCGAACGGAATAGACATGCCGACAATGAAAATGAACGCGGGGAAAACCAGGTCCACGAAAGTCATGCCGCTGCCGTGCTGGTGGCGGTCGCTGAAATGCACCAGCCAGTCGGGCACGATTTTCTTCGGCGCACCCGCAAGATCATTCACGAAAATCATCGTGAACATCACGAAGCCGCGCAGCGCGTCAATGGAGGCGATGCGCGCTGGTTTTGGTATGACCTCTGTTGCCTCGGCCGACATGCGCCGACTTTGCCAGAATTGCGGCACCCGGCAATCGTTCAAATGTTCTATTTTTGCGTTGCGAAGTGCGTCCGGGCATTTCATCTTTTCCGCATGAGCGAAATTATTTATCCGCGCAGCCCGCGCGAAACCATGGACGGCTGGCATTACCTGCCCCGCTACATTGACAAAATCCGCCTGCACCTCGCCGGCAAGCTGCACGCCGACTACCAGGAAAATTTGGGCAAGGCGTTTGACGGCTTCTGGCTCAAGGCCGCCGGCGTGACGCACGAACAATTCGTCGCCGTCGTGAAAAATTCCATCACCGATGGCGAGGTCTGTGACTGGGTGCGGAAGAATGTGAAGCGCACCGCCGCCGAAAAAGACACGCACTGGCAGGATGTCTTGTGCCGCCCGTTGGCGAACGATCCCTCCGCCGTCGCCCGGCTCCAGATGCGCAAGGAACAGGCCGGCATCGCCCGCCGCGACGACGTCAAATGTTTCGTGGACATGCTGGACGCGGACGAGAAGCGGATTTAACCCGAACTCCGAAATAGGAATGGGTAGCTCAGGCGACCCGCCTGTGCCGTCCGGCCACTGGCCGGACGGAAGGGACCGGACGCTGGCACTGAAAACCGAGGCGCGGAAAATTCCGGGCGCTTGCCCCGTTCCGAGCGGCGGGTCGCCGCTCGGCACAGGCCAGTGGCCTGTGCTACCCACCGCGATGGCCGCCGCTACTTCGGAATCCGGGTTTAACCAGCCAGTAAAATCGCAACGACACCACAAGAACGCGGCAAATGGCAGTTGTTTAGCCGCGCTCCGAATTTTGACCAGACGATTTCGCCGCTGGTAATCCGTGTCCATCCGTGTCCATCCGTGGTTGATTCCGATTCAGCGCGGCAAGAAATCCGCGCGCCTTGGCCAGCGTTTCCTCGTATTCAGCTTCGGAACTTGAATCGGCCACGATGCCTGCGCCGACATTGAAGTGCGTGACACCTGCCTGACAAACCGCCGTGCGAATAGTGACGCTCAACTGGCTCTCGCGATTAAAGCCGAGGTAGCCAATCGCGCCGCAATACGGCCCGCGCGAAACCGGTTCCAGCTCATCAATGATTTCCATCGCGCGGAATTTCGGCGCGCCGGTGATGCTGCCGCCGGGAAAACACGAGGCGAACGCGGCGAAATGCGTCACGTCTTTTCGCAGCCGGCCTTCAACGGTGGAAACGAGATGCTGCACCTGCGCGAATTTTTCGAGCTTCGCCAGCTCCGGCACCTGGACGGAACCATATTCGCAGACTTTGCCCAGATCGTTCCGCAGCAAATCCGTGATCATCACCAGTTCGGCAAGCTCCTTCGCGCTGGTCTGCAATTCGTAGGCGAGCTGTGCATCCCGCGTCGGATCAGCCTCGCGCGGGCGCGTGCCCTTGATGGGGCGCGTGACAATGTGCGAGCCGCTCATGCGCAAAAATTGTTCCGGCGAGGATGAGGCCATCTCAAAATCGCCGCAATCGAGAAATGCCGAAAACGGCGCGGGCGAAACGGCGCTTAGTTTTTGAAATAATTCCCAGCCGGAGAATTCGCATTGCGCCGTGAGCCGTTGCGAAAGGTTGACCTGATAAATGTCCCCCGCCCGGATGTATCGCTGCGCGCGTTCGACGGCGGCGATGAAATCGGCGCGGGAAAGGTTTGAGGAGACACTCGCCCTCACCCCAGCCCTCTCCCCCAGGAGAGGGGGAAACGGTTCCCGCGTTTCGCGCGAACCGGAAACCTTCGGATTCGCCGAGCGTAGGAACGCCTTCCCCCTCTCCCTTTCGGAAAGGGAGAGGGCCGGGGTGAGGGTTCTCGACAGCATACTTTGCCAAAACTCCAATCGCTCCCCTGCCCTGCTCTCGCTGCGCGAACCATCAGCATCCAACCCGGTCGAAACGACACTGACTTTTCCCAACCGATGATCAAAAACGACGAGGCTGTCGTAAAAACCAACGTGGCAGTCGGGCAGTTCCAGATCGTTCACCGCACGGCGCGGCAGTTTCGGCTCGGTAAAATTTTTCAGATCGTAACCCCAAAAACCAAAACCGCCGCCGAGCGGAAACGGTGAATCAATTTCGTCCAGCAGTTCAAAGCGCGACATGAGCGCGTCGAGCAGATGCCAGGGATTGCCGAATTGATGATGCGTGATGCGTGATGCGTGCGTGACTTCGCAGCGCGAACCGAAGGAGCGAAAGGTGAGAAACGGATTCGCCGCAACGAACGAATACCGCGCCGATGGCGAATCGAACTGTGACGTGCGCAGCAAGACGACTCCGCTTTCACCGCGCAAATTTTCGACGAGTGATTCGGGCGTGTGCGCGGTTGCAATTTCTTGAATCAGCGGGCGCATGACTTTAACCACGGATGGACACGGATGGACACGGATGAGAAAAAAAATTACCACGAATTCCACCAATCGCCACGAACTGAATTCGCGTTGATTCGCACATTTCGTGTCGGCTCAATCCGTGTTTATTCGGGTCCATCCGTGGCTAAAATTTATCATGCAAACGCCACCGGCAACGTTCCCGGCGGGCCGACACGGCGTTCGTAGTCGCGGATGATTTCGATGACCTCATGCACGTCGTCGGTGATTTTGACGAGGTCGAGGTCGCCGCGGCTGATGAACTGGCCTTTCTCGACGCGCGACTTCATCCAGGCGACCAGCCCCTTCCAATGTTCGCTGCCGAACAGGATGAGCGGGAACTGCGGGATGCGCTGCGTCTGCACCAGGGTAAGCACTTCAAACAATTCGTCCAGCGTGCCGAAGCCGCCGGGCATATAGACGAAACCAAGGCTGTATTTCACGAAGCAAACCTTGCGCGCAAAAAAATAGTGAAAATGAATCGGCACGTTGGCAAACTTGTTGCCGTTCTGCTCGCGTGGCAGCTCGATGTTCAGGCCGACGGATTTGCCGCCCGCGTGCGCCGCGCCTTTGTTCGCCGCCTCCATGATGCCCGGCCCGCCGCCGGTGATCACGGCGAGATTGTGCTTGGCCAGGCCCTTGGCGATTTCCACGGTGGCGCGATAATACTTGTCCGTCGTTTTCGTCCGCGCGGAGCCGAAAATGGTTACTGCCGGACCGACCTGCGACATCGTCTGAAACGAGTCCACGAACTCGGACATGATGCGGAAAATGCGCCAGGGATCCTCGCGGATGAAATTATTGCCGTCGCTCATGGCGGCAGCATAATCCCGCCGCAAAAATGAAACAAGCCGGATCAACGAACGACAACAGTTCAGCCAGGAACCGTCCCCGGATACGCCCATCATAAGGGCAATAATATATTTCACTCACCTTGCGCCTGTTTTGGATTGTTGCCGACAT
>ODAK010000197.1_pt1 | contig 67499 bp, 61 predicted proteins | sample 1539591 | NCBI WGS metagenome assembly ODAK01 (sample SAMEA3539303, study PRJEB22396) | soil metagenome | biome: tundra; feature: field; material: soil | place: USA | collected 2010-05 | depth 0.15 m | reverse complement strand
TTCTCGGGAATTCCCGACGCTGCCGAGCGAGCCGCCGTCATCGCGTACTTGCGCACCCTGCGCTAGCGGCCGCCCGCGGGCGGCAGGTCGAACAGCAGCACTTCGGCACCGGCGCCGTTGTGGAACTCAAGCGACGCGACATCGGAAATCTTGAGCGCGTCCCCTGCGTCGAGTACCGTGCCGTTCACGCCGATGGTGCCGCGAGCCACGTGCACATAGGTCAGTCGCCGCTCGTTCAGCGCGCACGTGGTTCGTTCGCCGGCATCGAAAAGCCCCGCGTAAACCTTGGCATCCTGGTGCAGCAGCACCGAACCCTCGGCCCCGTCCGGCGAGGCAACGAGCCGCAGCCGTCCGCGCTTTTCATGCACGGGGAAATGCTTCTGCTCGTAACTCGGGGCAATTCCGGCGACCGCGGGTAGAATCCAGATTTGCAGGAAATGCACGGGCTCGCGGGCCGACGGATTATGCTCGCTATGCTGCACGCCCGTGCCGGCGCTCATGCGCTGAACGTCGCCGGGGACGATGACCGAGCCGTTGCCCATGGAATCGCGGTGCGCGAGCTGCCCCGCCAGCACATAACTCACGATCTCCATATCGCGATGACTGTGCGTCCCGAAGCCCTGACCCGGTGCCACTCGGTCCTCATTGATGACCCGCAGCGCCCCGAAGTTGTGGTGAGCCGGGTCAAAATAGTCCGCAAAGGAAAACGTATGGCGCGACTGAAGCCAACCGTGATCCGCCAAGCCCCGCTCGGCACTTTTCCTGATTTCCCACATTGCCTTCACCTCGTCGGTTTATAGTGTACCGTCCCACGCGTCACCGCGCTCCACGAGTCACCAGGATGCGAACGACTTTGCCAAATTGCAGGCGCAGGCGATCGCAGGAAAGATTACAATCCTCAAGTCGAATATGATGAACCCCTCAGCCAACGCCAGGAAACCATTGGATGTCCAGCCCGACCATTGCTCAGAAAGCCCCTTTCCCCGTACAGGTCGAGAGCGGCAAGAGCTATTTCTGGTGCGCTTGCGGGAGAAGCTCCAAGCAGCCGTTTTGCGACGGCAGCCACAAGGGCAGCGAATTCTCACCGGTTAAATTCGAGGCCGCCGAATCCAAGACCCTGTATTTCTGCGGCTGCAAGCACAGCCACAAGGCGCCGCTGTGCGATGGCAGCCATCAGAAGCTGTAACGCGCCTCGCCAATCGGCGCTTGAGAATGCCCATTGAAAATCCCAAAGGGCCTGCAGCCGCTGATTGAAGACGGAATGATCGACACGGTGGTGCGCCGACTGAAGAGCGGCAAGGAAGCGTCGGTTTACATCGTGGCCTGTGGCGATACGCTGCGTTGCGCCAAAGTCTACAAAGAAGCCGAGCAGCGCGGCTTTCACAAGCTCGCGCAATATCAGGAAGGCCGCAAGACCCGCAACAGCCGCGATGCACGCGCGATGAGCAAACGCGGCCGCCATGGCCGCAGGGTCCGGGAGGAGGATTGGAAGAACTCCGAGGTGGAGGCCCTGTACCGCCTGGTGAGCGTGGGCGTGCGTGTCCCTGCGCCGTATCTCGTGCACGAAGGCGTGCTGCTCATGGAGTTGGTGCAGGATCAACTTGGCAATCCCGCGCCTCAGCTCTGTGAGGTCGAATTGACCCCCGATCAGGCGCGCGAGTGGCATGGCTACATGATCGGCCAAATCGTCCGAATGCTGTGTGCCGGTCTGATACACGGAGATCTCTCGGATTTCAACGTGCTGCTCGATGCAAACGGACCGGTCATCATTGATCTGCCGCAAGCCGTCAACGCCGCAGGCAACAACAACGCGTTGCCCATGCTCGAGCGCGACGTGAACAACATGCGCGCGGCCTTCGGCCGCGCCGCACCCGATTTGCTCACGACGCAATATGCCCGCGAAATCTGCAAGCTGTATGCGGCCGGCGAATTGACAGCGGAATCCACGCTGTCAGGGCGCTTTGCCGAGGATCCGACCGTGCCCGACGTGGATGCGGTGCTCAGTCAGATCGAAGCAGAACGGCGCGAAGCCGAGGAACGCCGCCGGCGACGCGAGGCGGCGGATGCCGCGTAGCGCGTTGCGCAGCAATGCCGCAGGCGCCGGGGCCGTGCTCGGGAATCAGACAGCCTGGCGATTTCGCCGCCAGGCATACACGGCGATGCCGAACCACACCACGTTCAGGCCGACCGACGGCCATGCACCGTTCCAGCCGCTATTGACGATCAATCCGACGGCCCCGAGGATATTCATCCACTGGTAGAGCGGCTGTCGCGCTTGCATCTTGCCGGACGAAATCAGGCCATAGGCGCCGAGTATCAGCGAGGCGGCGAGCCAACCGGTAATCTCAATGCAGATCTTCAAGTGCACGGCGCATTGTGCCACGCGCGGTTTGCGCGCCGCGTCTTTTTCTCGACGACACCTGATCGATCCGATACCCTGAAGGCTGTGAGCACCACAATGCAATCACCCGACGTCGCCGCCTCTGAACCCGTCGTCAAGCGCTATCCGGATATGGATACCTTGTCGCGGCAAGTCGCTGCCGACATCGCGGCACGCCTCACTCACGCGATCGCGACGCGCGGTCTGGCAAGCCTGGTCGTCTCCGGCGGGCGATCACCGGTCAAACTGTTCGAACAGCTGCGCACTCAGACGATTGAGTGGAGCCGTGTCTGCGTGGCGCTCGCCGACGAGCGCTGGGTCGCACCGACCGATGCCGACAGCAATGAGAAGCTGGTGCGCGAGGCATTGCTGCAAGGCAAGGCCGCCGCGGCACGTTTCCTCGGACTTAAAAACGCCGCGCCCTCCCCGGATTTAGGCGCCGTATCGGCCTGGGAAACCTTTGCCCGCATCCCGCGGCCGTTCGACGTGACGCTGCTCGGCATGGGGGATGACGGACACACCGCCTCGTTGTTTCCCGGCTCGCCCAATCTGCGCAGCGCGCTCAATCCGGCCGCCGCCGCCGGATGCGTCGGCATGTGGGCGCCGAGTGCGCCCCAACCGAGACTGAGCTTGAACGTGAGCGCGCTGCTCGATTCGCGGCATATCCTGATTCTGATCGCGGGTGAATCCAAGTTGCGCGCTTATTTGGCCGCAGGCGCTGCCGGCCCCATGGAGGATATGCCGGTGCGAGCCGTGTTGCGCCAACAGCGCGCCCCGGTCGAGGTAATTTGGGCGCCCTAACTGAGCAGGAACCGCATCGTTCGCCGCAAGGGTTCGGCGGCACCCCACAGCAATTGATCGCCGACCGTAAAGGCCGATAGATACTCCCCGCCCATGGCGAGCTTGCGCAGCCGGCCGATGGGTATGCTCAAGGTGCCGCTGACCGAAGCGGGCGCCAGTTCTTTGATGGAGGAAACACGGTCATTGGGCACGACTCTCACCCAGGGGTTCCCACCGGCGATCAATTGTTCGATATCGCGCAAGGGAATGTCTTTTTTGAGTTTGATGGTGAGCGCCTGCGAGTGGCAGCGCATTGCGCTCACCCGCACGCAGATGCCTTCGATTGGCACCGGCGCCGCCTCGGTATCCATGATCTTGTTTGACTCGGCGCCGGCCTTCCACTCCTCCCGGCTCTGGCCATTGCCCAAATCCTTATCGATCCAAGGGATCAGATTCGCGGCCAGCGGCGCGCCGAAATGGCTGGTCGGGAAATCGGCGCGGCCTATGGCGCGGGTGACCGCACGGTCGATGTCGAGAATACCCGATGAGGGATCGCGCAACAGCTCCGCGGCCGACTGATGCAGGGCGCCCATCTGCTCCAGCAGCTCGCGCATGTGCTGGGCGCCGGCGCCCGATGCGGACTGATACGTCATGGCCGTGATCCACTCAACCACGCCGGCGCGCAACAAGCCGCACACCGCCATGAGCATGAGGGACACCGTGCAATTGCCGCCGATGAAATCCTTGATGCCGCTGGCGCGCGCCTTTTGCATCACCGGCAGATTGACCGGATCGAGCACGATGACCGAGGATCGCTCCATCCTCAAGGTCGACGCCGCATCGATCCAATATCCTTGCCAGCCGGCCGCACGCAGGCGTGCATGCACCGATAGCGTGTACTCGCCGCCCTGCGTACTGATCAGCATGGGTAAGCGCGCCAATGCCGCCAGATCGTTCGCGTCCTGCACCGGACCGACTTTACGGCCGATGTCCGGCGACGCACGTCCCGCCTGGGAGGTGCTGAAGAATACGGGTTCGAACAAATCGAAGTCCCGCTCGGCAAGCATGCGGTCCAAAAGCACCGAGCCGACCATTCCACGCCAACCGATGAGTCCAATCTGATGTTTCATTCGATCAAGAACTCTGATGCCGGAGGCCGCCGATTATAGTTCGACGCCATGACAAAACCATACGCACCGCAATTCGCAATCAACAGCACATCGCCCTCCTCGGTCGGCGGAAACCAGCGATCGCTGCCAAGCTGGTCGGCGGATTCGCAGATCGGACCCACGATGGTCACTTTTTGATTCAACGGCTCGGTGAGGCGGGTCAGGTTGCGAATGTCGTGGTGCGCACCGTAAAGGGCCGGTCTGATCAGCGAGTTCATCCCGGTCGCGATGCCGACGTACCGCACGTCGCCCTTGCGCTTCAATTGCGTCACCACCGCGACCAACACGCCGGCTCGGGCAACCAAAAAGCGCCCGGGCTCCATCCAGAAATCGATCCCGGGAAATCGCTGCTTGAGCCCGGCAACCCCCGCGTCCAGCGCGCCAAGATCGATCCCATCGTGGCCCATCTGTTCGGGCACACCGATCCCGCCGCCGAGATCGACGATGTGCACGTCGGGAAAGCGCTGCGCGAGTTCGCTCAGCAGCGTTCCGGTCTCGGTCCAGTTGGCCACATCGAATATCCCGCTGCCGGTGTGCGCGTGCAGTCCGGTGACGCGCACTCCCGCCGCCTGCGTCAGCGCCGCCAGTTCGTCGATCTCCGACATGGGGATGCCGAACTTGGAGTGGGCGCCCGCAGTGCGCACATGGTGATGATGTCCGCGCCCGAAGCCGGGGTCGATCCGCAGGAATATTTCCCTGCCGGCGAAGACCTCCGGCCACTCTTTGAGCGGGTGCAGATTGTCCAACGTGACGCGCACACCCTTTCTGAACCCGTATTCATATTCGGCGCGCGGCGCAAAATTCGGAGTGAACAACACCTGATCCGGCGCGAGGCCCGGCACCGAGGCGAATGCGTGCTCGAGCTCGCCTTGCGACACGCACTCGAGCATGAGGCCGGCCGAATGCGTGCGCCTGAGAATTTCGGGATGCCAGTTCGCCTTCATCGCGTACGCCCAACGCGCCACCGAGCCCACCCGCCTAACCGCTGCAATCGCCGCATCCAAGCTCGGCATGTCGTACACGAAGGCCGCCGATTCGCGCGCGGCAATTTCCTGCAACCGCCGGCGCTTGCGCGGCTCCTCCCACCAGTTGGGCACGGGCGCCGCGGAACTTTCCTTCGGCGAGAACAGCTGCAACCACGTGGGTCCGAGCACCCGGTCCGAGCCGATGCTCTGAATCAGCCGTTCGTGCAATTGATGCACCAGACGGTCGCCCTGGGATTCGTCGATCACGAAGGTGAAGTTGAGGTCGTTCGCCGCCTGACTCACCAAATAGATCTTGTGATCCTGAAATAATTCAAATGCCGGGCCCAACTCGTGCAAGATACCGCGGATGTTGTGGCCGACGAGGCTCAACGAGGCGCACGGTCCCAGCACCTCGACCCTGCACAATTCACCGAGGGCCGCCTCGAGGCGCGCGAGATCCGCAGATCCCAAGGTATTGGCGCTCGGGTCGAGCGACACCGTCACGTTGGTTTCCGAAGTGGATACGAGATCCACCGACATGCGCTGCTGCTTGAAGATCTGGAAGGCATCGGCGAGGAATCCCACCTGGTGCCACATCCCGGGACTTTCCATGGAGATCAGCGTGATCCCCTTCTTGATCGCAATGGCCTTGACCTGGCCCGCGCTTCCGGCGACGTTCGCCGAAATGACCGTGCCTTCGAGACCGGGTGCTTGCGTGGCATAGACATGCAGGGGAATCTGGTACTGCCGCACCGGCAGCAGGCAGCGCGGGTGCAAAACCTTGGCGCCATTGCTGGCGATTTCCTGGGCTTCATCGTAATGCAGGGCCCGCAGCAATCGGGCGGTGGGTACGGCGCGCGGGTTGGCGCTGAACATGCCCGGTACGTCGGTCCAGATCTCGAGGCGTGCGGCCGCCAATTTGGCGGCGAAGTAAGATCCGGAGGTATCGGAGCCGCCGCGCCCCAACAGCACCGTGTCGCCGGCCTCGTCAGCCGCGATGAATCCTTGCGTGATGATGACTTGATCGAGCGCGCGCCACTTCGCCTGCAACCGCACGTCCGGCGCGAAATCGCAGGTGGCCGACAGAAAATCCGCCTCCGAGGATGCGCCATGGCGCCGTTCGGCGCGCAGGACCTCCCGTGCATCCACCCAGGCCGCTCTCAATCCCCGGGCGTTCAAAAATGAGGCGCCCAGAGAAGTCGCCAACAACTCCCCCATCGCCATGACACGGGCCCGCAGCCGGCCGCTGATATCGCGGCTCTCGGCCGCACCGGCCGCCAGGTGACGAAGATGTTCCATGAACGCTTCGAAACGCTCGTCGGGAACGACCGATAAGTGTTTCGCAAGGTTGCGGTGTGCCGACTCGATGCCGTCGAGCACGCCGCTATCGATGCCGGCCGCGGCAGCCGCCAACAGCGACTGCAAGCGATCGGTTATGCCGGAAAGCGCGGAATGGACGACGACCGGACGCACGCCCGATGCGATGCGCTCCTCGAGCACCCGGACAATGTTTTGCCAATTGCTCGCCGACGACACGCTGGTGCCGCCGAATTTGAGCACGACCCAAGGTTGATTATGTTGGAGCATCGATCACGGCGCGCGCTTGGCAGGCCGTTGGGCTTCCGGCTGTGGCTCCCAAGGGGATCAATCGTCTTCGAAAATGTCGCGCAACTCTTTTTCCAGCTGTCGCTCGGCGAGTACGTCCTCGACACGGCTCCACGCCGCCTTGCCGCGCTTGGCCACGGCCGCTGCTTTCGGCCGCCGCTCCGCTCGTTCCAACAGAGGATCGAAATCATGGGATTCTTCGGCTTCGCCAAGAAACTCATCGTCGATATCGAAATGTTCGTCTGCGCGTTCGCTCATTGTTCGAGAAAAGCCCTTGAAATCAATAGGATCGATCAGCCAGGTGCATGAAGTTGCGCACTATATCGGATTTTGCACCGCATTCAACTAGAACGACGAATTTCCGCCTGCGGGCGGAAGCCTTGATGCCGGGCGGCCTCTGGCGATTTCAATTCCAAATTTTAATTCTTTTTATTTCAAACTCTTATAGACCATACCTATTGTATTAATACAAATTATACAACCGCTAGTCGACCGTCGATCGAGCGCTGATTCGAGCCTCGATTGAGGCCGTCCGAGGGGCGGACGTGCCGCCGGGCAGCGAAATGGGCGGACCGGCTCGATCCCCAAACGCGTGTCGGTTGCTTAAGACCGCCGGTTTACTAACGGCAGTCGCAACAGCGTGCCGCTGATTACGGCAGAGCCGAGCCAGCGGCCGAGCGGATGAGTCAGCAGCCAGCGAAATGTCTTGCTGCGCGGAAACCCGCTCGATCGATCGCCCTCTGCATTCGGCCCCTGCGGCATGAGGAGCGCTCGGGCCTCGGCCCGGGTTTGCTGCATGGTGAGCACCGCCGCCTGCGCGCGCGTGATGTCGTCTTTAGGCATCAGATTGCCCCGCGCGATCGTGCGAGAATATCGTCAAGCAGCAGGCGGTCCTTCTCCCACTCCAAGCGCGTCTTCGGTAGCAAACTCGGCGGCGGATCATTGAGCGCTTTCAGCACCATGAACGCTACCACCGACGCGAGCACAAACAAGCCGAACAGGCCGGCAATCAGCCACTGGCGGGCCGGCGTGTCCCAGGTGGCGGCAATGACCCAGACGCAGGCCATCACGACAGAAAGCATCACGGCTGCCGCGAGAACTACGCCTACCCAGAGGCGCCGAACGAATGCCGCGTAGGCCGACCCCGCATCGTCGGCGATCAAGTCCCCGTAGGCACGGGCATGCCGTACGACGAGCGCGGCAGCGGTGGCCACACGCTTTAACACTGCATTTGCTCGCACTAACGCCTGGCAGCTAAAAATCCCACCAGAAGACCCGCCGCGGCGGCGATTCCAACGGCTTGCCACGGCTGCTCTCGAACGTAGTTGTCTCCTGCGGTCATAGCGTCCTTCGCATGCCGCTGAGCCTGATCCGTGCCGTCTGCGAGAACCCTCTTGGCCGACGTTAACGCGCGCCCAACCTTGATGCGCAGGCGTGCAATCTCGGGATCGGCGACGTGCGCCACCCGACTCAGCAGGTCCTGCACGTCAGCAAACAGACTGCTCATCTCTTGGCCGCCTGCATCGCGAAGCCTTTGCACGGCGTCGCCGGCATCAGACTTCAGCGTATTGGCGTCGCCGCGAATGGCTTGGCCGTTGTCGTTAAGTATTGATTCCATTGCGAACTACTCCACTGAATTGATGAATCTCTGCACTTAAAGTCCGGTCTCGACTCGTATCACAATGGCCCCTCGTCGCCCCTTCGTCGGTGCGCTGACGCACATGGAATGAGAATTCGCGGTCGGACCGTGGTCTTGAGCTACATCGATGCGCAGCCCACGGATGCTCGCAACAATGGGCCACCTGCTGGGAAGATCTATCGGCGGCGCACCGTCTAAGTGCCGGTGCGGGCTTTGTCGCCGCGGGCAGGCAAGGCCCCCTGCGCAATGGCGCGATTCACCGCCGATAAAATCGCCAGCAGCGACGCGGTGATGATGTTCGGGTGCATGCCGGCGCCGAACAAGGTTCGCCGCGAGCGAGTGGTGATCTCTATATAGGAAACTGCTTTTGCCGCACTGCCTTGTCCGCGCGAGTGCTCCTCATAAGACAACACGTCGAACGGCAGAGCGACTGCTTCGACCATGGCGTCGATCGGACCCGACCCCTGTCCGAGCCAGGTCTCGAGCCGCGCCTCGCACTCCACTTGCAGCGACAGTCGCTCGGTGTCCGCGCCGTCCGTGGACGCTGCCAACTGGTGCGAGCGATACACGATGGGTGGCCGAGGTGCCAGATATTCCTCGGCAAAGAGGTCCCATAGTTCCTTGGAAGTCAATTCCTTACCCGTGATATCCGCCGCTGCTTGCACAACCTGACTGAATTCGATTTGCAGGCGCCGCGGCATCACCAATTGGTAATCACGCTCCAACAGGTAGGCTACCCCGCCCTTGCCGGACTGACTGTTGACTCGAATGATCGAATCGTAGGAACGCCCTACGTCCGAAGGATCGATCGGCAGGTACGGCACATCCCAAAGCTCGCCCTCGGTGCGCGCAGCCAGTCCCTTTTTGATCGCGTCTTGATGCGATCCGGAAAATGCGGTGAATACCAGGTCCCCGACATAGGGATGCCGCGGGTGTATTGGCAATTGATTACACGACTCCGCGCAGCGCGCGACTTCGTTTATATTCGAGAAATCAAGGCCGGGATCAACGCCTTGCGTATATAGGTTAAGCGCCAGTGTCACGATGTCCACGTTCCCCGTGCGCTCGCCGTTCCCGAACAGGGTGCCTTCGATGCGCTCTGCACCTGCCATCAGGGCGAGCTCCGCTGCCGCCACCGCGGTGCCCCGATCGTTGTGGGGATGCACACTGACAATGACGCTGTCGCGCTTGCCGATGTGCCGCGAGAACCATTCGATCTGATCCGCGTAGACGTTGGGCGTCGCCATTTCCACCGTGGCCGGTAAATTGAGTATGGATTTGCGCTCGGGGGTCGGTTCCCAGACCGCGTTGACGGCATTGCAGATCTCGACCGAAAAATCGAGTTCGGTACCGGTGAAGCTCTCAGGGCTATATTGGAACACCCACTCGGTGCCCTTATCGCGTTCCGCATGCTCGCGCACGTGCGTCGCGCCCCGGACGGCGATATCGATGATGCCGGCGCGATCGAACCGAAACACCACCCGGCGCTGGGCAATCGAGGTCGAGTTGTACACGTGAACGATGACGCGCCGAGCGCCTTTGACCGATTCGTAGGTGCGCGCGATGAGCTCGGGACGCGCCTGCGTCAGCACCTGAATGGTGACCTCGTCCGGAATCAGCCGCTCATCGATGATTTCCCGCACGAAATCGAAGTCGGTCTGGGAAGCGGCAGGAAATCCCACCTCGATTTCCTTGAAGCCCATCTTGACCAGCATGTCGAACATGCGGCGCTTGCGCGCCGCATCCATGGGTTCGATCAACGCCTGGTTGCCGTCCCGCAAATCGACGCTGCACCAGGTCGGCGGCGCGGTAATGACCGTGTTGGGCCAGGTTCTGCCGCCCAGGTCGATGGGAGCAAATGCACGATACTTGGTCGTAGGATTACGCAACATGCTGTTCTCTTGTTCGGTCGGTCCATGCCCTCAACATCAGCTCCGCACACCAAAGGAAGCATTGTATTTGAGGAATTCGGTTCGGTCTTTTGAGCGCGACCGCGCGCGGGGGTGATGGGCGCCTAGCGGCGCAGCAGCGGCGCCAGCATGCTCACGCGGCACGAGCCCGGCCGCCGCGACCGTGTGGGGCTGTGCAGAAGTATGAACGCCCGTGAACTCATATCGGGTAAATCTAGCATTGGCGCCGCTCGCCGCGCAATAGCTGCCTGCCGCCGGGGCCGGCCGGCCGCAAAGCCATCAACCGGCGCCATACGCACGGTTCTTCCAATTGGCGCCCACGCCCCGCCAATGGTTCACCGCCGATGCCACGGTTGCCGCCATGTAAAAGACCGCAATCAGCGGCAACGCGAGGGACCAGAGCCTGCTGCGCCCATAGCGTGCCAGCGTCGGAAGATACGTGATCGCGGCGATGCCGAATGCCGCGAAACCGTAGCCTCGCTCCCGGCCGTGGCCGAACACGATCGCCCATACCGGAACCAGCCAAACCAATGTCAGGCCGAGCAAGGTGAGCCCGAGAACAGCCGCCGAGCAGCGCAATTGCGTGAACGCGGTGCGCGAAATCATGCGCCAGACGTCCGCGAAATGCGGATACGGACGGATCGAGGTGGCGAGCGCGGAATGACCCAGATAGATGGCTCCCGAGGCCTTCACGGCCCTGGCGAGTGCGACGTCGTCGATGAGCGCCTGCTTGATCGCTTCGACGCCGCCGATACGTTGCAGCGCCTCGCGGCGAATCAGCATGGTCCCGCCGGCCGCGGCGGCGATTCGCGAATTAGGGGCATTCACGCGCGCGAACGGATACAACATCTGAAAGAAATACACGAAGGCCGGCACCAATGCCCGCTCCGCGAAGCTCGTGCAGTTCAAGCGAACCATCTCGCTCACCAAATCCACACGAGGCGCCTGCAGCCGGGCGACCAGCGCCGACAAATGCCGCGGATCGTGCACGATATCGGCATCGGTAAACAGCACCACCGCCGCGCTGCCGGCCGCCGCGCCCTGGTGCAATGCCCATAATTTTCCGGACCATCCCGCGGGTTTGGGCGCGCCGCGGATCACACGCAGGTTCGGCGCCCTGCCGGCGCGCTCCGCCGTACCGTCGGCGGAATTGTCATCGACCAGGATGACGCGGAAATTGCCGGCGTAGTCCTGAGCCAGGAGCGACGCGACGGTCGCGCCGATGTATTGCGCCTCGTCGCGAGCCGGAACCACGATATCCACATCGGGAAGATCATTGGGCACGGCGGCCGTGGCCACAGCGGGCGCCAATTCAGGCCCGGAGAGCCAAAATTTGCCGTGTGCGCAGCACAGGTAAATCCAGACGAGCAGCGACACGAGCGCAATCATCGCTGCGCTAGGCTCCTAAATCCAGCCTTTGAGATGACGTTGCACGATCGACACCAGCAGTTCGGCATGGCGGTCGTCGTCGTTGAGTGCGGGCACCAGCGTGAGCCGCTCAGCGCCCAACTGCAGGAATTTATCACGATATTCGATGGCCACTTCCTCCAGCGTCTCCAGGCAGTCGACGGCGAAGGACGGCGAGACGACGGTCAATTTGCTCGAGCCCCGCTTGGCAAGGGCCGTGAGGGTATCTTCCGTATAGGGTTGCAACCACTCCACGGAGCCGAAACGCGACTGATAGCAATGCGACCACTCCGCTTCTTTCAGGCCCAATCGCGCCACCAGCAAGCGGGTGGTTCTCTCCGTGTGCTCCCGATACGGATCCCCCTCCTTCACATAGGCAGCCGGGATGCCGTGATAGGACAGAAGCAAATGCGAGCGCCCGCCGGCTTCGGCCCAATGCTCCTCGATGCGCGCACCGAGGGCCTCGATGTACCCCGCATCGTCATGGTAATCGTTCACGAAGCGTGTTTCCGGCAGCCAACGCCAGCGCCGCAAGGCATCGCTGGTACGGTCGAACACCGAGCCTGTGGTCGATGAGCAATATTGCGGATACAGAGGCAGCACCAGCAGTCGCTTCGTATTTTGCCGAGCCAGGGACTCTATCGCGCTCGCGATGCTGGGGTTGCCGTAGGTCATGCCGAGGGCGACCCGCACCCGATCCCCCACCGCCGCGCGCAGCCGCTGATCCATTTTGCTCGCGAGTCGACTCGAGTACACCGCCAAGGGTGAGCCGTCTTGCAGCCAGATCTTGCGGTACTTGGGTACGGTGCGTATCGGTCGAAACGGCAACACCAAGCCGTATAGGATGGGCAGCCAAATCCAGCGAGAGGTATCGATGACTCGCCGATCGCCGAGGAATTCGCGCAAGTAGCGCTGGACGGCGCCATAAGAAGGCGCATCGGGGGTGCCTAAATTGACCACCAATACACCGATTCGCTCGGGCGTCGACGCCGCCGCTGGCGCCACGGCGCGATAATAGGGCATGTATCCAGATCCTTAGAATATCCGCCCCGCCAGTATACTGCCTGGCGCATGAAGCCCCACACAGTCGTATGGATTGCCTAGCATGATGTGGTTGAGCCCGAGCGAGAGCGAAGCCCTTTCCTTAAGTCTGAGCGTGGCCACCCGCAGCGTGGCGTTCAGCTTGCCGCCGGCGATCCTCGCGGCCTGGATACTGACTCGCCGGCGATTCATCGGCCGCACCCTGCTCGATGCCATGGTGCACCTGCCTCTGGTGCTGCCGCCGGTGGCGGTCGGCTACGTACTCTTATTGCTGTTCGGCACCCGCGGTCTCATCGGTTCCTGGCTCGAGCGGCTGTTCGGCATCGAACTCATATTCACGCGCAACGGCGCGGCGCTTGCCACCGCGGTCATGTCCTTCCCGCTGATGGTCCGTGCCATTCGGATCTGCCTGGAGAACATCGACCGCGGGCTCGAGGAGGCGGCGCGCACCCTGGGCGCCGGCGCACTCGACCGGTTCGCCACGGTGACTCTGCCGCTGCTGCTGCCGGGCCTGCTCGCGGGGGCGATCACGGCCTTTTCGGCCGCATTGGGCGAATTCGGCGCCGTCATCACCTTCGTGTCGAATATTCCCGGCGAGACGCGCACCCTGCCGCTGGCGCTGTATTCCGCCTTGCAGGAGCCCGGCGGCGAATACGCCGCGGCGCGGCTCGCAGCGCTTTCGCTGGTGTTGGGGCTGGGAGGTCTGTTGTTGTCCGAATGGTTCGCGCGGCGCGTGCGCCGCATTCTGGGGCGCTGATGCTTCAAGTCGCCGTCGCCAAACAACTCGGCGCATTCCGCCTGGACGTCAAGTTCGAGCTGCCGACTCCGGGTGTGGTCGCGCTGTTCGGGCCCTCCGGCTGCGGCAAAACCACGGCGGTCAACATCATCGCTGGCCTGCTGGCGGCGGATCGTGGGCGAGTGGCGCTCGATGAGACCGTGTTGCTCGACACGCAACAGCGAATCGATGTGGCTGCCGAACGGCGGCACATCGGCTATGTGTTTCAAGACGCCAGGCTGTTTCCGCACTTGAGCGTCGCCGGCAACCTGCAATATGCGCTGAAACGCGCGGTCGGCCGCCGCTACGTGAGCCTCGATGCGGTCGAGAACATGCTCGATCTCGGAGCGCTCATGCAGCGGCGCACGCACCAATTATCGGGCGGCGAGCGACAACGGGTCGCGATCGGTCGGGCGCTGCTGTCGCAGCCGCGCCTGCTGCTGCTCGATGAACCGCTCGCCTCGCTCGACCGGGAACGGCGCGAGGAAGTGCTGCCGTATCTCGAATCCTTGCGCGACCAGTTGGCCGTTCCGATGGTTTACGTCAGCCACCAATTCGATGAGGTGCTGCGCCTCGCCACGCACATCGTGCTCATGCAGTCCGGAACCGTGGTGGCGCAAGGCGGCATCGGATCCATGAGCCTCGATCGGCATCTGCGCTCCATCATCGGGCCGGATGCCGTGGGCGCAATCATCGACGGAGTGGTGCTCGGACAGGATTGCGCGAGCGGCATGACCCGGGTTCGCGTCGGTCAGGGCGAACTGAAGGTACAAACCGCCGCGATGCCCGCGGGGACGACCCTGCGCGTTCAGCTGCTGGCCCGCGACATCATCGTGTCGACGCAAATGCCCCAGCATTTGAGCGTGCGAAATAATCTACCAGGCGCGGTTACCGACATCACCGATGATGACGGAAATTCGGATTTGATTTCCATCGACATCGGCGGGGCGCAAATCATGGCACGAATCACCAAGTCGGCGACGCGCGAGCTCGCGCTCAAGCCCGGAGCACCCGCCTGGGCGCTGGTCAAGTCGGTTTCGCTGCGCGGCCATTCCTTTCCCGCCTTTCGGGATCGCTGACGGGTTCGACCGCGGCCGCGCTTATGTCGGGCGGGTCCCCAAATGCATGATGGCGACGATATGGTCGTGCGGCCGCAAACCGACCAGGGCCTTGACGTCCGGGTCATAAGCCGCCGCCCCGGTTTTCCACATGACGCCGTAACCCAAATCATGCGCAGCCAAGAACAGATTTTGTGCGGCGGCAGCCGCCGCAATAACCTGCTCGATCTGCGGCACTTTGGGATGCTCACGCACCATACAGCCGACGATCACAATCGTCGGCGAACGCATGATTCTGTCGCGCTCGGCGGCAAGCTGCTCGTCGCCGAGAGAGGGGGATCGGGCGCGTTTGGCCCGTGCGGCGGCCATCGCGAATCGCTCCTTGGTTGCCTGGTCCAAGACCAGCAATTGCCAGGGCTTCAGGCGCCCATGATCGGGCGCGCGTCCGGCCGCGCCGAGAATGCGCGACAAATGCTCCGGTGTCGGTCCGGGCTCGACCAGGCGCGCCGCCGAGGAGCGGCTCTCGATGGCAGCCAATAATTCCATTTTGATCCCCTGTCCGACACGAGAAACGCCAAGGCTGCGCTCCATATCGGCTATGATTCGCGCCTGAGATCGCCGGCGCCCTCCGCGGACCGGGACGGCCGACTCTACCGAATTATACTCATTCTATTTTTAGGAGCCTTCAATGCAGCGGATTGTTTTGGCGTCCCTTGCCACGCTGATCAGCGCGACCAGCTTCGCGGCCCCCGTCGCCTACGTGCTGGATCCGCGCCATACCTACCCGAGTTTCGCGGCCGATCACCTGGGCGGAGTGTCGGTGTGGCGCGGCAAATTCACCGATACCTCGGGCAAGGTCGTCTATGACAAGGATGCCAAATCGGGTTCCATCGAGGTCACGGTGAACATGAACTCCGTCGATTTTGGCTTGGCGAAGTTGGACGAGCACGTCAAGTCGCCCGATTTCCTTGACGCCGCGAAATTCCCGACCGCGACCTACTCGGGAACCTTTACTCAGTGGAACGGCGCGACCCCGACCGAAGTGCAGGGAACCTTGACGCTGCACGGCGTGACCAAGCCGCTGACGCTCAAAATCAATTCATTCATGTGCAAACCGCACCCGATGACCAACAAGGAAGTCTGCGGTGCCGACGCCTCGGCGACCTTCAACCGCAGCGACTTCGGAGTCACCTGGGGCGATGACCACGGCTTCAAGATGTGGGTGAAGCTCGAGATCCAGGTCGAGGGCAGTCCGGCAGGCTAGGCCCCGTAGGCTAGGCAATAACCGCTGTGAATGGGTTTCGATTCGCCTGGGGCAGGCATGACCCGAGCGGCCTCATCAATTACAAAAGAAAGGATCCGATGATGCGTAGTACCGTGGCGGTGGCGATCTGTTGCGTGGCCTCGACGTTCGTTTCGGCGAGCGCGAGTCCCGGGCCGAATCCAACGAGCATCGCGCCGACGATCGTCCTTGCAATCGCGCCGCCCCAGGATCGCGCATATCCCGGCGAGATACGCATCGCGGTCGATGCCTCGGATATCGACCGGCGAATCGTGCGCGTTCACGAGATCCTGACCGGGGTCGGCCCCGATACCGTGCTTCTGTATCCAAAATGGCTGCCGGGAACGCATGCACCCGAAGGCCCCGTCGATCGGTTCGCGGGATTGCGGATCAGCGCGAATGGCGCACCGCTTGCTTGGAAACGGGATCCCCTCGATGTATATGCATTTCGCGTGCACCCGCCCGCGGGAACCAAATCGATCGACATCGACTTCGAGTACCTGTCGCCGACCAGCTCCAAAGTGGCCGATATGGAAATCAGCCGCGACGTTTTGTTTGTCGAGTGGAATTCGCTGATCCTCTATCCGGCCGGTTATTTCGCGCGACAGATTCCGGTGCAGGCGAGCCTCACGCTGCCGCCCGATTGGAAGTTCGGCTCGGCGCTCGAGGTGCAGTCCGCGAGCGGCGCGCAAACGACGTTCAAGCGCCTGAACCTCGAGACTCTCATCGACAGTCCGGTGTATGCGGGACGCTATGCGTCGCGACTCGATCTTGATCCGGGCAGCGCCGTGCCCGTCCATCTCGATCTGTTTGCCGACCGGCTGGAGCTGCTCGCGGTGAAGCCCGAGCAGCTCCAGGCCTACCGCAATCTCGTGCAGCAGGCGTACAAGCTCTACGGATCTCACCATTATGCGCACTACGATTTTCTCTATTCGCTGAGCGATCAGATCCATCAGCAGGGTCTCGAGCACCATCAGTCGAGTGAAAACGGCAGCGAACCCGATTCCTTCACCGAATGGGACAAGAACGCGTCCGACCGGGATTTGCTGGCGCATGAATTCACCCATTCGTGGAACGGCAAATTTCGCCGGCCCGCGGACTTGTGGACTCCGAACTACAACGTGCCCATGCAGGACAGCCTGCTGTGGGTATATGAAGGGCAAACGCAGTACTGGGGCGAGGTGCTGGCCGCCCGCTCGGGCCTTTGGACCAAACAGCAGGCCCTCGATGCGCTCGCCCAGACCGCCGCCTATTACGAACAGCAGGCCGGTCGCCGTTGGCGCGCCCTGCAGGACACCACCAACGACGAGATCATCAATCCACGCCGCCCCATGTCCTGGCGCGACTGGCAGCGCTACGAGGACTATTACGACGAGGGCCGGTTGATTTGGCTCGAGGTCGATACCCTGATTCGCGAGCGATCACAGGGCAAGCGCTCGCTGGACGACTTTGCGCGCGCTTTCTTCGGCATCGACGACGGCAGCTTGGTGACGGTCGCCTATTCGTTCGCGGACGTCGTCAAGGCGCTGAACGCGGTCGAACCGTACGATTGGACCGCTTTTCTGCGCGAGCGCCTCGATGCAGTCGCAAGGCCGGCGCCGCTGGAAGGATTGCGCCGCGGCGGCTATAAGCTCGTCTACACGGACACCCCGGGCGAACTCGAGAAAGCGAGCGATCTCGAGCGCAAGCGCGTGAGCCTGCGTTACTCGATCGGCATTGTCATCGACGACAAGGACGGCACGGTGTTGCAGGTCGCCTGGGACAGCGCGACCTTCAAGGCCAAGCTCACCGAGAGCGCGCAAATTCTCGCGGTCAACGGTGCCGCCTACGGCGCGGAAGTGCTCAAGGATGCGATCCGATCGGCGAAGGGTACGGCGCTGCCGATCGAGTTGATCGTCAAGACCGGCGACCGCTACCGAGTCGTCGCCATTGATTACCACGACGGACTGCGCTACCCGCACCTGGAACGCGATGCTGCGGTTCCCGCACGGCTCGACGAAATCCTGGCGGCAAAAAAATAACCCCTCAGGCGTTGCTCATATAGCAAGGGATTCCGAGGCGATGCGGGAAGCCCAGCGCTTGGCGTGGGAGGCGGTCACTCGCGCTGCGAATCCGGCGAGTCGCTTTTGAGGCTCAGCAGCGCTCCCGCCAAAATCCCGACAGCAGCGGCGATGCCCATGACCTTCCAGACATTGTCCTGCACGTAGCCGTCCGCCGACCTCGCCACGCGTTTGGCTTGCTGCATCACATGTCGGCGTGAGTCTTGCAAATTTCCCTGCGCGCTGCGCAAAGAGCTTGCAATGCGTTCCCGTGCCGCGACCATTGCGTCGGTTGCATTGCCACCCGCCGCCTTGATGATTTCGTCGATGTCCGCGACCACCGCGCCCAAATCCCTGACCAATCTGTCTGCATTGACGTTTCGCATGAAGCTTCCCCTCAAAGGCCGAACGGATAGGTGTCCGGGAGACCCTTCAGCTCCTCGGCGCCTATCGGCGTCACAGCCTTGGTCTCGTCGAACCATATATATTCGTCGAATTGCCGCGGCAATACCGCCTCGAAATAATGACTCTGCAGTTCGGTCTCCGGCCGGTAGATGACCCCGATCGCGCGTTCCAGGCGCGGCTTTAGAAGTTGCGCCGCGCGCGCCCCCGGCCCCACCTCCCGCAACGGCAACAGGAAGCGTGGCGCCTCCGTCTCGTGGCAAAGCCGCTCATAGCTTCCGGCCAATGCCGGGCGAACAGTTTTGATCTGCATCGGCTCGTCCCAATTCGAGGCAGCCGCGACCGTGCCGGTATTTGTCCCAAAGCCAACCGAATAGCAGGCGCGGCCGAATTCCTCCCGGCACAAGTGGCCGACGTTGTATTCGTCGCGGGCCGACATCTCGGTCGCGGCCGAATCGCCCACATGCGAGTTGTGCGCCCAGACGATTCCCTTGCTGCGGGGACCATGGAAACTCAGCAGGTTCTTCAAAGTCTCGAACATGTGCCCGTCACGCAAATTCCAGGAGGCGCGCGAGCCGTAGTACATGATCCGATAATAGCGCTCGGCATTGGCGACGAGCCGCGCATTCTGTACGGCGTCCAGGAACCGCTCGCCGCCGTGTTCGGCGTAAGCCTGCCGCTTTTTCAGCAGCTCCGTCAGCATCGAGGTGACCTCATGCTCGCACGTCCGGTACTTGCCGGTGAGCGTTGCATGACCATAGACGGCCGGGTCCGATTGCCAAGGCGTCAAGCATCCGTAGCGACGGCGCGCCACCTCCGCGGTTTGCGGATCGACGCTATCGAGGTAGTTCAACACCGATTGAATCGAGTTGTACAAGCTGTACAGATCGAGACCGTGAAACGCCACTCTTTCGGTCTGTTGGACGCCGCCGTTATGCGTTCGCAGCCAATCGACGAACCGGCGCACTTCACGATTGCGCCACATCCATACCGGAAAGCGCGCAAATGCCATCCACTCGGACGGGGGCACCGCGCTGTGCCTGACGTAGTGATCGATGCGCGCGGCGTCCGGCCAATCACCTTCGATGGCGATGAAGTTAAAGCCCTTGTGCTCGATCAGCTCGCGCGAGATCCGCTCGCGCATGAGATAAAACTCCGAGGTTCCATGCGTCGCTTCGCCGAGCATCACAATGCGCGCATCGCCGATTCTCTTCAGCATCGGCTTGAGGTCGACGGAATCAATCGACGAAAACTCCTCGCTGGAGCCTAAAATCGCCTGCGCCAGAGTGCTGCCGGCCGGTTTGGCGGCGCGCTTTCCTTGCGGAGTCCAACCTTCCGCCCCCACCAAAGGAACGAAGCGCACATCCGCGAGCTCCTCGGTGGTGTAGTCGTGTTCGCTCACGCGCACCACACGCACCAATTCCTGCAGGCGCCGATCGGCTCCCACCGGGATCACCAGCCGGCCGCCGATCTTGAGCTGCGACTTCAGGGACTCCGGGACCTGCGGCCCGCCTGCCGCGACCACGATGGCGTCGTAAGGTGCGTGGTCCGGCCAGCCGCGCGTTCCATCCGCGTGCAGTACATGCACATTGCCGTAACCCAGCTTGGAAAGGACATCGGCGGATTTTTCCGCGAGCTGACCGATGCGTTCGACCGTGTAAACATCCTTCGCAATTCGCGACAGGACCGCTGCGGCGTAACCCGAGCCGGTGCCGATCTCGAGCACCTTCTCTCCGCCCTGCAGCTCCAACGCCTCGGTCATCATGGCGACGATATACGGCTGCGAAATCGTCTGCCCTTCGGCGATCGGCAGCGGGCTATCTTCGTAAGCGAACTCCCACATCTCCTCGGGCAAGAAGGATTCGCGCGGCACGCTTTGCATTGCCGCCAGCACCAGCGGCGAGCCCACGCCGCGATGCGCGATATAACGCTCAACCAATTGCGCCCGGCGCTTCTCGAAGTCCATTTTGTTTTCCTGTTTCGTCGGCCTAGATTGGACCGAGAACGCCTGCGCTGCCTATACGGCGATACCGCAGCGCATCGCGTAGGTTCCCTAGGCGGATCCACTCACCCGCGGCGCGCGTCCCTGTGACGCCAGATGAAGATCAATTACCGTCAAGCAATGCTCGCGCCGGAATCGCCGGCGCAATATTCGAGGTAATTTCGAATTAACTAATGTAAGTTATTGTTTTAGTATACGAAATAAACTGGCGGGACGGCTGGGTACCGAATTGTCTTTGTATTTGTCAATGATGACGAGGCGCAAGGCTCGCGTGCGCGTGCCGCCTTTGAGACCGAGGAGATATGGATAGCCAAGACTGTTCTGCTCGAGACGTTCTGGGTGCTGCGTTCGGTATACGACTTCGATGATGTTGCCATCGCACGCGCGCCCGCTCGAATCACCGTTCGAGCCCTGGCATTATTCGTACGTTCCCGAGCCTGCCACATCGGATAGATCTCGCTGACACCGCGGACGGAGGAGGTAACGCTCCCGGGGTGCTTCGTTCACGTGGATGCTTGGGTCGTGATTTCGCGTTGCATGTTGGAACAGATGCCCCCTGGAACGGGCGGCGCAGCAGCACCAAAGCGAAGCGTGTTTTGGCCTGCGTGCGGCAACGTACGGACTTCGTGCCGTCAAATTGTTAGTGTTCTGACTGATTCGAATTTTCCTAACACCGAGGCACTCTATGGATATGCAAACCCAGGTGGCCGGCACGGGAGCTGTGTAGACGTTGCCCATACCTCAGCCGGCACTGACCCCCGACCGTGAGCTTCCGCTCGAGCCAACACCGATGACGACGAACTCCGATCAGCCACTTCCGGTCTTAGAGCATCCAACCGGCGCGCCTGAATCGCTGTCCGGTCACATCACTGAAAATATTGAAAACATAGCGGCGTTTCAGTTACGTGAGCAACAGAAAGTGGGCGACTCGCAACGGCGACTTGGGTCCATCGGTGATATCGTCGGCCGCCCTGGTTACCTGCTGGTCTTGTTGTCGCTGATTGTGCTTTGGATCGCCGCCAACGGGCTCGGTGCGCGCTTCGGCTGGTCGTCGCCGCTTGACCCGCCACCGTTCGCTTGGCTGCAAGGATTTCTGACGCTGGTAGGCGTGTTGACGACAACGGTCGTTCTAATTGCGCAAAATCGGCACGCCCGACTCGACAGCCAACGCGGACATCTCGGTCTGCAGTTGAGCCTGCTGACCGAGCAGAAGGTGACTAAGCTGATCCACTTAATTGAAGAATTGAGGCATGACTTGCCGATGGTCGAAGACCGGCACGACTCGGAGGCGGTTGCCCTCCAACAGCATACCGATACCGCTAAAGTATTATCGGCGCTCGAGACCGTCGTGTCCGGTGAGGAGCGGAAAGCGCCGCCCGTACCGAAACCATGAGCGCTTCGCATGGGGCGGCCGCTGCGAGTTGGGCCGCGCTGCCGCCGGCATATACGATGTAATTTCTAGTTATATTAGGTATGTTATTGATTTTGCAGAAGAAGGAACGGCGCGCATTCTCAATTCGAAATCGCAGTGCTCGACTAGAACCCTAGTTCACTGTGCGAGCCTAAACGGACGAGCTGGAGCACATCGGAGCTTAGCTTACGATAGATGAGAACTAAGTCGGGCTTGACGTGACAGTCGCGAAAATCCTTCCACTGGCCGCGTAAGGGATGATCGACGTATTTTTCGGGCAGCGCAATGTCGGTGGCAAGTAAGGCGATGAGAGCGGGCAGTACATTGTCGAGGTCGCGGTGTTTGGGCGTCCCGATCGTGCGCTGATAGTCCTTCTTGAAGGCCTTGGTGCGTTCAATCCTTCGCATTGAGCTCCGTCATTAAATCATCGACGCCCTTGAACGATTTGAGCTTCCCTCGCCTCGCTTCCTTCATGGCGCGGACTGTTACCGCATTGGGCGTCAGGGGCTCAAACGGCAGCGCTTTTTCCTTGGCGACGCGCACCATGAGCAACCTAAAGGCATCGGAGATGGTAAGGCCCATGGTGGCGAGCACCGCGGAGGCGTCGTGCTTGGTTTTTTCGTCGATTCTGGCTCTGACAACTGCGCTTCTAGCCATGGCTCAATCTCCCTAAGTGGGCTACATTGTAGCTCAATGCGACGGTTTGGGCCATCCGCCAACAAATGCAATTAAAGCGAGCTTAGAGATTCAATGCACGCCCCGAAAGCCATGGGTCACGGATGGCACAGCGTTGTTGCTTGCTTCGTTTCAGTTTTCGAGTGACCGGTTCCGGAAAGGGCATCCGGCGCTTCCCGGACAACCGGTCAGATGCCAGAGTTAAACTGCTTGCCTAGAATCCGCCATTCGCGACTCGCGACCAAATCCATCGCAATGGTTTGGCGGGGTAACTATTGGGGTAACTTTTAACGCCTATTTGACGAAAAAGACTAAAAATAAGCCTGATTTTCGTCAGTGTGATGGCCTCCTGCCACCACTGAATCAAGCGTCCGTTCCGGGCACATCGGTTTATTCCGGGCATATTGATCACAAATTCACATTCCAAAAATGTGACGCGCATCGCGTTTGCGACAGTTGAAGAATTAGTTAGATCGCCGTTAACTGGCCTCGTTGATTTGGCAAACCCGTCGAAAGGCGGGGACGCAAAGCCTCCGGTCTCCAGGGTTCTCGGACCCTAGATAGCGGGGTTGCCGGTGGCCGCGTTTCTCACGCGCTGCCGTTAAACCCCTCTTGTCTCGGATGCTCGCGATGCCAGTCCGTCGCATCCGGTCTAAGGGGTTAACATAAAATGGCGCACCGTATTATTGTTGGGTTGCTCATCGCGGCGATCCTCTCTGCTTGTAGCGGTAACGGCTTAAACGGTTCCAATACCCCCGCCGCAAGCGGTCCGGCAGCGGCGATGGCCTCCAGCGCCACAGCGACCACCACACCGATCATCTTGCAGGGGACCCCGCCCGGCAGCGTGAACGTGGGAAGCAGCTACTCGTTCCGGCCAACCGTGTCCTCGAGCAGCGGCGTCGTCACCTTCGCGATCGAAGCACTGCCGGCATGGGCAAGTTTTGACACCAACACCGGTATGGTGAGCGGCACGCCCAGCGCCGGCGATGTCGGACTCACCGAGGACATCACCATCACCGCCACCAACGGCACCGATACCGGGTCGGTGGGCCCCTTTACCATCCGCGTCAATCCCGTAACGCAACCGCCCAGCAGCTACGCACCGCCGACCATCATTGGCACACCGGCGCTCAGAGTGACTGCAGGACAGACGTACACGTTTCAACCCATGCTCGGTGACGCGGACGGTAACCCGCTGAGCGTTTCGATCTCCAACTGTCCGACGTGGGCCAGATTCAGCACGGCGAGCGGGGCATTGTATGGTACGCCCACGGCCGCGCAGATCGGCAATTACGCGAACATCGTCATCACCGTGAGTGACGGCAGGACCAGCGTCGCGCTCCCGGCCTTTTCTATTACCGTGTCCCCGACCGGGACCGATACGCCGGTCATCGGCGGCACGCCGTCCGCCTCCGTCATCGCCGGCCACACGTACAATTTTCGGCCGACCGCCACGGATCCCGCTTCCAAGATGCTGACGTTCTCCATCCTTAACGCCCCGAACTGGACGACCTTCAACGCCACGACTGGGATGCTGGCCGGCACACCGACTGCCGCACAGGAAGGCACGTACTCGAACATCGTCATCCGCGCGAGCAATGGAACCTCGAACGTCTCGCTCCGGGCGTTCAAGATCACAGTGACGGCGCCGGCCGCCTCCGACACTCCCGTGATCGGCGGTGCAGCGGCGACCTCGGCGGTTGCGGGACAGATGTACCGCTTTCAACCGACTGCGAGCGACCCTGCGGGCAAGACCTTGACGTTCTCCATCGTCAATCGCCCCACCTGGGCGAGCTTCAATACCGCGACAGGGCTCTTGTCCGGCACACCCACCAGCGCCCAGACCGGCAGCTATCCGAGCATCGGCATCCGCGTGAGTAATGGGGCCTCGAGTGCCGCTCTGCCTGCGTTCAGCCTCATCGTATCGCACGCGACGCCGCCCGGGAGTCCGACGATTTCGGGAACACCCGCCACTTCCGTGGTTGCAGGCAATGACTATCGCTTTATTCCGACCACCACGGATCCGGGTGGCGGTTCGCTGACATTCAGCATTAAAAACGCACCCAGCTGGGCCATCTTCAGCACTGCGACGGGCGAACTATCAGGCACTCCCACGGCGGCCGACGTGGGCACGTACTCGAATATCACCATCAGCGTGAGCGACGGCAAGACGGCCGCGGCGTTGCCTTTGTTTCCGATCGCCGTGACGCAGAGTGCCAACGCCAGCGTTACCTTGTCCTGGACCGCGCCGACGGAAAATACCAACGGCACTCCCCTGACCAACCTCGCGGGTTATTGGATCTTTTACGGCACCAGCGCAGACGCCATGACGAAGAGCGTGCAAATCGCCAATCCTGGCCTCGTCACCTATGTACTTTCCAATTTGTCGCCCGGCACCTGGTATTTCTCAATGAGTGCCTATTCTACGGCCGATGTACACAGCGCTAACTCGGCGGTGGCGAGTTATGTCATCGACTAACCCCAAGGTCTTTATAGGGTCTTGCTTGGGACGTTCGAGAATGCGTCATCAATGCCCGGCGAGTTATAGGCGCTCACGGCAAAATAATATGTACCCTCCCGGGCTCTTCGATTGATGCGCTTGCTCCGGATCGACGCTGCCTATGTCAACAGTCGGTTCGATCCACACCGCAGTCGCTGACCACTCCGGACGGACCAAATGCGCGCATGACCTGCAAGAGCTGGTCATGATCGATTGCCTGCAGTACGCGCCTAGGTGGCTTTATTGTCGGCACGGACTCGGCTGCGATCAATGCATTGACGATCGACTCCTCGATCGCGTCGACGGCAGGGCCATAAACGTGGTCGCAATGCGCATCGTTCAGAGATTGAAAATTGAAACTGTGCGGTTGCGTCTCACCGATCGCCGGCAAATAGATGGGATTTGCGACGGAAAACGCGAGTATTAGATCGCCCGAGTAGTGCCCGCCGCTGCTGCCGGTGCGCCCGATGCCAAGCGCACCTCGCTTTGCGAGCCTCTGAAGCTGGATCGGCGACAGCGGCACATCCGTTGCGATCAGCACGATGATCGAACCCGTCTCGGGGAACCCCGAATCAGAGATAATCGCATTCTCAGTCAGGTAGCGCCCGACGGGCACACCGAGAATATTAAGTTCGTGGCGCACCCCGAAATTCGACTGCACCAGCACTCCGACGGTGTGGGCTTGATTCTCGATCTGAAATTGCCGTGAACTCGTTCCGGTGCCTCCCTTGAACTCGTAGGTTTGCATGCCGGTCCCGCCGCCCACATTGCCTTCTTCGACCGGGCCAGAGCACGCGCTGTTGAGAGCCTGAAGGGCGTGTTTCTCCGTCACGTGCCGCCCACAAATGTCGTTGGTGATGCCATCGTAGGTTTCCGCGACGACGGGCATGGCCCAGCCCCATGTGTCGCGGAACGCGGCAGCGTAACGCTCAATCATCCAACCAACCGCAGCGTGATGTACGATCCCCACCGAATGGGTGTTCGTCAGGCAGACCGGTCCCTGAAAGTAACCCGCATCGCGCACCCAGTGGCTGCCCGTCATTTCCCCGTTACCGTTGAGGTCGAACTGTCCCGCCCATACCGGTAAGGGAACCGGATGGTGACCCCGTGGAAGCACGGCGGTCACTCCGGTGCAGATCTGCGGACAATTACTCGTTGCAAGCGACTTCAACGTCGAGAAGCCGACTTCTACTCCGGGAACGTCGGTGATCGCGTTAAATTTGCCCGGCGTCCCTCTGAACCGCAGACCAAGATCGCGCGCACGCGGTTTGCCCATGAAATGGAAGTCCTATTTGGAGTCGTCGAGGCCGGCCAAATACGCCGCCAGGTTCTCGATGTCCGCATCGGAAAGATTGTTGGCGGTTGCCGCCATCAGCGCCGCGTAGGTGCCGGTGCGGCGCCCGCTTTTGTACGCCTTGAGCGCATTCACCAGATATTTCGCGTTTTGTCCGGCAATTTTCGGGTACTCGGGGAGCGCGCCGGATCGGCCGTCGCCGCCATGGCAACCTGCGCAGAGCGCAAATTTGGCGCGACCCGCATCGACGTCGGGATCGGCGGCCAGTGAGGTTCCCACGACCATGATTGCAGCGCCAAGAATAACAGCGGCGACATTGACCTTGCGAAGCTCCGGTTTGCGCACATCACTCCAGAGACTCAGGGGATGGAATCTGCCCCGCCGCCACCAAGGCTTGGATCAGCTCCTTGCGTCGCGACCAGGGGATGATGCGAACTTTGCGCAATTCGGTCACTTCGGCGCCGGTGTACGGCCGAAAGTCGCTCGGCAGCTGTGCGGCGCTATAAGCGTTCAGCAGCCAGTTGAGCATTTCAGCCAAGTCCTCGTCGCGAACCGCGGACATCGCCACGTTGGGCACTTGCACAAGATAAGCACGTCCCTCGGAAATTCGTGCGAAATAGCCGATTCGATTGACCAGCGTCGGGATCTCGACGACCGACCGGCCGGAATGACCGTGGCAGCCTGCACAATTGGCTGCATAGGTCGTGGCGGGCCTTGATAAATGACGTACGGCCGTACTGTGAGTTTTCGCGTGCTCGTCCGGCGGCGGCACGAGCTCCATGGCGTATTGTTGCGCGTGGAGCTGAGTGCCCGCAGCCAACATTGACATCGCGATCGCGCTACAAATTGCCTTCACGTCCGCGCTTCCGTCCCGACTCAGTTGACAAGGCCCACGAGCGCTGCGCTCGAGCAGTGGTACACCATGCTCGATGCGCCGAAGCACCAGATGATATCGTTATTCAACTGGGGTCGATAGCTCGGCATATCGCCCTCCTGGCCGAGACACGAGCAGCGGCCGCAAGAATCGGTCCCGCAGCAATCCCGATAGGCGATCAAGTACGTCTTGCCGTCGTCGGGATTCACGCACGAGCCGATCCACGACGTCGGGGAAGGGGATGTCCCCGGCGGGCACGTGCTCGGGCCTCCGCCGCAGCACGCGCACAAGTAGCCGTCACTCGCGCAGTAGCGCCAGTAATTGCACTTGGTGGTGTCCTTGGTCTGTGCGTTCCTTGCAAAGCGTGAACTCAATTCTCCCGCCTGCGCCTTGCGATGGACCGGAAGTAAGGGGAGCGCCGCCGAGGCCACCACGGCGTTGCCGATCATGGAGATCAATGAGCGGCGTGAAATGCGCTGCGCACTCAGTCGCGAGCTTCGCTCGACGAATCGGTCAAAGAAATTCTTCGACAGCAATTTCATGAAATCCGCTCCTCGTCGACCCGCTTTTGTAGAATTGTTGCTTCACGGGGTGTTGGCGGCGGCCCGCTGCGCGCATGGGACTGCGAAAGATCCCGGGCCTTGAGATAAGCCTGGATGGTTCCGTAGCCGGTTTCCTCTGCGACGGCCAAGCTTTCCAAATGCTCGCGGCTGTTGACGAGACCCTTGGCGCGGATGACGCCCTCGCGATCGATCAAAACGGCATACGGTAGTTTTCCGACCTGAAAAGCCATTCCAACCTCCGGCCCGAACAAGTACGGCAGCGTCTGCAAGCCCTCCTTCTGGATCATTCGCTGCTGCTCCTCGAGATCGCCATCGCCCACCAAGATCACCTCCAAGTTTTCCCTGTTGGAAAACGATTTGGCGATGGGCAGCAGTTTCTTGCACACCGGACAGGTCGGCGAGACGAACATCAGCAGAGTCGCGCGCCCCTTAGCGCTGGCACCGCCGATTTGCACGACTTCGTTCGCGATCGACTTGGCGCGGAGTGTCGGCGCCATTTCTCCCACTTCCGGGCCGTGGTCGTTGGTCATTGCGCCCATCGGCGCCACTCGCTCGTGCAGAATGCCGATTTGTCGAGTCAATCCGAACACCATCACTGCCAGCACGAGGATGAGGATGGTGTGCAGAACGAGGACGTAGGGAAGCAGGTCGCTCATGACGGATTCCTAATTCGAAACTCCTCGGGCTGCATGAAAGTTGTCCTCGTACGACGGCGCAGGCGCTTGAAACAAGAGGCCGACCGACAGATAGCACAGAAACAGTGTCACCGCTCCGGCGATTGCGATCGCCCACGCCAAGGGAGAAAGCGCCGCCGTCCCGCCGGCCGGCAGCAACAGCAGCGCGCAGACCGCGAGAAATACGTTACGCACTACGACGGCGATCGATATCGGCTGTTTGAGCTCCGATCGAAAGCATCCGCAGTCGATGTGGCGACGCCCTCGAAAAAAGTTTATCGCCAGTGCCGCACCGAAAACCGTAAACAACACTGCCGCCGATACCGCTGCCACTGAGCGCATTTCCTTGATCAATATGCTCAGCGCGATTGCAACTTCCAGCAACGGCAGCAGCAGCGCCACCGGCGTGACCAATGTGCGCGGCAAGACGCGGAAGTTTTGCACGACCCCCGGCAACTCGCTCCACGCCCCCAACTTCGCGATCGCGGCACCGGCGAATACCAGGGCGATCAACAGTGCGAGAGCTTCGCTGAGCACCACGTTCAATTCGTCCTACTCCCCGGGTACCGTCAGAATCTGGGGGGTAAAGCCGATGTTGTCGAGTTCGCTGCGCACGCTTCCGGCGGAGACGTTGTAGGTGATGATTTGCGGTGCTCCATCTACGATCGTAAAGAGCAAAGGTGATTCGTCCTGGCTCACGGCAATCGATTGGGCGGGCTTCCTCAGTTTGATCTTCTGCAGGCGCCTTTGGGTCTGAACGTCGTACACCCAGACCTCCGTGCCTGAATCCTTGTGGGTCCATTCGTGTCCACGATGCATGAGCACATACAAGCGTTTGCTGGGGACGTGAAAATGCGTGACTTGCCACCCGCCGGGCTTCCAACCGGCGGCTCTCTCCTCGGGACTCGTCAACGACCAAGTTGCCTGCTTTTTCGCCGCGGCGCCCGTAAGGTCGAGCGGGATCACGGTTCCGGAATATGAAACCAGATAGAGCATCCGATCGTGCTTGTCCCAGCCGGAGTGCTCGAAGACCGGATCTTTCTCGGCATCGAAGACCTTCTTGAGGCGCTCGCTCGTGGCCCTGAGCTTTTCATCGAAGGTGACGGTCGCCACGGAGCCGTCGGCACACAAGGTGGTAAATTGATTCGGCGACTGCGGAAATATGAGGCCGCAGCCCGGGATGTCGATGTCTCCCACGTACTCCCGAAGTTTCAAGTCCACGACGCTCACGGCGGTTCTGGGGGCCAGGTTGTACGACAGCCCGTAGCGCCCGTCGGGAGTGACGCCGAAATTGTATTTCTTCGAGACGATCAGGAAACGCCCGTTGGGCAACGGAATGTCCTTCAGCACCTCCAATGTGCGCGCGTCGCGAACTACGACGAAGTCCTGGCGCTTGCCGCGCGTATGCTTCTCAAAATAAGTATCCGCGGCATAGACCGCCGAGCCGTCCGGCGCGATCGCGAAATTCGACCAGTATCCCTGGTTGAACATGCCCTCGAGCTTACCGTTATCGCCGTCGATGACCAAGGTCTTGCCCGCCTCGGCCGCGGGGAATGCCGTATCGAGGACAAATAGGCGCCGAGCGTGCGTTGGAGACAGCATTGCCGTCACATGCGGCTCGGCAACCGGCAGCTTGGCGCCCGCATCCAGATCGTCTTTGTCCTGCGCGACGGCGGCAGCGCTGACGCTCAACAGGGCGATTGCGGCGATGATTCTGAAACTCATCCCTGGGCTCCGATGAATGGCTGTGAGGTCTTGGCCAAATCGTGCCATTCTACGATCTCGGTTCGTGGGCCGCTCCTCAAAGAACGAATTCGACCGCCGCCGCTTCTATTTCCATCTTAAGGCGCCGCGCGGTGGAATGTCGACCCGCGGCGGGCGGTTACTCGGCGAGCTTCCCCAGTACGAACCTTAGCACTATTCACGACTCGCACGGTAATGCGATACTACAGCTGAGATCTAACCATGAGCTTCACCACGGAAAACCACCCCGGCGTCTGCGCCGAACCCGCGGCGGCCACGTCGGGCTTCGTGTTCAACCATTCGATGCTGCGCGTAAAAGACCCGGCTGTGGCGCTGGATTTCTATACGCGGGTGTTGGGCCTGCGCGTGCTGCGCAAGCTCGACTTTCCGGAGATGAAGTTCTCACTGTATTTCCTCGCGCACCTATCCGCCGCGGACTTGGTACCCGAGGATCCCGGGGAGCGGACGGCCTGGACGTTTTCGCAGCGTGCGGTGCTCGAACTGACTCATAATTGGGGAACCGAGTTCGACGCGGATTTCAAATACCACGACGGCAATGCGCAACCACAGGGCTTCGGTCACATCTGCTTCTCGGTACCCGATTTGGATGCCGCGATCGCTTGGTTCGACCGGCACCAGGTGTCCTACGTGAAACGGCCCGAGCAGGGGAAGATGAAGGACGTGGCGTTCATCAAGGATCCGGACGGGTACTGGATCGAGATTATCGAGCCAAAGCGGCTGGAGGCGCTGGGCCGCTGAACTCCGCCGACGCACCACCGCCGACCCACGGCCCTCACACGGTGCAATCCCTGCGCCGAACGCTGTCCTACTACGACCTGGTCATTTACGGGATCGCGTACGTCTGCCCTTTCGGCATATTTCAGTCCCTGGGGTTCGTCTGGCATGCATCCAACGGCCTCATTGTGCTCGCCTACATTCTCGCCACGCTCTGCATGTACTTTACCGCGAAGAGCTACGCGATGATGACCGAGGCCGTGCCGAGCGCCGGATCGATCTACGGCTATGCGCGCCACGCTCTCGGTCCATTCGCCGGATTCATCGGCGGCTGGATGATCCTGCTCGATTACTTGCTGATACCGGCCTACGTGTATGTCTTCATGGCGGTGGCCTTGGGCACCTTGATGCCGCACGTGGATCGAGCGTTTTGGATCGTGGCGCTGGGCGCGGCGACTCTCGGCATCAATTGGTTCGGCGTGCGAGTCACTTCCAGGGCCAATCTGATCTCCGTCGCGGTGCAGATCGCGGTCCTGGCTCTGCTCTTGGTGCTTGGACTGGTCGCGCTGTACCACGGCAAAGGCAACGGGGCGCTCACGCTGCGGCCGCTGTACGCGCCGGACCTATATCATCTCAATAGCATCTTCACGGCGACGTCGATTTGCGTAATGTCCTTTCTCGGATTCGATGCGATCTCCACCCTCTCCGAAGAGGTCAAAAGCGACGACAAGCGGATTGTGGGCCGTGCGATCGTCGCCGTGCTGCTCATCGCAGCGGCGATGCTGACGGTGACGGCGTGGGTTCTCGGCGATCTCTTGAGCGGCTTTGCGATCAAGGATCCGGCAGCCGCGACCTACGAGCTGGTCTCCTGGGCGATCGGCCCCTGGGCCTCCGCGCTGACCGCGTGGGTCATGGCCACCGTGGTCGGGGTCACCAATGCGCTGCCGATGCAGGTCGGCGTCGCCCGCGTCATGTATGCCATGGGACGCGACCGCCAGTTGCCGGCGGTGCTCGCCAAGATTCACCCCAAACACGGTACCCCCTACGTCGGCATGCTCGCGACCACCGCCATTTCGGTCACGGTCGCGCTGCTGATGCGATACCAAATGGACGAGTTGGTGTCGATCGTCAATTTCGGGGCGCTCTCCGGGTTCTTGCTTCTCCACGTGTCGGTAATCGCCCGATTTTGCGTCAAAGGACGCTCCGGACAATGGATCGTTCACCTGGCAGTTCCGGTCGCCGGGATCATCGTCGTGCTGGCCGTCTTGTCCGGAATGAGCCCACTTGCCATGACGCTCGGAATCGCTTGGCTCATCGTCGGTCTCGTGTATGGGCTCATCTTGATGAGTCGGCGGCGGGCCGAGCTGGCAATATAGGAGTCGTCGCACGACACGAGTTTTGTAGCGGCGACTCAACGAGAGGTCCATGCAGCAGGAACAGATTGTCTTCGTGGGAACCAGCGATCTTGCCGGGCGTTTTCGCGGCAAGAGTTTCCCGGCGGCGGATCTGCCGACACGATTACAGCGCGGGGTCGGTCTCGCGCCGACCAATATTTTCATCACCGCCTTTGGTCCGATTCAGGTGACGACGTTCGGCACCATAGGCGAAGTCTTTCTCATCCCCGATCCCGATACCCGTGTGCACGTTCCATTCGAGGGCAGTACGGCCGAGTACTTCTTCCTGGGGGACATCAAGACTGCGGATGGAGCGCCGTGGGACTTCTGTCCCCGCCACATCCTGCGGCGCGCGATCGAGCGGCTGCAGAGCGAGACGGGACTTCAATTGCTCGCGACCTTCGAGCAAGAGTTCACCTATAGCGGCGTTCCCGCCCAGCCCTGGCAACCCTATGATCTCAGCGGCTATCGTCGCCAGGGACCGTTCGGCGAGGCGCTGCTGTCGGCAATGCGGCAAGTCGGCGTGATACCGGACTCGTTTCTGTGCGAGTTCGGGCGGCAGCAATTCGAGGTCACTTCCGCGCCGGCCACCGGCGTGCGGGCGGCCGATGACGCGGTCATAACGCGCGAGCTAGCCCAAGCGGTCGCCTTTCGCCTGGGCCATCGAGTGAGCTTCAATCCCATTCCCGAACCCTCCGGCACCGGCAACGGCACGCATATCCATTTCAGCTTTCTGGATCAGGACCGGCAGCCGGTTCTCTATGACGAAAAGCGCCCGTGGCAATTGTCCGAATTGGGCAGTCAATTCATCGCCGGCATTCAGCATCACCTGCCGGCCCTGTGCGCGGTAACCGCTCCCTCGGTGGCATCCTACTATCGCTTGCGCCCCAATCGCTGGGCCCCGGTGCGGGGCGATGTCAGGCCGCTGGACCGCGGCGCGGCGCTGCGAATCTGTCCGGTGGTGGGCAGCGATCCCGGTCATCGTGCACGCCAATTCAATGCCGAATTTCGCGTCGCCGACGCGACCGCGAGCCCCTACCTGGCGCTCGCGGTGCTGGTGCAAGCCGGACTCGACGGCGTTCGCCGGCAGCGGAAGATTGAGATCGAGAATCCGCTTCCGCTGCCCCACAGCTTGGCCGAGGCACTGACGCTGCTCGAAGGCAGCGAGAGCGCGGCGCAATGGTTGGGGGCTGACTTCCTCTCGGCCTATGTGCTATTCAAGCGGGCCGAGATCAACTCGTTGGAAAATCTGGATGAAAGTGAGATCTGTCGCCGTTATGCAGAAGCCTACTGACCATTCCTCGACGAGCGCACCGGCCTCGGCACAGACGCGCGGTGCCGGCTCGAGGCTTCTGGGCGCCGATGAGCCGCCGCCCTTCGCCGAACAGAATGGCGAGGGCCGCTCGAATTTCATCATCGCGGTCGACCACGCCGGCGCGCGCATCCCGCGACGCCTGGGCAATCTCGGGATGCCGGCGTCGGAACTGAAACGGCATATCGCTTGGGACATCGGTGCGCTCGCCGTGGCGCGGCAGGTTGCAACGGCGCTCGACGCGCCGCTGGTGGCACAAAATTATTCGCGCCTGGTGATCGACTGCAATCGTGACCCGCTGGTAGCCTCATCCATCCCGACGAAGAGCGAGGCGACAGAGATCCCCGGCAATATCGGCTTGAGCGATGATGATATCGCAGCCCGCCGCGCGGAGATCTTCGATCCCTACCACAATCGTTTGCGCGCCCTGCTCGATGCACGACGGGCCGCGGGCCGTCCCACCATCCTGGTGTCTCAGCACACCATGACCGACACATACCATGGCGTGCGCCGCGAGATGCATGGCGCGGTGCTGTACAACCGCGATCGGCGTTTCGCCGGCCTGGTTCTCGACTCGCTGCGGCGCGAACCCAACCTGATCATCGCCGACAATGAACCGTACTTCGTCAGCGATGAGACCGACTACACCATTCCGCGCCACGGCGAGGCGCACGGTCTGCCGCATGTCGAGATTGAAATACGTCAGGACCTGGTGTCCGACGCCGCCGGGCAGACCGAATGGGCGAGGCGTATCGCGGCGGCGCTGCAAGCGGCCGAGCAGGTCTTACTCGGAGAATCCAAATGACCCATCCGCTCAGCCATGAGATCGAGATAGAACCCAAGCACACCACGCTCCTGTTCGTCGATGTACAAAACTACAATTGCACCTGGGATGGAAGCGAATATGCGCATCTCAACGCCTCCGAGAAGGAGCAGCGCTATGGCTATTTCTTCCGCGTGCTGAAGGAGAGCGCCCTGCCCAACATGGTGCGGCTACAACAAGCCTGCCGCCGTGCCGGCATCGAGGTGACCTACACCGTGATCGAGAGCCTGACCGCCGATGGGCGGGACCGCTCGCTGGACTACAAGATCACCGGCTTCAATGTGCCGAAGGGATCGCCGGATGCGAAGATGGTGAAAGAATTGGCGCCCACTGCGGATGAAATCCTGTTTCCGAAGACTTCCTCGTCGGTGTTCATCTCGACCAACATCGACTATGTGCTGCGCAACCTCGGTACGCGCTACCTCATCATCGCCGGCTGCCTGACCGATCAGTGCGTCGATTCGGCGGTGCGCGACGCCTGCGACCTGGGCTACCTGGTCACGGTGCCGACCGACGCGTGCGTCACCTTGTCGGCGGAACGGCATGAATGGTCGCTGCGTAACAACCGCGGCTATTGCCGACAGCGCACCACCCAAGAAGTGCTCGATGAGATTGGCCGCCTCACCGGCACCGATGAGACGAACCGACATCGCTGATCGGCAAGTGGGAAATCGATGACAGATTTGGTATCGCGCCTGCATCTACCGGAAGCCGTCGGCCTGTCTTTGGCCGTGGTAGCACCGACCGTCACCGCGGCCTTCAACATCACCTTGGTGGTGCAAGCGGCTGGGCCGGCTGCGCCGCTCGCGTTCGCGATCGGCATGATCGCGATGGTGCTCGTCGCCCTCTCGTTCATGGCGTTCAGCCACCGCGTCGCCCATGCCGGCTCGGCCTACGCCTATATTTCTCATACGTTCGGCAGCCGGATCGGATTCATCGCCGGCTGGACTCTGCTGTTGACCTATCTGGGTTTTGCCACCGGCTTCGCAGGACTCGTCGGAAATTTTACGGCCGCCGCACTCAGGGGCCTCGGCATCGACATCGGCCGTCTGTGGATCCTCGTCGGCGGCGCCTCGATGCTGGTGGCGTGGTGGCTCGCTTATCGCGACATGCGGCTCGCAGGCCGGCTGATGCTGGCGCTGGAGGCGGCCGCGATGGTCGGCATCCTTTTTCTGTGCGGCTGCATCCTGCGTCAGGTTCACCCCGCGGCTGCAGAGGTCGAAGCGAGCTTCCGGCCTGCCGCGAATTTCAACAGCTGGGTGGGTTTGGGCTTCGGCATGGTGTTCAGTATCTTGAGTTTCGCCGGATTCGAGGGCGCCGCGACTTTGGGTGAAGAGACCGTCAACCCCCGGCGGAGCATCCCCTTCGCACTGCTCAGCACGGTGCTCGGTTCGGGGCTGTTTTTCGTGTTCGTCGCCTACTGCGAAGTGATCGGCTTCGGGCCGCACGGAATCAAGGATCTGGCGAATTCACAGGCGCCGCTCGATGATCTGGCTCTGCGCTATGCGTCGCCGCGACTGGCCGTCGCACTGGACCTTGCCGCCGCCACCAGTTGCTTCTCCGGCGTCCTGGGCGGTTTGGCGGCGGCCGCGCGCATTCTATTCGCACTGGGCCGCGCCGGTCTCTCGCCAACCCTCGCCGAGGTACATCTGGTGCACGGCACTCCGGCGCCGGCCGTGTCGCTGGCGACCATCCTGATCATCCTGCCGTTTCTGCTCTGGGCGCCATTCGCCGGCGCGGGCAATTTCTATAGCTACACGAGCACCATCGGCACGCTCGCCTTGATCGTGATTTATATCGGCGTGGGCGGCGCCGAGATGGCGGAAGCGTGGCGCGAACGGCGCCCGCGATGGTCGGCCGCCTGCACCTTGGGCCCGATCCTGCTGCTGTGGGTGCTGTACCGGAACATCTATCCCGTGCCGGAATTCCCTAATAACCTTTGGCCTTACGTCGCGGCCGCTTGGGTGATCGCTTCATGGGTGCTGATTCGGCTGCGCCCGGCGGTGGCTACGGCGCCGCTGCCCGATTACCTGTGACGGACGCAGCAAACGCTGCGGCAATCCGTGCATGCCGGCAAAACGATTTTGGGCGGCGTGCGCATCGCCCGCCGCCACCCTTTCCAAAGCCAAGAACATCAGAATTTATAATTGACCGTCGCACCGACGGTGCGCGGCTGGTTGGTCGAATAGCGCACCACCTGCGGAATGTTGAACTGAAAACTCGTGTTGTTGGCCGAGATCAGCGCGACTTTGTTGGTGAAGTTATCCACGAACAGATCGGCCGACCAGTTGTCGCGCGCCAAGCCGACTCGGGCGTTGCCGAGGGCGTACGACGGCAATTTATAGCCGAAGTAATACGCCACGTCGTACGACGATCCCACGAACTGGCCGGCTGCGCGCGCCGAGAACTGATAGTTACCCATCACGGTCGTGGCGTAGGCGAGCGACAGGCTCGCGGTGTCCTTGACCACGTTCATGATCGGCGCGGTGCAACCGCCACCGCTGGTCGGGCACGGATGGGTAACGCCGTCCGGGAAGAGAGCGACGTTCGTCAGGAAGCTGGTGTAGCCGGCGTTCGGGCTGGTGATTTTCGCGTCCGTATACGCTCCGGTGAGCGTGGCGCTCCACTCGTTGGAGAGCTTGGCATTGATCTCGAGCTCGGGTCCGAATGTGCGGCCGTCGCCGGCATTGTTGTAGAACTGGTACCCGCACGGCAGCGTGAGCACCTGCTGGATGCCGGTCCACTTGATGTAATAGACGTCGCTGTTGATCGTGAGCCAGTTGCCGAAGAGCCTGGCCTTTTCACCGATCTCATAGTTCCAGGCAGAGTCCGGGCCGAACGATAGGGCGCCCGGCTGGCAGTGCGGCGGCTGCGACTGCGGCGGCAGGATTTGGTTGGCACCGCCGGGACGAAAACCCTTCGAGATCGTGCTATAGACGGTCAAGTCCGGGCTCGGCGTATACGACAGGTTGACTCGCGGGTTCGCGCCGCTGTTCTTGGCAGTGGTGATTTTCGAGTTCGCCGGCGGCGTGGGGTTGGGGCCGTCGTACCCCCACGAGTACTCGTCCTGATGGCTCGCGTAGTCGTAATAGCGCACGCCTGCGGCGAGCTTCCACTGGTCATTGAATTTATACGAGCCGTCGGCAAACAGCGCGGTCTGTCGGACCCCGTAATCGTTCCAGGAAGTAAAGAACGAGCCATCGGGTACCGCCGGCGTCGCGTTCAGCGGATTGAAGCTGATTTCGTTCCACACCGAATGCAGCGAGCTGTAAAAGGCGCCCGCCACCCAGTGCCAGCCACCGACGTCGTGTGAGGTCAGCCGGATTTCCTGACTGAGTTGGTGCGACGGATCTCGTTCCGCGTAGGGAACCGATACGAACGGCGTTCCCGCGACGAAAGGCGGGTTGCCGGTCGCGCTGGTCCGATTCGAATAGTAGATGGATTCCGAGGCATCCTGGGTTTGGTATCCCAGACGGCCCCAGTAAGAGGTCGCACTCGTCAGGTCCGCAAAGCCCAAGTTGGCGTTCACGGTCAGGCCGAAGATGGAGATGTCGTCGCGAATGCCCTCCCTCAAAGGAAACGCCTCGTAGTGCGCGTCGTAGACGCGGTAAGGGACAGCGCTCGTTGGACTGCCGTCAAGCAAGTCATACCCGCCCATGTGCAGGCCCTGCGTCATGGCGGTCGCGAGGACGGAGAGATCCTCGCTCGGCTTGTACAACAGGCTGATACGACCGCTATACAGCGTCTCCGTATTGGCTTTGCGGATGATGTTCGTCACCGGCGCTGACAGCACGTCGCCTTGCACCGCGCTGTTAAGGTTAACCGGAAACGGATGAACCGTAATGTTGTCGATCCAGCCGCTGCGATACTGATCGCTCAAGACGATGCGCACGGCGAACTGATCGCCCAACGGAAAATTCAGCATGAGATTGCCGCCGCCGTTACCGCTTCCGCCGTCGGTGTAAGATCCGGTACCTTGAACCGAGCCCTCGACGGTATTGAGCTTGGGCTGATTGGTCAGTACCCTGACCGTACCACCCATCGATCCCGACCCGTACAGCGTGCCCTGGGGCCCGCGCAGGATCTCGACCCGCTCGATGTCGTACAGATTGGGATCGATCACGACCTTACCGGACTGCGACACAGCCGGCGGGGACAAGGGGATTTCATCGAGGTAGAAGCCGACCGTGGGGGCGGCGCCGCCATTGGAGGCGAGGCCGCGCGCCTCATACTCGGTCAAGCCGGCGCTCGCATAGCGCATGGAAAGGCCGGGCACCTCATGCGCGATATCCTGGATGCGGGTGAGGCCGGCCGCGGTCAGCTCATCGCCGCTCAATGCCGAGATGCTGATGGGCGTATCTTGAATGGTCGAGGTGAATCTCTCAGCCGTGACCGTAATTTCCTCGAGCCCCGTTTCCGTTGCGGCGGCTGAGGTGGTGGTAGCGGTCGTAGCGGCAGTGGCTGACGCGGGCGTTGTCCAGCACGCTACCAACAGCAGGGCCCCGCACAGAATGGCATTCCCTACGGGCGGGCGGCTCGCGCGGTCCAAAGCACAAGGCTGGGCTATTGAACAAGCCGATCCGGACACTGATCGACGGCTGATTGATCCCATCATTTTCGCACCCCTTCAATTTGTTATCTCAAGCCCTGTAGCAAAAAACGTACCACCAGGCAATTCGTCGCAATACATTTTATACTGCTTGCGAACTCGGGCAATCGCTAGCCGTTGCTCGTACACGACGACCGCCCGGCGGCGCCGGACGTGGCCTGGCTGCACTATTAGCAGGCATCAAAGCGCTCCGCCGCACCAATACGGCGCGAGCCGTCACGGCAGATAGGCGAGCAATTCCTCCCCGCTCATCACATGGCAATAAATCATGTTGATGGTCTCCAGTTCCTGACGGTGCAGAGTGTCCGATCCGGCGGCGCACGCATCCTCCACGACGATGACGGCAAAGCTTTCATCCGCCAGCGTGCGCACGGTCGACGAGACACACTGATCTGTGAAGATGCCGCAACAGAGGACTTGCGAGATGCCCAAATTATTGAGGATGAGTCGCAGATTAGTGCCGGTCAGCGCGCTGTCGGTGGTCTTGGTGACGACGATCTCGTCCATTTTCGGGGCGATCTCGGGAATGATCTGCGATTCCCACTCGTCCTTGGGCAGCAGGAGATTATTCCAGCCGGGCAACCTTTGGCTGAGAGAGCGATCGCGACCGTCGCGCGTTTGGCAGGCGATGCGGGCGAACAGCACCTCGTGCCCGTCGCGGCGGAATCGATCCAAAAGCTCTCGGATGGCAGGAATCACCGTGCGATGCATGCGGTCATGGAACGGCGTCCAGGCATCGTAAACGGCGCCAGCAGCCTCATCCAAACTCGCCGGGTCGGGACGTTTCAAGTAGACGTTCTGAACGTCGATCACCAACAGCGCCAACTTGCCCCGCTCTAGTGTCGGATCGGGCGGTTCGGGCGCCTGCCCGTAGTAAAAGGATCTAAAGCGAGTCTTCCAAGAATCGCGGCGGGAGGATGGCATGAACGGAACTTACCGCCGCACGTTCAGGGAGGCAATACCTACTTGCGTGTTAGGTAACACATTCAGGATCTCGCCGAGTCGGGGGCGTGAATCGGAATTCTACGCACCTGCATTACCACGAGATATTCTTCGATAGGGAGCCGAACTCATGGCCTACGCGTTGTCGGCCGCCAGCGCTTCGAGCCGCTCGGCTCGACCTCTAGATACAGGCCGTGTCCATCGCTGAGTTTGTAGGGCTTCTCGCGAGGTTTTGCGTTTCTAGCCGCCGCATCCGTCAAGGTCATTTTGGGGGCATCACCTTTCGGTTTTTCCCAGATGCCCCCTCACTCAAGTTGCTGTCAACGAGATAATCTGCGTGTCCCTGGATGATCTACTCGCCTGTAAGGCGCTATTTCTATTTAAGTTTTCTCAGATTTGTAGACGACTCTGGACGTCGCTGGACATCGTTGGAAATGGGGGAATGGTGGGACGGCTGGCCACCGAACTCTCGGTCTAAGTAGCTATTTTCACAGCTATTTTATTTCACAGGTTTCCGCAAATGCCCCCACCTATGCCCCCTCCTACTCATAAAAACGTGAAGAGCACGTTCTGAAGGGCTGCGTGCAGCGCGATCGCTCGCCGATCCCGCACAATGAGAAGGTCAGCGACCAGCACCGGTTGGCCGACTCATTGAGGATGGCAAGCGCGCCGTGCAAACGTGGATCGATGCCAAGAACCAAGAAGGTCATGCCGCACCATCGAATGTAACGGCACGGCGCGTGATCGGCTGGGTCATCCGCGCGCAGGCGCCCATCGGCCCTCCAGCGTGATGGATTTCACGGTCTTCATATGCCGTCGCCATTATGATGACTACAATTGAATGCCTTCTAATTTGCCGATCCTGAACCTGAAAACGGATTTTATGGTCGATACTGCTAAAATGCGACGCCCAAAGTTTCCTCGCCATCCTGGCGGACCTGCTGGCCGGGTCGAACATGACTCGCGGGGCAATGCAGTTTGGTTGAGGACCCGAGAAGGCGACTCGACGGAGCCGCCTGACACTTCCGCGCTGGCGCTCGCCGAAGACATGACCGGAAGATTGAAGGACGGCCGCGAGATACACCGCAAGCAAAATACCGATATTTCGGCGTTAAAGTCGAGTCGTAAAACTAAACGCCAGTAACGAACGTCCGGACTGATTCCGTGGACCTGTGGCTTCATGCGGCGCCCGAACGGGACTTCGGCAAACTTTGACTTGCCCGCGTCGAAAATGAGATCCACCTTTCGATCCACGGCAAACACCCGAGCCCATAGCGCTCCTCGGCCCCTCCTCGCGCCAGATGCCAGCTACCGAAGAGTCCCGCATGTGACATAGCGTGTTGCAGCCTGCGATAGACGACGTGCTTTTGGAAATGCAGCGTTGCCACGAATCGAGGAAGGCAGGACCATCGTTCATCCGGAGATCCGGCGCTTGCAGCGGATGCATCCAAACGCCCACGAGCGCGAGGTCAAGGTGGTGGAGGTGACCGTATGAAGTCCATGGTGTTCATTCTGGTGGCTCAGCTACACGCCGGCGGGACTCAGACCGTGGCTGCCTATCCGAGCCTGGAGCAGTGCAGTGATGCACTCAAGGTGGCAGCCGCGAACGTCGCAGCGGACTACACGTGCGAGGCGACGCCAGTGGAGGGGACGTGGCCGCGAAAGGATTCGCGCTACATCATGGTGCGAGAATGAGCCGCGCCTAAAAGCCGGCGTGTGGCTGCACGGTCGACTCGAAGACCGAGCACTACGCGACGAGTTGCGCCGAGCACGACGCACACCAGCGCAGCGGCTGCGAAAGTGGCAGAGATTGTCACCGCAAAGATGTTCACCGCTATTGAATGAGAGTTTGTCACTGGTCTGCCCGATAGGCGACGTTCGCGAGCGTCAACTTCGCAGTCGAACACGGTCATCGACATGGCGCTTCGGGCACCGAAGATTTGCTACTCGCTCGGCCGCGCGGCTCCTCAATCTTCTTTGCTCCTGCACCCTCGTGGGTGGTGAGGCCCCTGAGGGATTCGAGCGCTAGCACGGCGAACTTCAACTGCATTACCCGCTTTTTTCTGCGCGCCGTGATTTATTTGACATAACGTATTTGAGGATTGGTCCTTCCTTTCCCTACGTATCCCGCCGTACAGACGGGTAGCGACCATCCGGTCACACTGATACAACGCTGCTGGATCACCGACGGCGTGTCGCTCCCCTCAGGCCGTCTGCAAAGCGCCCTCGAGGGGAGTTTTTCTATTTTGTTTTTGGTGGGGTAGAGGAGATCTCGTGCCAGAGCCTAGTACAACTCAGATTCGGGAAGCTTTAAAGTTCAGTCAATTTCGCTTCAAGCTGATTGAGTTTTTGAAACTGCCGTTCGATATTGGCGAGCCCGCGTTACGCGAAGTGCTCGAACGAACCAGCTCCGATGTGCATAGAAATTATCTTGCTCGCGCGGAGCGCGTTGACGAGATTCTAAAGTTCGAGGATACGCTCGAGATGAGCGCGCCCGCGTTTGGCTAGTTATGGATCATCGTCGAAGCGACTCGCCAAACAGATAAGCAACATTGGCGGTTTTCTGATTCGGCGCTAGAAACGTAATGACCTTGACGCCAGAGTCAACAGCGCCGATTGCACGTCCGCACGATCTAGGTAACTCTACGGGCGGCCGCTGTCGCGCAACTGAATAGTAATTTGCCCAACGAGAACCAAAAAGAAGTCGTCGGTATCATCGTGTTTGTGCCAAACGAATTCGCCCTTGACCTTCACAACCATGAGGTCATGCCCGTTGAAGCTACCGACAACGCGCGGCTGCCAATATCCTGAAAATGTCGAGAGCTTATCTGCGAGATTTATCGCGTCCATGATTTCCAACTTTTTCTCCTGACCTTTGATCCCTCGCATCAGTAGCGGTAGTGATCAGTCTTATACGGCCCTGCCTGCTCGACACCGATATAACGCGCCTGGCGCTCGGTAAGTAACGTTAGTTCGGCGCTGAGTTTCTTGAGCTGCAAACGCGCCACTTTTTCGTCCAGGTGTTTGGGCAGTACATGAACGCCAATCGGATAATTTGCGGTATTCGTATAGAGTTCGATCTGCGCCAACGTTTGGTTGGCAAACGATGCGCCCATGACATAGCTCGGGTGACCTGTGCCACAGGCCAGATTCACCAATCGACCCTCGGCCAAGAGAATGATGCGCTTGCCATCCGGGAAGATAATATGATCGACCTGCGGTTTAATGTTTTCCCGCGTATATTGCCTCAGTGAAGCACAGTCGATTTCGTTGTCGAAATGACCAATGTTGCAAACGATGGCGTTGTTCTTCATGCGCTTCATGTGTTCGTGCGTAATCACATGATAGTTGCCGGTGGCGGTGACAAAAATATCGGCACGCTCGGCCGCGTACTCCATGGTCACGACGCGATACCCTTCCATCGCCGCCTGTAGCGCGCAGATCGGATCAATCTCGGTTACCCACACTTGCGCTGAGAGGGCGCGTAGCGCCTGCGCTGAGCCCTTGCCCACATCACCGTAGCCGGCGACGACAGCAATCTTGCCCGCCACCATGACGTCGGTGGCGCGCTTTATGGCATCGACCAGAGACTCGCGGCAGCCATAGAGGTTGTCGAACTTGCTCTTGGTTACCGAGTCATTGACGTTGATGGCCGGAAGAGCTAATTGACCTTCCTTGACCATCTGATAGAGGCGTTTGACGCCGATGGTGGTTTCCTCCGACACGCCCCGTAAGGCCCCGAGGCGTACCGAATACCAGTGTGGGTCGCGCCCGAGCGTGGCTTCTATGGCTTTGAACAGGGCGGCCTCATCTTCGTTGCTCGGATGCGTGACCACGGTCCGATTGCTCTCGGCGCGCGCTCCCAAGTGCAGCAACCACGTAGCATCGCCGCCGTCATCGACCATCAGGTTGGCCTGCTGGCCATTGGACCATTCGAAGATCCGATGGGCGTAGTTCCAGTACTCATCCAGCGTTTCGCCCTTGTGGGCGAACACTGATGTTCCGCGGGCAGCAATAGCCGCCGCTGCGTGGTCCTGCGTCGAGAATACGTTGCACGAGGCCCAACGCACCTCGGCGCCCAACGCTTGTAGGGTTTCGATCAGCACCGCGGTCTGGATAGTCATGTGCAGCGAACCGGCCACGCGCGCACCACGCAACGGTTGGAGCGGCGCATACTCGGCGCGGATTGCCATGAGTCCTGGCATCTCGGTTTCCGCAATGCGTATTTCTTTGCGACCCCAGTCTGCGAGAGACAGGTCGGCAACGTGGAAATCGCTGGTAAAAGAGGCACACTTGGTAACGGCGTTCATGGCAAGCTCCAACTCCTGGTTTAAGTTGTGAGCGCCGTTGGCCCTAAAGCCACGGTACCGCAAGCCTGGCTGGTCTGTACCCAGTCGCAGCGCCCCTTGCAGCGCCGGCGTGCCGGAAGGGGCACGTCATGGGCGGCCAGTGTACCTGATCCCAATTTCTCTTGCCGGAAACCGGACGTTCGTGATCGTCCGGGTGGGGTTTTCACCCACTGGAAAAGCGCCGCCTTTTCACGGCGCACCCTTGAAGCAGCCATTGACGGCGGCCTGCGATTGACACTGAATTACTTTACTGCTGCTGGGATCATCCGCCGATGTTTGTTGACCCAGTGCGGCGCGGAGGCCGTTCTACTTCATGCCAACCGCGGGACCAAATGCGTAGGACCCAATAAATAGGGAGCCTGCGTGCACGCATTGGGGCACGCGCACGGAGGCCCGCGACGGCGTCATGCCGTCGGAAATGCCCTCAATTCGGGCTCAGGCGGATGGCCGTGACGGGGCCGCCGAACTGGTAGTCCACCTGGCTGGTATCGAACTCCGATTTCGGCACGTTTGGATCGAACTTCAGGTGATACTGGGTCAGCGTGAAATTCCCGTGGTAGCTGTCGCCGGATGGATCCACGGTTACGGTCATGTCGAGTACGGCAAGACCGCCATAACCGGTGGCCGGCCCCGGCGGCGGGCCGTAGCCCATCGCCACGTGCGTGAGACGGAATTTCGAATGGCCCACCTGGCGCCACGATCCCATGCACACATCGCCCACGGCCGGCGTTCGGCCCCCGGAGATGGTGATTTCGGTGCCGTCCTCGTGCCACTGGATCGTGCCGAAGTCTATCAACGTACCGTCGGGGAACTGCGCGTCATCCTTGGCGCGCCACTCGAACTCCCAGGTGCCCACGATCGCCGGATTCTCCTCGAACATCGTCGAGGTCTGCACGAATGCCGGGCCATCGGCGCCCGGGTGATACACCGCAGAGACGAACTGTCCCCCGCTGCGATCCACGAGATGACTCGCGAATGGCGCCGCGACGGCCTTGGCATCAAGGCACCCGGCCTGCGCCGCGCCACCGAACACCGATCCCAACACCGCAATCCCCGCCAGGGTCGTACGGATGGTCGACTTGCTTTCCCTCATGATCTTGCTCCTTTGATCTGACATGGCGTCCGGAGTTCAACTCCTGCGGGGCGCTGCCCCGGACAATGAATGCGGCGATCGACCCCACGAACTATCTACAGAACCTGGAACTTACGGTTTTCCCGGATTCAGCATGAACGAGCGCAGCTGCGTCCCGCGGCAGTCCTCATTTCGCCGCGACCTGCATAGGCACCCCGATCCCGCGCGCCGCGGCTTGCTGAAGCGTATGCGTTGCCAGATAGACCTGAGTGAGCAGGGGCAAATTGACGGACCGGATGGCATCTCCCAACGCCTTCTCGTAACAAGCGTTCTCGTCTGTTACGGGCTTGAGGTCGACCCGCATGCCATGCGTGCAGACTACCTGCGCAGCATGCTTAAGGCGGGAATAGAACTCGTGCGCTCCAGCAGACTGACTCAGGTCGAGTCCTTGTGTGCTCACCCGATAAGCAACAGTGAACTCCTGATCCTTAGCCGCAACATTGCCGGCGAAGAGCGTGCATGCAACTAAGGCGGCGCCCAGGACAGGCCACGCGCTCATCACATCTGCTTTGGTGTACATGTGAATCTCCGTGTGAATCGAGGCGAATTCGGATCGACGAATGGACGCTGCGCGCTCCGGACCTGCCGAGTCCTGAGGAGGGGTTGAATACGGATTGAGGACGCGTCAAAGGCGCGCTGAATGCGCTCGCGAGATCTGCAAATGCTATATTGTTCAGCAACTTGTGGAGATCGCCGAGCCGATGATTGTCGCGGACAACAGGGTACTTCGAATCGGCGCGTGGCGTGTCGACCCTGCGCTCGACGAGATTTCAAAGGACGGCGCGACCGTCAAGCTCGAACCGCGCGCGATGCGAGTTCTCGTTTGCCTCGCTGAGCACGCCGGCCAGGTAGTGAGCGTCGATCAGCTACTGGATGCGGTATGGAAAGATGTGGTCGTCACACCCGACTCCGTTTATCAGGCAGTGGCCGGACTTCGGCGGGCACTTGGCGATACGTCAAAGGAGCCGGTCTACATCGCCAACGTGCTGCGGCGCGGCTATCGTCTGGTTGCGCCCGTAACGCCGTGGGTCGAGCCCCACCCCGTCCTTGGCCAGGCTTCCGCGAGCGCCAGCCCTGTTGCCTCCGCCGAGTCACCGATCCCGTTGACAATCAGCTCGCCCAGGACTCGAGCAAGCGCTCGCTGGCCTTGGATCGCTCTGGCGATCGTCGTGCTGGTCGTGGGTGCAGGGTTCCTCGTTGGAAGTTTCCTTGGGCGTCACGAACGCCAGAGCGGATCGCGCGGCGCGTATATCGCAACGCCCGAACTTCGCGCGCAGTCAGTCGCAGTACTGCCGTTTCTTGACATGAGCGACACCAAGGATCAACAGTACTTCGCCGACGGTCTCACCGAGGAGCTCATCGAGCGGCTGGCAAGTGTTCCCCGACTCCACGTCGTTGCCCGATCCTCGTCCTTCTACTTCAAAGGCAAACAGGCGACGGTGACGGAGATCGCCAGAACACTCGGGGTGAGTTATCTCCTGGAGGGGAGCGTGCGCAAAGCCGGCAATGGGATCCGGATCACTACGCACATGGTACGCGGCGACGACGGCTATGACCTGTGGTCCGAGACCTACGATCGGCCACTCGCCGATATCTTCAATATTCAGGATGAGATTGCGGGCGCCGTCGTCCAGGTGCTCAAAATCTCCGTTGTGCCCGCGGAACCGATCCTCACTTCGAATCCCGAGGCATACACGGAGTTTCTACGCGCCTTGGCACACGTCGACAGGGGCATTGCGAGCGACTACGAAACTGCGGAGGTGCAGTTGCATGCGGCACTGCGCCTCGATCCGCAATTCGCCGGAGCCTGGGCGCTTCTCGCCACGGCGACGATCTGGAAGTTCGACGTACGGGCTCCGAATCCGACGCCGGAGGCCTGTGCGAGCGCGCGCAGCGCTGCGAACCGAGCGCTCGAGCTCGGCCCGACACTCTCGCAGACCCACCGCGCCAAGGGCATCGTTCTGCAGAGCTGCGACGGCGACCTCAACGGCGCCCGAGCCGAATTTGATCGCGCGCTTCAGTTACAGCCCGACGATCCCCTTCTGCTCATGTCGCAAGCACGGCTCGCCGCAGAGATGGGGCAACCGGATCGCAGCATTGAGTTCGCGCGGCGCGCCACGGCCGTCGACCCGCTCAATCCTTGGACTTTCTCGGCACTCGGCGACGTCTATTTGTATTTGGGTCACCCGGCGGAGGCTGAACCCGCCTACCGCAAGGCGATCCAGATCAACCCGTCACTTGCTTACAACCACAGCGCACTGGCGGTTGCGCTGCTGACAGATCACAAGCCGGCAGAGGCCGTCGCGGAGTCGGAGCGGGAACCGGATCCACAGTACCGTTTGATGGTGCGGCCGATTGCGCTTGATGCCGCGGGGCGTAATAAGGACGCCGAGCAAGAGCTGGCGGAGCTGAAGCTGCGCTACGGCGAGGAGAACGCCGACTGGGTCGCGCTGTTTTATGCGTGTCGCCACGACAGTAACAACGCCATTCAGTGGCTGCGCACCTACCTAGCGCGGCACAAACGGCTTTTGGGGTATCAGCCCTATCTGATGAACTGCTTTAACAACCTCGCGGAGGACCCGCGCTACCAGGAAATCAGACGCCAAATGAAGTCGTTCGAGGAGGCACCCGGCGGCCGCTGACCGGGGTTCCATCTCTCTGCCACCTACGTGACAGTTCCTGACCGTCCGCCGTTGCTGTTCTCAACGACGCGTGTGAAGAACGATCATTGTCTCTGGAGGGTCAAACGCGGACGGTCGCTCCGATCGGGCTGAGGCATGGCACACCGCCAGGCCACGCGACCAAGATCGCATCGCGTGATTTAGGCAAAATAAAGCGGCGACGAGCCTGCAATCGGTTCGAGCGATCCCGGGGGTGCATCTTCCGTACGCCAAGTAGAGTTCCGCATAGCGGCCGCTCGCGACCGTCAACAACGGGCCGAAATCGGACTTCGCATGTCCGATCAAGTTTGAGCTGATACAGCCCAATGCAACTGCAACGGCGAATGCCGGGATCGCGCACGAAGCTGGTTTTTATTTTATGTAAATGATAGTTATTTACTATAATATATTGATTTTATTATAAAAATAAGGATTGGGATGGCTGGCATTCGAACTCTCGGTCTAAGCGCCTGTGTACTCAAGTATTTTAGCAAGCGACCAGAGACGATGCCGCCAATAGTGCCCCTAACGATGAGTGGCTGCCCCGGATGTCATCGGGCAACCAAACCACGCCCCGAAAACGAGCGCGTCAAGCCGCCAATGTGTTCAACGGCGCGTGGCAAACGCCAACGGTGAAAATCGGAGTTTCGATGAAAACCATACGCAACACCAATGGCTCAGCCTAATTCAATGAGGTGATCGTTCGGCGTTCACGGCTCCGCCTCACCCGTGATCGCGATGAAGGTTGCTGATCCTTCGCGCACGACGCGAATAAGCAGCGGAACTTGGCGGGTCGGCCTAGGGACGGCTGCGATATCCGCAGGTGCGGTCAGCTGTTTCGTCCCTATATGGGTAATGAGGTCGCCGACCTTGAGGCCCGCCAATGCTCCGGGCCCCGCCGGCCGAAGTTGCGTGACGATTAGCCCGCTCAATTCATCGTTCGCCTTGATCGCCTTGCGAATCTCGGTCGTCGTATCGGCCACTCCGAATCCAAGAGCCGGCACCCAGGTATCTTGGCCACCCGTTAGGGCCGGATCGGAAATCGGGTCAGGCAGCCGACCGATCTTCAGCGCAACCAGCTGTTGCGTACCGGCACGCATGACCGTGACGTTCGCGAGAGCATTCGGTGCCAGTCGCGCGGTGATTTTGCTTAAATTCTTGAAGGTCACCGGGACGGAGTCAATGCTGAGTAACACGTCGCCAATCCAAAGTGTGCCCACCGCGGGACCCTGTGGATCCAATGCGGTGACCAACGCACCAATCTTGGTCTTCAGACCGAGGGCTGTTGCCAACACCGGCGTTAGAGCCTGAGCGTAGATTCCGATGTAGCCCCGCTCTACCCGTCCATGTGTCTCGAGCTCACCGACAACGGCCGCAACTGTTTCTGCAGGGATCGCAAAACCGAGCCCGACGGAGCCGCCACTCGGCGAGAAGATGACGGAAGTGACGCCAACGACCGTCCCGCTCAAGGAGACCAAAGGTCCACCCGAGTTACCGCGGTTAATCGCTGCATCGGTCTGCAGAAAATTGATGTATGGATCGGTCTCCAAGGTGCGGGCACGTGCCGAGACAATACCCGCGCTGACGGACTGACCAAGTCCGAAGGGATTGCCGATGGCTATCACGGCATCACCAACGGAGACCGACTCGGAGGACCCCAAGCGAAGCGCGGGCAAACGGCCCGCATTCACCTTCAGGAGGGCGATATCGGTGACCGCATCGGCGCCAATCACCTCGGCTGTGACCTCCCGAGCGTCTGAAAGGCGCACTCGGACCGTGCGGGCACCCAGGATGACGTGGCGATTCGTGACGATGAGCCCATCGGCGCGGATGACGAACCCGGAGCCGAGCGAGGAGGATGCACCGTCGCTTCGGCCCGGGTTACCGCTTGGTCCGGATAGCAGGCGTCGAATGAGTGCGCCGACTTCGTCGTATTCGGAATCGGCGGTCGCTCGTTCCGCGGCGCGTTGACCAGCGCTGATACGCTCCTCTTCTACTAGGACGGTTACCACGCTCGGCCCGACTTGTCGAACGAGCGCTGCGTAACCCGCTGGCGCGGTGCTGCTTGCCGCGAAAGTGAACGGAGCGGCGCAGGCGATGATGACCGACGCTGCTCGTTGCGCAGGCGTCCTCCGCGCGTGCGCGGAACGGGAATTCGTCGTCTGTGCCCCCAGCCTTGACCCGCTGGCCGACAGTACCCCTAATCGCTTAATAGAAAACATAATTTGTCCTCGCCATTCATAAGGGCAATTTCTGACAACTCGATCGGCACGAAAACCCCTTCGAGCATAACGGCTGCGCTGAACCTAGGCCGAGCGCGCGCTAGTGAATTGATCACTTGATTCCGATGGTCTATCCCGCCACTGCGAGATAGCGCACCGCGGCCGGAGCTGCCCTATGTTTGGCATCGTGGCCGCGATGCTGTACCGATTTAGCCAACGGTGAATAACGATCACTTACGGCCGGAAAAATGACGCGACCAGAACCCGGATAGGGGATGCCTGAAGATGCCGCCCAAGACAATCACGGTAATCGCCGCGAGAATCAAATAGATCGATGCGGGTCCCAGCCATGCCTCAAATTGCTTCCACTTCTTCCCAAAAAAGTATCCGACCAGAATATAACTAACGGTAGAGGCCGCCGAGCCTGTAAGGTTAAAAAGGAGATAAATCCGCCATGGTACCTTTGCCATGCCGGCCAATATATTGATCGCGGCAGGCGGAAAAATCGCAATAAAGCGCAAGATGAACACCGCCTTGGCTCCATGACGGTTGAAATATTGCTGAGGCCAATGGAGCCTTGCGGACGTTAGATGGAGCCAATGAACTTTCTCCAAACCGCCTTGTTCCACCCGTCGTCCGAACCAATAGGAACAAATACCGCCGAGAAAGCACGCCGCGGTGCCCGCGACCATAGGTTGCCACAGCGAGCCCGCAGTTTTGCCAAGGATGAATCCCGCCCCCAGAAGAATTGTTTCACCAGGCAGGGGAATACCGATATTGTTCAAAAACACCCCAACAAATACCAGCACAAAGCCGTAGCGGGGAACATGGGGTAACAACGAGTGCAGCCAATGGAGCATGTCACCACACCCACCGGAACGCAGACGTAGCGAGAGTCCCGAACGGCTCGAGCGCAGCGCTACCCCTCAGCATGGGGATGCCGGCTGATTATTCACGTAAGCCATGGCAGCCAAGCGAATCGCGTCGGATTGTGTCGGATAGGTATGAAGAATGGTCGCCAATTGGCGCATGCCGACTCCGACACTCATGATGATCGACATTTCGTTGATCAGTTCGCTGGCGCGAGTCCCGACAATGGTCGCGCCCAGGATTTTGTCCGTTCCTTCTTTCACGTAAAGCTTCACGAAACCGTCGTCTCGTCCATCCGTGATCGCGCGATCAACGTCCTGCATCATCACGGTAAAACATTTTACCGGGATGCCTCGCCGCCTCGCCTCGCGCATATCCATGCCAATGTGCGCGATTTCAGGATCGCAATAGGTACACCATGGAATCGTCAGCTGACCCTGACGTTCCATGCTGGCACCGAACGCGTTTTGAACCGCCAAACGTGCAGAGGTTTCCGCGACGTTGGTGAATTGATGCGAATTGCAAACGTCACCGGCGGCATAGACATCGGCATTCGTTGTCCGGAGAAAATCATCAATCTCGACGCCACGAGTCGCCTCGAAATCAATGCCTGCGGCCTCAAGACCCAAATCCTCCACATTCGGCACGCGCCCGATACTGAGCATGACTTCATCGACGGCGATGGAATATTTGAGGTCATCGTTGACTGTATCGAGCAACTTTGCGCCGCTTTCCATGCGAGCGCCGACGACCGTGGTATTCAGTCGTGTTTCCACACCATCTCGCGACATCGACATCGACAGCAGCTCGGCTGCATCTCTTTCCTCTTGGGGAAGAAATTTGGGATCGTTCTGCACGATCGTGACCCACGACCCCAGCCGGCAAAAGGCCTGCGCCAACTCGCAGCCGAGCGGGCCGCCCCCGATGACGCCCAATCGCTTAGGTAATTGGGTGAGGCCAAAAATGGATTCACTCGTCAGATACCCAATCTTCTCGAGACCCGGAATATTGGATGGTCGAGGCCGCGCACCGGTGGCGATGATCGCCTTCTTGAAGGATAACTGCGTGTCCCCCGCACGCAAAGCGTTGGGCTCCTCGAAGCGCGCGGCGCAGAAAAAGACGTCGACGCCTAGAGCGCACAATCGATCGGCGGCATGATATTCGGCGATACGCGTGCGGATTCGCCGCATGCGCGCCATCACAGCGGCAAAATCAGTGAGAGGTCGGCTAAATGCCATGGCACCGTAGTCCTCGTCATCGCGCATCGATGCGAGAACTCGCGCGGCGCGGATGATTGCCTTGGACGGGATGGAACCCGAATTCAGGGAATTGCCGCCAAGATGGTGCCGTTCGATGAGCGCCACGCTGCGGCCCTGGCGCCTGGCAAACTCAGCCGCCGCCAAGCCCGCCGGGCCGCCGCCCACAACGATCAAGTCGTATAGCGTTTGGGGCTTGGGGTTGTTCCAATTGGGTGGGCGGACTCGGCGCAGAAAATTATCCAGGTCAACCTGATCCGAGTTGGGCGATGGGATGATGGCTGACATGGGCTACAGCCACCCGCCTGTAAAGCCGGCGCCGACCAATCCCGCGCGGAAGACAGGACACTTGCGCGTTATTTCCCAGATCAAACCGCTGCGATAGTTTTCGATCATCATCACCAGCAGTCCCTGATCCAGTCCATACCATCCTTCGGATAACCAGCCGTCGCCATGGGTTTCCACTGTTGGATTGAAGCCGCTGCAAAACCGGTCATTGACGCAGACTTGCGGATAGGTCCTGAGAAGTCGTCGCGTTCCTCGCAGCGCCACTTCAGCATCGAATGGCACGGTAGCCAGCATTGCCCACGGCGCGATGGTGCCGTCGTCCGGTCCGTACGGCACACCGCGTGACATGTAGCCAAAGGAGCGCCGGTCCCGATTGTTTTGCCGCATTTCCCGGTCGCCCGGACCGTCGCCAGCCGTAATGCCCCACAAATTACGGTCGTATCCTGCATAACTTCGAGGATTGCGAGCACCATATTCCCGGTGCACGGCGATCGCGCTCTTGCTGTTTGCAAAATAGTCGCTGCATTTTTCGCGCATGAACCCGTCCTGAATCCCGCGATAATCGATCCAGGCGTGCGAGAACAAATGCGTGAAAAGCGGACCGGAATATAAGACATCGTTACCGAGCAAGTTTTCCCACTGATAGGTGAAAGTCCAGTCGGCGAAGCTCGTCGCCGGCAAAGGATGCGTCGGCGAACTGATCCCGAGGACATAGACGATGGTCGCTTCGTTGTAGCCCTCCCAGCCGTAATGCAGAAAGCCGCATTCCGGCTTCCACCCTTGAGAAACCGTGGTGAGCCCGTTCTGCGCCCATTGCCAATCGACACGTCGATACAGCGCATCACTTAGTCTGCGGATCTCCGCCTCATCACCACCGCCGTCGAAATAACAACCGGCTGTGAGCATTCCGGCCAACAAGAATGTCGTGTCGACCAAAGACAACTCACATTGCCACACACGCCGCCCGCTGTGCATGTCCAAGAAATGGTAGTAAAAGCCCTTGAAGCCCGTCGCGTCGGATTGATCGCCTTGGGAGCTTCCCCAGAAAAACTGCAGCGTTTTCAGAGTCAGCGCCACCGCGTCGGTGCGCGACATCCAACCGCGATCAACTGCAATGGGATAGCATGACAGCGCGAACCCGACGACCGCAATGCTGCACGGGGATCCTGCTCGAGAGGTATCGGCAACGAGCCCGTTTTCCGCGTTGCTATATTCCGCCAGATAATTGAAGGCGGCTCGCTGCAGCCGATCGAGCAATGCGTCGTCCGCCAAATCATTCAGTGCCTGCATATCGGTACTACAGCTCCAATGCAATCGAGGCGATCGATTGCCGCGGCTGATCATTTCCACGCGCAACGCCTCTCATTCCTCAAGCTGCTTTCGGATTGACAGCAGTTCGTGGCGGCGCCGTGCGCTCGTTTTCGGATAGGTCAAATTGAGTCCCTTAAGCGTATCGAGAATAGTTTGCGATACGATCAAGCGAGCGTTCTCTTTGTCGTCGGCGGGAACGATATACCAGGGAGCGTCTCGGGTGCTTGTCGCGCTGACGCATTCCTCATAAGCCTTCATGTAGTTTCTCCAGTAACCCCTCTCCTTGATGTCCGCCAGACTAAACTTCCAGTTCTTGTCCGGCTCGCCAATACGCGACAGAAAGCGCTTGCGCTGCTCCTCCTTCGATAGGTGCAGGAAGAACTTGATGATGCGGGTGCCATTGACGTATAGATGTCGCTCGAGGTTTGTGATCGAACGATACCGCTCATGCCAGAGTTTCTTGTCGTGATGCGGCGGGTCCGGGAGTCCCTCGCCCACGAGAATGTCGCGATGCACGCGCACGATCAGCACTTCCTCGTAGTAGGATCGGTTGAAGATGCCGATGCGCCCGCGTTCGGGTAGATCGCGCGTCGTACGCCAGAGAAAGTCATGTTCCAATTCGGTCGCGCTGGGGTGTTTGAAGCTGAACACCTGGCAACCCTGCGGGTTCACTCCGGACATCACGTGCTTGATGGCGCCGTCCTTTCCCGCCGCGTCCATTCCCTGAAAAATAATAAGGATAGCGTGGCGATTGGTCGCATACTGAAGCTGCTGCATCGCGCTAAGTTGCTCAACGTGTTCCTTGAGAAGTCCGGCGTACTGCTCCTTCGATTTGTATACCGGACCGATCAGCGTCGGCCACTCCTTGAGATCAACGTCATCTCCTTCCCGCACACGAAAATCTTTGGATTTGATCTTCATCTTGTTCCTTTCTGACCCACTGTCCGCGGGGATTGCATCGATTCATTTGTGGGTATTCCTTTCGTCTTCGCTATGCGCGGAGTTAAGCGAGTCACCGGGCTCTGGGCAATCCCGAAAAACGCGAATATAGGAACCTTTGCCAAATCCAAGATGATGGCGAATATGACCGCTGCCGCAAGCGTGCCGGCCACGAGCGACGCCGGTAGGCGCGCCATTGCGATTCCGGCGACGGCCAATGTCGACGCGATAGCAATATCGGCAACGGACGACACCACAAGCACTAGGCTCGGTCGAGAACCCCACCAGTGCGGGCGCTCGCGAATGGCATAGATCGTCGCCTGACTACCGAACACAAGGACGATGAAGGCCAGGGTTCTCAGCGCCTCGGTTCCGAAATTCATGCCAAATTCACCGACGGCAAGGACGCTGGTACAGAAGGCCAGTAGGCAAATCCCCATGGCAACGCCCGCCATCGTCACCCTGCCAATGCGCCACGCATTCGGCGCCGGGGAGGGCCGTACGTTGTCCGTCGTCAATGCCATGGAGAGGAAATCGCCTGTGATCATCACGATGACCATCAGCAGCGGAGTCAGGATCGCGTGCCCAGTCATGATCAGACCGACAATCAGGAACAGCACCGTCACGATCTTCTTGATGATGGCGTTCAGCGTGTAGGTCAGGATGCGCTGGAACGTGATTCGCCCTTCTTTGACCGCGGCGACAATACCGACGAGTCCCGCTTGGGTAAGGACCATGCCAGCGGCCGATTTGGCGACATCGGTTGCCGTTGAGACCGCGATTCCGATCTGCGCTTGGCGTAGCGCCGGCGCGTCGTTTGCGCCGTCGCCGCACATCCCGACAATGTGACCGCCCTTCTGGAACGCCTTGACGAGCTTGTACTTGTCCTCCGGTAGGACGCCGGCGAAGACCGCAAATTGCTCGGGATGGACGCTGTCGGGGATCGGCTCGGGCGGACAGACGGCGCCATCGAGCCCGACCGCGCGCGCGACGATGGCAGCGGTCGCCGGCGCGTCCCCCGTGACCATCACGGTGCGCACGCCCAAGGCATGCAATTCCTTGATGAGTTGGCTCGAGTCCGCGCGCGGCGGATCGCTGAGCGCGATGAGTCCTGCCAGCTTAAGCGCCGTCGGCGCTCCGGCCGCGACCGCCAGGACGCGGAAACCCTGATCCTCGAGCTCCTTCGCCGCTGCCGCCGCGATGGGCGACGTATGGGTGAGGCCGATGACCGCGGCAAAGGCGCCCTTCACGATACGTTGCGTTGCCCCGATCGAATCAGTTGCGCTTGCCTCGGACAACTTTTTCGCCGGATCGAACGGCACGAAATTGACCAGCTTGAGTGCATCGGAAACCCTCTTGCGCGCCGCGGCGGCGCGAATCGCGCCGTCGACCGGATCCTGACCACCATCAGAACTGGCGAGCGCGGCCAGCGCCAGAACATGCGCCTCGTCGAATCCAGGCATGGGATGAACGGTCGTCACTGTCAGCGCGTTCTGGGTGAGCGTGCCGGTCTTGTCGGCGCACAAGACATCCGTCGTACCAGCTTCATCCACGGCGGACAGGCGGGTCGAAAGGACGCCCAGCTTTGCCAGGGCCCGTGCACCGAGCGCAGCCGCAAGGGTAAAGGTGGCCGGCAGCGCGACCGGTATCGATGCCAGAATCGCCGTCAAGACGAGGGGAACGATCTCGGCGAATGGCATCTTGAGAAAATAGGCATAGCTCACCAGCATCATGATGACCACGCCATTGAACACCGCGAGATTGCGCACAACGCGCAGCACCGCCTTCTGCTGAGAACTGACTACATGGGCGGTGCGCACGAGCTCCGCGGTGCGCCCGAACTTGGTGCGCGTTCCGGTCGCCGTGACCTGCGCGACTGCCTCGCCCCGACGTACCAGCGCTCCGGCGAATGTCTGGAGACCGGGACCGGCATCGATGGGGACCGATTCGCCGGTGAGCATGGATTGGTCGAGTAGCACGTCTCCCGCGGTGAGCTTCACATCGGCCGCAACCACGCCACCGAGCGACAACTTCACCAAATCGCCCGGTACCAATTCCCCAGCCGGGACCGTCTTCCAGGCTCCGTCGCGCAGGACGGAGGCATTCAGCGCCAGCCGCGACTTTAGGGCGGCAAGGGTCGCCCGCGCGCGGCTCTCCTGGAATAGACCAAGCGCCGCATTGAACACTAAGAGAGCGGCAATGATGGCGGCCTCGACGTACTTACCGAGCACCAGTTCGAGCACGATCGTCGCCTCGAGCATCCACGGAACGGGCGCCCAAAATTTTCCCAGCCCCCTGCGCAACGGATGAAGCGCCGTATCGGGCATCGCGTTCGGACCGAACTTCTGCAACCGACGGCGCGCTTCCTCGCTCGACAAGCCGCTCGCCTGACCATCCTGTGCGGCCGTTGCCGATTGCGCGGGTAACGCGTTGGCAGATGGTGGCGGAATTGGCATATCCATAAACTAATCTACCTGCGGAGGCTCATAATCCTCACCAGCGCCACTTCGCTCTTACAGCGCGCACGCTGTCCGGATATGGTGATTAGTAGGTTCGGGGGAAGAGGCACCCGTCTCCTTCGCTCGGAGTCCGCGCTCGGTTCAATACTGCATGCGCAATGCCTGTTAGTCGGTACGGCAGCGAACGGAGCGGTGCAACCCCGTCGGGCCGGCTCATCTGACCCTAGAATCGAATAGGGCCCTCCCGCGTTGTACGTGCCACCCTGATTCCGAGCTCAACAACGAGATCCCCAATGTGTGCTGCCGAACAGACGGCTACGCCGGCAAAGACCAGCCTGGCGAGGCATTCGTAGAGATCTGCCGACGCGGCGTCGGCTTCTCTCATCGCCCCGCACGATCAATTAGCGGACACCACGGGCCATGCGATCCACAAGCTATGGGTTGGTGACTCTACGGGTTCTCCTGTTTGTGGCGACGGCATTCAACACCGCTGTAGCGTTCGGATCGCAGACGCAAGTCGCCGAGACAGCAAGCAAAACCCTTCCGGAGGCGTGGGTTGTGCAAGCGAGCGCCGGCCTGGATCCACGCGCGGTCGATGCTCTTCAGCGAATAGTAGGCTCCGACCGCCGACTGCTCGCCTTGAGTGCCTACCTACGCGCCGGCGATACATTGGCCGAACGATGGAGCTGGTCGCGGGAACAGCTATCGAACTATCCCGCGACGCCCGAAGCCAAAGCCGCGTCGGCGGACATCGATGCAGTGGTTGCAGCATTTGCGGCCGCCAATCCCGGCTTCACCTTGCGGGTCAATCGGAAGCCACGCAGCCTTGAGCTGCAGATCGCGCACTGGAACCTGGACGAGTCTGTCGGAACGTCCGCGGCCGCGCTCGTCGCTGCGCTCGAGCAGCGGTTTACTGGCAATCCTTCAACGCCGAACACGGATCAACTGCAAAAAGCACTTATGGAATGGAAACCCAGCGTCGCCACCGCACTGGCCGCGCCGGGACTGTCCGCGCACGGCCAGGATCGAGCTTTTGATTTTCAAGTCGAGCGCGCTGGGCAGGTCATCGCGGGTATTGACGTCGCCTTAGCGAGCCGACAGTGGGGTGCAGAGGGCTGGACACAGAAGCTGCGCGCGGCGGTAAGCGTCGCGGGGAACCATTTTGCGGGCCCGCTCGAATCACCGTTCGAGCCCTGGCATTATTCGTACGTGCCGAGGCCCGCCACATCGGAGGGATCCCGCTGAGACCGCGAACGCTAGAGCTGTTGCACGGATCGATATCACAACGATTTGGGCCAGACGGAACCGAAACCATGAGCGCGGCGCATGCGGCGGCCGCTACGCGATTCGCCGCGCAGCGGCCGACATGCACGATGTAATTTATAGTTATATCATATAACTTCTTGTTTTTATGAAAAATAATAATGATGGGACGGCTGGGACTCGAATTGTCGCTCTAAGTCTTTGTTTGAAAAATATCTTATGCAGCGACGTCTGCCCGATGCCCCCATTTTTGCCCCTTCTTATGGATGGCTGCCATCGGACGTCGTCGGACAAAAATAAAGTCCGGATGCTGCGGGCCGTTGAGCCAAATCCGCGGACATGTCAAAGCGCTCGCGAAGCCTGCGAACCAGCATAAAGCTAAGTTCATGCTCGAGGTTAAAAACCTCGCTGACGCGGCTGGACTTTCAAAGTGCCGGTACGATGTCTGCACGGGCACTCGCTAAAAAGCCCTACCGGCGGCAATTGAGAGGAACCTGAGGCCCCTGGCCGAGTTCCAACCCCCACGGGCCCGCGCGCGCGCCATCAGCCGTTTGTCGACGACCGTTGCTAAGATGTACGAAATCACCGTCACTCATGGCCTCGCAGCAACGCATTTGTCGGACCAAAGAGGATCTAGGGGAATGAATCAAAAAACTGCGCCGCCACTCAGCGAGCAGAAAGTCCACTCGGGGTATCAACCCGCCGAAAGCGTGGCCGCAGTACCACAGGGGCGTCCTCGGCCGGTCGAACTGGACCCGGGAATGCGTGCCGCGCGCGAAACGGTCGTGGAGAATTCAGCTTGGATCCGGCCGCTACAGCAGGAGATAGGCCGCGTCATCGTCGGTCAGACACATCTTCTCGACACGCTTCTGATCGCGCTGCTCACCAACGGCCATGTGTTGCTGGAAGGCGTGCCCGGGCTGGCCAAAACGCTCGCACTGAAGACTTTGGCCAGTTGTGTTGCCGTGCGTTTCAAGCGGCTGCAATTCACCCCGGACATGCTGCCGGCCGACATCGTCGGCACAATGATCTACAACCCGCAGGATGGCGAGTTCCGGACCAAACATGGGCCGATTTTCAGCAATCTCATCCTCGCGGACGAGATCAATCGAGCGCCGGCGAAGGTGCAAAGCGCGCTCCTCGAAGCGATGCAGGAACGCCAAGTGACGATCGGCGATGAAACCTACCCGCTGCCCAATCCGTTTCTCGTTCTGGCAACCCAGAACCCCTTGGAACAGGAGGGGACATACCCACTTCCGGAAGCGCAAATCGACCGCTTCATGATGAAGGTCATCGTCAACTATCCAAGTCGCACCGAAGAGCGTGCCATTTTGGACGCGATGGCGACCACCGAACCTATGCTCACTGCGCGCCCGGTAGTGAGCGCCGCGCAGATCGTGGATGCAAGGCATGTGGTGAATACGCTGTACGTGGACGAGAAGATTCGCGACTACATCGTGGACCTGGTGCTCGCCACCCGCCCGCCCCTCGCAGCAGCGTTGAACTTGAACGGTTACATTCAGAACGGCGCCTCCCCCCGCGCGACGATTGCCTTGACGCTGGCCGCGCGCGCCATGGCGTTCTTGAATGGGCGGCACTTCGTCACTCCGCAGGACGTCAAGTCGATCGCCCTCGATGTGCTTCGTCATCGTGTCTCGGTGACCTACGAAGCGGAGGCGGAGAATATTTCCTCCGAGAATGTGATCGAAAAGATCTTGAGCACGCTGCCGGTACCTTGAAGACACCCGCGGATACCCGCCAGTCGAACAACGCGATCCTGAGCCGCATGCGGCGATTGGAGATTCGCACGCGCCGCACGGTCAACGACAGCCTCGCCGGTGCGTACCATTCGGTGTTCAAAGGCCGCGGAATGGACTTCGATGAGGTACGCGAATATGTTCCGGGTGACGAAGTACGAACCATCGATTGGAATGTCACGGCGCGGGCCGGTCGGCCTTTCGTGAAGAAGTTCACGGAGGAGCGCGAGCTCACGATTTTTTTGCTGGTTGATATCAGTTCCTCGGGAAATTTTGGATCGGCCGCCTTGAGTAAGCGCGATCTCGCCGCCGAACTCGCCAGTGTTTTGGCATTCTCCGCAGTTCGCAATAGCGATAAGGTCGGCCTGCTCCTCTATACCGACCGGGTCGAACGCTATCTGCCGCCAAAAAAGGGCCGCCGTCATGTACTGCGCGCCGTAAGAGATATCCTGTATCACGCGCCCGAGGGGACGGGGACGGACAGCGTCAAGGCCCTCGATGTCGTCAATCATGTCCTGCACCGGCGCGCGATCGTGTTTCTGATATCCGATTTCGAAACGCCCGGGGATCAGACCGCCGCTCGGGCAGCACTGCGCCGGGCCATGCGTCAAACGAATCGACGTCACGATCTCATCGCCGTCCAGGTCGAGGATCCGCATGAGAAGGAGCTTCCCAATGTGGGCATCCTGGCGCTGGAGGACGCAGAAACCGGGGAAGTCCTCGAGCTCGATACCGCCAGCGCCGCCGTGCGCAAGCAATTCAAAGAAATAGCTTTGAACAGAGACCGAAAATTGGTGAGCGACTTTCGGTCGGAGGGCGTCGACACTCTGCAGCTGCAGACGGATTCGCCCTACCTGCCGGCCTTGCAGCGATTCTTCAAGGTTCGAGAGCGTAGACGCGCGTGAGCCAGAGAACCTCCGCAACTCGCGCACCAATGGCGCCCGACGCAGTCGCGGCTTTGCTGTGGGCCATCCTCTGCGCCGCCTCAGGGTCGTCGGCGATCGCCGCCACGACCACCGCCACCGCAGCGCAACCCGCGTCGGCCATCGGCGCTCCGGGACCCTCCGACTCGGCGGAGGACATCCGCGATATCCGCGGACCGCAATTTGTCCTCCCCGCGTGGCTGCTGCCGGCGCTTGTAGCCGGCGCCGCCGCGCTCGCGGTCGGCACGTATGGCGTTTGGCGTTGGCAGCACCGCGCGCGCCCTCCGCGCGCCCTCTTGCCGTTCGAGGTGGCTCTGCAGCGCCTCGAGGGCGTCCGAGCGCTGATGCAGCCGCAGAGCGCTCGCGCGTTTTCCGTCGCGGTCTCCGACATCGTTCGCAGCTACATCGAGCGTGGTTTCGATCTCACCGCCACCCACCGAACCACGGAAGAATTTCTGCGCGATCTGCTCGAACTCCCCAACGCAGCGCTGGCCCGCCATCGCGCGTTGCTGTCGGAATTTCTCCATCAGTGCGATCTGGTCAAATTCGCCGGCGTGTCACTCACCTTGCAGAACATGGAATCGCTGCACGCCAGCGCGTGCGATTTCGTGCGCGCAACCGCCCGGCCCGAGGAAACCGTGCAGATCCGCACCCCGGCACCGTCCCGCGCCGATCAGAAAGCAATTGACTCGCTTCCTTCAACCTGAGTGGTTTTGGTTGCTGACGTTATTACCGCTCGTGATGCTGTGGCGCGGGCGGCAGGGTCCCATCGCCGCCATCGAATATTCCGACGTCGGGCTGGTGCGAGAAGTGGCCCGCAGCAGCCGCAGCCGCATCGGTCGGTGGGTATGGCTTCTCCCCGTCGTCGGCGCCGTCCTGATGATCGTCGGGCTCGCTCGCCCACAGCGCACGCACAGCCGTACCGAAGTCACCGTCAACGGGATCGATATCGTGCTAGGACTCGACGTCTCCGGGTCGATGCAGGCGCTCGATTTCACGATCGGCCACCAGCGAGTCAACCGCATCGAAGTGGTCAAATCCGTGGTTTCGAAGTTCATCGGGGAGCGGCCCAACGATCGCATCGGAGTCATTGCGTTCGCCGGCGTGCCCTTCTTGGTCAGCCCGATTACGCTCGATCATGACTGGCTGCAGCAAAACCTCGAGCACGTCAGCATAGGATCCAGCGATGACGGTACCGCCATCGGCTCGGCGATCGCGGCCAGCGTCAACCGCCTGCGCATGACCCCGGCGAAATCGAAGGTGGTCATTCTGCTCACGGATGGCGTGAATAACACCGGAAAAATCGCGCCCCTGGCCGCGGCGGAAGCGGCCAAGGCCCTCGGGGTCAAGGTATATACCATCGGCGTGGGCGTGCGCGGCAAGGCGCCGATTCCGGTCAAAGATGACGCCGGACACATGCACTTGATCATGGCGGAAGTGGATGTGGATGAAAAAACCCTTCAGTCAATCGCCGACGAGACCGGCGGCAAGTTCTTCCGCGCGACCGACACTGATTCACTGCAGAAGATTTATGAGGAAATCAACCGCTTCGAGAAATCGGCGCAGACCGTGCAAAAGTTCGAGCACGTCGAAGAGCTCTACCCCTGGGCACTTATTCCAGCGCTGGGGCTTCTGGGATTAAGCTCACTTTTGCGGCAAACCCGATTGCGGAGACTGCCGTGAGATTCACCAATCCTTGGTGGCTGCCGGCCGGACTGCTCGCGTGCCTCGTGCTCATTTGGATGTGGCACCGCTACGATGCTCGCCAACACGCCGCGCTCGCGAAGTTCGTCTCGGCGCACCTGCGGCGTCAATTGACGCGGTCGGTCTCGGTGGCGCAGCGCCGTGCGCAGCGCGGGCTGTACCTGGCGGCCCTGGCCTCTCTGTTCGTGGCGCTCGCGGGTCCGTTGGTCGGGTATCGCTGGGAACAAATCAGCCGCCGCGGCAACGACATCGTGTTCGCGATCGACACCTCGCGCAGCATGTCGACATCCGATGTGAAGCCCGATCGGTTGACGCGGGCGAAACTCGCAATCGACGACTTTGCGGGCCACTTGGATGGCGACGCGGTGGGCATTGTCGCATTTGCGGGCCGCGCCTTTTTGGTATGCCCCATCACGCTCGACTACGGCGCGTTTCATGAGACCTTGAGCGCGATCGACACCAACACGATTCCGCGCGGCGGCACCAATATCTCGCGCGCCATTCAGCAGGCGCAGGCGGCGCTGCGCCGCCGCCCGGGGAGCGACAAAATACTGATCCTCGTGACGGATGGCGAGGACCTCGAGGGCAGCGCGTTGGCTGCGGCTCAAAGCGCCGCGCAACAGGACGGGCTCAAAATCTATACCGTGGGGGTGGGAACTAGGGCCGGCGACCTGATTCCGATCCCGCCGGCCGAGGGCGGCGGATTCGTCAAGGACGATACGGGAGCATTCGTAAAATCACGGCTGGACGAACCTGCATTGCAGGCGATCGCGGCCGCTACCGGCGGGATCTATGCGCCGCTCGGCGCACAGGGCGAAGGCGTGGAAACGATATTCAAGACGGTGTTCGGCTCCACGGCGAAGCATGATCTCGCCTTTCGACAGCGGAAGATCTATATCGAGCGCTACCAATGTCCGTTGGCGGCATCTTTGGGGATGCTGCTTGGCAGCCTTCTGATTGGTACGCGCCGGCGGGTTGGCGCTCGACGGCCGGCAGCGAGCGGCGGCGTGCTCGCCTCGAACCTCATGCTGCTAATGATTTTGCCGATCCCGACGACCCGGAGTGCGAGCGTCGACGCGGAGGATGCCTACCAGAAAGGTGATTTCACCGCAGCAGAACAAGCCTATGGCGCCGCTGCACAACGCGACCCAAATAAACCGCTATTGCAATTCAACACCGGTACCGCCGCATACCGGGCTGGCCAGTTTCCGCGGGCTGCACAGGCGTTCGAGCAATCGATCAGCCGCTCGCCATCGAGCGATCCGAAGCGCTTGGCCAACCAAGAGGACGCTTACTACAACCTAGGCAATGCGCTGTATCGCACGGGACAGAAGACCGAACAGACTGATCCGCAGGAAACCCTGCAAAAGTGGACCGAGGCTGTGAAGGCCTACGAGACCGCGCTGCAACTGCGCGCCGGCGATGCCGATAGCAAGTACAACCGTGATCTGGTGAAACGCAAGATCGATGCGCTCCAACAGAAACAGAATCAGGCTCCCAATCAGCAGCAGAACAAGGGACAGGGCCAGCAGCAATCGCCGCCGCAGCCGAACGGCGGCGGCTCAAAAGGCGGTCAGCCACGCCTCAGCGCCGACCAACCGCCGCCCGCTCCCGCGGCCGGCGAGCCTGCGCGCAAGGAGCAGCCGCGCGTCGACCCGCAACCACGCGCGCAGGACGATGCGCAGGCTGCGGATAACCAGCGTCTGCCCGGTCAGATGAGCCGCGAGGAAGCGCGCGAACTCCTCGATTCGGCCAAGGGAGAGGAACGGCATCCTCTCGGGGTACCCGTTGCCCGCCGTGACGATGAGCCGCCAGAAAAGCCGTACAAGAATTGGTGATATGAGGAGGAACCGTAGCCACCGGGCCGAGCTGATCGTGGTAATGACCGCGTATCTCGCCATGGCACCCGCGTTTGCCGTCGCACCCCTGGTGAGCGCGACGATCAAACCGGCGCAAATCACGGTCGGAGAGTCGGCGCAGCTCACGATCACGACCTTAGGCACCGGCATGGAACCGATCAGCCTACCGGTGGTGTCAGGGTTGGAATTTCGGGTCATGGATCGATCGCGCCGGAACGAGATCATCCACGGCGCGACGCTCGCAACGACAACGATGGTGGTACGCATAACCCCGCAAGTGGCCGGCACTTTCACCATCCCAGGGATCACGCCGACGTCGCAGCCCCTGGTGCTGCGCGTGAGTCCGAACAGCGGCATCGGCGCGTCGGCCAAGCTGCCCCTCTCAGCGGGCGGACCGGCCGCCAACGGTATTCGCATGTCGGCGGAAGGCTCCGCTTTTGTTCGCTTGAGCGTGCCCAAACGGGACGTCTATGTCGGCGAAAGCGTTCCCGTCGCGATCGAGGTAGGCATGCGAGCCGGGTTCGTCAGCTCGCTCAACGGCCTACCTACTCTCGCGGGCAGCGACGCCTTCACGCTCAACAATCTCTCGCGCCAACCCGAGCGCAACGAGCAGAGTATCGACGGAATACCCTTTACTTTACTGACTTGGCACAGCGTACTTGCGGGGGTCAAACCAGGCACATTTTCTCTCACCGTCGAGTCACCGCTCACCGTCAGAATCAGAATCGGCCCGCAGCGCGAAGCGATGCTCGAGGATCAGCTGGGTGATCCGTTCATGCAGCATTTCTTTGGCGCGACTGTCCAAAAGGACATCAAGGTGGCAAGCGCACCGGTCCAATTGACGGTTTCCACGCCGCCCGCGGAGGGCCGCCCGCCGGACTTCAGCGGCGCAGTCGGTACCTTCAAAATCGCGAGCGACCTGTCGCCCTCGACAGCATCCGCGGGCGATCCGCTCACGTTGCGTTTGCATGTGACCGGCTCCGGCAATTTCGATCGCGTCGATAGCACCATGCTGGAGCATGTCGAACAGTGGAAGACCTATCCACCGAAATCCACATTCAAGTCCAGCGATACGCTCGGGTACAAGGGAGAGAAAACTTTCGAGCAGCCGCTGATCGCATCAAAACCCGGCGCGCAAACGCTTCCTGGGCTGACTTTCAGCTATTTTGACCCCGCGACGCGCCGCTACGAAACGGCTCGCACTTCCCCGCTCAGCGTGACGATTTCCCCGGCCCTGGCGGACCGTACGCTCAGCGCTTCCGAGATCGCCGCAGGCAATGCCGTGACGCCTGCGAATCAATCCTCGAGCCGACTGCGGCCCGATCACCTCGCAGCTGACGCCTTCGCCAATTCCCTGGTGCCCCTTTATTTGCAGCCGCGGTTTCTGGCCATCCCCTCGCTGCTGGCGCTGGCATTCGCCGGCGGATGGCTTCGGCTGCGCGGTCGCGCAGCGGACCCGAATTATGAAGCCTCAGCGCGCGATCGTGCTCTATCGAAGGCGGCCAATCGAGTCCTTGTTCAACTGAACGAGGCGGCCCGCGCCGGCGATACCGCGCAATTTTTCAAGTCGGCACGCTCCGCGCTGCAATGGATGCTGGCCGCTCGATGGCAGGTGGCAGCGGGGCAAATCACCACGACCGACGTAGAGGCTCGGCTCGGCGGCGAGAGTGACGGCGAGGACATCCGTCAACTGTTTGCTCTCGCGGATGAAGCCAACTACTCCGGTCATGAACCCGCGACCATCGATTTCGCTCGGTGGACGCGGGTTGTACGCCGCCGGATGCTGGGCGAGAAAGCGTGATGACCAGCCGCACGCCACTGACCGCGGTCATCATCGGCCTGATCTTACTGGGGTGCCAAGCGCGCGCGCAGTCAGCGCAGGCCGGCTATTCCGCCGCCGGTCTGTACAATGCAGCCAACGCTTACGCCCGCGCAGGCAAGCCGGGCATGGCCGTTCTCAACTATGAGCGCGCGACCCTGCTGGCGCCGAGTGACCCCGACATCGAGGCGAACCTTCGCTCGGTTCGCGAGCCATTGCGACTGCCGTCCGAATCGCGGAATGCGCTCGCCCGCGCGATCACTCTCGCCAGTCCCACCATGCTTGCGTGGATCGGCGTCATTGGCCTGCTGATCGTTGGAGTCAGCTTGCTTACTGGGCAGCTCTATCCCCGACATCGATTAGCACGGCGCGCCGCTACGGTCGTCGGCATTGCGATGATCGGATTGACCGTGGCAAACGGCGTGGTGCTCTGGCCGAGATTGCATGAAGCGGTCGTCATTGCGAGCAACACTGCCGTTCGTGTATCGCCGGCGCCCATGGGAGATCCGCTGTTCATACTGAAGGAGGCAGAGACCGTCAGGATGACGGCGGAGCACGAGGGATTTGTGCTCGTTCAGACCCGGGCCGGTCGAACCGGATGGGCAGCGCGCGCCAGTCTCGCGCCCGTCGTGCCATTCGAATGAGCGCTCACGCCGCTGTCAGGCAGCGCTTGATTCACCGCATG
>ODAK010000196.1_pt1 | contig 67613 bp, 55 predicted proteins | sample 1539591 | NCBI WGS metagenome assembly ODAK01 (sample SAMEA3539303, study PRJEB22396) | soil metagenome | biome: tundra; feature: field; material: soil | place: USA | collected 2010-05 | depth 0.15 m | reverse complement strand
GCGGGCGCAAGGTGCCCGGCGGCGTCCAGCTGGCGCTGCCGCTTGACCTACCCGCGCCGCCGGCGCTCAGCGGGCTCTCCGGATGGGAGTCGATGCTCGCCGACTACGGAGCCACCGGCCTGACGACGCGCGCGCATCCGCTCGCGCTGCTGCGCGAGCGGCTACCCGCGCGCTCGGTGACCAGCCGGGATCTCGACATGCTCACGCACGGCAGACGCGTCACGGCGGGAGGACTGGTGGTGGCCCGCCAGCGCCCAGGGACCGCCAAGGGCGTCGTATTCGTGCTGCTCGAGGACGAATACGGAACGATCAATCTGATCATCCCGCCCCACATCTACGAGCGTCATCGCCTCACCGTGAGGACCGAGCCGCTGATGCTCGTGGAGGGAAAGCTTGAGCGCTTCGCCGCGGCAGGAGGGGCGATCAACGTGCTCGTCGATCGGGTCGGCTCGATCGCGGCGCCCGACCAGCTGCTGGCCGAGGTCAAGGACTTTTCGATGCTCGACGAGCAGGTGCGGCGCGGGCTCGCCGAGCAGCAGACCGCCGATACGGAGGCCGAGGACTTCCGCGCCGTGGCGCCGCCGGTGATGAGCTTCGCGTCCGGACGGCGGCGATGATGATGCACTAGCCCATCTCACCGTCCCGCGCGATATGGTCCCGCCGCAGTGCTTGCGGTCTTCTTATTTGTCGCGTTCTGGGTCGTGCTCGGGCTGAGTCTGTTCTTCGTCGCTGCTCGCGGCGGGCTCGGCGGTGCCCGAGCGACCCTCCAGACGCGGTCACGAGGCGGACGCAAAACGGTCGGAGTGACCCTGGCGATCATCTATGTGGGCTTCGGAGTGGCGCTGCCGGTGGGCCTTCTGATCGGCAACCATGCCAATGCCAACAGCAAGGTCGGGGAGCTGACGCTGAACGCCTCGGAGAAGACCGGTAGAGAGCTGTTCGGCGTGCATTGCGCCGTCTGCCATACGCTCGCCGCGGCCAACGCGATCGGTAAGGTGGGACCCAACCTGGACACGCTCAAGCCGCCCGCGGAGCTCGTACTGCACACGCTCCAAAACGGGTGCCTGCAGAGCCCGCCGTCCACGAGCTCGCCGGAGACATGCCTCGGCCAGGGAAACATGCCAGCCGACATCGTCGAGGGCACGGACGCGCAGGATGTGGCCGCGTTCGTGGCCAAGGTGGCCGGCCAGGAGTAGCGCCAGGCGGGCGGCGTGGCGTCTGAGGCCGCTGGTAACATCGCTAGTCCGTAACGCTGAATTCCCGTTTCCGCTCAGCCGTCAGGCCGAGCGGAGAGGAAGCGGGGGAACCAAGTTGTTGGGGCTAATCGCCTTTCGCGTAGCGCCGCTCTTTCGGCGCGAGTCCGTCAGCTAACCCCGCAAGCACGAGAAAGAGGACGGTTGGATGCCCCAGGCAGGCGTACCGGTGCCCAGCGAGCAGGCGGTGGTCGGCGACCCGTGGCCCCCACAGCCAGAGCCGCACACCCAGCGGACCGGTGAGCGCCCGCGCCCGACACCGACCACCGGATCTACGGCGGCGAGCCACGGAGGCGCTGGGGTTCCGGGACGCCGGACGGTCACCATCCGGGGCGTGGGCGCCGAGGCCTGGGCCGTGCGGTCAAGCTCGAGATCGCGCACCTCAGGCGGACCGCGCTCGTCCGCAGGCGCACGTCGGCCGCCCCGCGCATATGAGCGCTCTGGCTTTCGCCCTGACCGGGTGGCGATGTGGGCTGTGCTGCTGGGGGTGGTGCTGGTACTGGTCGCCGCCGCGAGTTCGCATGCCGCACCGCTCAGGCTCGTCGTCGGCCGTCAGGCCTCGCCCATCGCGCCGCTGAGCTCGGCGGCACAGATCAGGCCTCGCCAGCCGCACCGCTGAACACCGCACGCGCACCACCGCTGAACATCGCGCGCGCGGTCTTTTAGACGTTTAACGTCGGTCCGTGATCGGCCGTTTATCGGTTTACGTATAAGGAGATAGGCGGGTTAACCGCCGCCGCCCCGAACGGTCGCCCGTCCGGCTGCGGCACGCCAGTCGAGAAGTCGACTCCCGCCCTGTCAGACCTTGTGCAATCCTCCACGTCCGGGTAGACTTATGAACCGTAAGCAGATGTTGAAAGTAAAGGGCGGGGTCCAGCGACTTTCGCCGTCTCTTAGACCTTCCGGTGGTCAGCGATGAAGACATCAATGAGCAGGTTTCAAATCCACGACGATCTAACGGCCCCCGAGGGCTCGGTGACGGTGTTGCGCGGGGCGCTCGCGTCCGGCGGTCAATTGCCCAACTTCCTCGGGGTGCTCGCCGGGTCACCCGCTGCGTTGCGCGCCTACGCGCGTTTTCGCTCCGAGCTCCGGCATGGCAAGCTGACGCTGCCGACGCTGGAGCGGATCGCCTTGGCGGTCGCCGAGCACTACCACTCTGAGCCCGGCATCGCGATGCATTCGCGTGCGGCGCGCGGGGTCGGCCTCGCGCTCGACGAGGTCGCCCTGGCCCGCCAGTTCAGTTCCCGGGACGAACACGAGGCGGCGCTGTTGCGGTATCTGCAGGCGCTGCTTCAAGAGGGCGGCCGCCCGCCGATGCACCTCCATGAGGAGGCCCGCGAGGCCGGCTGGGACGACGAGCAGATCCTGGAGGCGATCGCCGCGGTGGCGCTCGAAGGATTCACCGCGATGGTCAACGTAGCCGGCGAGGTACCCGCGGACGCCTCAACCGAGGCGGCGCGGGCCCTCGAAGCCGCTTAGCCTTCGGTCCCATGGATTCCCGCCAGCAGGCCGCCGGTGGCCCAGAGGTGCGCGGCAATTGCTGTCCCCTCTACCACGAGGCGGTCGAGCTCGTCGGGCGTCGCTGGACGGGCGCGATCCTGCGCGTGCTGATGGACGGACCGCTGCGCTTCTCCGAGATCGCCCAGGCGATCCCAGAGCTGTCCGATCGGCTGCTGTCAGAGCGGATGAAGGAGTTGGAGGGCCGCGGGATGGTGCAGCGCACCGTCATCCCGGGCCCACCGCTGCGAGTCGAGTACGAGCTCTCCAAGATGGGCCGCGAGCTCGAGCCCGCGCTGTCGGAGATCCAGCGCTGGGCGCGGCGCTGGCTCGGCGCCCGCCGGGCCTCAGCCCGCGTCTGACCGGCCCGTCCCCCGGGTCCCCGGCCCCAGCCCGCCGGTCAGCGGAGCGTCGCCGATCGCAGCGCGTGACCGTGCCGCCAGGTCAGCTTGTCGCCGCGCAGTCGCAACGACCCGGGCCGCACGCCAGCCCCGGTGTCGAGCAGGTGGTCGCCTGTCCTGTCCTGCTCGTGGACCTCTATGACCCGCCGGTGGGTGACGATCGAGCTCCCGACGGCGATCCAGGCCACGTCGCCGTCCGCGCGCACCACCAGCGAGCCCACCGATTGGTAGGACTCGGGTCCCAGCGGCAACGAGTTCGCCCCATCGTCGACGAGCTGCCGGCCGTCCGACAGGCGCCGAACGATCACCTGTGTCGTCCCCAGATCGACCCCACAGCTCGTCAGACCGTAGGCCGCGAACGTTCCCGCCACGATCACTGGACCCACGTGACGAGCCGAGATGCAGTTCCCAGCGCCACCCAGCCGGTAAAGGCGGGAGCGGTTGGCACAGCCGTAGACCGAGCCCTGAAGCGAATACACCCGAGCGCCCGCATCGGCCGCGAGGGTCCGCCCGCCCGCGGGACCGCAGCGGGCCGCGCCCACGCCAGCAGTGCCGGCAGTTCCCGCACCGGCGGCGCCCGCGGTCCGGTTGCTCGCCCACGAAGCCGAGCACGCGGCCAGCGCGAGCACGGCGAGGAGGCAGTGAACGGCGCGGCACATCGCCGGTCAGAGTAATGAGATCTGTCCGGCCCAGTAACGTTCCGCGCCCATGAACGACCCTGCGCTGACCGCCGAGGATGTGATCTCGCTCGTTGCCGAGCGCGACATCCGGTTCATTCGGTTGTGGTTCACCGACGTCCTGGGCCAGCTCAAGGCCTTCTCGATCAACGCGACCGAACTCGCCGACGCGTTCGAAGGGGGGATGGGCTTCGACGGCTCCTCGATCACTGGCTTCAACGCGATCGAGGAGTCCGACATGATCGCGATGCCCGACCCGAGCACGTTCGCGGTGCTGCCCTGGCGCCCGCAGGAGGCGGGATCGGCGCGGATGTTCTGCGACATCCAGACGCCAGAGCGCACGCCCTACGAAGGCGATCCCCGCCACGTGCTGCGCCGCGCGGTCCAGCGCGCGCAGGAGATGGGCTTTGACCACTACTACGTTGGTCCCGAGCTGGAGTACTTCTACTTTCGTGACTCCAAGTCGACCGAGGTGCTCGACGAGGGCGGCTACTTCGACCTGACGACGCTGGACGCCGGCTCGGACCTGCGCCGGGAGACGGTCCTGGCGCTCGAGCAGCTGGGCATTCACACCGAGTACAGCCATCACGAGGTCGGCCCCAGCCAGCACGAGATCGACATGCGCTACGCCGACGCCCTGAAGATGGCCGACGACTGCATGACCTACCGGATCACGGTCAAGGAGTACGCGCTGAAGTACGGGCTGCATGCGACATTCATGCCCAAGCCGCTGTTCGGCAAGAACGGCTCAGGTATGCACACGCACCAGTCGCTGTTCCGCGATGACCAGAACGCCTTCTACGACGGCGACGATCCGTACTTCCTGTCCGACGTCGGCAAGGCCTTCATCGCCGGCCAGCTACGCCACGCGCGTGAGATCTCCTCGATCTTCGCCCAGTGGGTCAACTCCTACAAGCGCCTGGTTCCCGGTTACGAGGCGCCCGTGTACGTGGCCTGGTCACGGCGCAACCGCTCGGCGCTGGTCCGCGTGCCGCTCTATCACCCCGGCAAGGAGCGCACCACGCGGATGGAGCTGCGCTGCCCGGATCCGGCCTGCAACCCCTATCTCACCTTCGCCGTGCTGCTCCAGGCGGGCCTGGAGGGGATCGAGCACGGCTACGAGCTCCCTGACCCGATGGAGAAGAATCTCTATCACCTCTCCCCGGACGAGCGGCGGCGGCTGGGGATCGATCAGCTGCCGGAGACGCTCGGCGAGGCGATCGAGCTGACCGCGCAATCCGAGCTGGTGCTGCGCACGCTGGGCGAGCACATGTTCAACCGCTATATCGAGATCAAGCGCCAGGAGTGGGACGACTACCGCGTCCAGGTCACGCCCTGGGAGCTGGAGCGCTACCTGCCCGTGCTGTGAGCGCTGAGCAGCGCCCGTAGATCAGCTGGCTCGGTCACCGGGGCCTGGCAGATGAAGTGCTCACACACGTACGCGGCGGCCTGACCGTCCACCGCGCTGCGACCCTCCAGGAGTGGCACCCTGACCGACGGCTCGCTGCCGCTCCCCGTCGGTGCCCGCGCCCCACCGGCGAGCACGAGGTGGGGACGGAAGTCCTGGCGGACCACGCGCAGGAGCGGGCCGGCGCTCTGCGCGGGTCCGACGATCGCCACCTCTTTGACCGGCGCCAGGTAGAAATCGACCGCCTGCAGCAGATGGCCGAAGGCGAGCGGATGGCGAGCGGCGAGCGGATTCAGCAGCCGCAGGACGCCCAGCGCATGGCGCTCATATCTGCCCTCACCGGAGAGCAGCGCCAGCCGCAACAGCCCCAACGCCGCCGCCGAGTTGCCCGAGGGGGTCGGTGAGTCGTCGAGGTCCTTGCTGCGCGCAATCAGATGCTGGTGCCCCTCCGCGGTGGTGAAGAAGCCGCCGCGCCGCCCGTCTGAGAAGCGATCGATGATCGTGTCCGCCAGCGCCACCGCCTGCTGGTAGAAGCGCGGGTCAAGGCTCGCCTGATACAGCGTGATCAGCGCCTCGAGCAGGTAGGCGTGGTCCTCGAGGTATCCGCTGATGTGCCCGCGGCCGTCCTTCCAGGTGCGCAGCAGCCGGCCGTCGGGGTCGCGCAGATCGCCGAGCACGAAGTCGGCGCAGGCGACGGCGGCCTGCAGGTAGTCATCTCGCTCCAGAACCGCCCCGGCCTCGGCCAGCGCTGAGATCATCAGCGCGTTCCAGGAGGTCAGACGCTTGTCGTCAAGACCGGGTGCGACGCGCGCTGATCGGGCGTCGTAGAGTTTGCGGCGGATCTCCCCCAGGCGCTCGGGCGCGGGCCCGCGGCCCTCCAGCACGTTGAGCCCCGGCTCGAAGTTACCGCGCTCGCCGGCCCCGAAGTAGGCGATCGCCTGGTCGGCGAGCGGATCTCCCAGCACCGCGCGCAGCTCGGCCAGGGTCCACACGTAGAACTTGCCCTCCACGCCCTCGGAATCGGCGTCCAGCGACGCGCAGAAGCCACCCTCGGCGCCGCGCATCTCACGCAGTGCCCAGTCGAGCGTCTGACAGCACACCTCCCGCATCCGCTCCTCACCTGAGACCTGCCATCCGTGCAGGTAGGCGCGGGCCAGCAGGGCGTTGTCGTAGAGCATCTTCTCGAAGTGCGGCACCGTCCAGGTCGCGTCCACCGCATAGCGCGAGAAGCCGCCTCCGACCTGGTCATAGATCCCGCCCCGCGCCATCGCCCGCAGCGTGGCCAGCGACATCTCGCGCTCGCCCCGCGCCAGCAGTAGCTCGATGATCGAGGCCTGGGGGAACTTCGGCGCACCGCCAAATCCGCCGTTGGCCTCGTCGTAGGAGGCACGCAGCTGGGCGATCATCTCGCCGAGCAACTGATCGGTGATCGGCTCGCCGGAGGGATCCAGCCGGGCGGCGCCACCGAGCGCGCCAGCTACCCGGGCGCCCTGGTCGCGGATCTCCTCTCGCCGGCGATCCCAGGCGTCCGCGACGGCCTCCAGCACCATCTGCCAACTCGGCATCCCGTGGCGGGGCTCGGGCGGGAAGTAGGTACCCGCGTAGAATGGCGCCTGCTCCGGGGTCAGAAACGCGTTCAGTGGCCAACCGCCCTGGCCGGTCATCGCCTGGCACGCCTCCATACAGGCCGCGTCGACGTCGGGACGCTCCTCACGATCGACCTTGACGCACACGAAGCGCTCGTTCATCAGCGCCGCGATGGCCGGGTCCTCGAAGGATTCACGCTCCATCACATGGCACCAATGGCAGGCCGAGTAGCCGATCGAGACCAGCAGCGGGCGATCCTCGTCACGCGCCCGCGTCAGGGCCTCCTCACCCCAGGCAAACCAGTCGACGGGGTTGTCCTTGTGCTGCAGCAGGTAGGGAGAGGTCTCCTGGCCCAGGCGATTGGACACGAGTCCAGGCTACCCCGAGCCATGAACTGGCAATAGGCTTGTGCGACCGTTTTCGACAGGGAAGGAACAGTCCGTGCCAGGAGACCGAGAGTCGATCACCGCACCCGATGCCCCCGCGGCGGTCGGCCCTTACGTTCATGGGGTGCGTGCCCGAGGGTTTCTATTCTGCTCAGGCCAGATCCCGCTGGACCCCAGGTCCGGGGACCTGGTCGGCATCACCGCGGCTGACCAGGCCGGCCGCTGCCTGGAGAACCTGGCTGCCGTCTGCCACGCCGCCGGAGCCACGCTTGGTGACGCGGTCAAGGTGACGATCTACCTGATCGACATGGCGGCTTTCTCGGCCGTCAACGAGGTCTACGCATCGTTCTTCGAATCGAATCCTCCCGCCCGGGTGGCGGTCGGCGTCGCCGCCCTGCCGCGGGGCGCCCAGGTGGAGATGGACGCGATCGTGGCCCTTCCCACGGCGTGAGCGGCTGATGGCCGACGACACTGCTGGCTCGGCGATCGCCCTGGCGGAATCGGTATCCGCCGCCGACATCCGTGCGGCCGTCGCCACCGGCGCGGGCGTGATCCGGGAGACACCGGTGCTCAGCTCCCGGACGCTGGCCGAGCGCACCGGCGTGACGGTCGCGCTCAAGGCGGAGAACCTTCAGCGCACCGGATCGTTCAAGCTCCGGGGCGCGCTGGCCAAGCTCGCGGCGCTCGGCGACGGCTGTGAAGCAGGTGTGGTGACCGGCAGCGCGGGCAACCATGCGCAGGCGGTGGCGTACGCCGCGCGAACCCGGGGCGTGCGCTGCGAGGTGTTCATGCCGCAGGCCGCGTCGATCGGCAAGCTGGAGGCCGCGACCGCGCTCGGCGCCGACGTGCATCTGGTCGGCGACACCGTCGACGACGCGCTCAGCGCCGCGCGTGAGCGCGCGCAGAGCGGCGGGCTGGCCTTCATCCACCCCTTCGACGATCCTGACGTGGTCGCCGGCCAGGGGACCCTGGGACTCGAACTGCTGGCCCAGGTGCCGGACATGTCCAGGGTGATCGTTCCGGTCGGCGGCGGCGGACTGCTCAGCGGGATAGCGATCGCGGTCAAATCGCAGCTTCCCCGGGTGGAGGTGATCGGTGTCCAGGTCGACACCTGCGCGCCGTTCCCCGCCTCGCTGGCTGCGGGCGAGCCGGTCGCCGTGCAGTCTGCGCTGACGATCGCCGACGGGATCGCGGTCAAGCGCCCCGGGCGGCTGACGCTCGCGCTGATCGAGCGGTGGGTCGATCAGATCCTGCTCGTGCCCGAGGACGATGTCGCCGAGGCGATGATGTTCGCGCTCGAGCGCGCCAAGCTGGTCGTGGAGGGGGCTGGTGCGGTCGGGATCGCCGCGCTGCTCGGCGGCCGGGTGCGGGCCGACAGCCCCGGCACGACCGTCGTCGTGCTCTCCGGCGGCAACGTCGACTCCGGGCTGCTGGAGCAGATCGCCCGCCGGCACGAGAGCCAGGCCGGCCGGCGCCTGGTGCTGCTCGTGCGCCTGCCCGACCGCCCGGGGTCGCTGGCGCGGCTGCTATCGCTCGTCGGGGAGCTCGGGGCCAACCTGGTCGACGTCGGTCACATCCGCGAGGGCATCGACCTGCACGTTCGGGAGACGGGCGTCCAGCTGGTGCTCCAGACGCGCGGCACCGCGCACGCCGCGCAGGTGACGAGCGCCGTACGCGACGCCGGCTACTCGGAGCCCAGCCTGGTGCTGTAATCGCGCGCCTGATCGACCAGCGCGCCGATCACCCGGCTGCGCTCGTCGGCCTCAGGATGCCACTGCACACCGAGCACGAAGCGACGCGCCGGCGCCTCGATCGCCTCTGGCAGCTCGTCCAGGGTGGCTAAGCCGGTGACCTCCAGCCCCTCGCCGATCCGCTCGACCCCCTGATGATGGTGGGACTTGGTCTGGTGCAGATCCTCGCCGGCCGCAAGAGCCGCCAGCGAGCCGGTCTTGAGCCGCACGTCGTGGTCTGAGCCGTCGAAGCTGCCGGGGACGCGGCGGTGCTCCTCGTGGCCGAACTCGTCAGGGAGGTGCTGGCGCAACGTGCCCCCGAAGGCGACGTTGAGCAGTTGCATTCCCCGGCAGATTCCCAGCACCGGCATGTCGCGCTGGACCGCGCGCCGCGCCAGCGCCAGCTCTACGTGATCGCGCTCGGGGACGGTTCCGATGGTCTGGGGATGGGGCTCGGCGCCATAGCAGGCGGGGTCCACATCGTTGCCACCGGCCAGGATCAGGCCGTCGACGCGATCGAGCGCTTCGTCCGGGTCGTCGACCAGCGCCGGGTCCGGCGGGATCAGCATGGCCATCGCGCCCGCGCGCTGCACGGCGGCGACGTAGGCATAGGGCAGCAGCGCCACGCGCTGGTTCCAGACTCCCCAGGCGGCTTCGGTGAGGGATGTGCAGATGCCGATCGCCGGTCGCGGGTGACGCATCCGATTCAGGCTAGCGGGGGCGGCTCCGGAGGCGGCTGCGGAGTCGGCTGGGGGCGGCTCCGGAGTCGGCTGGAATAGCGGCCCAACGCGCGGGAGCCGGGAAGGATCGGGGCCGGAAGGCGTCTATGGGAGCAGGACACCTACCAAGAGAGGAATCCATGCTCCGAATCTCGCTCCTGGCCCCGTTCGCGGTCGCGGTGCTGATCGCCGGCTGCGGCTCGTCCTCCAGCACCTCGAGCGCCACGCCGAGCAGTGCCGCCGCCGCGAAGAGCACCAGCAGCGCGGCCGCCCCGGCCTCCGGGGCCGGCGGTCACGTCAGCCTGAGCGAGACTGAGTTCAAGATCACCCCCGCCGGTCCCGCGGTCATGAAAACCGAGACGGTCACGATCACGATGCGCAACAGCGGTCAGATCACGCACGCGCTGGCCGTCCAGACCCCGGCGGGGATCGTGCGCACCGCCGACATCGCGCCCGGCGCGACCGCCACGCTGAAGGTCAACGTCTCAAAGCCCGGCAAGTACACGTTCTACTGCCCGATCGCCAACCACCGGATGCTGGGCATGCAGGGAACGCTGACGGTCGGCGGCGCCGGCGGCGGCGGCGGCGCCCCGGCCGTCACGCACTCGTCTTCGGCCCCCTACGGCTACTGAGCGCGCAGCAGCGCCCGGCGCACCTTGCCGCTGGCCGTCTTGGGCAGCTCCTCGGCGAAGTCCACGATCCGCGGGTACTTGTAGGGCGCGGTCTCACGCTTGACGTGCTCCTGCAGCTCGGCCGCCAGGCCAGGGCTGGGATCAAAGCCGTCGCGCAGTACCACGACGGCTCGCACGACCGCGCCGCGCTCGTCGTCAGCGGCGGCGACGACCGCCGCCTCGGCGACCGCGGCGTGGGAGACGAGCGCCGACTCGACCTCGAACGGCCCGATCCGATACCCGGCCGAGATGATCAGGTCGTCGTTTCGCCCCTCGAAGTACAGGTATCCGTCCTCGTCCTCGCGCACGCGGTCACCGGTCTGCCAGGGCTCGTGCTCAGGCGCCTGGCCGCCGTCCAGGTAGCCGACGAAGAAGGTCGGATCGCTGGTGGGGTCGGCGAGCACGAGCTCGCCATCCTGCACGCTGAGGCGCACGCCGGGAAGCGGGCGCCCCATCGAGCCAGGGCGGGCCGGCTGCCCCGCCGGCAGCCCGGTCAGCTGGCCGGTCTCCGTCTGTCCGTAGCCGTCCCGGATCTCCAGCCCGGTGCCGTCGGCAAACGCCCGCAGCACCTCGGGATTGAGCGCCTCGCCGGCGGCCACCAGACCGCGCAGCGAGGGCACCGGGGAAAGCTGGGCGCGCTTGGCGATCACCCGGTACTCGGTCGGCGCCATGCAGAGCACGTTGACCCGCTCGGCGGCCAGGATCTCCAGCCGCTGGGCGGGATCAAAGCGCACGTCATGCAGCAGCGCGGCGGCGCCGCGCAGCCAGGGCGCGATGAAGACGTTGCGCGCCGACTTCGACCAACCGCTGGCGGCCGTGCACCAGACGAGGTCCTCCGGGCGCGCATCGAGCCAGTACTCGGCCTGCAGCGCCTGTCCGGACAGATAGCGCTGCCCGTGCACGACTCCGGTCGGCTCGCCGGTGGTGCCGCTGGTGAACGTGATCAGGCAGGGGTCGGTCGGCCGCAGTTGCGCCGCCGGCGGGATCTCGTATGCGTATAGGGACAGATCGGGGACGAGGATCACCTCGCAGCCGGGGGCGGCCTGCGACAGCTCGCCGGCGTTACGCTCGTCGGCCAGGATCAGCTTGGGGCGCGCCGCGGCGATCCTGAGCCGCAGGTCCTTGGCCCGCAGCTGCTCGTTGCAGGGCAGCGCCACGGCGCCGAGCCGGAAGCACGCGACCATCGCCAGCACCCATTCGGGTCGGTTTCCGATCAGCGTCATCGCGATCTCGCCGCGGCCCAGGCCGCGCGCCTGCAGGCATCCGGCCAGACGGCCGCTGCGCTCGGCGACCTCGGCGAAAGTCCACTCCCGCCGAGCACCGTCCCGTGCCAGCTCCACCAGCGCTCGGCGCGTCCCAGGAGCGCAATCGACAACATCGCTGGCAAAGTTCATCGCGGCGGCAGTGTGCCAGGATTGATCCGGCCGGCGTTCTGGAGCGTCGCCGGGAATCGTCGGGGCCGGGCGAAGGCGCGCTGGTAAGCTCGGTAGAGGATGGGTTTGATGACCGGCAGCGGGCCGCTCGGCAAGGAACCGGCGGGGACGTTCAACTTCGAGCCTCCGGCGCCCGGCAAGGCACTGTACCTCGAGCCGACGCCCAAGCGGATCCGGATCGAGGTCGGCGGCGAGGTGATCGCCGACAGCCGCCGCGCATTTCTGCTGCACGAGGGCGGGCAGATGCCGATCTACTACTTCCCGCCCGAGGACGTGCGCTCTGAGTACCTCGAGCCCAGCGATCGCCACACCCATTGCCCGAAGAAGGGCGACGCGTCCTACTACACGATCACGGCTGGCGGCGAGACCGTTAACGCCGGCGCCTGGTACTACCGTGACCCGCTCCCGGGAACGCCGCCGATCAAGGATCTGATCGCCTTCTACTTCAACCGGATGGACCGCTGGCTGGAGGAGGGCGAGGAGATAAGTGTGCACCCGCGCGATCCCTACCACCGGATCGACCTGATCAGTACCGATCGCCAGATCAGGATCTCGCTCGAGGGCGAGCTGCTGGCCGAAACGACGCGGGCGATGGCGCTGTTCGAGTCGAACCTTCCGACCCGCTGGTACATCCACCGGGAGGACGTGCGCGCCGAGCTCGAGCCCTCGGACACCGTCACCCACTGCCCGTACAAGGGCGCGGCCGGCTATCACTCGGTCAGGCTCGCCGACGGTGAGCTCGGCAAGGACCTGATCTGGTTCTACGAGACCCCGCTGCCCGAGGCCACGCGCGTCGGCGGGCTGCTGTGCTTCTTCAACGAGAGGGTCGACATCGAGCTCGACGGCGAGCTCCAGCAGCGCCCGGCGTCGCCCTGGAGCCACGGAGTCAAGTCCGACGCCCAGAACATGGCGCCGGCTCAGACCCGGGGCTAGTGGCTTCGGGCCACTTTTGACATTCCCCGCCGGTATCCTCGGTCCGCCCGAGAGAAACCCTTAGGAGCGCCGAGAGCCCATGGCCGTTGCCACCCCTTACAGCGACAAGACCGACGAGCAGAAGGCGATCTGCGAGATGGTCCACCAGTTCGCCGACGAACAGATCCTCCCCAACGCCGAGCACTACGACCACGAGGACAGCTTCCCCGAGCCGATCGTCGAGCAGATGAAGGAGCTGGGCCTGTTCGGGGTCACGATCCCCGAGGAGTACGGCGGCATGGGGCTGGACCTGACGACCTACGCGATGATCGTCGAGGAGCTCTCCCGGGGTTGGATCTCGATCTCAGGGATCGTCAACACCCACTTCATCGGCTCCTACCTGCTGATGAAGTTCGGCACCGAGTCGCAGAAGCAGAAGTACCTGCCGAAGATGGCGACCGGGGAGATCCGCGCCGCCTTCTCCCTCAGCGAGCCCGAGTGCGGCTCCGACGTTCAGGCGATCAAGACGAGCGCGAAGAAGCTGGACGACGGCGCCTACGAGATCAACGGGGCCAAGATGTGGGTCACCAACGGCCTCCTGAGCACGCTCGTGTTCACGCTCGTCAAGTCCGATCCGGCCGCCGATCCCAGGTACAAGGGCATGACCTGCTTCATCGCCGAGAAGGAGCCCGGCGTGTCGGAGAACACCGGCGACTACGCCGGCTTCAACGTACCGCCGAAGATCAAGAAGCTCGGCTACAAGGGCGTCGAGTCGACCGAGCTGGTATTCGACGGCTACCGCTGTCCGGCCGAGAACATCCTCGGCGGCGAGGAGGCCGGGCTCGGCCAGGGCTTCGTGCAGATGATGGACGCGCTCGAGGTCGGCCGCGTGAACGTCGCGGCGCGCGGCGTCGGGATCGCCCAGCGGGCGCTGGAGCTGGCGCTGCGCTACTCCCAGGAGCGCAAGGCGTTCGGCAAGCAGATCGCCCAGCACCAGGCGATCCAGTTCAAGCTCGCCGACATGGCCACTCAGGTCGACGCGGCTCGCCTGATGACGATCCGCGCCGCCCGGCTCAAGGACGCCGGCGAGCGCTCGGACCTGGAGGCCGGGATGGCGAAGCTGTTCGCCTCGGAGGCCGGGCGCTTCTGCGTCGAGGAGAGCTTCCGCATCCACGGCGGCTACGGCTATTCCAAGGAGTACGAGATCGAGCGCCTGTACCGTGACGCCCCGCTGCTGCTGATCGGCGAGGGGACGTCCGAGATCCAGCGGATGGTGATCGGGCGCAAGCTCCTAGAGCGCCACAAGATCTGATCCGCCGATCGTCGCAGCTCGCTACGCTGGTGGTAGTCAAGCTAAGGAGCTGACCATGGATTCACTCACGGTAGGCAGGGGCAGGACTTCCAGGCGCGTTGCGGCGAGCCTCGCCGCAATGGCCCTGGCGGTGGCGGCACCGGCGGCGCTAGCGTCGTCGACCTCGGTGCGCCAGGGCGTCGTCCACACGTACATCGACCGCTCCGGAACTACGGTCGTGTCGGGCTACGACGGCGGCGTGGCGATCGCGTCGGCCAACGCTCAGAAGTAACCGGCTGGTCGGGCGAGCACTAGACTTCTCGCCCTGACCACACCATCTGACACCAAGTCGCTGATCGAGACCGCGGTCACGCGGTTCATCGCCGAGGTGCCCGCGCTGGCGCCGCTGAAGCTGGTGGCCGGGCTGGAGTTGCGCGGCCGTGGCGACATCCAGCTCTACCGGGTGGAGCTGCCGGGACCGAAGGTGACCAAGGACATCGCCTCGGACTCAAAGGTGCGCCTGATGGTGCCGCGATCGCACTTCAACGAGCTGGCCACCAAGGGCCACGTGCGTGACTGGCGCGAGGCGTTCGCCAAGGGCGACGCCAAGGCGACGGGCATCGAGCAGGTGCTCAAGCTGATCGTCAACGTCGTCGAGCGCCAGGAAGAGCGCTCGCGCACGCGCAAAGCCAGCCACTGAGCGCAGACGAGAAACTTCTCGCGCTCCACCGCGTTATGCATGGGTGAGTGACAAGGGCGGCGACGTCGCCCCGCCGCGCCGGCCGAATGGCCGGCGCGTCCACTCAGGCAAACGAGGAGGGTGAGATGCACCGCGCTTGGCTGTCGTCGGTCGTGTTAGGGCTGTTCGTCGCGCTGAGCGCCACACCGGCGCTGGCGGCCACACTCACCGTCAACACAACGACCGATGAGACGACACCGGGGGATCACCTGTGCTCCCTGCGCGAGGCGATCCAGGCGGTCGACTCACCGGGCAGCGCGAACGGCGACTGCGCCCCGGCCGCGTTCGGCGACAACACGATCGTGCTCGGCGCCCACATCTACTACCTGGGACTCGTCGGCACGGGCGAGCTGACGGTCTCCGGCACCGTCACGCACCTCACGCTCACCGGGGCGGGTGAGTCGAGTACCAAGATCGACGCCACCGCGCTCGGAGATCGCGTACTCCAGATCGACTCCGGGGCGAATGTCACGATCAGCGACCTGACGATCACCGGCGGCAGCGCGCCGGCCGGCAGCCAGGTCGCCCTCACCGGCCAAGCCGGAGGCGACGGCGGCGCGATCCTCAACCAGGGCACGCTCGGGATCACCGACGCGGCGGTGACCAACAGCCGCGCCGGAGACGGAGGCAGCGGCGGCCCCGGGGGCGTCGGGATCATGGTGGTTCCGGGCTTCGCGGGTGGCCAGGGTGGGTCCGGCGGTGCGATCTATAACGCCGGCTCGCTGGCCCTGACCGGCGCCACGATCGCCGGCGACCACGCCGGCGACGGAGGTCGCGGTGGCGACGGCCCTGACGCGGCGTTGGGCTTCAGCAACGGCGGGGCAGGCGGCAGCGGAGGCGCGGGCGGTGACGGCGGCGGCGTCAGCAACGCCGGAACTCAGACCGTCATCGCAAGCACGTTCAGCGCCGACGGCGCGGGGAGCGGCGGAGCCGGCGGCAACGGCGGAGCCGGGCTGAGCAGCAGCGACCCGGGAGGCAACGGCGGCAACGGCGGCGCCGCGGCAGGCGGCGGCGCGATCTCCAGCACGGCCGGAGCTTTCTCGGTGCTGAACAGCACGTTCGCGTCGAACTCCGCCGGTGACGGCGGTGGCGGTGGAAGCGCCGGTGCCGGTATCGCCAACGGGGGCAACGGCGGTGCCGGGGGCAGCGGCGGCGCGGTAGGCGTCACCTCACCGGCCGGTGCGACGATCAGGAACGTCACGATGGCCGCCGATGATGCCGGTACCGGCGCCGCGGGCGGATCCGGGACGGGCACCGGGACCGATGGCTCTGCCGGAGGCGCAGGATCCGGCGGCGGCATCTTCGCGCAGGCCGCCACGCTCCAGAACTCCCTGCTCGCCTCCGATGGCGGTGGCAACTGCTCGGGCGCCGTCGCCGACGCAGGCCACAACCTGAGTTTCGCCGGCTCTGGTTGCCGCTCTACCTTCCTGACCGCAGACCCCAACCTCGGCCCGCTCCAGGACAACGGCGGCCCCACCCCGACGATCTCGCTCGGGACCGGCAGCGCGGCGATCGACAAGGTCCCGGTGGCGGGCGCCGGATGTCCGGCCGTCGACCAGCGCGGCGTCGGGCGACCCAGCGGCCCCGCCTGCGACATCGGCGCCTACGAACTGGCGCCGCCGGCGGCGAGTACCGGCACGGCGCAACTCAGCGGCACCGCCGCCGCGATCGTGTTCGCCCGGATAACGCCGAACGCGGGCGACGCCGGCGTCTCGTTCCAGTACGGCAAGAGCAAACGCTACGGGTCACAAACGCGTGTGCAGCCACTTTCGGGAGTCAGTTCGACGATCGCGTCGGCCAAGCTGACGGGACTGAAGCCGAACACCACGTATCACTACCGGGTGGTGGCGACATCGATGGACGGCACCAGCGCCGGTGTCGACCGCAGCTTCAGCACCTCGGCCGTGCCGGTGATCGCCGCCCTGAGGCTGGCCTCGCCCGCGTTTCGGGCCACCGGGAATGGCGGTACGCTCGTCAGCTACACCGACACGAACGCGTCGCGCACCACGCTCACCGTGCTGCGCCCGGTCAGCGGCGCGCGTCAGGGCAAGCGGTGCGTGAGACGCACACCTCACGGGGCTCATGCCCGCCGCTGCGTGCGTTACGTCGAGGTCGGGTCGCTCTCCCGCCGGGACGTGGCCGGACGCAACCACTTCCGCTTCAGCGGCAGGATCGGCGGACGAGCGCTGACTCCGGGTACGTACCGGCTCGCGGTCACGCCGCGCTCCGGTCGCTTCACCGGGAAGCCGGACATCGTCGGCTTCACGATCATTCGTTGACCAGGTTCTGGGGGCTCGGCGCGCCGGGCCGGAGCGCTCAGAGCCGCCCCGCGGCCAGCGCCTCGGCGGCGGTGAGCTGTTCCTGGACCAGGGCCAGGCCGGAGTCCCAGAAGCCGGGGTCGGCCAGGTCGATACCGACAATCGCGGCCAGCTCCTCCGGGCTGCGCGAGCCGCCGGCGGCGAGCAGCTCCAGATACAGGGGGGCGAAGGATTCGCCCTGCTCGCGGTAGCGGCTGTAGGCCGACAGCGCCAGCAGCAGGCCGTATGAGTACGCGTACACGTACCCGGGCGTGTTGATGAAGTGCGGGATGTAGGACCACCAGGTCCGGTAGCCCTCGGTGATCTGCACCGAGTCGCCGAACAGCTCGGCCTGCGACTCGACCCAGAGCTCGCTGATCCGGTCCACCGACAGCTCGCCCTCGGCGCGCCGGCTGGTGTGGGCCAGATGCTCGAAGCGATTCATCGCCATCTGCCGGAAGACCGTGGCCACGGCGCCGTCGATCCGCTCCGCCAGCAGGCCCAGCCGGGAGTCGTCGTCAGGCGCGTCATCCAGCAGACGCCCGAACACGAGCGCCTCGCCGAACACCGACGCGGTCTCGGCCAGCGTCAGCGGCGTCGAATGGTGAAACACGCCCTGGGGAGCGGCGATCGCGGCGTGCAGTCCGTGTCCGAGCTCGTGGGCCATCGTCAGCACGTCCCGGCGCCGGGCGGTGTAGTTCAGCAGCACGTAGGGGTGGACGCTCGGCACCGTGTAGGAGCAGAACGCCCCGCCGCGCTTGTGCGGGCGAACCGGGGCGTCGACCCAATGCTCGTCGAAGAAGCGCCGGACGATCCGCCCGGCCTCGGGCGAGAAGGAGTCATAGGCGTCGAGCACGAGCTCGCGCGCCTCGCCGTAGGAGAACGTGACGTCCTGCCCGGACACCGGCGCGGACCGGTCGTAGTCGGCGATCCGCTCGATCCCCAACAGGCGGGCCTTGAGTGCGTACCACCGCTGCGGGATGTCATAGCGGCCCCGCACGGCCTCGATCAACGCCATCACCGACCCATCCGAGGCCTCGTTGGCGAGATTGCGGCTGGCCAGCCAGTGCGGATAGGAGCGCAGGCGGTCGTCGACCGCCTTGTCGTGCATCAGCGTGTTGTAGATGAACGCCCGCGTGCGCAGACCGGGCTCCAGCGCCGCCGAAACCGCCTCGGCCGTCTGGCGGCGCGCCTCACGGTCGGGGGTCAGCAGTCGGCTCAGCGCGACGTCCAGCGTGAGCTCCTCCTCGCCGAGGGCGACGCGCAACCCGGCGACCTGCTCACCGAACAGCCTCTCCCAGGCGCTCTGGCTCGAGATCGATTTCTCGGCCAGCAACTTCTCCTCGGGCTCTGACAGCAGGTGCGGGCGGTAGCGCCTTGCGCTGTGCAGGTGATGGCGGCAGAAGTCCAGCCGCTCGTCGGCCAGCAGCCGCTCCACGTGCTGATCGTCGAGCGACGCCCATTCCAGCTCAAAGAACACCAGCTCGGTTTCGATCTCGGTGGCCCGCTCCTGGACGTGTTGCAGCAGCGCTCCACGGGGCGGATCGGCGGTGTCGGTCGAGAACCGCAGCGACGCGTAGGACCCCGCCCTCCCGACCAGTTCATAGATCTGGGCGAGCGCGGTCATCGCCGTCTGCAGACCGGCCGCATCGAGGTCGGCCAAGCGCCCGACGTAGAGCCCGGCGAAATCGTGCGACAGGCCGCGCGCCTCGTCGAGTAGGCGCTCCACGCCCGCCGACTCCTGGCCGTCGACCAGGGGGCTGAGGTCCCACTCGGTCGCCAGCAGCTCCGGGTCGCTCAGATGATCGGCGGTGGTGGCCATCAACGATGCAGCTTAGTGCTCCCCACCGTAGATGCCATCGCATTCGCCGTCCGGCTGGCTCGCCAGATCGGGCCGCGCCGGTAGGGTCGCGGGACAGGGGGCTGGGTTACCCTTGCCCGGCGTCCCATGAGCCGGAAAAAACCACGGCTGCTGCTGGCGCCGATCGCGTCGGCGCTCACCCTCTGCGCATGTGGCCACGCCGGTGCCGGCCATCCGCCCGCGTCTTCCGGTGTGCCGTTGGTCGGCGGGGCGAAGATCGTCAGCGCGGCGAGGCAGTGTGACCGCGGCGCCAACCCCTACTGCGCGCTGGAGCTGGTCGTGGTCGACGCCCGCTACCGGTCCTCGAGCGACCTGCTGACCAGCGAGCAGCTGTATCTGAGTGCTCGCGGCTGGACGTCGACGGGCGGCGACACAGGACAGGAACTGGCGGCCAACTCGCCCGCACACCGGTTGCGGCTGACCTATGCCACCGCCGACGGCGATCTGCGCGGGACCGACCTGGGGTGGATCCAGCGCTCGCGCAAGACGGCGCTGGCGCTCAGCCGTGTGATCTTCGGCCGCGCTCCGGCGATCTCACTCATGCTGGAGACGAGCTCGTCCTGAGGGTTCGCGACGAGATTACTGGCCGAACAAGCCGTCAGAAATCTAGTCGTGAGCCCTTAGCTCCAGGCGCCGGTGCGAACCGACCGCCACGGCGCTGCGCCCGGCCAGCAGATCGCGCAGATCAGAGCCCACCAGCTGCTCGCGCCAGCCGCTGAGCGTCCGTACCTCAGGCTCGGGCTCCGAGCGCCGCGCCGCCCCGACGATCAGCTCCAGCTCAGCTCGCGAGGCGATCAACTCGTAGGCGAGCCCGGCTTCCAGCGCGCGGGCGCGCAGCAGCGCCTCGGCGAGCGCGATCAGCGGTGCGTCGCCGGGCTCCGAGCGACCGCGCGCCTCGTCGCGCGGGATCGGGGGCGCCTGCAGCGACGCCGCGACCGCATCCAAGATCGCCGGTCCACGTCGCTTGATCGTCGACGGATGGATGCCGCGGATCTGTCCCAGCGCGGTGATGCTCGCCGGCCGCCGCTTGGCCAGCTCCACCAGCGCCGGATCGGCGAGCACGGAGCCGACCGGGCGATCCTGCTCGGCCGCCGTACGCTCCCGCCACGCGGCCACCTCGCGCGCGATCGCTCGCGAGCGAGGATCGAGCTGACCGACTCGCGGCAGCCGTTCCCAGACGCTGTAGGGATCGCGCTCGTCGGTCGCTGACTGAAGCCGCCGGCATTCCTCGCGCGCCCACTCCAGGCGACCGCTGTCACGCAGACGGCGCTGCAACTCGTCGGAGAGCTGCAGCAGGTGCGCCACGTCCTCGGCCGCGTAGCTGAGCTGCTCGGCGGTCAGCGGACGGGTGTCCCAGCGGGTGTAGCTGGCGGTCTTGCCCACCCGTTGGCCGAGCATCGCGCCGAGCAGGTTGCTGTACCCAGCCTGCGCGCTGGCGCCGGCAAAGCCGGCCGCGATCTGCGTGTCGAACACGTTGTTCAGCTCCGTGTTCCACGCGCGGCGCAGGATCGCGACGTCCTGGCGCCCGGCGTGCAGGATGACGTCGATCGCGGGGTCGCCGAGCAGCGCGGCGAGCGGAGCGACGTCGGGCTGCGCGAGCGAGTCGATCAGGATGATCTGCGGCGCTCGCCCCGGGTCGGGATCGTCGACCGCGACCTGGACGAGGCACAGGAGGGCCCGGTATCTGCCCTCCGACATGAACTCTGTGTCGATTCCCAGCCGTCCTGATACCCGGGCCTGGGCCGCCGCCTCGGCGATCTGAGCGGAGTTGGCCAGTGGTAGAGATCCGTCTCGATCCATGTCGTGACACTACCGGCCCTGGGCCCAAGCAGCCGTCGACAGAAATAACCTACCCTGCTGGTAGGATTTACGGCGATGATCTTCTCCTCCAAAGCGGAGTACGGAGTCCGGCTGATGATCGAGCTGGGGCGTCAGTCGCCTGAGCACCCCACCAGCCTGAAGGCGATCGCCGACGCCGAGGGGCTGCCACTGGCCTATCTCGAGCAGGTCGTGGCCCGTTTGCGCAAGGCCGGCCTGGTGATGAGCGCCCGCGGCGCGCATGGCGGCTACTGGCTGTCACGCGCCGCCGAGGAGATCGCGATGGACGAGGTGGTCCAGGCGCTCGAGGGCTCGATCGCGCCGATGGAGTGCTTCGTCCACGACCACACCGAGCGGGTGCTCTGCTCACACGAGCCCGATGCGGGTCACGGCTGCGCGACCAAGCTGCTGTGGACGCGGGTACAGAACGGGATCATCCGATCGCTGCAGACCACGACGCTGGCCGAGCTCGTCGAGTTCTCGCGCCGAACCGAGCGCGAGCCGACGGTGGCCGCCTAAACGACACGACCGAAAGCTGGAGATGGCAGAGCTAGAGATTCGGAACCTTCACGTCCGTGCCGGTGAGAAGGAGATCCTGCGCGGCCTCGAGCTGGCCGTCGGCAAGGGCGAGATCCACGCCCTGATGGGGCCCAACGGATCGGGCAAGTCGACGCTCGCCAACGCGATCATGGGCCATCCCGGCCTCGATGTGACCGACGGCCAGATCATCTTCAACGGCCAGGACATCACTGCCGCCGACCCCGACGAGCGCGCCCGCATGGGCCTGTTCATGGCGTTCCAGTACCCGGTCTCGGTACCGGGCGTGACGGTCACCAAGTACCTGCGCACGGTGCTCAACGCCCACCGTGAGGCCCACGGCCAGGAGCCGATCTCGCTCAAGGACTTCCGCCAGACCGTCGAGGCGGCGATGAAGCTGACCGACGTCCCCAGGGCGTTCTCCAGCCGGTACCTCAACGAGGGCTTCTCCGGCGGTGAGAAGAAGCGCATGGAGATCCTCCAGCTGGCCCTCCAGCAGCCCGAGCTGGCGATTCTCGACGAGACCGACTCCGGGCTGGACATCGACGCGCTGCGCGTCGTGGCCAATGGCGTCAACGCCGTCGCCGGGCCCGAGATGGGCGTGCTGATCATCACCCACTACCAGCGCATCCTGCACCTCGTGCAGCCGAGTCACGTGCACGTCATGTACCAGGGCCGGATCGTCAGGGAAGGCGGCCCCCATCTGGTCGACGAGCTCGAGGCCAAGGGCTATGGCTGGATCACCGACGAGCTCGAAAAGGCGCCGGCGTAGTGAGCACGGTCGAGGTCCTGCGCGACGTCGCCTCCGAGTTCCCGGTCCTGGGCCGGGAAATCGACGGTCATCCGATCGTCTACCTCGACTCCGCCGCGACCTCGCAGACCCCCCAGCCGGTGATCGACGCGATGGTGCGCTACTACACCGAGACGCGTGCGTCGGTTCACCGCGGCGTCTACCCGCTCGCAGTGCAGGCCACAGATCTGTTCGAGGGCGCCCGGCGGCGGATCGCCGACTGGCTGCACAGCAGCATCGAAGAGACGATCTTCACCGCCAACGCGACAGCGGCGATCAACCTCGTCGCCTATACGTGGGGGCGCCAGAACGTCAGCGCCGGCGACCTCGTGCTGCTGACCGAGATGGAGCACCATTCCAACATCGTGCCGTGGCAGCTGCTGTGCCAGGAGCGCGAGGCCGAGCTGGCCTACGTGCCGGTGCTCGACGATGGTCAGCTCGACCTCGCGGCGCTCGATCAGCTGCTCGCCCGCGGGCCCAAGCTGCTGGCGGTCACCCACGTCTCCAACGTGCTCGGCACGATCAATCCGATCGCGTCAATCGTCGCGCGGGCCCACGACGCCGGTGCCGTGGTGCTCGTCGACGGCTCGCAGGCGATCCCTCAGCTGCCCGTCGACCTGCGCTCGCTCGACGCCGATTTCTACGCCTGGACCGGGCATAAGGCTTATGGCCCGACCGGGATCGGTGTGCTGCACGGGCGCGCTTCGCTGCTGGAGGCGATGCCGCCTTTCATCGGCGGGGGTCACATGATCCGCACCGTCTCGGCCAACGAGTCGACCTGGACCGACCTGCCGTGGAAGTTCGAGGCCGGTACCTCGCAGATCGCCGAGGCGATCGGGCTCGGCGCCGCGGTCGACTGGATCCAGTCGCTCGGCATCGAGCAGATCCGCGCGCACGAGAACTCGCTCGTCACCCATGCGCTGTCACGCCTGTCCGAAGTTCCCGGGCTGGCCATCAACGGACCGTCTGAGGCCGCCGGGCGCGGGGCGCTGGTTTCGTTCACGCTGGAGGGAGCCCATCCCCACGACGTCGGGGAGATCCTCGGGCGTGCGGGCGTCTGCGTGCGCGCCGGCCACCACTGTGCGCAACCACTGATGCGCCGGCTCGGGACGACCGCGACCACCCGGGCGTCGTTTGCGGTCCACAACTCGATCGACGACGTCGACCGGCTGATCGACGGCCTGGGCATCGTCGCGCGGGTCCTGCAGCTCTAACGTTGTAGCCATGGACGATCTGTACCGGGAGAACATCCTCGAGCACTACAAGCGGCCCCACAATTGGAGCCCGCCGGCGGCTGCGCTCAAGCGTGTCGACCTCGAGTTCCACGACCTCAACCCGCTGTGCGGCGATGAGCTGACGGTGCAGCTGGCGGTCGGCGACGACGACCGCATCGAGGAGATCCGCTTCATCGGGCATGGCTGTGCGATCTCCCAGGCCGCCGCTTCGATGACCTCCGACGAGGTCAAGGGGATGAAGGTGCAGGAACTGCTGGACCTCGACCGCTCGTTCGTGCTCGAGCTGCTCGGGATCGATATCTCCGCCCAGCGGATGAAATGCGCGCTGCTGTCGCTGAAGGTGCTCAAGAGCGCCTCACTGGGGCACGCGGCCGGCTGGGAGCCGGATCACGGCGCCGCGGCGTAGACCCTGGCCGTGCCCAGCCGATTGGGATTCGCGCCAGCGGGGTCCAGAACGTCAGGAAGCTGGAAGTCCTGGGTGCGATCGCTAGACTCCATATTGAAATCCGATCACTACGCTAGGTTTTACAAAACGTGCCCCAAGTAATCGACGTGTGTTCCGTGAGTGAGCTCCCGCCCGGCGAGAAGCGCCTGGTCGAATGGGAGGATCTGGAGATCGGCGTGTTCAACTGCGCCGGCACGGTCTACGCGATCGAGGACCGTTGCTCGCACGACAACGGTCCGCTGATCGAGGGCGAGTTCGACGCGCAGGCGTGCACGATCGAATGCCCACGACACGGCTCGCTGTTCGACATCACGACCGGCAAGCCCAAGACCCTGCCCGCGTACGTGCCTGTAGAGGCCTTCCCCGTCATCGTCGAAGACGACAAGATCAAGCTGGAGGTGGAGTAGTGGCTACTCCCGACACCCTGAGCACCGAGGCGCCGGTCCTGACCGAGAACCAGCAGTTGGCGAACATCAACGCCGACTACACCGAGCGCTACGGCTTCCACGACGCCGAGAACTATCTGTACAAGGCGCCCAAGGGCCTCACGCGCGAGCTTGTGGCGAAGATCTCGGAGTTCAAGTCCGAGCCGCAGTGGATGCGGGACTTCCGCCTCAAGGCGCTCGATCACTTCCTGGCGCGGCCGATGCCCACCTGGGGCTCGCCGATGCTCGCCGAGGTCGACTTCGACGACATCCACTACTTCGTGCGCGCCTCGGAGCGGGCCGAGCGCTCGTGGGACGACGTGCCCGAGGACGTCAAGAAGACCTTTGACCGGCTCGGAATCCCGGAGGCCGAGCGGAACTTCCTCTCCGGCGTCGGGGCGCAATACGAGTCTGAGGTCGTTTATCACCAGGTCAACGAGGACCTCGTCAAACAGGGCGTGATCTTCCTCGACATGGATTCCGCGCTGCGCGATCACGAGGAGCTCGTGCGCGAGTACTTCGCCACGATCATCCCGCCCAACGACAACAAGCTCGCGGCGCTCAACAGCGCCGTCTGGTCAGGCGGATCGTTCGTCTACGTGCCGCCGGGCGTGCACGTCGAGATGCCGCTGCAGGCCTACTTCCGCATCAACACCGAGTCGATGGGCCAGTTCGAGCGGACCCTGATCATCGCCGACGAGGGATCCTACGTGCACTACGTCGAGGGCTGCACGGCGCCGACCTACAGCTCATCCTCGCTTCATTCGGCGGTGGTCGAGCTGATCGCCAAGCCGGGTGCGCGGATCCGTTACACGACCGTGCAGAACTGGTCGACCAACGTGTTCAACCTGGTCACCAAGCGCGCGGTCGCCGAGCGCGACGCGACCGTGGAGTGGGTCGACTGCAACCTCGGCTCCAAGCTGACGATGAAGTACCCGAGCGTCTACCTGATGGGTGAGCGCGCCCACGGCGAGATCCTCTCGATCGCCTTCGCGGGCAAGGACCAGCATCAGGACGCGGGCGGCAAGATCGTCCACGCCGCTCCCAACACCACCTCGAACATCTTCGCCAAGTCGATCTGCAAGGACGGCGGGCGTGGTTCCTACCGGGGCCTGCTGGAGATCGCCAAGGGCGCTCACGGCTCCCGTTCCAAGGTCGTCTGCGACGCGCTGCTGCTCGACGAGCACTCGCGCTCTGACACCTACCCGACGATCAGGATCGGCGAGGACGACGTCAACGTCGGCCACGAGGCCACGGTCTCGAAGGTCGGCGACGACCAGCTCTTCTACCTGATGTCGCATGGCATCCCGGAGGACGAGGCATCCAAGTTGATCGTCAACGGATTCATCGAGCCGATCACCAAGGAGCTCCCGATGGAGTACGCGGTGGAGATGAACCGGCTGATCGAGCTGCAGATGGAGGGCTCGATTGGCTAGCTCCACCAGTGGTGCCACGATCGCGGCCGAACCCGAGTTCATGGCGGCGCGCCGCAAGCGTGCCGCCCGGCTGAGCGAGAGCCTCGAGCTGCCGCAGTTCAAGGGCAAGCCGGGCTGGGAGTTCACCGATATCAGCGGCCTTGACCTGTCCTCATACGCGCCCGCCCCGGTCGCCGGGAACGGCGCCTCCAGCCAACCGGCGGCGCTGTTCTCACCGCAGGCCTGTGCCGAGCTCTCCCAGCGGGATGCCGGCGCGGCGGCGCTGACTGGTGAGCTGCCCGACGGCGTGATCGTCTGCTCGCTGGAGCAAGCCGCGCGCGAGCATCCTGAGCTCGTGCATCGCCACCTGGGCACCGTGGTCTCAGACGAGGACCCGTTCGTGGCCCGCAACGACGCCAATTTCCGTGACGGCGCGTTCGTGTACGTGCCGGCCGGGGTCGCTCTGGCGCTGCCGGTGCTGCTGACCGCGGTCCAGAGCGCGAGCCGTTCCGTGCTTGACCGGCGCACCCTGATCGTGCTTGAGACCGGCGCCCAGGCCGAGGTCTGGGAGCAATACCTTTCGTCCGGCGACGAGCTCGACGGCGTGTTCAACTCAGTCGTCGAGCTGGTCGTCGGCGACAACGCGCGCCTGCGCTTCGTCTCCGGCCAGAACCTGTCCGAGCACAGCTGGATCTTCGGAACCCACCGCGCCGAGGTGTCCCGCGATGGCGCGCTGGATTGGGTCGCGCTGGGCTTCGGCTCGGCCCGCGGCCACGTGCGGATGGAGACCCGGCTCGGCGGCCCGGGGGCCGATGCTCGCGTCACCGGCGCCTACGCCACCCACCGCCGCCAGCACATCGACTTCGACACCACCCAGGAGCACGCGGCCCCCAACACCACCTCCGACCTGGCCTTTCGAGGTGTCCTGCAGGGACGCTCCAGCGCCGTCTGGAAGGGGAACATCATCGTCGACCCCGGCGCCCAGAAGACCGACGCATTCCAGGAGTCACGCAATCTGCTGATCTCCAAGCGCGCCCACGCGGATTCGATCCCGGGCCTGGAGATCCAGGCCAACGACGTGCGCTGCACCCACGCGGCGGCCGTCGCCCAGGTCGACCCCGATCAGCTGTTCTACCTGCGCTCGCACGGGTTGCCCGAGGCAACCGCCAAGCGGCTGGTGATCGAGGGCTTCCTGTCCGCGCTGGTCGAGCGCTTTGAGCCGGGGCCGATGCGCGAGGTGCTCGCCGAAACGATCGAGCGCCGGCTCGGGCTGATTCTGGGCGAGTAGGCCCCGGCAGGCGGCCGCGACGACAGCGGCCCGGCGCGCCGATGTAAGCAAGCTGACGGCCTGGGCCGGCTGCTTTACGACTCCGAAACACCATCCGCCAGCCACCGACCTAGGCTGCGCGCACTGGGAATCAGCAGCACCGCGAGCAACGATGGCGACCGTCTGCGGATCTGGGGCGAGAAGTCCCAATCCCGCCGAGTCGGCCCTTCGCGCGTGGCGCTGCACAAATAACAAGGGAGAGCCGATGACTGCTTTTGCAGGACGTGGCAGGCGTCTGTCCGTGGCGCTGGCGCTGGCGTTATCCGCCGGTGGTTTGGTCGCGGTGAGCGCAGCCGATGCCGTCCGTGGTAAGGCGAGGCCGGTCGCCAACCAACGCTTGACGCATTCCGCAAGCTTGACCGCATCGGTACCGACGACCTCGCCGATCAAGCACGTGATCGTGATCATCGGTGAGAACCACAGCTTCGACAACGTGTTCGCCACCTACAAGCCGCCCGCGGGCCAGAGCGTCAAGAACCTGCTTTCGGAGGGAATCGTCACGGCATCGGGCGCGCCTGGCCCGAATGCCGGCCAGGCGCTTCAGCAGACGGCGAACGACACCAGCAGCTATCAGCTCAATCCGACCCGGACCGGACCCTACAAGACGCTCCCGCGGCCGAACACCACCTATGTGGAAGCCGGCTGCGATGGTCAGAAGGCAAATATCCCCGATGCGCGCTTCAGTGGACAACTGCCGAACGCGCCCTATCAGATCACCAAGTACGTGCCGTACTTCGACACGCACGTGGCGTACCGCAAGGACGGAGGCTGCCTGTTCACCGGCGCCTACGTCGGCGATCCGATCCACCGCTTCTATCAGATGTACCAGGAGGTCTCGAACGGCACCCATGACCTGTGGACCTGGGTCCACGAGACCGCCGGAGACTCCAACGGCCAGCCGCCTCCGAGCCCGTTCACGGATCAGTCGACGGACCAGGGCGCGCTGGACATGGGCTTCTACAACATGGCCACCGGCGACGCTCCGACGCTCAACTTCCTGGCGCAGCACTACTCGATCTCGGACAACTACCACCAGGCCGTAATGGGCGGAACCGGCGCCAATCACATCGCGCTCGGCACCGGCGATGCCGCCTACTACCAGGATGCCAACGGCAACGCGACCGCGCCGCCGGCGGGCGAAGTCGAAGACCCGAACCCGCAGCCGGGCACCAACAACTACTACAGGCAGGACGGCTATGGCGCCAGCGGAACCACAAATGGCGGCAGCTACTCGGGCTGCTCCGACCACTCGGCGCCGGGCGTCAGCGCAGTCTTCTCGTATTTGGACAGCCTCTCCTACACGACGTTCCGCAACGGCGACTGCGCGCCGGGGCACTATTACCTGCTGAACAATTACAACCCGGGCTACAACGTCGACGGCTCGTTGAACACTTCGACATTCACCGTCCCACCGCAGCACAACTTGCCCACGATCGGCGATGAGCTGTCGGCTCACGACATCAGCTGGAGGTACTTCGGCGAGGGTTATAGGAACGGCAAGCCGGGCCCGAACTACTGCGGCATCTGCGACCCGATGCAGTACTCGAGCTCGATCATGACCAACCCGGCTTTGCGTGCGAACACTCAGCATGGGACCGCCGACTTCACCGCCGAGGCGGCAAGTGGAGACCTGCCGGCGGTCTCGTTCGTCAAGCCGGGCGACGATGACGGTCATCCCGGCTATTCGACGCTGGCGGCGTTCGAGGCGTTCACCACGCACATCATCCAATCGGTGCAGAACAATCCTGCGCTGTACCGGAGCACGGCCATCTTCGTTACGTTCGACGAGGGCGGCGGCTATTACGACTCGGGCTACATCCAGCCCGTCTCGTTCTTCGGCGACGGCACTCGCGTGCCGATGATCGTGGTCTCCCCGTACGCCAAGCCGGGCTACGTCAGCCACACCTACACCGATCATGTGTCGATCCTCAAGTTCATCGAGCGCAACTGGGGCCTGTCGCCGCTGTCGGAACGCAGTACGGACAATCTGCACAATCCGGTCAGCAGCGCCACAAACCCCTACGAACCGGTCAACCGACCGGCGATCGGAGATCTGTTCGACATGTTCGACTTCCACAGTGCTCAGGAGTCGAGCCGGCCGGCGCGGTTGCCGGCCGCCAGGGGCAAGCGCACCAGCGGCGGGGTGGCTCACGTGCCTGACCTGCTGCGCTGAATCCGGTGGCCCCCGGCCCGTCCCCCAAGGGCGGGCCGGGCGGCCATTGGCGGCCTGGCGGCCCGAGGCGGCCGGTCGCTGGCGTACGATGCACCGGGTCATGGCGCGTCCCCGGCCGATGGTCGCACTCGGTTACGGCAAGTTTGCGCGCGCCGATCGAGTGTTTGCGCTGGTGCCACTGGAAGGCGACGATCGCCGCGACGGGCGCCGTACGCTCGTCTACCTCGAGGGGATCGATGATCCGCTGGTCGCCTCCCGGTCAGAGGCGGCGATCGCCCGTGACCTGGCGAAGGCGCTGGGCCAGGTGTCGCCCGTGGGTCGACACGACGGCGGCCGCCCGCCAGGTCAGGAGCAGCTCTTCTGACCACGAGCCCAGCCGGCCCTAGCGCTTCCCGGCCCCCGGCGGTCCCACCGCCTCGGCGCGCCGCGTCCCGACGCCGCGGCGCGTAACTTCAATTCGATGGACCCGTGCTTCGATGCCGAGGTCGCCGTCCGGCGCGTTCGCTTTGTGAGCGCCGAGAGCGGCTGGGCGGTTCTCGACGTGGACGCACAGGACGGCACCTCGATCGTGCTCGTCGGCCCGCTGGCCCACCTGGAGCCGGGCGAGCGCGCCCACGTCAACGGAAGCTGGGTCGACGACAGCCGCTACGGCCCGCAGGTCAAGGTGACCCAGGCCAGCCCGCTCGCGCCTGAGGACCCCCAGGCGCTGATCGCCTATCTGCGCCGCATCAAGCACGTCGGCGCCAGACGCGCGCAGCAGCTGGTCGCCCAATTCGGCGCCGGAGGCGTCCTTGACGCGATCGACCGCGACCCCGATGGCGCCTTTGCGGCGGTCGGGTTGCGGACGGCACGAGCCGAGCAGGCCGCGGATTCGTGGCGGGAGCTGCGCGTGACCCGTCGCCTGCACCTGCTGCTGGCACCGCACGGCCTGGCCTACCTGGCCGCGCGCATCCACGAGCAATACGGCTCCGAGGCGCACCTGATCGTCAGCGAGAATCCCTACGAGCTGACCAGCCTGTTCGGCGTCGGATTCGTGATCGCCGACCGGATCGCGCGGTCGAGCTCCGTCGTCGGCGGCCAGGCGCGAGTGCGCGCGGCGATCCTGTACGCGCTGTCGGAAGCCGAGCGCGGCGGCAGCACGTGCCTGCCGATCGACGCGCTGCGCGGTGCCGCCGGAGAGCTGCTGGGCGAGAGCCCCTCGGAGTCCTCGGTCCACGAACTCGTGGCGGCCGGTGACCTGGTGGCCGACGAGTGCTGGATCTACCGCGCGCAGACCGCCGCGCTCGAGGCCGAGCTGGCCGCGCGCGTGCGCGAGCTCGTCACCGCTCCGCCGGCCAGACGCCTGCGCAAACCCGGCGACACCGACATCGACTCCGCCTCCCGCGCCGATTCGGCTGGCGCCGGCGCGGGCGCGGGCGCCGGCGGCTCTGAGCTCACGGCCGAGCAGCGGGCGGCGCTGCGGGGAGTCTTCGCCCACCGGCTGTCCCTGATCACCGGCGGCCCCGGCACGGGCAAGACCGCGTCGATCCGGGCGATCGCTGCCGCCGCGACCGAGCAGGGCGGACGTGTGCTGCTCGTCGCCCCCACCGGACGCGCGGCGATCAGGATGAGCGAGGCCAGTGGCGTGCGCGCCCGCACCGTGCACTCGGCGCTCGGCTGGATTCCGGGCGAGGGCCCCACGCACGACGAGCAGGATCCGCTGCGCTGTGACCTACTGATCGTGGACGAGACCTCGATGGCCAACCTGGAGCTGCTGGTCACGCTGCTGCGCGCGGTGGACGAGCGCACTCACGTGGTGCTGGTGGGCGACGCCGACCAGCTGGCGCCGGTGGGGGCGGGCAAGCCGTTCGCCGAGCTCGTTGGCGCCGACTCGGTGCCGACGGTCCGGCTCACCCACATCTTTCGCCAGGCCGCGGGCAGCATGATCGTCCAGGGCGCCCACGCGATCCGCCGCGGCGAGATGCCCGAGCTCACTCCGGTGGCCGACATGCGCCGCGACCTGTTCCTGATCGAGCGCCGCGATCCGCTCGCCGCGCGGGCCGAGATCGTGTCGCTGGTCAGCGAGCGGCTGCCGGCCCATTACGGCGTTGACCCGGTTCGCGACATCCAGGTGTTCGCGCCCGTCTACCGCGGCGAGCTGGGCATCGACGCGCTCAACATCGCGCTGCGTGACGCCCTGAACCCCGACGGGCGCCCGGTCCGCGGCGGCCGGCTGCGACTGGGCGACAAGCTGATGATGACCGGGCGAAATCTGCACGACCTCGGCCTGATGAACGGCACCCTGCTACGCCTGCTCGACGAGGTCTCGCCATCACCCGATGCCGAGTCCGACGATGACGCAGCGCTGATCCTGGGCGCCGAGGAGTCGATCTTCCGGCTCCCGCCCGAGGAGTCAGACCGGCTCAGGCTCGCCTATGCCTGCTCGGTGCACCGTGGCCAGGGCATCGAGCTCCCGATCGCCGTGATCGTCGCCCACCCCGCCGCCGGCGCGTTCTTCCTGCGCCGTGAGATGCTCTACACCGCCGTCACGCGCGCGCGGATCGCCACCGTCATCGTCGGCACCCGCGCGGTCGTCGCCCAGGCGGCCAGAACCCCGGACACCGGCCGCCGCCACGGCCGCCTGGCGGCGCGGCTGGAGGCGGTGCACGCAGGCGATCGCGGTCCTCAGGCGACGAACGACCAGCTCGCGAACTGAACCATGTAGAAGACGAGCAGGATCACGCTCAAAGCTCACGCTTCCCCACGCGTTCGTAAAGCGCCGTCGTCGCATCCCCACCGACCGCGACGAAGCCCGGCGTGGCCTGCATCAGCGTCTCGGTCTCCGACCCTCGTGAGACGAGCACCACCCGGACCTGCGCCGCGAGCGCTCGGCGCCCAGCGGCAACGCCGTCAAGCCAGTCGAGGTATGCGACCTGGTCGGCGTGGGAGAAGGCGTCGATCGGGTTTCCGACCCAGATCCGCCCGCCGGCCAGCGCCACCTGCTCATCCATCACACCGCTGGCCAATACCGGGGAGCCACGCGCGATCGAGACAGCGTCGGCCACGAGCGCGCGGCTGGCCCCACTGGATATCGGTCCGCGGACCACCGCAAAGCCGATCGCCAGCAGCGAGGCCAAGGTGATGACCGGGACCAGCGCTCTCCAGCTGCGCTTCGGGGTGATCCCCACCGCCGCGGGCGCCGCCAGGAAGAACAGCAACCACACCCCGTCTCGGCTGGCTTTCAGGGTGAGAATGGCCAGGCCGACGATCACGCACCACTCCCACAGCGCGGGCCGAGCTCGCCATGCGCGGGCAACGAGGAACACAGAGGCCACGATCAATGCGATGTCGATCGGCGAGCTCAGCGACAGCGGACTCCACATGCCCTCGCCCCGCCGGGCGGCGTCATTGGTCAGGACGCCCTGGTAGTAGTCGATCGTGCCCAGCAGCGCCGGCGTCAGACACAGGGCGGCGGCGGAGACCACCGCCACGCATGACGCCAGCCACCGGTCGCGCGGGAAGCGGCTCACTAGCAGGTAGGCCAGCGTGACCAGCTCGCCGACCAGCGCGGCCCCGTGCAGGTTGGACCACACCGCGATCAGCGGCACCACGAGCCACACCCGCCACGACGGCCGTCGGGACTGCGCGCGGAGCAGGCCCACGAGCACCGCGAACAGCGCCAAGGAGAACAGCTGCACGCGCGCGATGGCCAGGCTCGGGAGAGCGCCGAGCCCGACCGCCAGCAGCGCCGCGCTCGTCCCGAGAGGCTGCGCGCCCCGCGCTCGCGCGTCACGCGCCAGGAACGCCAGCGCGGTCGCCGTCGCCAGCAGCTGGGCGAGCATCAACCCCCGGTCGCCGGCCAGGCGCTCGGCGTAGTTGAGCACGAGCTCGGACAGCACGAGCGCGTTGGGCCAGTGGCCGGTGGGAGCGGCGGCGAACGGTATGCCCCGCGGAATCGCACCTCGTGTCGTGATCACATGACCAAGCGCCGCCAGCCACTGCGCATCGGCGCCTACGGTGCAGAGCAATGCCGCCAGGGCGACGATCGACACGATGGCCATGACGACCAACGCTTCCGTTCGCGCGTCGATTGAGCTCGGGCTGTGCTTTGACACCCTGATAGGTATCGCCCCGGGCGACAACGGGCGTGCCTAGACCTTCGTCTAGCTCTACCTGCCTTATCGTCGTATCGCGCTGGATGCCCGCCACGACGAAGAGAACGCATGACGTCGTCGTCGATCCTGGCCGGCATTCGATCTCGTCAGATCACCGGCGGTCGCGTGAACCCCCGCCGGCACCTGCTGCAGATCGGCGCGCACTGGCTCGTGTACGTGGCCCTGCTTGGCGCGGTCCCCTTCCTGGTGTTGGGCCTCGCCGGCATTCACCCGAACGTCTTGCTCTACGACTTCAAAGGTGGCCTGTACGACGCCGGAGTTGCGATCCTCCACGGCCGCAGTCCGTACCAGCCCGGGTTCCTCGCCCATCAGGCGGCGATCATGCACGCGGGCGGCATCGCGATTGGCGAAACCGTGGGCAAGACATTCTCGATTCCCGTGTATCCGGCTCCGGCGAACGTGGCGATCGTGCCCCTGAGCCTGCTCCCGCTGTGGCTGGCCGGAGCCATCTACACCCTGGCTTCCATAGCGGCGCTGGTGCAGGCCGTCTGGCTGCTCGGCGTACGCGACTGGCGCTGTTTTGCCCTGGCGCTGTTGTCGTGGCCGTTCATCTACGGTCTGTACCTGGGCGCGCTCGGACCTTTCCTGCTGCTCGGCGTGGCCGTCGTCTGGCGCTATCGCGACCGCGTCTGGGCGCCGGCGATAGCGATCGCGTCGATCGTCGTCGCCAAGATCTTTCCCTGGCCCGTCGCCGCTTGGCTGTTCATGACCCGCCGCTGGAAGGCGTTCGCCCTGATGGTGGCCATCGGACTGCTGACCACCTTTGGAGCCTGGGCCCTGATCGGCTTTCACGGGATCGCCCAGTACCCCCAGATGCTCTCCGATGTGTCGTTCATCCAGGAACGCAGAGCGGTCTCGTTGGTCGCCGTGCTGCTGGCCGCCGGCTGCTCGCCGACGGTCGCGAGCGTTCTGGCGCTGCTGGGGGCGGGGGTCCTGCTGGCCGGTGCGTGGCACGTCCTGAGGCGACCTGACGGTCAGCGGCGCGCGCTAGCGCTGGCCGTGATCGCCGCGCTCACTGGGACGCCGATCGTCTGGGACCACTACATGGTCTTGCTGTTCGTCCCGATTGCTCTGATCTCACCGGCTTTCTCCGCGCTTTGGCTGATCCCGCTGGCGACGCCGGTGATCGTGACAACCTCGGTCCTCCTGGTGCCGATGGGCAGCCATGCCAGCGCCGGCGCACCGGACACGTTGCGCACCGCCGCGGTCTGGCTGGCGTTCGAGGCCTTCCTGGCCATCAGAGTGGCGTTCCCCGAGCACCTGGCGGCGTTCCGGGCTCGGGCACGCGGTGAGCACAGGCTCGCCGTCTCAGCCGCCACCCACACCTTCGTCTAGGTCTACCTACCGCATCGTGGCATAGCGTCAAGCGGCGCGCGTGACGATTAGATCACATGTCGTCACTGGCGATCCCGCGTCAGGCCGCCCGCTGGCGAGTTTCGCGCAGCCTGTGGGAGCTGTTCTCCACGCACGGATCCGACGTGCTGCTCGGGGTGGCGATCACGGTACTGGCGGCGATCCTGCTGATCAACTCGCCCAACGTCTTCAACGTCGACAGCTGGTTGGCCCTCGTCACCGGCCGCGAGCTCTGGCAGACCGGCATTCCCCACCACGAGATCCTGACTGTGATGGCGCACGGCAAGGCCTGGGTCGACCAGCAATGGCTCTCACAGCTGGCCAGCTATGGGATCTACCTGATCGGCGGCCTGGGCCTGCTGGGAACGGTCAACGCGGCCCTGATCGTGCTGGCCGTCGCCGGAGCCGCCGTCGGCGCCAGACGGCTCGGGGCGCGCCCGGGCGTGATCCTGATCACGCTGGCGCTTTGCCTGTTCTCGATCGCTCCCTCGCGCGAGGTGCGCACGCAGGAGTTTGCGATGCCCCTGTTCGTCGCGGTCGCCTACCTGCTCGCCGCCGACATACGTGCTCCGTCGCGCCGGGTCTACTGGTGCTTTCCGATCCTCGTGCTGTGGGCCAACCTGCACGGCAGCGTGACCCAGGGGGCGATGCTGGTCTCCCTCCGGGGGCTGCTCATCCTGTGGGAGCAGCGCCACCGGCTGCGCCACCCGGCACGCCTCTGGTACCGGCCGCTCGCCCTGATCGTGGGCGCGCCGCTGACCCTGCTGCTGACCCCGTACGGGGTCAGCAGCATCGGCTACTACCGCACCATGCTCTTCGGGGGGACGCTCACCCACGCCGTCAGCGAGTGGGCGCCCGTCACCTCCTCTCCGGCGATCGCGGCGGTGTTCTTCCTGGCCGTCGGCATCGCGATCTGGTCCTTCGGCCGCCACCCCGAGCGCACCACCACGTGGGAGCGGATCGCGCTGCTGGTGCTGGCAGCCGCCAGCATCTCGGTGATCCGCAACCTCTTGTTCTTCGGCCTGTTCGCGCTGATGGTCATGCCGGTCTCGCTGGCCGCGGACCCCGCCGCGGCGCAGCTGCCCAATCGGCTTCGGGGCCGCGTGAACCTCGGGCTCGCCACGGCCGCGCTGGCCGCCGCAGTGGTAGCGGGTGCTGCCCTGATCGCCACCCCCGCCTCGAGCATCGAGCTTCGCAACCAGCGCCCCGCCGTGCTCCGAGTGGTCGCCCGCGTCACGAACGCTGACCCCGCGATTCGGGTGCTGACCGACGATCACTACGCCGATTGGCTGCTATGGCGTGACCCGAGTCTGAGCGGCCGCCTAGCCTACGACGTTCGCTACGAGCTGCTCAGCGCCCGTCAGGTGTCGGCGCTGCAAGCGGTCTTCACAGTGACCGGCGTCAACTACAAGCAAGCGGCCCGCGGCTACCGGCTGCTGGTGCTCGACCGACGCTACGAGCCCGCGACAGTCAGCGCGTTCCGCCATGAGCCGGGCGCCCGGATCCTCTTCAACGACGGCGACGAGATCGTGATCCTACGTTCAGCGCGCCAAGCGGCATGAGTCACTGGCGCGTGCAGCCGGCCACCAGGGTCGCGAGCCGTAACCGCATCGGTTCCAACCCGCCGTGCCCACACCCGGCTCACCGCCTGCCAGCTCTCGCTGCCACCGCGCCGGAAACCCATACGGAGATCAACCATGCTTAATCGGATCAGGACCCGCGCCGCAGACGAGCGCGGCGCCGTCCTCGTGATGGTGGCCATCCTGATGATCGTGATCCTCGCCTCCGCGGCGCTCGCGATCGATGCCACCTCCTGGACCCAGACCCAGCGCCAGGCGCAGAACGCCGCCGACGACGCGGCCCTGGCCGCCGCCGACCTCCTACCCGCTACTGACACCACCGCCGCAAAAGCCGCCGCCGTCAATTACGTAGCAGCGAGTAACCTTCCCGGCGCGCAGATCCCTCTAGTCTCGTTCAGCACCGCTCAGAACCAGCCGTGCGGGGTCAGCGTCACCTGCGCCAAGGTCACGGTCACGGCCACCACCAAAGGCCAGACCACACTCGGCGCGATCGTGGGCGTCAAGAATCCCTCGATCAGCCAAACCGCCGTGGCCGCCCCCAACACCACGTCGACAGCGGTGGCTGGGCCGATGTTCGCAGGGTCAACGAGCTGCTCGGCAATCACTCTCCAGAACAACAACAACGCCCAGGTCGGAGGCATCGTGACCAACGGCAGCGTGAGCGTGTCGGGCTCCAACGGCACCACGGTCAGCTCGCTCTCCTACGGCGCCGGCTGCTCGGCTCCATCGGGGCAAAATGGGGTCACCTTCGGCAGCACCACCTCGAACTCCGGGTCCGTGCCCTTTCCGATCGACTACCGGACGCAGGCGATCACCTGCAATTCGGGACAGTCTGTGACCCAGTCCGGCAACAACTATACGTATGGCGTGTCCAACATCACGTTCAGCAATAGCCAAGCTGTCTCAGGCGTGTACTGCGCGCAAACCATCAACCTGGCGAACTCCGCCGTGCTGACCGGCACGGCGACCTTCATCGCCGACAACTTCGGAGGTGGCATCTCCGACACGGGCACACTCACCCCGGCCTTCAACCATTTGCTGCTGTGGCAGACCGGCTCGTCCACGTTGCAGCTGAACTCCACCACGTTCATCAACGGCGGCGTGATCTTCGCTCCCAGTGCCGAGATCCTCGTCAACTCAAACGCTCTGACCGGCGGCGCTCAGACGACATTTCTGGAGAGCGACACGATCTGGATCAGCTCGATGAACGGCGGGAGCCTGCAGGCACCCTCCGGCCTGACCTCTGGGTCAACGACCAACGGCAGCTCACTTACCCAGTAGTAGTCCCCTTCTTAATCAACCGGAAAGTCAGAGTCCGCCGGACGACAGCACCGTATGCGCGGCGGGATACATCAGCTCGATCATCAGTGCCGGGAAGATCAGGAACATCAACGGGAAGAGCATCTTGACCGGCGCCTTCTGCATCTTCTCGCGCGCCGACTGACGGCGGCGGCGGCGCATGTCGAGGGTCAGCTCGCGCAGAATCGGCGAGATCGAGGATCCGAGGCTCTCGGCTCTGGTGACGGTGCGAACGAAGGCGCGGACGGACGGGGTATCAACTCGCGTGACGAGGTCTTCCAATGTCTGGCCGACGGTGCTCCCGAGGCTCTGCTGCTTGATCATCAGCTTCAGCTCGTCGCCGAGGGCGCCGTGGAAACGACCGGCCACCAGCGCGATCGAACCGGCGATTCCCATTCCGGCTTCGACGGTGGCGATCAGCACGTCGATCAGTTCCGGCAGCTGGCGATCTATTTCGTCCAGGCGACCCCGTCCCCGGTGCTCGATGTACGTCGCCGGCAGCTGCCAGCCCAGTGCACCGAGGGCGAACAGGATGAGCATTCCCAGGGGGCTGATTTGGGCGCCGGCCAGCAGCATCAACCCCAGCAGCAGCACCGGAATGCCCAGAGCGGCCATCACTCGGTAGCCGTGGACGGTGTCGGGGTCGATTTCGTAGAAGCCGGCTGCGCTGAGTGCTGAGCGGTTCAGCAGCGGAAGCGTTGGGAGGTGAGCCAGGGCAAAGCGTCCCAACCGGGTTGCGAGTTGCGCCACGACGTCGCTGAACTTGGCGCGGGAGGCCGGGATGGATGGGCCCTCCTCGGCGCTAAACCCGTAGTCGCCGATGGCGTGGAGATGGGCCTTGAGCTTCAGCCGCGGAGCCACCAAGGCACGCGCGAGAAGCCGGCCGGTCAGCCCGAACAGGGCAACCCCGAATAGAAACAGTAAGAGCGTCATGAAATCACATTTTCACGCTGGTTATCCGACTCATTATTTGCCGTCCCAGCAGCACCATTCCCGCGCCGACGACTAGCAGCACGATTCCCATCGTGGTGTGAAACAGCGGCTGGGAGTAGGAGGGCGCCAGCAGGCTGATGCCCAGGAGCAGGAACACCGGGAGTCCCGACAGCACCCAACCCGACATGCGGGCCTGTCCGGTGAGCGCTTGGATCTCCCGGCGCATATCCAGCCGCTCCCGGGCTCCCTCGGCGACGCGGTCAAGCGATTCAGCGATGTTGGAACCCGATCGCCGGCTGAGCCCGGCGACCAGCGCCACTTGCTCCATGTCCTCAGACTCCATGCGAGCGGCGACCGCATCCAATGACTGTTCGAGTGGACGACCCAGCTGCTCGTCCGCCACGACCCGGTCAAGCTCGCTGCGCATCGGCTCCTCGGACCCCGACGCCACGGCGGCCAGGCCCCCCACGAGGCTGCGCCCAGCTCGCATGGCCCCCGCCAGATCCTGAAGATGGGAGGGCAACTGCTCGCGGAAGCGGGTGCGCTGCTTGCGGGCGGCACGCCGGACCTGCATCCGCATGGCGGTCGGCCAGGCGGCCATGATCAGCAGCGCCGGGAGCACGGTGGAGAGCGCCACGCAGACGATCGCGGAGAGGATCAGGGCTCCAACCGCCCAGCGCTTGATCAGCTCCACGGGACCACGCGTGATGCGCGCCACCTGGATGTTGAGGATGAACGCCGCCCACCAGCGCCGGCGGACCAGAAAAGACTCCAGACCCCGCGGGCGGTTCTGCTCCGCCACCAGCTGGGCGTCGCCGGCGGCCGATCCCGGGATAAAGCTGCGCACCCGGGCTCGCACTCCCCGTCTGGCCTTCGGGCCACCGAGAGCTATCCAGAGGCCTGCCGCCAGCAGCAGACCACACACCGTGGCCACCAAGAAGATCGCCAGCGGCGAGCTCCAGAACGACCCGGAAGCCGCCGAAGCGTTCTGAGCCGCCACCGCCGGACCGAAGTACGACGGTGGCGCCAGGGTCAGCAGCTGCGGTGGAGCGCTGACGATGGTCCCAGGCAAGCTGATCACCGGACCCTTACCCGAACTCGCCGCCGGTTTTGATCCCTGCTTACCGCCGGTCAGACGAGCACCGCCATGCGCGGCCGACCCGCTGCCCGAACCGGAAGCCTGACTGCTCGTCTTGCCAGGGGCGGCTGTAGTCGGAGTGCTGACCGGCGCCGCCGGATTCGAAGTCGTGGTCGCCGGGCTCTGACCGGCGGTGGACGGGGTTCCGGGCGTGTAGTAGGCCAACTGAAGCGGGGCCGAGACGCCGCTCAACCGCGCGTCGACGCTCACCTGCCGGCCCGCGCTGGCGTTTGACCGGTAGCGAACCACGTACGCACCCTGGGTCAATCTCGTGTACGCAGCCACCACTGACTTCGCCAGGTCTGACGGGTCAGCGGTCAACGCGGCATTGGTGGCACTGGCGCGAAGCAGATCGATCCCGCCAGAGCTCGACGCGCCGTCTCGCAGCGCGACCGTCACGATCGGAATGTGCGCACTCATGGCCCCGGCTCGAGCCGCGCTCAGCGCGGCTGCCGGCGCCTGCGTGTTAGCCCCATCCGAGATCAGGATCACGGCCCCGGCGGCGACCCTGGCGTCGGCGAGCTGGGTGAGCGCGAGTTCGATCGCGGCCGGAACGTTGCTGCCGGCACCCACCCTGGGGGCGCTCTGCAGGGTCTCCACCAGCGCCCGGCCGTTACTCGTCATCGGAGTCGTCACGGTGGCGTTGGAATCGAACGAGATCACGCCGATCTGCGGCGCTCCCGTGCGCTGCGCGACCAACGTACGTGCCGCCACCAGCGCGCTGGCCAGCGAGGCGCCCTTCATGCTCACGTTGCGATCGAGCGCCAGCACCAGGCCGAAGTCCTGACCCTTCGCATCGCTGACCGGCCTGACCGCAAGCCGCCTGATCGTTTGACCATTCTCGGTCAGGCGTAGACGCGCGGCGGTCACCGAAACCCGTGACGAGGACAACACCAGTGCACGGTTGGGAAACTGGGTTCCACCGCCCAGCCAACCGCCGAGACCAGAAGCCGACTGGGTCACGGTGCTGCCCAGCGGGGTTATCAGCACGTTCGACCGAGCATTAGCGCCCCCCGGGGCGACCGGGTTGGCGATCGAGTCCCCCACAGAGACGGCCGAGACCGGTCCCGCCAGCATGCTCAGGCCGAGCCCGGCTCCGACCACAAGGCGGGTCAGGACGTGGCGCACCCTCTCACCTCGCCGATGCCCGCCCCACGAGGTTAGGGGGCTGGATTACCAGATCAGCCGGCAGCTCAATCCCCCGGCGCTCGAACTTGTCCAGGAAGGTGGGTCTCAGCCCCGACGGCGTGAGGGCTCCGACGATGTGCTTGGTGGCTGTCACGGCGTCGACCTTGAAGGTGTAGAGGTCCTGCAAGGTGATCACATCGGACTCCATCCGCTGGACCTCGGTGATCGCGACGACTCGCCGCGTACCGTCGTTCATTCGCTCGATCTGGATCATCAGGTCCAGCGCCGAGGCGATCTGCTCGCGGATGGCCCGCAACGGGAGGTCGTAGCCGGTCATCAGGACCATCGTTTCCAAGCGCGCCAGGGCGTCCCGCGGCGAGTTGGCGTGCAACGTAGAGATGGACCCATCGTGTCCCGTGTTCATGGCTTGCAGCATGTCGAGCGCCTCGGCTCCGCGAACCTCGCCGATGACGATCCGGTCCGGGCGCATGCGAAGCGAGTTGCGCACGAGATCCCGGATCGACACCTCGCCCTCACCCTCGATGTTCGGCGGGCGCGCCTCCAGCCTGAGTACGTGTCGCTGGACGAGCTGCAATTCCGCGGCGTCTTCGATCGTGATGATCCGTTCGCTGTCCGGGATGGCCGCCGAAAGCGCATTGAGCATCGTGGTCTTACCAGAGCCGGTCCCGCCCGCGATCAGGATGTTCAAGCGAGCCTGGATACATCCGGCCAGCAGCTCGCCGGCTTCCGCGGGCAGGGCGCCGAGCTTGATCAGGGCGTCCATGTCGAGCCGCTGTGTATTGAACTTGCGGATCGTCAGCAGTGGACCGGACAGCGACAGTGGCGGGATCGTGGCGTTGATGCGACTACCGTCGGGCAACCTCGCGTCGACCATCGGCGAGGACTCGTCGATCCGCCGCCCGACTTGAGCCACCATCTTGCTGATGATCCTCTGCAGGTGGCCTTCGTCGCTGAAGCGGATCGGGGTCTTGTGCAAGCGGCCGGCTCGCTCGACCCAGACTTCGTCGGGCCCGTTGGCCATGATCTCCGTCACGGTGTCATCCTCGAGCAGGCGCTCCAGGGGCCCGTGGCCCAGAATGTCGGCGGTCAGCTCCACAGCGATGCGCTCCCGGTCATCGCGGGAGATGCCCGGTTCCGCTTCGAGCCGCTCGCGCAGCTCGTCCTCGACGCGCATCCGCAGCGCTTGGTGATCGATATCGGTGTTGAAGAGCTTGCGCCCGAGTTCCTCGATCAGCTCCATGTGGATCCGGTTCTTTATCTCCGAGAACGGAGTCGAGAGCCCGTCTCGGCTCTCTCCGACCTGATATGAGAGTCTTTCGTGCAGCTGCATCAGGCGGTCCTGCGGGCGCGACGGAACCGTGACTGACGCTGGACGCGCGCGGTCTCGAGCTCGAGGACCGGAGCCCTCGGGCTGGGCTCGGCCTGCGGGGCGCGCCCGCTGCGGGCATCCGAGTCAGCGATGTAGACCTCGGCGAGCCCGTGGAACGCCTTGGCGGCATCCGTGCCGCGGACCGTGGCGATCGGGATTCCCTGGTTGATCGAACGCGTGATGTCGCGGTGGCTGGGAATGAAGACGTCCACTTGGCGCCCCAGGATCGCCAGGATGTCGTCTTGCTCGATCCCGACGTTGGTGTTCGCTCGGTTGAGGAGAATCCGCACGCGTCCGCGGTCGTACTCCATTCGCTCTAAGGTCTCCAGGCCCAGCTTGGTGTTCTTCAGCGACAGCGTGTCCCGCATCGCGACCACCAGCGCGTCGGTCGACGAATCAATCGCACTGATCACCTCCGGCGAGAAGCTCGGCGGCGTGTCGATCACGACGAACTCGAACATTGTCGACAGCAGCCGCTGGACCTCGGCGAGGAACGGAACGGTGACCATCGCCGCCTGATCGGGACGGACCGGCGCGAGCAGTGCGCGCACTCCGGACGAGTGCTCGACGAGGAAATCCTCGAGCTTGCCCGCATCCAGAGATCCGCCCGATCGAACGAGGTCATAGACCGTCCGAACCGGAGTTATCCCCATCGCCAGGGCCACGTCCCCGAACTGAAGGTCGAGATCCATCAGCACGACGCTACGCCCGAGGTCCGCCAGGGAGACGGCCAGGTTGATCGAGGTCAGCGTCTTGCCGCTGCCGCCCTTGAGCCCCAGAACGCAGATCGCGTTGCCGGTGGCGCCGGAGATCGGGGCAGCAGAACCGCGCCTGCGCATGACCGCCTTCTCGACGGCGAACACCAGTTGCCTGGCCATCGCGGGATCGAAGCCCGCGCCTTCGTCGGTCGGGAGCGCCACGATGTCGTCGACACCGTCGTTGAACGCCTCGCCCGCGTACCCGCTGCTGTCCGGAGGGCACATGAGGACGATCGGGCGGTTACCGTGCTGCCGGCGCGCCGCCACCACGAACTCACGTGCCTCCACGGTGTAGTCGGCCACCGCGATGACCAGCGCGTCGCCTGTCCCCAATCCGCTGGAGACGGGACCCCCGAGCTCGAGGTAGTCGAGCACCGCCAGGCTCGGATCGCGAGCCACGATCGTCTCCACCAGGCCGCGGTCGACCTCTCCGTCGAGGGCGACCAGGATTGTGATGTCTCTTTTCATCGGCGAGAGCCTCCTTAGGGCCCGACTTTTTTGCTACCTACAGCGCCTGGGGCGGTGGCGCTGGTTGACGAGATCTGATTGGGCGCGACGATGGAGGCCAAGCCGGTCAATCCAGGCCGAGGGTTGGTCGCGTTGGGGGGACGGAGGATCAACCACAGCTTGGCATTGTCGGCCGCGTACGCGATCAGCGGCGCTTCGGCGTTGGTGACCACGAGTACCACGTCACCGCCACCGGCGGCCGCCGAAGCTCCCGAACCGGTGGCGCTTCCGTTCGCCGGCTTGAGTACCAGCGCCCCCGGGACCACCAGACCCACCACCGGCTTACCGTCGACGAGCAACGACCCGTAGACGTCGACGCGATCACCGGCCTTGACCACATCGGTGTCACCGTGGGCCTCATCGATCGAGATCGATATGGCGCGTTCGTTGGGAGTGAGCTCGCTGCTGACCCCGGTCTGGACGGTGAAATCGGCCGCGGTGAGCTGCTGACCAGGGAGGATGGCGATGGCCGCGATCTTGCCCGGGAGAACACCGGCATCACTGAGGGCGCCGGACGACACCTGGGTGGGGGTGACCTGGGCCAGCTTGTACAGCTTCTGCGCGGAGATCGCCGTACCGGTCATGCCTTTCTGGATCTGGCCGGTCGCTACGAGCACCGTGTCGGGCTGGGCGGTGGCCTGTACCGACTGCTTGTAGTGCCCGATCGCGAACACGAACACGGCGGCCGCCGCAAGGGCACAGATCAGCGCCAGCAGCAGGGCGCCCGGGCGGGTGGCCAGTATGCCTCCGAGGCTCGGCCTGGCCAGCCGCTTTTGAGTGAGCTTCATGTCGCGCTCCGTGATCGGGTCAAGATTGTGGGCAGTTGGCGGCGGACACTTGGGCGGTGGTATTGGCCACGTAAGGCGAGGCGGCCTCGCCGCTCTCGAGGTGCACGGTCGCGGTCTGCGTGATCCAATAGGTGCTGCCGAGAAACGGCAGCCTCACCTGAGCGCTCACGCAGGCCCGGACGCACGTGACGGTCGCGGTGCCACATGTCTGCCCCGTGGGCGGATACAGCAGGACCTGCACGGCGGTGGCCACGCTCCCCGACGCGCTCTGCAGCTCCGCGGGCGCCTGCCCCGCGAAATACGTCTGCAGCGTCCCTGACGAAGCCGGGTTGTAGCCGATCGCGGCGTCCCGCGCCGCTTGTCCCGCCAGCTGCGTCTGCTGAGACGAGTAGTCCTCGTAGCGGCCGAAGTAGATGATCCCGAGGATGATCAGGATCAAGACCGGCAACACGACCGCAAACTCCACCAGGGCCTGGCCGCGAGCGTCGCGAAGACGACCGGCTGTTTTCGCTGTGATCTGACTGAAATGACATTTGCGCATTTGCTTGCTGGCTCGGGGTCGGTCCCGAGGACCTCTATCTGTATCGATCCGTGGCGCGGTCTCGCTCACTGGGAGAACAGCTAGTTCGTCCTAGACCAAGGTCTAGGACGGCGCGCTCTCCGATGGCAGCTCTGCGATGGCAACCCGAGCGCACTAACCGCCTCGGTGCCTACAGCTAGAGCTTGTGCGAGGTCGAGCTGAAGATCGACGAGATGCTGGAGCCCAGAAAGACGGCCACGGCAATTACGACGAGCGCGATGACCGCTAGCAAGATGGCGTACTCGGCCATCGTCTGACCCGCGTCACCGCGCAGACGGCTGTGCAGCGATCCGGTCAAGCGCTTGAACAGGAGAAGCGTTTCCACACGTGTGTTTTCGTGAGGTGAGCGGCGCCGCCGTACTAGCGGAAGGTCGGGGAGTCCCTGAACTATGGTCTGGGACGCCAGCGGCGAGTCGACCGTGCGATCGCAGTTCGCGGCGGTGTCCAGGTCCAACCCCACTCACGACAAAGCGCCCGCTCGAGCTGGCCTCGTCGGCCAGTCCAAGCGGGCGCTTGATCGATGACGTGAGATTAGATGTGGCTCGCCGTAGAACCGAAGAGAGCGGAGATGCTCGAGCCGAGGAACACCGCCACGGCAACGACGACCAGGGCGATCACTGCGATCAGGATGCCGTATTCAGCCATCGTCTGGCCGTCCTCGTTGCGCGTGCCCACCATCAGTGCGCTTACAAGACTGATGAGGTTGTTCAACATAATTGGGTTCACCTCCTCCCTTCGTAGGCCGTTTCGCCATTAGGATTCACCGGCGGGACGTTGGCCCACCGGCGTAACCCGGTTACCGGAGTCCGTCTGGGACTTGTCCGCCATGGATCAAGCATCGGAGCCCAGCCGCTTTCTCTACGAGAGAAGAACGGCTAGTTCGCCCTAGACCAAGGTGTGGGAAAGCTGACAGGACGGCAACGACCACCGGGCAGTCGCCTCGTCAGCTGAACATGCTCGGCCGCGACGCCGGTCGATCGCCCTTTGAGAAGAAGCGTTAGCCCTACCTAGACCTTCGTGGGGTGTGGGCCTGAGTCCTACGGGGCGACATTTGGATCATGCGGCATCGTCAGCCGAAGACCATCCTTGAAATCACGCACGACCGCACGCCGGGCGCACGAGGCCCGCTGGGCCGGGCGATGACGCAGCTGGTCAACCACGTGGGAGGCCCGCGTGTCGCTCAGAATGGGTTGGCCACCCCCGCGCCCGCGGCCGGCGATCTGGCCGCCGGTGATACACGGCCTCCACTGCCGGTGCCCCCCGCAGAGACTGGGGAACCGTGCGGGCGCCTGGGCGAGAGCGGCGCACGACTGCTGTTGGTCGCCAGCGACCGCCGCTTCCGAGCGATGGCCCTGGTGCTGCTGAGCCGTCGCGGTTACCAAGTGGCGGTAGGGCATCCCGACGAGGACGTAACCGAACTCGCTTCCCGTGAGAGTGCGGAGGTGGTCGTGTTTGACGCCACCGCTTCGCTCACCGTCGCCGCCCGCCAGGCCGAACGGCTCAACAGCTTGGTTCCGCCAATCGGAATCGTGGCGGTCACCGGCAATCCTCAGGACCAGCTCGCCACGATGCCGGTCATATCCAAGTGGAACTCGTTTGACGGCTTGCTCGACGCGATCGAGCAGGCCCGCCGTGCAGATCGGAACGGCGGTCTCACAAGTGGCACGGTTTAGCCCGCTGGAGTCAGCCGAGCTCGGGGGCTGGCTGGCGGTGGAGCGCTTTGACTACTCACGCGTCGGCCGGCAGTGGGCGGTGTTGAGATTGCTCGCCGGACTGGCCGATCAGCTCGGCGCCCCCGCGCAGGCGATGCTCGTGATCACGCAGGGCCAGCGGCGCGAGACGTTTCCCGCGCGGGCGTGCGCGCTCGAACGGCGCCTGGGCGAGCGCCAGGCCGGGCTCGCCGCAAGCGGGCTGCTGTGGCGGGCCTCCTTCGCAGTTCCACTGGAGCTGGTCGAGTTCGAGGACACGCTGTTCGAGCTGACCGCCGCCGGGCGGATCGAATTCGGCCTGCCCAGCCCCAAGCTGCGGATCGTGACGCGACAGGCGCTCAGGTTCGCCGATCCGAGCGCGCGGACTTGTCCGCGCGGCCGGGGTCCGGTAGCCAGTCAGATGCGCCATCGGATCGTCGCCCTCGCCACCACCGTGGCCGTCACGGCCACTTCGACTCCCGCCGTAAGCCTGGCCGCCACCGGACTGACCAGCAACCTGCCGGCCGAGACCCCGGCCGGCGCCGCCAGCGGCACTGACTCCAATGCCGTCTCGCGCCCAGGCATCGACGTCCACCGCGCTACCCACGCCCACGCCCACGCCCACGCCCGCGTCGAGTCGCGGGCAGTTGCCGAGCACAAGGTCATCAGGGTCGCTCGGCACCTCTCGGCCACGCATCCCGCCAACGGGCGTCAGCCGGGCACGGCACCCTCCGCGGCGAAGTCCGCGTCCCGCCCGGCCGTCACCAGAACGGCCGTGACGCATGTGTTCTCGAGACCGTCGCAAGCGTCGAGCCCGAAGGTCTGCAGGCCTAAGACCGGCCCCATCTACGCACACGCCGCCGCCCCAGCCAAACGCCTGACCACGGGCCATCTGCCCGCACGACGGACCCCCGTCGCGGCCGGCTGCCGCACCCCGACAACCGGCGACCCCGTCGCCGGCTCGCCCGTCAGCCCGCCGACCACGACCACGACCACCACCACCCCTAGCACCAGCCCGGTAGCCACGACGCCGAGCGTCCCGACGACCGCGCCCAGCACCCCCCCGGCCACAACAGCTCCAATCTCGCCCCCCAACCAGCCGGTGGCGAGCATCCCGAGCGGACCGCCGCCCAATCGGCACGTACCCACCGGAGGTCACAGCGACAGCCGGCCGTCACGCGGTCACGCGCGGCAAGGAGATACGAGCGGCGGTGCGCCGCTCAGTGGTTTGACCAGCCTCCCACCCGTGAAGCTCGGCTCCAGCCCGGCGGGTCAGACCACGCCGACCCCAGCCGAGTCGACGCCGCAGACGACCCAGCTGCTCTCCCCCTCTACGGCCACCTTCTCGGCGCCAAGCTCCTGGACGGGGAGCGTGAGCACAGACCCCTCGCTCGCCGGCGCCCTGAACAACCTCTCGGGACTGCTCGCTAACGGAAATCAGCCGCCCGCGTTTCTGATCCCGATCTACATGGAGGCCGGTCGGCGCTACAGGGTTCCATGGCAGGTGCTGGCGGCGATCAACGCGATCGAGAGTGACTACGGCCGGGACCTGAGCACGTCTTCCGCGGGCGCAGTCGGCTGGATGCAGTTCGAGCCCAGCAGCTGGCGGGAGTACGGCAAGGCCGTCGATCAGCACAGCGTGGCCAACCCGTACGACCCCCGTGATGCGATCTTCGCGGCCGCGCATTATCTGGCTGCTGCTGGCGCGGCGCACAGCATCTCTCAGGCCGTGTTCGCCTACAACCACGCCGGCTGGTACGTCGACGAGGTGCTCTCGCGAGCCCGCGCGATCGCCGACAACGTGCACCCCGGGCGCATGAGGGTCCGGCGGGGCGTGGTGTCGGTCTACTTCGCCAACCCTTGGCGCAAGCATCGAGTGGCGGTCTACCGCGGCGGAGTCATGTCCCATTACGACCGTCTGATCGCCTCGGCAAACATGGTCAGCTCAGCGAACTTCCCCTATCTCTACGGCGGCGGCCACGAGCAGCCGGCTCGCTTCGGCCCGTTTGACTGCTCGGGTTCGGTGTCATATGTCGTCCAACAGGCCGGCTACAGGGTTCCGACCACCGTCTCGGGCGACATCCCGCTGTGGAAGTTCCCGGCCGGGCCGGGACGGGTCACGATCTTCTACAACCCGACACACACCTACATGCGGATCGGCAACCGATACTTCGGCACGAGCGGATTCGCCCGTCCGGGCGGCGGCGCCGGCTGGTTTGACACTGCCACGCTGCCGGCGAACTACCTCGCGCAGTTCCGCGAGGTTCACATCCCGCGCCTCGGCGTGAACTCATTCGCGCCCGTCAAGACGCCCGCGATCACCCCCAAGTCCGGCTGAGTCGGAGTCTCATCGGCGGCGATTGCCGCGCGACGGTACGACGGGCGAGTTTGGCCGGTCGGGGCTTTTGCCCTCCATAGTGGGGCAAAATGGTGAGATGGCCGGCGTCAGCAACTCCAGACCGCCCGTTCACGCCACGCTGAAGCGCCTGGTGGAGCTGATTCGCGGTCACGGGGCCGGGCTGGCCGGACGAGATGGGTCGACCGATATCGCCTTCTCCCAGGCGCTGGATCTGTTTGAGGCCTGCGGCGGCTCAGACGGCGCCGCCACGCTGGCACTGGTCGGCTTCTCCGCGGACCTGCTCGGATCGATCGCCGTCGACCTGGCGGCCAACCCCGCCGCGGCTCAGCCGCTGATTCGCCGCATCGAGGTGATCGCCGGGATACCCAGGATCGCGCTGGGGCGGGAGCTGCTCAGGACGGGGGCGGTGGCCGAACTGCCCGTAAGCGTCGCGATCGAGGTCCAGCTCGCCCTGCTGGCGATCTTCGCCGGAGCACCGGCCGTCTCGTTGTGGACGCTGTGGCCGAGCGGTGAGCTGAGACATGTCTCCGAGGCGGCAAGCCGCGAGCGTAACGTGCCGCACGACCGCCGGCTGGCGCGCGCTCTGCTGAGCAAGGGCGCGCAGGCCCCTGATGCCGTCGAGGCGACGCTCGGCTTGAGGATCGAGCGCCTGCACGCCCCGGGGGCTGCGTTGGTCGTACGAGGGTCCCGGGCCGCCGCCGATCACCAGATGCTGCTGGCGCAAGCGGCCGCCCCGGTGCTGGCCGAGCTGCTCGAACGGGAATCGAGATCGGCGCACGACGGGGCCGCCGAGCAGTCGGTCCTGAGCTCGGTCGAGCGCCGCCTGGCACGGCTGCGCTTTGACCTGCATGACGGTCCCCAGCAGGACGTCTACCTCCTAGCCCAGGATCTCCGGCTGTTCCGAGAGCAGCTAGGCCCGATGATCAGCCAGCATCCCGACGCCGGGCGCGCAGTCGGACGCTTGGACGACCTCGACGCCCAGCTGGTGGCGCTGGACGGAGATCTGCGGCGCCTGTCGAGTACCGTGCAGTCGCCGTTCATTCAGCCGGGCTCGCTCCGGGACGTGCTGCGCCAGATGACCGATGCGTTCGCGGCCCGCACCGGCGTGCAGCCCCAGACCAGCGTCAGCGGTGATCTGGCGCCCCTGACCGATTCGCAGCAGATCACGCTGCTGTCGCTGATCCGCGAGGCCCTGAGCAACATCCGCAAGCACAGCCAGGCGCGCACGGTGACGGTGGAGATCTCCACCGGATCAGACGGGTTGCAGGTCAGGATCACCGACGACGGCCAGGGCTTTGATCCCGAGACAACGCTCCTACAGGCGGCTCGCGCCGGGCGCCTGGGGCTCGTGGGCATGCACGAACGTGTGCGAATGCTGGGTGGCAGCACCCGCATCGACAGCCGGCCGGGCGGACCGACGGTCATCTCCGCGACCCTGCCGCCGTGGCCGACCGAACGAACGTAGCCGCGTCCGAGCTCGACCTCGCGCCGGCCCACTCGGGGCGGACGGCTTCAAAGCTGGCCCCGAGCGACGTGATCGGGCCCGTCGTCCTGGTGGCGCTGATGTTGGCGCTGCTGGTCGGAGCCCGCCTGATCGCCGACCACGGCAATCCAACCGGATTCATCGTTTTCGGGCGGTCGTTCGTGGCTGACACCCACCCGCCCCAGGGCGCACTGATCGCTTCCAGAGACGGATATGACGGTCAGTTCTTCTGGGTCCAGGCTCATGACCCGCTACTGCTGCACAACGCGACCGTGGCGAGTCTGCACTCGCAGGCCTTTCGCCTGCAGCGGATGGCCTATCCGCTGCTCGCGGACATCCTCGCCGCCGGTCAGCCCGGCGCGATCCCGTGGACGCTGCTTGCGGTCAACGTTGCCGTGGTGGTCATGGTCACCGCTGCGTTCGCCGTCTATGCGCGCGGGCGGGGCTGGTCACCGTGGTACGCGATCCTCCTCGGGCTCACGCCGGGCTTGGCGCTTTCCACGATGCGTGACCTGAGCGATCCGCTGGCGGTGGCAGCGGTGCTAGCGGGACTGATCGCGTTCCAGCTGAAACAGCGCTGGTGGGCGGCCGCGCTGCTGAGCATCGCCGTACTCGCCCGTGAGCCGATGATGCTGGCGGTCGTGGCCGTCGCGCTCGAGGGCGCGATCTGGTGCTGGACCCGCCGCGGCCAGACCGGTTGCATCCGGCGAGCGCTGCACCGATCCTGGCCGCCGGTCGTCGTCCCGGCCGTCGCCTTTCTCGGATGGCAGGCATACATCGACGCACGCTACGGCGGGAACGTGCTTTCGACGGCCCAGTCGCTGACGGTTCCGTTCGCGAACTTCGTCGCGGAGGCTCGCCACGCGCTGCGCCAGGACGCTCCGCTGGAAGGGGCGTGGGATCTCTGCTTCCTCACCCTTACGCTGACGGCAATGGGGGCCGGCGTCCGGCTCGTGTCGCGCCGGGCGACGGCCGCCAGTCTCGCGGCATTGCTGTTCGCTGCCAGCTTGACGCTGCTGCTGTTCAGCGATGAGTGGAATGACACGCGGCTCAGCACGCCGCTGTTCGCCCTCGTGCTGCTGGTGGGACTCGAACAACAGGACGGCCTGGCCGTGCGCGTGTGCGCGCTCGGGGTTGCGCTGACCGCTTTGATACCGATCGCCCTGGGAGGTGGTTAGCGGGCAATCGGCTGGCGGGGAATTGGCGCCAGCCAATTCCCAAAGCTGATCGGCGCCAGCCGATCAGCCAATGCCGTGCTCGAGCGCGTAGCGCACGGCCCCGGCGCGGTTGCCGACGCCGAGCTTGCGATAGATGTTGGTCAGGTGGAACTTGATCGTGTGCTCGCTGATCCACAGGTCCTGGCTGATCGCGGCCGTGGTCATTCCCAATGCCACCGCCGAGAGGATCGAGCGCTCGCGATCGGTCAGCGCCGGCACGGCGGGTACGTCGGCCGGACCCGGTCGCGGCGGGGCGTAGGACGGAGCGTGGAACACCGCTCCACTGGACGCCTCGCGGAGCACCGACGCGATGTCGATCGTCTGGGCGCTCTTGAGCACGTACGCGGTTGCGCCCGCCTGCAGTGCCGAGTCGATCGAGACGCGGTCGTCGCACGCCGACAGGACGACGGTCTTGAGCTCCGGCCAACTCTGGCGGATGCGCTCGATCGCCTCCACGCCGACGACGCCGGGCATCCGCAGGTCCATCAGCACGAGGTCGGGGCAGCGTCGCTCGATCAGCTGCATCAGTTCGGGCCCCGAGTGCGCCTCGCCGACCACCTCCATGTCATCGAGGTTCTCGATCGTGCGCCGGATCCCGGCGATGATCAGCGGATGATCGTCGGCGAGCAGCACCTTGATCGTCTTGCGCTCGCCGTCGTGGTGATCGGCAACGGGGTCGTACCTTAGGGCGCTCATATTCATATCTCCTGAGCCACGGAACCAGCAGGTCGCGGAATTTGCCTGCTCAGGCATCATGTCGGCCGTTGAGCTCGATTGCTTGATCCGTGGTTTTCCACAATCAGTGACCGTGGTTTCCCGCAAGGCGTCCTGTTCGCGGGAGCTGAGCCCCATCAAGCCAAGCATCGGCGCTCGGGCGGTCCGGCCCGCCCCACGTTGGTCTAGCTCCGACCTAGAGCTTGGTCTCGGCCGGGATCGTGAGCAGGGTCGCGCTCGCCGGTGGCGTGGTGACCATGAACTTGCCGGACGCTGCGTTGAGCGCGGTCATCGCGCCGGCGCCGGACAGCCGTCCGGTCGCGGTCGACGATCCGAACCCCTGGCCGCCGATCGTCACCGCGCCGGTCGCCGTCAGGCTGGCCGCCCTGAGTTGCTCGCTCGTGGCCGAGTCGGCGGCTCCGGCGGGACGAGTAAACGCTACGTGAGCGGCCGAGGCCCCCGTGTTGATCAGCACGACGTGGATCGTCCCGTTCGGCGCTCGCGTTGCCCACAGCTTGACCTTGGGCCCGGCCGCCTCGGCGATCGGCAGCAGCTCAGAACCGGCGGGAGCGGCCCGCGCGAACATGAGCATCCCGTAGTACTCGGGATAAACGGTCGCGCGCCAGCTGCCGCCATGATGGGCGAAGCCGAACGGCTCGTAACGGGCGCCGGGGAGCGTATGCAGATTGACGCCGTCCACGCCCGCCCGCGCCATCGCAAACAGCGTGTCCAGCGTCCACAGCGCCGAAGCGAACGTGTTGCTCACGCCGCGGGCTCCGGCGCAGGCGACCGAGTTGATCTCGTCGACGCGCAGCTGCAGACCCCTGGCGTGCGCGAGCGCCACGAACGGGGCGACCGTCTCGGCCAGGCCGGCCGATGCAGTGTCGCTGAGCAGATTGCCGATCGTCGCGTACTTGGGCGAGCCGGGACGGGCGAAGCAGGTCAGCGGATAGCGGTGGAAAGTCACCAGCCCCAACCCGGGTTCCGCCGCCAGGAAGCGAGGCAGCTTGGACATCCACCCGACGTTGGCGAACGCCGGTCCCGCCATCGGCACCCGCGGCAGCGCGCGCCGCAGCCGGGAGAACTCACGCGTGAACGCGGCAACGTCGTAGCTCTTCACGCGCGGAGCGATCAGCACCCCGCTGCGGTCACGGTGCTCTGGGTAGAGGTTGTAGACGTCGGGTTCATTGCCGATCTCCAGTGCGGCCACCGAGGAGCGACCAAGGCCGCGCAGCAGCGCTCGCGCTTCGGCCGCGGCGAGCGCCGGGCGTCTGATAGCCAGGTTCACGCCGAGGATCAAGCGCGCCCCGAGGATGCGCGCCAGCGCTCGCGTGGTCGCCAGCCAACCGGGGGTCAGCCGGTATTTCACGCCCGCGGGCGTCGGCGCTCCGTCTACCGGCCACCAGGTCTGATCGGTGCTGTCGCCGCCGATCCGCAGCGATGGCCTCTGACCCGGGGTCAGGTTGCGAATCAGCTGGACGAGAACCGGGTTGATCGCGGCGGCGTCGGATCCCGTGTATGCCCGCACGGCTGGGAACTCAAACGAGAGGCCGAGGAAGCCGGGGCGGATCGGAATGCCGGTCGCGGTGGGGGCCGGCAGCCGGACTGTCGCTACCGCCGGTGACCGGCTGGAGTCGCCGGCGGCACCGCGCCCCAGCGATCCCAGCGCGAGCAACAGCCCAGCCCCGACCAGTAATGCAGCCGTCGGCGCTGTGCGACGCCGGCGTCCGGGCGCGGAGATCAGCCCGGCCATGCTCGAGCGTTTGGATGGGCGAAGACAGGTGTCATGAGCAGTCGAGGGAGCGACCCACGGGGAGCCGATCGACGGTACGGTCGCGGCCGCGCCTAACCGTGCGATAAGCCGGGTGTGAGGAATCGCTGCGGTTGGCGCTCGCAAACCCGCCCAGCTCAAGCTCGCCGGGCGAAGGTCTCGACGATCACCGATGCCGTGACGGTCACGGGCTCAGCCAGCCTGCCTATGTGGCGCTCGAGATCCTCGGCCGCCACGTGATGTGCGCTGGGTCCCATCATCACCAGCGCCTCGGCGTCGGCTCGGGCGAGGGTCATGTCGAACTGCAGCTCAGTTCGGCTCTCCTCGCCGAGCGCCGTGGACAGCTGGGCGCGCAGCCGCTCGCCCTTGCGCGGATCGACGGCGAGCATCCCCGGCACGGACGAGAGCTGGTGCAGGTGCGCGGGCGCCGGCCTGACTACGATCAGCTTCCCGTGCGGGCGCAACACACGAGCGATCTCCGGTCCGTTGCGCGGCGCAAACGAATTGATCATCAGATCGGCGCTCGCATCCGCCAGCGGCAGCTCCTGCCACGCGTCGCAGGCGATCGCGGCCATCCGCGGGTGCGCGCGGGCCGCCCGGCGCAGCGCCGGACGCGAGGCGTCCAGGGCTATGCCCCACGCTCCGCGGAACCGGTCCAGCAACCGCGAAAGCTGATCGCCGGTCCCGGCGCCGAGATCAACCACACAGCTCTCCGTCTGACCGGCCCCGTCCCGGCCGCGACCGCCGACGTCCAGGCCGCGACCGGCGGCGGCAGCGAGCGCCCGCGCGATCGGCTGGTAATAGCCGGCGGCCAGGAAGGCCTCGCGCGCGGCGACCATCGCCGGCGTATCCCCGGCCGCGCCCTTCACGTGCGGACGGCTCAGCGCCACATAGCCCTGACGGGCGATGTCGAAGCTGTGGCCCTGAGCGCACGCCAGGGCTTGCGCCGCCACCTCCAGGGGACCGCCGCAGGTCGGGCAACGGAGACGGGTGGCGAGCTTGGTCAGCGCGACGGGTGCCATAGGCAGGGACGCTAACGCGGGAGCTGGGTATGCCTATCCGGCTGCGAGCGTCAGCATCGCGGCGCTCGCCGCGGGCAACTTGACCAGATAGCCGCCCGGCCGTGGCTTGACCAGGGCCGGCTTCAGCGGCTGGGCCAGCACGCCGGTGGAGGTCTCGGTCCCGAAGCTCTCACCGCCGATCGAAACGCCGTCGCGGGCGTGGACGCTCGGCGCCGCCAGGCGCGCCAGTACCGCCGAACCGGCGCTTGCCGGGGCTCGAACCTCAACGAAGTGCGAGCTCGCCGTATCGGTGTTGATCAGCGCGACGTGGACCTGCCCGCCGGGCCCCCGGGTGCCCCAGACCCGCAGCGGACCGCTGCTGGCTCCGGACACGCTCAGCAGTCGCGAGCCTGCGGGGGCGGCCTGCGCGAACATCATCATGCCGTAGTACTCCGGGTGGACGTAGGCCTGCCAGCGCCCGTTCACCAGGCTGAAGCCGAACAGCTGGTTGGTCGAAGCCATGGGCGTGTGGATGTTCACGCCGTCGACCCCGACGCGGGCCATTTCAAACAGCGCGTCGAGCGACCACAGCGCGGCCGCAAACGTGTCGCTGACGCCGCGCTCACCACCGCAGGAGATGGCGTTCATCTCGTCGATTCGCAGCGGGAGATGATGCGCGTGGGAGATCGCCGCGTACTGGGCGATCCCGTCCGCAAGGCCTCTGGAGGACATCTGTGACAGAAGCTCACCGTCGGTCACCACGTCGGACGGGACGCAGTGCCTGAGCGGATACGCGTGCAGCGTCACCAGTCCGAGTCGCGGCTCGACGGAGATGAAGTGACCGAGCTGCTGCATCCAGGTCGGCGAACCCGTGCTCGGCCCCGCCACCGCAACGTGGGGCGGCAGCACCGGAACGATGGAGGAGAAATCGTTGGTGAAGGCCGAGAAGTCGTAGCCCGGCGGGCGCCCGCTCACGTGCTGTCCGCTCGCCGTCTTGTACCAGCCGAACGTTCCGTACAGCTCGGGCTCGTTGCCGATCTCGAGCGCCTCGATCCACTGGCGCCCGATCCCGCCGACCATCGCGGCGGCCTCTCCGGCGGCCACCTTGCGGCTGTCGGCCTCGAGGTTGATGCCGAGCACCAGCCGGGCATCCAGCGCCTCGGCCACCGCCCGTGCCAGCTGGAGCCAGCGTCGATCCAGGTTGAACTTCACGCCCGGTGGACGGGCCACGTGCGCGACGGGAAACCAGGTCCAGTCGGTGCTGTCGCCCCCGATTCTCAGCACCGGCCGCTGGCCCGGCGCCAGGTTGCGGATCAACTGGAGGAACACCGGATTGATCGCCTGGGGGTCCTGCCCGGCGTAGTCCTCGAACGAGCGGAGCTCCGTCGATAGCCCGACGAATCCGCTCGGGATCGCCCGCCCCACGACGCCGCGGCCCACGGTCACCACGGTCGCTCCGGCGTTGGAGGCGGTCGGGCTGGCCGCCGCGGTACTGGAGCCGGCCGTACCGAGCACGGCGAGCGCGGTAAGCGTTGCCGTCAGCAGCCTGCCGGCGGCGCGCGATGACATCCTTGGGCACCTCACCGTCCCTAGTCTCCCGACTTTGGCGCCTTAGCGCTCCAGTGCGCTCGCGCCGGACTCGGCCGAGGCGGCTTGCCGGGCGCACAAATGCGGTACCGGTCAGCCGGGTGATCGGCTGACCGCGCTCGGCTTTAGGGCCCGTCCGAACCCTTAGCGACCCCCGGCGTTCAGGCCGGGACGGCCAGGCGAGTGGCGGCGATCCTGGCCAGCGCGGCGCGATGAACGCGGCTGCCGCCGAGCAGCGCAGCGTTCAGCTGCGCCCGCTTGTAGAGCCAGTGGACGTCGGCCTCCCAGGTGAAACCGATCCCGCCGTGGGCCTGGATCGCTGAGGCGGTGACCTCGCGGCCACCGTCTGCCGCCGCGGCCCCGGCCAGGGCGGCCGCTTCGGGCAGGCGCTCCTGATCGGCGTCCGCCGCCCAGGCGGCGAAATACGCGGTCGAGCGGCTGCTCTCGGTCGCCAGGAGCATCTGGGCGCAGCGGTGAGCTACGGCCTGAAACGAGCCCACGGCCACCCCGAACTGCTTTCGCTCCTTGACGTACTCGAGCGTCATCTCCAGTGCCCGCTGGCACACTCCCACGACCTCAGCCGCGACCGCGGCGTGCGCCCGAGCGGCGGCGCCGGCGCCGAGCGGTTCGCCGTCGGCCTGCACGGTGGCGAAGCGACGGGTGCCGTCGATCGTCTCAAGCGGTTTGACTTCAGCGCTGGCGCGGTCCACGAGCACCGCGTCTTCACCGTCTAGCAGCACGATCACCGAGGCGTCGCTTGCGTCAGCGACGAGATCGGCGCGACCAAGGCCTGCGGTCGCCTCACCGGTGGCCAGCGCCGGCAACCAGCGGGCCCGCTGGTCGGCGCTGCCGGTGGCCTGGATAACCGCCGCCGCCGTGGCGCTGGCCAGAAATGGCGTCGCCGTGCAGGCGTAGCCGAGCTCCTCGAGCAGGACGGCCAGCTCGACCGCCCCCAGGCCCTGGCCGCCGTATTCCTCGGCGACGGCGATGCCGGGCCAGCCGAGCTCCACGAGCTCCGCCTGCAGCGACGGGTCGTACCGCGAGCTGTCAGACGCTTCTCGAACCTTGGCGAACGGGGAGCGGGCCGTCAGCAGCTCCCGCGCGACAGCCTTGATCTCCTTCTGGTCCTGGGTCAGGTCGAAGTCCATGGCCGCCTCCTCAGCGCGCTTTGGGTAGGCCGAGCACGCGCTCGGCGATGATGTTCTTGAGCACCTCAGTCGTGCCCCCCTCGATCGAGTTCCCGCGCGCGCGCAGCAGCTCGTAGGCCCAGCGGTCACCGGAGCGCAGCGCATCGGGGCCGAGCAGATCCGCGGCCAGCTGCGTGAGCTGCTGGTTGGTCTCAGACCACATCCACTTCAGCAGCGACCCCTCGGGACCGGGCTGGCCGTACTTCTCGATCACCGTCAACCCTCGGTAGGCGGTCAGCCGCAGCACCTCGGTCTTCAGGTGCAACTCGCCGAGCCGATCCGCGATCACCGGGTCGTCGAGCTGCCCGCGCGCCGCCGCCTCTTCGAACAAGCGGTCAAGCAGCCGGCGCAGGCGCACCTGCAAGGAGAAGCCCAGTCCGGCGCGCTCGTTCATCAGCGTCGTGAGCGCGACCTTCCAGCCGTTCCCGACGCCGCCGAGCACGTTGGCCTGGGGGATCCGGGCGCCGTCGATGAACAGCTCGTTGAACTCCGGCTCGCCCGTGATCTGGCGCAGCGGAACCACCTGGACGCCTTCCTGGTCCATGTCCATCAGGAAGTAGGTCAGCCCCTTGTGCTTGGGCGCCTCGGAGTCCGTCCTGGCCACCAGCATGCACCACTTCGAGTATTGCGCTCCGCTGGTCCAGACCTTCTGGCCGGTGATCACCCAGTCCTCGCCATCGAGGACCGCGCGGGTCTTGACCGCCGCCAGGTCCGAGCCGGCGTCGGGCTCGGAGAACCCCTGGCACCAGATCTCCTCCGCGGTGAGGATCGGCTCCAGGTAGCGCTCCTTCTGCTCCGGCGTACCCCAGGCCATGATCGTCGGTCCCGCCAGCAGCAGCCCCAGGACGTTGGCCGGAAGCGGGGCGCCTGAGCGCGTCAGCTCCTCGAAGAAGATCGCCGATTCGGTCAGCGTCGCGCCGCGGCCGCCGAACTCCACCGGCCAGCTGACCGCCGCCAGGCCGCCGAGCGCCATCCGCCGCTGGTAATCCCGCCGCCATTCGTACACGGCGTCCTCCCCGCCGTCGGGTTCGGGCGCGGGCCGGTTGGCCGCAAACCACGATCGCACCTCCTCACGGAAGGCCGCCTCGCGGTCGTTGAACGTCAGGTCCATGCTTCCTCCTTTTCGGCCACAAGTCGCACCGCGCATCCCACCAGCGTGTCCTCCAGATCGATCACCGGCTGGCCGAGGCGAACCCGGCTGCAGGCCAGTTCGTGGACACCGACGGCCAGGACGAACAGGGCGTCATCCGGCGGCACCGGGCGCCCCGAACGCGCAAACGTCGCGCCGTAGCGGGCAGCGAAGCGCCGCAGCACCGCATCACGGTCCTCGCCGACGGCCGCCCGCTCCAGCAGGTAGACCCGGCCGAACAGAGGCTCATCCTGCAGCGTGCGCAGATACGCGCGAATACCCAGCCGGAGCTCATCTCGCCAGTCGGCGACGTCGCGCACGGCGTCGCTCACCCGCTGCTCGAGCACCTCGCAGCCCAGCCGGTAGGCGGCCGCCAGGCAGGCCTCCTTGGACTCAAACAGCGCATAGAACGTCCCGCGCGAGACCCGGGCCAGGCGCACCGCGTCAGACACTGTGGCGTTGGCGAACCCCTTCTCGGCCACCGCTCGCACCATGCCGTCCAGCAGCTTGGCCCGCTGCACCCGCTCGGTGAGCAGCGGGCTCACCGAAGGGTGATCGGTAACGAGCGAGGACACCGGCGGTATCTTACAGATACCGCAAGCGTACCTGTGAGGTACTAACCGGCTCTGCCTGTCCTCCGAGAGCCACTAGCCGGGCGCGGGGCCGTCTGGCGCCGGGCCGTTCTCGGCGGCTTGCGCGGCCGCTCGGTAGAGCGGCTGCTCGCGGCGGATCAGATCGGGGTTGGTGCCGCAGGCGAGCACGAACTCCAAGGCCAGCAACTGCAGCGCCAGCGCGCCGGCGATCAGCGCGCCGGCCACCGGTTCGATGCCCTCGACGGACGCGTGCAGCGTCACCGTGGCCATGCCCAGTACATCGGCGGCGGCCTGCACGTCGCGCGCCCGTCGATCGCGCGCCTCACGATGGCGAGGGTCGAAGCGCAGCATGATCAGCCCGGTGCGGGCGTCGGCGGCAGCAAGATGACCGTGGAGGATCTTCTCCAGGCCCAGCGGCGTGACGGGAATCTGGGCGCCCTCCTCCAGCTTCAGCGCCAACTCCCGGCCGGTCACCTCGTCGACACCGCCGGCCGCCGTCAGCAGTCGCTCGCAATCGGCCAGCTGGGCTGCGGCGGCGGCATAACGAGGACGCCGATCGTAGGCCTCATCGAGGATCGTCAGCACCGGTCCGGCGGGTGGCCCGCTCATCGCGTAAACGGCCAGCAGCGGCGAGAGATAACCCACCGTGTGACACCAGGAACGGTCGCGCAGCGGCGTCGGCACGATCAGCTCGGCCTGCGTGGCGCCTTCGGGCACGGCCGTGACCAGGATCGTCCGCGCGCCGCGTGCGCCGGCCGCCGCCAGCGCGTCGAGCGTCGCCGTCGTCCCGGCCTCGTGCGAGATCCCCACCAGCACGCCATCGGTCTGAGGCTCGAGCGAGGCCTCAAACGCATCACGCGCGAGAGCTGAGCCCACGCCGAGCGCCTCGTTGACCAGTTGCGCGCCGGCCATCGCCGCATGCTCGCTGGTCCCGCATCCCGTCAGTACCACGGGCTCGCCGGCGCTGAGCGCGCTGCGGATCAGCGCTCCAGCTTGGCGCGCCTCGGCACTGGCCAGCAGCTCCGGCGCGAGCTCTCGCTCGCCGAGGATCATCTCTTCCATCGCCCACGGGGGCCCGGTACGGAGCTCTGGCTCGAATTCCATGCGGCTCTCAGAGGCTCCTCAGGGGTCCTCAAAATACGACGCTCCGCGCACTCAGCTGGAGCGCCGCATTTCCTTCCTGCAGAACTGCCACTTTGAGATCCGAAGATCCCCGGTGCGGGAAAGGTAGCACTCGGGCCGATCGCTCAAGCGTGCGATCGGCCGAACCTCGTGATCGACAGCCCGGCGTTTACGGCGTGAAGGCGACCCCGCGCACCACCTGTCCGTCGCGGGCCTCTCGCACCGTCTGGAAACCTTCGGTGCCCAGCGAGGGGGCGCTTGGGTTATCGCTGATTCTCACGATCCGGGGTCGAAGGAGCATCAGCCGTCCAAGGCACCACAGAAAAACCGCGTCATGCCGATGAGTAGGCTGCCTCAGATGTTCGAGGGCTTCATCCACCGCGAACTCGATACCGAGCGCGGGAAGATCTATGCGCGGGTGGCGGGCAGCGGACCGCCGTTGCTGCTCTTGCACGGATATCCCGAGACCCATCTGATGTGGCACGCCGCGGCACCGCTACTGGCCGAGCGCTTCACGGTCGTGGTCACGGATCTCTCCGGCTACGGGGCTTCGCTAAGACCCGTAGCCGCGAGCGATCACGCACCTCATTCCAAGCGCGCGCTCGCGCGCGATCAGGTGCAGGCGATGGTTTCGCTTGGCCACCAGCACTTTGCGGTAGCCGGGCATGATCGCGGGGGCCGGGTCGCGTACCGCATGGCACTTGATCATCCCGAGCGCGTGAGCGCGCTGGCGGTGCTCGACATCGTCCCCACGGCAGAGGTGTGGGCGCGCGCTGATGATCGCCTGTCGCTCGCCTACTGGCATTGGGGTTTCCTGGCCCAGACCGCTCCGCTCCCTGAGCGACTGATTGCCGGCGATCCCGAAGCCTACTTCGAGCACCATTTGCGCTCGATCGGGCTTGGCGGAGAACCTGGTCGTTATCCGGAGCCGGTGATGGCCGCGTATCGAGATCAGCTGGACGACCCGAGCGCGGTGCAGGCCATCTGCGAGGACTACCGCGCCGGTGCGAGCATCGACCGCGAGCACGATGAGGCCGACCGCGGGCGGCTCATCGACTGCCCCGTTCTCGCCTTATGGGGCGAGCGGGGCGCGCTCGAGCTCCTATACGGCGATGTGCTGGCGGTGTGGCGCTCGTGGGCGCGGGACGTGCGTGGCCGCGGGCTGCAGGCCTCTCACTTCCTCGTCGAAGATCGTCCCGAGGAAGTCGCTCAGGAGCTGATCACGTTCCTCGACAGCCTCCCGCCGCCGAGCGGCCCGACCCTGTGAACCGCGCCCGATCTGCCACCAGCCGGTTGCTGAGATCGACCCCGAGTAGGTGTGATCACCGGTCTAGGCTGTGAATCGTGTCAGGCATCGGAGTGTTGCGCGAGGGCCCGCTGCATGCTTCGGTCAAAGCGATGTTGGCTGAGCCCGGTGACCGTCTGGAGGTTCCGGTTGGTCGATTCGTGATCGATCTTATTCGGGCCGATGGCGAGCTTGTCGAGGTGCAGACGGGCGCCTTTGGCGCGTTGAGCGCGAAGCTCGACGCGCTCCTCGATCAGTATCGCGTTCGGATCGTTCATCCTGTCGCGGCCGAACGTCGGATCGTGCGTGTGGACTCCCACGGCGAGGTGATGTCGGTTCGACGCTCTCCTCGGCGGGCCAGCGCGGTGGAGGTGTTCGACAAGCTGGTGGCATTTCCGTCGCTGCTGTCTCATCCGAATCTCACGGTGGAGATTCTCCTGCTGGTTGAGGATCACATCCGTGCGCCAGCGCCGGTCACGTCTCGGCGGCGGACTCGCGACCCGGGTGAACGCCGGCTCGTTGAAGTGCTCGATCGTGTCGAGATCCGTGGTCCCAGAGAAATTCTCAAGCTGCTGCCGAGTCTTCCGCAGGAGCCGTTCAGTACCCGAGAGCTTGCGCAGTTGCTCGGCTGCAGCATCCTGCTGGCGCAACGCACCGCGTATTGCCTGCGCACGATCAAGCTCATCGAGCCCGCCGGTAAGCGCGGCCGGACCCCACTACACCGAGCCGCCCAGGCTTAGCCTCAAGGCGGGTCCACGGGTATCGGTTGTGACGGTCGCTTAGCCGCGGGACCGATAGATCGAATGTTTGGCGGTGGTGTAGCCTGGATTCACTAGGAGCCTCAGCTGGACGCCCTCGCCACAGCGAGAGGTGTTCCGAGACAGCGCCCCTCTGATCCTCTTATCCCTAGAACGTCTTCGCGGGCCGCCGCCAGGTGCGCTACGAGACGGGCGTGAAGGAGGCTCGTGAGATGGTTCGGACCGTCGTGAAGCAGGAGGCGCGTTTGCCTGTCCCGCGCCGATCTGACCGGGATCTGGCCTGGGACTTGCACGGCCGAGCGTCGAGGCAGGGCCGAGGTCGGTCGTGACGGCCCCGGTTTTCCTCCGATGGGGACGCTCGTGCGCGTGGCTCGTCAACGGGTGCGCTGATGGATGAGCAGGCTCGCGGCCTGTTGGAGGTTGCCGGCAGTCTGCTGGGCGAATTGGATCTGGAGGTTGTTATCGACCGGCTGCTGGAGTCCGCGCGTGAGCTGACCAAAGCGCGTTACGCGGCGCTCGGGGTGCTTAATAGCTCCAAGACGGAGCTTGAGCGGTTCATCACGGTGGGCATCAGCGAGGATGCTCGGGCGGAGATCGGCACGCTCCCGCGGGGCCGTGGCGTGCTCGGCGAGCTGATCCTCAATCCGGTGCCACTGCGACTTGCCGAGGTCGGCGATCATCCCCATTCCTACGGCTTTCCGCTCGGGCACCCGCCGATGCGCTCGTTCTTGGGGGTTCCGATCCTCGCAGGTGGCGTCCCGTTCGGGAGCCTCTATCTGACCGAGAAGGCGGGCCGGGCTGAGTTCAGTAGCGCCGATGAGGAGTCGGCCACGACGCTCGCGCGCTTCGCGGGCGTCGCGATCGATCACGCTCAACGCTACACCGGCGCCGCGGCGCGCGCCGACGAGCTCGCACGTACGGTCGCAGCGTTTGAGGCGACGACGGAGATCACCCGCGCGGTGAGCGGCGCGCCCGACCTTCAGGTGATCCTCGAGCTGGTAGCCAAGCGCGGCCGGGCGCTGGTCTCGGCACGGGCGTTGCTGATCGAGCTCGTGGACGGCAGCGAGCTCGTGGTTGCCGCGGCAGCCGGACGTAGGCCTGCGGGTCTGATCGGAGAGCGAATCGCCATGGCTGACACGGTCGCCAGCGCTGCGCTGCGTACACGGACTACGCAGCGCCTGGAGGTGGATCTCAACCGCGCGCGTTTTGATCAGCACGGTCTCGGCCGGCTCGGAGCCAGCGCCGACGCGGGTCTGGTCGTTCCGCTCGTCTTCCACGACCAGACCTACGGCGTTTTGATCGCCCTGGACCGGCTGCATGAGGGCCCTGAGTTCAGCGCTGAGGACCAGCGGCTGTTAGAGGCGTTTGCGACCAGCGCAGCTACCGCTGTGGCGACCGCTCAGACTGCGGCCTCTGAGCTTCACCGCCAGCGACTCGCGGCCGCGGATGACGAGCGCGGGCGCTGGGCGCGGGAGCTGCACGACGAAACTCTGCAGAGTCTGGCAGCGCTACGAATAGGCCTGTCAGCGGCTCGCCGGAAGGGTGGCCTGCCGGTGCTGGAGGATGCCGTCGGCGAGGCGATCGATTCGCTCGAGGAAGGGATATCGAACCTCCGCGCGCTGGTCACCGACCTACGCCCTGCGGCTTTGGATGACCTGGGTCTCGGGGCTGCCGTCCAAGGGCTCTGCGAACGCGCGAGCCGCCACGGTCTGGAGATCGACAGCTCGCTCGACCTGGCATACGAACAGGGGCGCGAGCCGACGCGCCATACAGCTGAGCTTGAGACCGCGATCTATCGGATCAGCCAGGAGGCGCTGACCAACGCGTCAAAGCACGGCCACGCCAAGCGGGCAGTAATCGAAATCAATGAGAACTCAACCACCGTCGGGCTCACCGTCCGCGACGACGGGGATGGATTTGACCCCACGACCAGCACGGCCGGATTCGGGTTGCTGGGTATGCGCGAGCGTGTCCAGCTGCTCCACGGAACGGTGCAAATCGAATCCTCCGCCGGCGAGGGCACCACGGTCACAGCGCGCTTCCCAGCCCAGCGCCGTCCCGCCAAAGCCGGGTCTGCCATACCCCATCCGATACACGCGACCGCAGCGTCCTGACCTCGGGCAAGACAGCGGCTCGGCTCCACCGCGATGCTCTCACCTGGCGCGGGGGCCGTCTCACCGCGTCGGCTTACCGGTGACTTCGACCTCACCAGACAGCGTAGGCGCTGACGTTGGCCGCCCGCAGCGCGCTGACGTATCCGGCGCGCTCATATCCCGCCTCGTCAATGCCGGGCGGCACAGAGAGCGTGCCGCGCAGCTCGTCGACCGATTTGAATCCCTTGCGCGACATCCAGTCAGACAGCCCGTCTACCAGCTTGGTCGCGTGCTCAGGTCCGTGGCGCAACAGCGCCGAGGCGGTCATCACAACATCCGCGCCGGCGAGCAGGTACTTGGCGACCTCGACGGGACCCTCGACGCCGGTGGTGGCCGCAAGTGCGGCGCGCACCCTGCCGCGCAGCAGCGCGATCCACGTCCGCGGCAGCCCGGCATCGACGGGGCTCGAGAGCGTGACGGTCGGCACGACGGCGAGCGTTTCGGGGTCGATATCAGGCTGCAGGAAGCGGTTGAACAGCACGAGGGCGTCAGCGCCGGCCTCGTCTAGTCGCAGCGCGATCTCGCCGGTCGAGCTGAAATACGGGCTGAGCTTGACCGCCACCGGCACGGTGACCGCGTGCTTGACGCGCTCGAGGACGTCGACGTGGCGCTGCTCGACGTCACGCCCGGGCGTGCGCGGGTCGCCGGGCAGGTAGTAGATGTTCAGCTCAATCGCCGCGGCGCCGGCGTCCTGCATCGCCCGCGCGTAGTCGGTCCAGCCTCCGGGCGTGACGCCGTTGAGGCTCGCGATCACGGGGACGTCGACGGTGGCGGCCGCGCGCTCTACCAGGCTCAGGTGACGGCGTGGGCCGTTGTCTGCCTCGGCTTCGGCCGGGAAGTAGGACAGCGATTCGGCGAAGCTCTCGGTGCCAGCCTCGGCGACACGAGCGTTGAGCGCGGCCTCTTCACGCAGTTGTTCCTCGAACAGCGAGTGCAGCACCACCGCGCCTACACCTGCGTCCGCGAGCCGCCGGACGCCATCGACGGTATGTGACAGCGGCGAAGCCGACGCGACCACCGGATTGCGCAGCTCCAGGCCCATGTAGGTGGTCGATAGGTCCATCAGCGATCCTTTCGAGCGTCGGCCGGAAACTCGCCGGCAGGGCGGGTGGCCATCTCCTCGTAGGTCTGCCAGCGCTGATAGACAGTCTGCTGCGCGAGATCCTGCAGGCGTTCGGCTTCGGCCGGATCGCTGTTGGAGAGCGTGCGGAAGCGCAGCTCTCCGTTTCTGTAGCTGCTCAGCGGGATCCGGGGCCTGGGCGAGTCCAGCAGGAACGGGTTGCCACCCGCCGCGCGCGCCATCGGGTCATAGCGGATCAGTGGCCAGTGGCCGCTGGCGACGGCCTTGTACTGCTGGTCCAGCCCGTCGCGCATCTCGATCCCGTGCGCGATGCAGTGGCTGTAGGCGATCAGCAGGGACGGTCCATCGTAGGCCTCGGCCTCGCGAAACGCACTAAGTGTCTGTTGGGGGTCGGCGCCCATCGCGACCCGCGCGACGTACACGTTGGCGTACGCGATCGCCTGCAGCGCGAGGTCCTTCGTGGGCATCGTCTTGCCCGAGGAGGCGAACTTCGCGACGGCGCCGAGGGGAGTCGCCTTGGACATCTGCCCGCCGGTGTTCGAGTAGACCTCGGTGTCGAGCACGAGCACGTTGACGTTGCGCCCGCTGGCCAAGACGTGATCCAGGCCGCCGGAGCCGATGTCGTACGCCCAGCCGTCGCCGCCGACGATCCATACGCTTCGCCGGATGAGATGGTCAACGACGCTGCGCAGGTCGGCGACGACCGCTTCGTCCAGGCCGTCAAGGCGCCGCTGCAGCTCGGCGAGCCGTTCGCGCTGCGTCCGCAGCTCTGACTCGTGTAACTGCGGCGCTTGGAGGATCTCGTCGACCAGATCGGCGCCCAGCACGTCGCGCAGCTCTGAGAGGCGCCGGCGAGCCAGCTCGGTGTGTTGGTCGGCGGCAAGGCGCAGGCCGAGTCCGAACTCGGCGTTGTCCTCAAACAGCGAGTTCGACCACGCCGGGCCGTGTCCGTCGCCGTCGACCGTCCATGGCGTCGTCGGCAGATTGCCGCCGTAGATCGACGAGCATCCGGTCGCGTTGGCGATCGTCAGCCGGTCGCCGAACAGCTGCGAGACGAGTTTCAGGTACGGGGTCTCGCCACAGCCGGCGCACGCGCCGGAGAACTCGAACAGCGGCTCCAGGAACTGGGTGCCGCGCACCGTTCCGAAGTCGACACGAGAGCGATCGTTCGCCGGCAGCTGCTCAAAGAAGGCAATCTTCTCCCGCTCGCCGGCCAGCGGCTCCAGCGCCGCGAGGTTGATCGCCTTGTGCTGTGGGTCTGCGGGCGCCGAGACCGGGCAGGCCTCGACGCACAGCGCGCATCCGGTGCAGTCCTCGACATACACCTGCAGCGTGTAACGCGTGTCCGGGAGCCCGGGAGCGTTGAGCTGAGCCGACTGAAAGCCCTCGGGCGCGTCCTGGAGATGGGCTTGCTCGTAATGACGGGAGCGAATCACGCTGTGCGGGCAGACGAAGCTGCAGTTGCCGCACTGGATGCACAGCTCGGAGTCCCAGACCGCAACCAGCTCGGAGACCCTACGCTTCTCATAGGCCGTCGTCCCGCTCGGATACGTGCCGTCGACCGGCAGCGCGCTGACCGGCAGCTCATCGCCCCGGCCGGCCATCATCGTGGCGGTCACCGTACGCACGAACTCCGGCGCGTGCGCGGGTACGATCGGCGCCAGCTCACGCGTGGCGGACACTCGCTCGGGCAGCTGGACGCGGTGGAGCCCTTGCACGGCTCGGTCGACCGCCGTCTGGTTGCGCTCCACCACCTCGGCGCCGCGCTTGCCGTAGCTCTTGGCGATCGCCGCCTTGATCCGCTCGATTGCCTGCTCGCGCTCGAGCACGCCCGAGATCGCGAAGAAGCA